>ENA-ORBV01013520-ORBV01013520.1-microbial-mat-metagenome-genome-assembly--contig:-NODE-13520-length-12390-cov-3.846341_pt1 | contig 12390 bp, 9 predicted proteins | sample MGYA00237777_ERZ505514 | MGnify/ENA primary metagenome ERZ505514 (study PRJEB26160, sample SAMN06269048) | microbial mat metagenome | isolation source: Oligotrophic lake microbial mat | place... | reverse complement strand
GAATCGGTCAGTTGGTGATGTCCCACGACGCGAGCGCGAATCTCATCGCGAATATCCGCCAGGCCGCCCTCAAGCGCCCAGAAACGATGCGCGCCATTGGCCGTCATTTGGGCCAGAGCCTCCATCACGTCGCCGAAGAGAATCGGGACCTTGACTACCGCCGGTTGCATGGACAGCCGCACAAACCCCAACTGCGTCAGTGGACAAGTTGCCCACCCCGCCCCGTAATTCTCCGCAAACCACCGGTGCGCCGCCAGATGATGGACATGCGTCGGCCACGCCAAAGCGAGCAGGACATTGACATCGAGCAGGGAGACGGACACGGTTAACATCCCGGCTCCAGGAATTCCCGCGCCGCGTCAAGGTCCTCCCGAGCGGTCGCCGCTGCAACCTCGTCCGGACCGAATCCCGGCGTTCCTGCCGGCACCTCGAACACCGGAAAACCGTTGCGGGCGCTCAACGGCGTTCGGGCCGCGACACCCCGCCGCGCGAGTTCCGACAAAGCCGCCCCCACCGAAACGCCGCGAGCAACCGCCAAGACTCTGGCGGCATCCAGAACATCGTTCTCTACATCCAGTGTCGTACGCATCTTGATTCAATGATGATGAACAGTTAATTTGATGTCAAGGATGTTTCGATGAAGCAAGTTCGAATCTACCCTCGACTGCCGTCGGCCACCAAGGGAAAGAAACAAAAGGTAAACGGGCGAAAATCGCAATCTGGCCTGCCTCCCCATACTGGACGCGTATAGAACTCTTGCCGCAAATAATGCGGTCTGGGCGAAATTATGAAGCGGCAATGGATTCAAAAGGTTGCGCGGCTGGTTGGGGTGCTTGTCCTACCTGGGGTCCCGGCTGAGGCGTTTATCGAACTTCATGCATTGGCGCCACCCCACACCATCGCGCAATCCCGCGCAGTGGACGGGAGACCAGTATGAAACGTGTCGCCCTTTACGTCCGCGTGAGCACCGCCAGCAAGTCGCGCAAGGGGGATGCGGTGGCGTTCGACCAGGACCCGGCGGTCCAGGAGGCGCCACTACGCCAATTGATCGCCCAGCGCGGCTGGGAGGCTAAAGAGGTATACCGTGACCGAATCAGCGGGTCCAAAGAACACCGGCCGGGACTTGATCGAATGATGGCCGATGCTCGGCGGGGTCTTTTCGATATTGTGATCGTTTGGCGGTTCGACCGGTTTGCGCGTAGCGTGCGGCAATTGGTCAACGCGCTGGAAGAGTTTCGAGGCTTGGGGATTGATTTCGTCTCCCACCAGGAGGCAGTGGATACTTCGACCCCAATGGGCAAAGTAATGTTCACCGTGATCGCGGCGATGGCGGAGTTGGAGCGCTCCGTGATCCGCGAACGGGTAATCGCCGGGATTGAGTTCGCCCGTCAACACGGAACCAAGTCAGGGAAGGAGATGGGACGGCCCAGGGTTATATTTCGGCGGGATCGCGCAATCGAGCTGCGGAAAGCCGGAATGAGTTGGGGCGAAATTGCCAAGGAATTGGGCGTAGGAGCAACGACGATTCGACGAGTCGTCGATGTGTCCAGCGACAACTATTTCTTCGCATCGGCGACAACTATTTCTCCCGATCAACGACAATTACTTTTTGACTCTTTGTGGGCGTGGAGCGCCCACCGCCGCAGGGAGGGCGAAGCCCGCACGCGCGGCCCGGGGTTTTCTTCGTTTCGAGATAAGAGAATCGTCGCCGGAGCTGTGGAAATGTGGGAATCTTGCCTGCTCTTGGCGAGATTTCCAAGGGGCTCGTGGAAAGGGTGGGAAGCCTGCTGGTGGCATTCCAGGCTTTCCACAGCCCCGCCATTTCCACAACGCGCACGTTGTCGCCGAGCGGGAGTTTTAATTGTCGTCATCCGCGAGTTCTAATTGTCGCTGGACACTCCGCCGACCCGAACGCCATCGGCCTCAACACCGGCGTTACGGAGGCCTATCTCAAAGGCGCCCCGGCCACCACCATCAACGGCTTCACCCCTGTCGGCGTCACAAACCCCCTCGGACGCATCGATACCACGGGCCACCTGGTCGACAACCTCTCCTACACCCTCGGCAGACATCAGCTCAAGATTGGCGGCGAATACCGCCGCGCCAATCTCGACGTCTTCTACGACACCGACAAACGCGGCCGCTTCCTCTTCGATGGCGCCCGCGGCCCTTGGTCCTCCTCCACGGCTAGCGGCAACCTCAAGTCCATGGCAGATTTCCTCGCCGGCTACACCAGCAATGCCAGCGGAGCCATCATCGTTCGCGGCCAACTCCAGCGGGACTATATCCAGAATTCGTTCGACTTCTGGATTCACGACAACTGGCAGCTCTCCCCGACCTTAAACCTCAACTTCGGAGTCCGCTATACCTACCATGGCCCTCTGAGCGACAAAAAGGACACACTCTCTACCTTCGTTCCTGGCAAGGGCTTCGTAAGCTCACTCTATCCCCGCGACTTGAACAATTTCATGCCGCGCCTCGGCTTCGCCTGGACACCCCAGCGCAACGGCAAAACAGTCGTTCGCGGCAGCTTCGGCTTCTTCAACGACGTTCCGCCTTTGAACTTCCTGGTAGCCAACACCGGCATGCCCAACGGCGGCTCCGCCGGAGTCCACGCCAATCCCGGCGGCGCCGCCCCGGTCTACACCATCGCCCTCAGCTCCATCAACCTCACCACCGGCACACCCATCTTCGGCGCCGCGTCGCCCCGGCCGCCGTTCGGCGCCTTCGCGATCAATCCCGATTTCGCCACGCCGTACGTGATGAACATGAACCTGAACGTGCAACAACAGTTGACCAGCAGCACTTTGCTACAGGTCGGTTATGTCGGTTCGCAGGGCCGCAAACTGAGCTTCCTGCGCAACATCAACGCGCCCCTCCCCGGAACCACCGGAACGGTTGCCGCCCGCCGGCCCTTCGCCGCCGCCTACCCCGAACTGGCCGCCATCAACGAACTCGCCAGCAACGTCAACAGCAGCTACCATTCCATGCAGACCCAACTCCGTCAGACAATGGCGAAAGGCTTCACCGGCGTGTTGAACTACACCTGGGGCCATGCCATCGACTTCGGTTCGGACGTCCGCAACAACCTCCCCACCAACTCCTACGACCTGACCAACGAAAAAGGCAATGCCTCATTCGACACGCGTCATAACCTGACGGCCTTCATGAGCTACGAAGTCCCGGTTTTCACTAAGGCGCTGCCGTTGTTGATGAAAGGTTGGCAGTTGAACTCGCTGATCACCGCCTACGGTGGCCAGCCGTTGAATCTCCTCGCTGGCACCAATATCAGCACCTCCGGCGACGGCCGCGACCCCGTCAACCTCGTGGGCAACCCCTTCTCGGGCGTCGTGCAGCCAACGGGGACACGTTCCGTGCGCTACTTCAACGCCGCCGCCTTCGCCGCTCCCGCTGCGGGCACGTTCGGCAACATTGGCCGGAATGCTTTGTACGGGCCGGGGTTCGGAGCCTTGGACTTCTCGGTGTTCAAAACGACCGCCATCACCGAACGGGTTTCCACCCAGTTCCGTCTGGAGGTCTTCAATCTCACCAATCGGACCAACTGGGCCAACCCCGGCACTTCGCTCTCCAACAGAGCGGCATTCGGCATCATGACCAACACCCGCAACGGTGGCGGCGCGCCCGGAATCGGCGTTGGCGAACCCCGAAACATTCAGCTAGCCTTAAAGTTCGTGTTCTAATTCGACGGAGTCCAATGCGAATCATTGCCACTGTAGTTCTCGGAGCCTGCGCCTTTTCGGCGCAGGCTCCGAAGCGAACTGTAACCGACGCTGAGGTGCAAAAGGTTCATAAATCAGCACTTGTGCTCGATACGCACAACGATGTCACCAGCCGGACGATCACCGGATTTGATATCAACAAGGCTGCCGCCGACGGCCACACCGATATCGTTCGCTATCGCGCCGGCGGTTTCGGCGCGCAGTTCTTCGCCGTTTACGTCGGGGCGAATTATGTCGAAGGAAACGGTAGCGCGCACCGCGCCATGGAAATGATCGACACCGTCCGTCACGACATCATCGGTAAGAATCCAAAGGACTTCGAGCTCGCCCTCACCGCCGCTGACATCGTCCGGATTCACAAGAATGGCAAAATCGCCTCGCTCATGGGCATCGAGGGCGGCCATGCCATTGAGGATAGCTTGCGGTTGCTACGAAATTTCTACGCACTCGGCATCCGCTACATGACCCTCACCCACTCGAATACGAATAATTGGGCTGGCTCCTCGGGCGACCTTGATGGCAGAACGAAAGGCCTGTCGCCTCTCGGCAAAGATATCGTCAAGGAAATGAACAGGTTAGGAATGATGGTCGACATCTCGCACGTCTCCGACAAGACGTTTTGGGATGCACTCGCAGTCAGCTCGGCTCCGTTGCTGGCCTCGCACTCGTCATGCCGCTCTATCTCTAACATTCCACGGAACATGACCGACGAAATGATCGTCGCGATGGCGAAAAAAGGCGGCGTCGTTCAAGTCAATTTCGGCTGTGAGTTCCTGTCTCAGAAATCGGCCAAAACGTCGAGTTTCGGCAATCCGGCCATTCGCGAAAAAGTGGCGGCGGCCATGAAAAACTTCAAGGGGACGCTGGATGAACAGCGCGCCAAAATGCGCGAAGTCATTAAGGAGATGGGACTTAAGACCATACCGGCCACGCTCGCCGATGCCGTTGCGCACATTGATCATATCGTGAAGATCGCCGGGATCGACGCCGTCGGCATCGGCGCGGATTATGACGGCGTCGACTGCGTCCCCGAAGGACTGGACGACGTCAGCAAAATGCCTAACCTAACTCGCGCGCTACTCGAAAACGGCTACTCAGCGAAGGATATTCGCAAGATTTACGGCGAAAATCTGCTGCGTCTTATGCGCGCCGCCGAGCAGGCCGCGCAGCACTAACCCTATTTGCCTTCAAGGATATACGTCGGCGTTACGCCGACGGCAGTGGAAAAGCCGCCAGTCGCGGGCGTCAGCCAGGTTGAGCAACTCTGCACCTTGCCGATGCACACATGGGGATGCACGTCGACGCGCATCTCCTTCATTTCCAACATTCCGTAGATGCTGATCGGGAACTTAGCGGTCACCGGAGCAACAGCTTCCTGCACTACGTAGCGTTCGCGAATGGCCCGTTTGCACGCCCGGTCCCATTGCAGGTCATCCATCGTGGCGCCATCGAATTCCGCCATTTCCGACGATTCGCTGTTCGGGCGGAGAACCAGTTTCTCGCGATTCTTGAGAACAAAGTCAGGCAAATCAACAGTTTCCCCGCCCCAGTTCACTTTCCGCTCACCCATCACGCGGGTGATCGGAATCAGTGAGCGGATAGCTTTTCGCTCCGCGATCGGGAATTTGGCGATCACCGTCTCATCGGTCAAAAGGTCGAGCATCGCTTTCCGTTGCGCGATGTCGGACCGGAAACTATTGACCATGCAGACTTTACCTTCACGGTACGCGCGCACCAGCGGATGTACCGTCAGATCGTATTTGACCAGAAATTCCTGGGTGCGGACCCGGCGATAAATCAGGTCGATGACTAATTCGCCTTTGCGCAGCACGCCATTCTTGTATTCGAGCTGCTCCGGAGAAACAACTTCCGCTGGATTACCGTGGGCTGTCAGGTACTCGGCGAGCAATTGATGCTCCCTGGACTCCACGGTTTCAAACGGTTGTTTGAATTCAAGGATGCCAATATTAGCTGTTTTTCGCCCTCCAAAGTCCCTAAATGCCTTCAAAAGTGCGCTCTGGAGGTACTTTACGGAGGGTATTTTCGCCAGTTTGTGACGCTTGCGGAACTCCTTCATCGGTCCGGACTCGAAAAAGATATCCGAGAGCATGTCCTGGTAAAGGACGCCGACCGGAGTTTCGGCGCTGAGATGCGAAAAGCGCATCGATCCGTTGTTGATATGCGAATCGAGGAGGCTGGTTACGGCGAAGTGTTTGTAGCCGGGATTCATCTCGGCGAGCATGCGTTCGCCGGGCAGGAGGTCCAGACGATTGAGGAGCGCCGGGGTTGAAAGCACGAGTTGGCGCATCCGATCAATGGCAACCCACAGGGCCTCGCCGCCTTTTTGCAAGGCATCGTATTGCCGCCGAGTCAGGAAATGAGGGCGTAAGAAGGCCGAAACCGGCTTTCCGCTAAGGTCGAGGTGCTTGGCCCGCATGGCCTGATGCAACTGCTCTACCCAGCCCAAATCTCGAAACTGTTCCGTTTCCAGGAGTTTGTGATAACGGGCAATCGCCTCGTCCACTTGATTCATCGCCGTCGCTACAGGGAAAACTTTCCAGACACGAGTATGGCATATGGAGTGCTTAATGTATAGCGACGTTGCCGCATATTTCACGTATAAGACATTGATTCTATTAGCGTTAACAGAAGCGAAAAATCTACTCACCGCAGTCATGTCACAATATAGAGCGATGCGCCGCCAAATAATCACCCTTTCCCTGGCTGTTTTAGCCGCCGCCCAACCGGGCCGCGCCGACGAAGGCATGTGGCTCCTGAACCGGTTCCCGAAGGAGGAATTGAAGAAAAAATACGGAGTCAATCTCACCGACGGGTTTCTGAAGCATTTGCAGATGTCGTCGGTCCGATTTAACAGCGGGGGCTCCGGCTCCTTTGTGTCGCCGAACGGCTTGCTGTTCACGAACCACCACGTCGGGGCCGAGTGCATTTTCAAAGTGAGCACCAAAGAACACGACTACATGAAAGACGGCTTTCAGGCTAAGGCGAATGGCGACGAGAAGGCGTGCCCGGATTTGGAAGTGAATGTTCTGCTGCGGATTGAGACGGTTACAGCGAAGGTCAACGAGGGTGTGACAGCAACCACGGCTCCGGCGGAAGCGAACCGGACGCGGCAAGCGAACATTACGAGGCTGGAGTCGGCATGCAACAAAGCGACGGGCAACCGCTGCGACGTGGTCACGCTTTATTCGGGCGGGCAGTACGACATTTACGAATACAAAAAATACACCGATGTGCGGCTCGTATTTGCGCCGGAAGAGGCGATCGCGGCGTTTGGGGGAGATCCGGACAACTTCACGTATCCCCGCTATTGCCTCGATTTCGCGCTGTTTCGCGCCTACGAGAACGGCAAGCCGGTGCAGCCGAAGCACCACTTGAACTGGTCAAAAACCGGAGCCAAGGACGGGGAACTGGTATTTGTCTCAGGGCACCCGGGGAAGACGGACCGGCTGGCGACAGTCGCCGAGCTTGAATTCCAGCGGGATACGACGCAGCCCTATGGGCTGGAGATCTTGAAGAAGTTGGCGGACAGGTTGCTGGCGTTTGGCGAGACCGATGCCGAGAGCAAGCGGATCGCACGGGATGTGCTGGCGGGTGTGCAGAACAGCTACAAGGCGCGCAGCGGATTCCAGCGCGGGCTGTTGGACCCGGAATTGATGCGCTTGAAGAAAGACGCGGAGAACCGGCTGCGGAAGGCCGTCGCCGACGATCCGGCGAAGCAGAAGCAATTCGGCAAAATTTGGGATGAGATCGCCGCTTATGTGAACGAGTATAAGGCCTTCTACGTGGAGTACTCGTTATTGGAGCGGGCTCCGGCGACGGGCAGCGAACTGTTTGGATTGGCCCGAAGCATAAATCGATATGTAGTTGAGAAACCGAAACCGAACGCGGACCGGCTGCGGGAGTATTCAGACGCGGCACTGCCGGCTACCGAGATGGCTATGTATTCGACGGCGCCGATTTATCCGGCACTGGAAGAAGTTCTGGTGGCGGAGTGGATCAAGCGGATGGTGGAGAAGCTGGGCACGAATCACGCGATCGCGAAAAAGGTTCTGGCGGGCCGTACGCCGGAAATGGCGGCGCAGTATTATGTGCGCGGGTCGAAGCTGGCCGATGTTGCCGAGCGGAAGAGTTTGACGGCGAGTCCGGCGGCAGTGGCGGCAAGCAAGGATACGATGATCGAATTGGCGCGGATGCTGGACCCCGAGGGCCGGGCGTTCTTTAAGCGCTTTCAGGACAAAGTCGAGGCGGTGCAGACGTCGAGCGCCTCTCGGATCGCGCAGGCCCGGTTTGCCGTTTACGGGGCGAACGAGTATCCAGACGCCACCTTCACCCTGCGACTGACATACGCGGCGGTGAAAGGGTATACGAACGCGGAAGGCAAAAAAGTGGCGTGGGCCTCCGATTTCGCAGGGCTCTATGGGCGGGCGACCGGCGTGGAGCCCTTCGTATTACCGCCGTCCTGGAAGAAAGCCAAAGGCGCATTGCGATTGGCCACGCCGTATAACTTTGTGTCGACCGCCGATACGCACGGCGGGAATTCGGGCAGCCCGACGGTGAACGCGAAGGGCGAATTGGTTGGCATATTGTTTGATGGAAACATTGAAGGTCTGCCGAATCAGTATTTGTACCGGGACAAGATGGAACGATCAGTGCATGTGGCGAGCCAGGGAATCGTGGAGGCACTTCGCAAGGTGTATGGCGCCACCGGGATTTTGAAGGAGATTGGATTCTAAGTTATGACACGCGCAACTCTGTTATGTTTGTGTTCCCTCGCGCTGCCGGCGCAGGGCGGATTCCGCGGCGCAGGCCGTTATGAGATTTACAGCCCCCTTACCCGCAAGGTTCTGGACATGGACCGGAATGACCGGCGAACGGTGATCCAGTATGAAAGCCGCCGGACGGACAATCAAGCTTGGGACATTACCGACGCGGGCGGCGGATTTTATTACATTCGCAATGGGATGAACGGGTTCGCCCTGGCTGTGCAAAACGACCGGAACAGTTCTCCACTGGTGGCGGAACCGTTCAACAATTCGCCCGCGCAGCAGTGGCGATTTGAGAGCGGCGAGGATACGACGGTGATCCTGGTGAACCAGAACGGAAAGGCGGCCGATATCCCGAGCGGCTCTAAGAATAACGGCGTGAAGATCAACTCGTACGGGCGGAATGGCGAGGAGAATCAGCGCTGGCAGTTTCAACCGGCCAGCGGGATTGGTACTCGTTCCGACAATACCGGTGTGCGCCCCGGACGCGGCGGACTGAGCCGGTACGATACTCCCGCGACAGGCAGCGGCGGCCAGCGGGACACGGACGGAGTTTATTTCGACGACCGCGACCGAATGTACAAAATGGATGGCGACGGCGTCTGTTTTTACCGGGAACGCGACTTCCGTGGCGAGGCCGTTTGCGCGACGGTGAGAACTGGGCGGCGGCGCTGGAATTCGCAGTTTACGGACATTGGGTCAGTAAAGTTTTTTGGCCGGGCGAGTGGCGTACAGGTTTTCGATAAGGAAGAGTTCCGCGGAAACTCGGTGGAAGTGACGAGCGACGAGCGAAATTTCAACCGGGCAACGAAGGGTTTGCGCGGCGCGCCACAGTCATTGCGAGTCTACTGATTCCTACTGAACGCCGCGTTGTTTTTCGATGGAGTCGAGAATACGCCCTGGCGATTGGCGCGATATCGGCTTCGGCGGATAGCCGTTCATCCCCGCGGAGAGGCAGCGGCGTTCCGTCTCGGTTTCGCTGCTGGCGCTCGTGCCAATAATCGTCAAACTTTCAGCGCCGGGGACTAATGCGCGAATGCTCCGGCTGGATTCGACCCCATCCATAACCGGCATCCGGCAGTCCTTCAGGAGAAGGTGATAGTGCGTGTGACGGCACTCGTCGAGAGCCTGATGACCATCCACAGCCCTCGGCGCTCACGGGAAATTGACCACCTCTGCCCGAATAGAGTTGACCACCCAGGAAGAGATCATGCCACGCGGCGGCGGTATCAAGCAGGAGGATAATTGTCCACGCCGGTGGCGGGCAAGTCGTTGATTAAGTGGGCGGCAACAGAATCATCCGCGCGGCGCGGTCGCGCGCCACAAGGCAGAGTACGGCGCGAGAACGAACGAAAAAAGGAGCGCCTTAGTGGTCAACTCTTGGTAAACATGGGTGGGTCATTCTTGGCGAGTGCCGAAGCAATGTCCTCGGCGCTCACGGGAAATTGACCCGTATGTTGTGCACTACATAATGGTCAACTTCTCGGGAGTGCCGAAGCGGAACTTCGGGTAACACATGCGCATCGCGTTGCGGTGGAAGTAATCGGCCTCGGTGCGGAGCTTTTCTGCCAGAGCGGGATTGGCCGCCGCGATGGCGGGTAGCGCTACCGTCAGTTTTTTCATCTCCCCGTTGTCGAGCAAAGGCTGATGAATTTTCATCCAATGTTTCTACTTCGCCTCGTCTTTGGGGTACAACTTGCGGGCCAACTCCCACAGGTGCTCGCGGGCGTGATATTGATCGACAATCTGCATCGCGCCGGGAAGGTGCTGGTCGGCGAGATTCCAAATCCACGCTGCGCCATCGAAGATCACGACTTTCTTTTCCGCATTGGCGCAACCGCGATTCCACGCTTGGGCGTATATGAGAGGGCCAAACTCTTCGGCCCTCTCAATCGCCCCCACCTAAGTGGTCGAATCGGGGGCGCGAATGGCGAAGCCTTCCGCATTCCATTCGGATTGCGTAAATACACATCCCAGCTTGCCCTCAAGGGTGTGCGATGGCTTCCCGGCGATCCTGCCGCTAGAATTCGGCGCGTAAAGGGAGCTAAACGTTTGGGAGTTCGAGTTGGAAACTGGCTGACACCCGAACAAACACAAGAGTTGGTGGAAAGGCCCGCCATCGAAACCCTTCATTCAAACGCGATCGCGCCGTGTTGGCGGTTTTGCTCGGAAGCGGACTTCGGCGCGCCGAACTCGCCGGACTACAACTGGCAAATGTTCAACTCCGGGAGAACCGGTGGATAATCGCCGACCTGATCGGCAAGGGGAAAGAAGTCCGAACTGTCCCGGTTCCTGCCTGGGTGAAGAACGCGATTGTCGACTGGGCCACACGCCTCCGGCACCGGGAATGGAGTTTTTTTCGGCGCGTTTGGGTTGAGGGCATCAGGCCGAAGGCGGTAAGGCATTGGTGAAGGCGGCGGCCAACAGAGTCCTCGCTCCGCACGACTTGCGGCGTTCGTGCGCTAGACGGTGTTACTTAGCCGGAGGGGAACTGGATCAAATTCTGTTTCTTCCAGGCCACGCCCGCGTGCGGACAACGGGGCAAATAGAAGCTTCGCCATGCCGTCAACGACAAGTTGGGCATCGAGATTTGCTGAAGCCCCCGGAGTCGCGTCCTCCAATGAGACTTCTGGACTCAGTGCAACGACTTGGGAGCGATACGGCCGAGTGAACCGATAGCTCTACCCGGCGCGACTTTCCGTTTTTTCTCTTAAGGTCAATCCTTCCAACTGCGGACCGTTGTGAGCTGAGAGAATGATCCTAGTGAGCAAGGTACAGCCGATCACACCGCAACTGCCGATCGTAAAGCTCGTCCGGCCCTTCCAGGAGTTTGCAGCACGGGAAACATCGGGCGGCGTCCTCCTGCTGTTCTGTACGATAGCGGCTCTCGTCTGGGCTAACTCGCCGTGGGCGGACAGCTATGCGGCGCTGTGGCATATGCAGTTGTCGGTTGGGCTGGGAAGCTTCGGCTTGAGCAAGGATCTTCACTTCTGGGTGAACGATGCGCTGATGGCCATTTTCTTCTTTGTGGTCGGATTGGAAATCAAGCGGGAGTTGCTGGTGGGCGAATTGGCATCCCTGCGGCAGGCGGCGCTGCCCTTTCTGGGGGCACTCGGCGGCGTAATCGTTCCGGCGCTTCTCTATAGTGCCGTCAATGCGAACGGGCCAGGCGCTCCCGGCTGGGGTATTCCGATGGCCACCGACATCGCGTTCGCGATTGGCGTGATGGCGCTGCTCGGCGAGCGCGTCCCGCTGGGGCTGAAGGTGTTCCTGACGGCGCTGGCCATCGTCGATGATATTGCAGCCGTCCTGGTCATCGCGCTTTTCTACACGGCGCAAATTTCATGGGGAGCGCTCGGGTTGGCGGGCTTATGCCTGCTGGTTCTGCTGGCGGCAAACCGGCTCGGTGTGCGCCACCCGCTTCCGTACGCACTTGTGGGCATTGTGCTGTGGATGGCGGTGCTGCAGTCCGGCGTTCACGCGACGATTGCCGGTGTCCTGCTTGCGTTTATGATTCCCAGTCGAACCGCGCTGAATCAGCGGGAATTCCTGCGGCACGGCCGCGCGATACTGGATCACTTTGAGCGTGCGGCGGCAACGGAACCATTTGACATTTTGAACGACGCCGAGCAGCAGGCGGCGATAGAGTCACTGGAGGACGCCTGCGAAAAAGTGCAGCCACCGCTTCATCAGTTGGAGCATGGGCTTCACCCATGGGTGACGTTCGGGATCATGCCGCTCTTTGCGCTGGCCAATGCCGGTGTGCCGCTGTTCGGCGACATCGGGAAGGCCGCCGGGGACCCGATAACGCTGGGAGTGGTGCTCGGTTTGGTGTTTGGGAAACCGATTGGCGTGACGCTGGCCTC
>ENA-ORBV01013519-ORBV01013519.1-microbial-mat-metagenome-genome-assembly--contig:-NODE-13519-length-12390-cov-5.949565_pt1 | contig 12390 bp, 10 predicted proteins | sample MGYA00237777_ERZ505514 | MGnify/ENA primary metagenome ERZ505514 (study PRJEB26160, sample SAMN06269048) | microbial mat metagenome | isolation source: Oligotrophic lake microbial mat | place... | reverse complement strand
ACAAAGACTTTTTCCAGCGGACGGCGGGCTCCACGAAAGCGCTGGCGTGCTGGAGCGCCTAAAAGCCAATCTGCAACAGGAGCAGCGCGCGCTTTGGGACAAGAGCGTGGGCGAATACGTCGAGAAGCTCAAGTCATCGGGCATACAGTTCGTCACCGTCGACAAGAAGCCCTTCTTCGACGCTACAGCTCCGGTTCGCGCAAAACACGGCGCACAGTTCACTGACCTGATCAAACGTATCGACGCGGTCAAGTAGTCGCGTTCCAAACGCGGGGTGGTGAGAACCGCCACCCCGCTGCACTCATCCTCATGCCATCGTCGCGCGCCAACACCGGCGTGTCGCTGCAATCACCATGACTGAAAAAATCCCTCGCCTGCTCGACAGCATCTATCTCGCCTGCATTTGGGTATCGGGGCTATCTATCGCAGCCATGAGCCTGATCGTACCGTGGGGCGTCTATGCACGTTACGTACTGGGCACGGGTTCCAATTGGCCCGAACCGGTAGCGGTTTTGCTGATGGTGACTTTCACCTTTTTTGGTGCAGCGGCCGGCTACCGCGCCAACGCCCATATCGCGGTCGGCATGCTGACCGACCGACTGCCACCACCATTGCGGTGGCTGTGCGAGAAGATCGTCGATATATGCATGGTGGGCATCTGCCTCTTCGTCATGGTGTGGGGCGGTAAGCTTGCGATGGAGACGATGATTCAGAACCTGGCCGATTTGCCTTGGATGCCGGTGGGCGTCACCTATTCACCGCTGCCGATCGGCAGCGCCTTCACCCTGTTGTTCGTGCTGGAAAAAGCGCTGCTGGGCTCGCAGGCCCACCGCGATGTGGTCACCTTCGACCACGAAAAAGTACTACCCACGGTGGAGGCGCTCTGACATGGACGCATTCGTACTCCTGGGAAGTTTTGCGCTGCTGATGCTCATCGGCATGCCGGTGGCCTATGCCCTGGGCGCGGCCGCGCTGATCGGTGGCCTGTGGATCGATCTGCCGCTGGACGGTGTGATGATCCAGATCGCCAGCGGCGTCAACAAGTTCTCGCTGCTGGCCATTCCCTGCTTCGTGCTGGCCGGCGCCATCATGGCCGAAGGCGGCATGGCGCGCCGGCTGGTCGCCTTCGCCGGCGTGCTGATCGGATTCGTGCGTGGCGGTCTCGCGCTGGTCAACATCCTGGCGTCCACCTTTTTCGGCGCTATATCCGGCTCGTCGGTGGCCGATACCGCGTCGATCGGCTCGGTGCTGATCCCTGAGATGGAGAAGAAGGGCTACCCGCGCGACTTCTCGACTGCGGTCACGGTCAGCGGCTCGGTGCAGGCGATCCTGATACCGCCCAGCCACAACGCCGTGATCTATTCCATGGCGGCCGGCGGCACGGTGTCGGTGGCGGCGCTGTTTATGGCCGGCGTCCTTCCGGGCCTGCTGCTGGGGCTGAGCCTGTCGATCTACTGCCTGTATGTGGCGCGCAAGCGCAATTTCCCCAAGGGGCGCGTCATTCCGATGCGCGAGGCGCTCAAGATCGTCACCGACGCCTTGTGGGGCCTGATGACGATGGTGATCATTCTGGGCGGCATCATGTCGGGCGTGTTCACGGCCACCGAGTCGGCATCAATCGCCGTGCTCTGGGCCTTCTTCGTCACCATGTTCGTGTACCGCGACTACAAGTGGCGCGACCTTCCCAAGCTGATGCACCGCACCGTCAAGACGGTCTGCATCGTGATGATACTGATCGGTTTCGCGGCCAGCTTCGGCTACATCATGACGCTGATGCAGATCCCGCTCAAGATCACAGCGGTCATGACGTCCCTGAGCAGCAATCCGCTGGTGATCCTCGCGCTGATCAACATCATGCTGCTGGTGCTGGGCACGCTGATGGACATGGCGCCGCTGATTCTGATCCTCACGCCCATCCTGTTACCGGTGGTCAAGGTGCTGGGCATCGACCCGGTGCATTTCGGCATGATCATGATGGTCAACCTTGGCATAGGTCTGGTCACGCCACCGGTGGGCGCGGTGCTGTTCGTGGGCAGCGCGGTGGCCAAGCTGCGCATCGAGCAAGTGGTCAAGGCCATGGGGCCGTTCTTCGTGATTCTTCTGATCGTGTTGCTGCTGGTGACTTACATACCGTCTATTTCTCTGTGGTTGCCGCGCAGCATGGGGCTGTGACAGACCTGCACCCGTCCTGCACCAAGAACAACCGGCCCTCCAACATGACCGTGCACGACAGACCGCAGGTCCTGGTCACGCACCCGCGCAACCGTCTCGCTACCTACTTCGGTGACGAGGCGCTGGCCCGCTTGCGCGAACAGGCTGAGGTACGCCTCAACCCGGTCGACCAGGACCTGGCCGGGCAGGCGCTGGTGGACGCCGCGTGCGGCTGCGCCGTCGTCATCGCCTACCGCCAGACACCGGTCGACGCGGCCGCTTTTGCCGCTTTGGCCGACACCCTGGCCGTAGTGCGCTGCGCGGTGGACATCCGCACCATCGACGTCGCTGCGGCCAGCCGACACGGAGTTCTGGTCACCCAGGCCAGCGCCGGTTTCATGGCGGCGGTGTCGGAGTGGATTGTGGGCGTGATGGTCGACCTCGGCCGCCATATCAGCGTGGCACGGGCCGAGTACCACGCCAGCGGCACGGCGCAGCCACGCATGGGCCGCCAGCTGCGCGGAGCGGTCCTGGGCGTCATTGGTTACGGCCAGATCAGTCGGTACTTGTGCCCACTGGCGCAGGCGCTGGGCATGCAGGTGCTGGTGGCAGACCCTTTTGCGACCGATGTGGCACCCGGGCTGGAACACAGCAGCCTTGACAGCTTGTTGTCGCGCGCCGACTTCGTGGTCTGCCTGGCGCCGGCCAATGCCGAAACCGAAAACATGATGGATGCCAAGGCTTTCGCGGCCATGCGGCCCGGGTCATTCTTTGTCAATGCGTCGCGCGGCAACCTGGTCGATGAGGCGGCACTGCTGGACGCACTGAATCGCGGCCATCTTGGCGGCGCGGCACTTGACGTGGGCAGGGCCCTTGACCAGATGCCCTCGCCCGAACTGGCGCGCCACCCGCTGGTGATTGCCACGCCGCACATCGGTGGCCTGACACCGCCCGCCATTGCCCACCAGGCGCTGGAGACCGTGGCCCAGACCGCACAGATCCTGCAAGGTCGTATTCCACCCGGCGCAGTGAATGCAGAACATGCCACGCGCCTGCAGCGCTGGGTGCAGGCCGCTTCGCCACGCAATGTGCTGGGAGAACGCCTTGCCAGCTAGCAGCAGCCTTTCCACCGCCTTGCCGGCCGGCGCCTGCGACTGCCACATCCATGTCTACGACCCAGCCTACCCGCTGGCAGCTACCGCCACGTTCACGCCACCACCGGCATCGGTGGCGGACTACCGCAGCAAGGTGCAGCAACCCCTGGGCCTGTCGCGCGCGGTGGTGGTGCAACCCACCGGTTACGGCTTTGACAACCGCTGTACGCTGGCGGCGCTGGCGCAGCTGGGCAGCGGCGCCCGCGGTGTGGCGGTGGTGGATGCCTCGGCCAGCGAAGAAGCCTTGACGCAGCTGCATGCGGCCGGCATCCGTGGCGTGCGTTTCATGATGCTGCCCGGCGGCGTATTGCCGTGGGAGCAGCTCGAACCGGTGGCGGCACGCATCGCGCCGCTGGGCTGGCACATCAACCTGCAGATCGACGGTGCCGGGTTCCCGCTGCACCTGGAGCGGCTGGCGCGCCTGCCGGTGCCCCTGGTGGTGGACCACAACGGCAAGTTTCTGGAGCCAATACCCCCGTGGGCACCGGAGTTCCGTGCGCTGCGCGCGCTGCTGGACCGCGGCCGCTGCTGGGTCAAGCTCTCGGCGCCCTACGAGACTTCGCGGGTCGGCCCGGCCTCCTACAGCGACGTGGGGGCACTGGCCAGTGCCCTGGCACGGGGCCATCCGGAACGCTGCCTGTGGGCCAGCAACTGGCCGCACCCCAACCGCGCGCCGCCGCCGCGTGACCGCGACCTGCTCGACCTGCTGCGCAACTGGGCGCCCGATACCGCCGCGTTCCACCGCATATTGGTCGACAACCCGCAACAACTTTACGGGTTCTGAAGAACCCGCTTCTCCACCCGACTCCCAGAAAGTCCCCGTATGACACCCCAAGACCTCAAAAGCATCATGAGCCGCGGACTCTTGTCCTTTCCCATCACCGATTTCGACGAACAAGGGGACTTCCGGTCCAAGACGTACGCCGAACGCCTCGAATGGCTCGCGCCGTATGGCGCCACGGCGCTGTTTGCGGCCGGCGGCACGGGCGAATACTTCTCGCTCGACAGCGAAGACTATTCCCAGGTCATCAAGACGGCGGTCGACACCTGCCGTGGCAAGGTGCCCATCGTCGCGGGCGCTGGCGGACCCACACGCGTGGCCATCGCCCATGCCCGCGAGGCGGAGCGCCTGGGCGCGCATGGCATCCTGCTGATGCCCCATTACCTCACAGAAGCCGGCCAGGAAGGGCTGATTGCCCACGTCGAAGCCATCTGCAAGAGTGTGAAATTCGGCGTCATCGTGTACAACCGCGCAGTCGCCAAGCTCAACGCGGACTCGCTGGCGATCCTGGCCGAGCGCTGCCCGAACCTGGTGGGTTTCAAGGACGGTGTGGGTGATATCGAGACCATGGTGTCGATCTACCAGAAGCTGGGTGACCGCTTCTCCTATCTGGGTGGCCTGCCCACGGCCGAGGTCTACGCCGCCGCTTACAAGGCGTTGGGCACGCCGGTGTACTCGTCGGCCGTGTTCAACTTCATCCCGAAGACGGCGATGGACTTTTACAAGGCGGTGGCGGCCGACGACATACAGACCCAGCACCGGTTGCTGCACGAATTTTTCATGCCTTACCTGGCGATCCGCAACCGGGTTCCGGGTTATGCCGTAAGTATTGTGAAGGCCGGCGCACGCATCGTGGGCCACAGCGCCGGCCCGGTGCGCCCGCCACTGACCGACCTCAAGCCGGCTGAGGTCGAACAACTGGCCGCGCTGATCAAGGCGCTGGGCCCGCAATAACACGCTGGCGCGACACCCTTCGACAGGCTCAGGGCGAACGGCTTTATGTGAACAGTATCAGGTACGGACCGACCGCGCGCCAGCGGTGATCGGGCGTAGCGCAATGGTGGTGCACACGGTCATCGACGCCATCATCGCGTCGGTGGCATGTGGTGCGCAGGTGGCACCGGCCGGCGACATTGCATAACATCGACATTCCCGCTTTCATCCATCCTCCATTCATTCAAGACAAGGCGAATCACCATGGCGACGCAGCAACAACACGACAATTTCATCAATGGCCAATGGGTCGCCGGAGATACCTACAGCCCCAACGTCAACCCGTCGAACACCGCCGACGTGCTGGGCCACTACACCCAGGCCAGCGCCGAGCAGATGGACCAGGCGGTGCAGGCGGCTCGTACTGCCTTTGCGGCGTGGTCCACATCGGGAATCCAGGCCCGCTCGGACGCACTGGACAAGATCGGCAACGAGATCCTGGCGCGCCGCGAGGAGCTCGGCACACTGTTGGCCCGTGAAGAAGGCAAGACCCGCGCCGAAGGCATCGGCGAAGCGGCCAGAGCCGGCAACATCTTCAAGTTCTTCGCCGGTGAGTGCCTGCGCCTGGCCGGCGAAATGCTGGCGTCGGTGCGCCCGGGCATCGGCGTCGAGGTCACGCGCGAACCGCTGGGCGTGATCGGTCTGATCACTCCGTGGAATTTCCCGATCGCCATTCCGGCCTGGAAAGTGGCGCCGGCGCTGGCCTACGGCAACTGCGTCGTGCTCAAGCCGGCCGATCTGGTGCCGGGCTGCGCCTGGGCGCTGGCCGACATCATCAGCCGCAGCGGTATTCCCGCCGGCGTGTTCAATCTGGTGATGGGTCGTGGCAGCGTGGTCGGCGACGTGCTTGTCAACCACGGCGGCATCGATGCGATCAGCTTCACCGGTTCGCAAGCCGTGGGCGGGCGCATCGCAGAGCAATGTGCTGCCAAGCTCAAGAAGGTGCAGCTCGAGATGGGTGGCAAGAACCCGCAGGTCGTGATCGACGATGCCGACCTGGGCCAGGCGGTCGAGCTGTGCGTGCAAAGCGCATTTTTCTCGACCGGCCAGCGCTGCACCGCGTCCAGCCGCCTGATCGTTACGCAAGGCATCTATCCGCAGTTCATCGAGGCGATGCAGACCCGCATGGCCACGCTCAAGGTCGGTGATGCACTGGCCGGGGGCATCGACATCGGGCCGGTGTCGTCGCAATCGCAGCTCGCACAGGACGTCGACTATGTCGCGATCGGACAGAATGAGGGCGGCAAGTTGCTGATGGGTGGCGATCGGCTCAAACGCGACACCGAAGGTTTTTACATGGCGCCAGCGCTGTTCACCGACACGACGATGGACATGCGGATCAATCGTGAAGAGGTGTTCGGCCCGGTGGCCAGCATCATCCGCGTCAAGGACTACGACGCCGCGCTGCAGCAGGCCAACAACACGCCGTTCGGCTTGTCGGCCGGCATTGCGACCACCTCGCTCAAGTACGCGACCCACTTCAAGCGCCACAGCCAGGCCGGCATGGTGATGGTGAACCTGCCAACTGCCGGAGTCGACTACCACGTGCCGTTTGGCGGCCGCAAGGGGTCGAGTTACGGCTCGCGCGAGCAGGGGCGTTACGCGCAGGAGTTCTTCACCACGGTCAAGACGGCGTACACAATGGCCTGAGAGCCGACGTCACCCGGGACGGCGCATGCCTGCCTCTGGTGACCTCCCGTACAAACGCAAACCCATACCCCGACATGCCTGACTCCTTGCCTATCGTGGCGCACCGCATTGCCATGCATGTGTCGGACAACGTGGCCATCGTCGCCAACGATGGCGGCCTGCCCGCGGGTACCGTGTTTGCTGACGGACTGCGCTTGCGCGACAAGGTGCCGCAGGGACACAAGCTCAGTCTGGTCGATATCGTGGCTGGTTGCGAGGTGCGGCGCTACAACGTGGTGATCGGCACCGCGCTGCGTGACATCCCTGCGGGCAGCTGGGTGCACGAGCGCCTGCTGCAGATGCCGCCGGCGCGCCCGCTGACCGGTTTGCCGATGGCCACGCACAAGGCGCCGCCGCTGCCGCCACTCGAGGGTTACAGCTTCGAGGGCTACCGCAATGCCGACGGCTCGGTGGGCAGTCGCAACATTCTCGCGATCACGACCACGGTGCAGTGTGTCGCCGGTGTCGTGGACTTTGCGGTGCGACGCATCAAGGACGAACTGCTTCCGCATTACCCGCATGTCGATGACGTGGTTGGGCTGGAACACAGCTATGGCTGCGGCGTGGCGATCGACGCGCCCGACGCGGTGATTCCGATCCGCACCTTGCGCAACATCAGCCTGAACCCGAACTTCGGCGGCGAGGTCATGGTGGTCAGCCTGGGTTGCGAGAAGCTGCAACCCGAACGTCTGTTTCCGCCGGGGGTGATCCCGATCAGCGACCAGCGCGGTGAGCCCGAGGCAGAACCACTGGACGTGGTGTGTCTGCAGGACGCCGCCCACGTGGGCTTCATGTCGATGATCGATGCGATCCTGCGCCAGGCCCGAGTTCACCTCGAGCGTCTGAACCGGCGCCGCCGTGAGACCTGTCCGGCATCCGATCTGGTGGTGGGAGTGCAGTGTGGCGGTAGCGACGCGTTTTCCGGCGTCACGGCCAATCCGGCGGTCGGGTTTGCCACCGACCTGCTGGTGCGCGCTGGCGCCACCGTGATGTTTTCCGAGGTCACCGAGGTGCGCGATGGCATCGACCAGCTCACGGCCCGTGCGGCAACCGTCGAGGTGGCCGAGGCCATGGTGCGCGAGATGGACTGGTACGACCGTTATCTGGAGCGCGGCAAGGTCGACCGCAGTGCCAACACAACACCGGGCAACAAGGCTGGCGGCTTGTCGAACATCGTCGAGAAGGCGATGGGCTCAATCATCAAGTCCGGCACGGCGCCGATCATGGGCGTGGTGCCGGCGGGTGAACGTGCGCGCCAGAAAGGTCTGCTGTATGCGGCCACGCCGGCGAGTGACTTCATCTGCGGCACGCTGCAACTGGCCGCGGGCATCAATATCCATATTTTCACCACGGGACGCGGCACGCCGTATGGCCTGGCCGAGGTGCCGGTGATCAAGGTTGCCACCCGCAGTGACCTGGCGCGGCGCTGGCACGACCTGATGGACCTGGACGCCGGCCGCATCGCCACCGGCGAGACGACGATCGAGCAAATGGGCTGGGAGTTGTTCCAGATGATGCTCGACGTCGCCAGCGGCAAGAAGACCTGGGCCGAGCACTGGAAGTTGCACAACGCCCTGGTGCTGTTCAATCCGGCGCCGGTGACCTGAACCACCTATGGCTACCTGCCGACCATCGTTTGCGTTATCGTGGCGCGCCCGTTTCCTATTCTTCTTTCCCCCCTTTCCCTTCCCTTCCCTTCAACACTTTCAGGAGCCTGGTTCATGAAACGTCGATATATCGGTGCACTCGCCATAGGCGCGATTTTTTCCGCAGTCCTGCCCCTGACCGCGCTTGCGCAGGCTGACTTCCCGACCAAACCCGTCAAGATCATCGTGTCCTTTCCGCCCGGCGGCACCAGTGACGTGATGGCCCGCATGGTCGCCGAAGAACTCGGCAAAGTGCTCAAGCAACCGGTGCTGGTCGAGAACATCGGTGGTGCTGGCGGCATCGTCGGCACCGAGCGCGCATCCAAGATGGCGCCGGACGGCTATACCCTGGTGCAGACCGGTGTGGGTCAGAACGCCGTGGCGCATGGCCTGGATCCGAACCTCAAGTACAACTCGATGACCGACTTCATCCCGCTCACGCAGGTGCATTCCGGGCCGAACGTGCTGGTGGTGCATCCGGACACGCCGTTCAAATCCGTGAAGGATGTGGTCGCCTATGCCAAGGCCAATCCCGGCAAGCTCGACTACGGGTTCACGCATGCGGCTTCGGGCCATATGGCGATGGAGCTGTTCAAACAGACAGCTGGCATTTTCATGACCGGCATTCCCTACCGCGGCGGCGGCCCGATGCTCAGCGACCTGCTGGGCGGCACGATTCCGATGATGTTCATCAACCAGGACGCGGCGCTGCAACACGTCAAGGCCGGCAAGATGCGGGCCCTGGCCGTGACGAGCGCGCAGCGCAACGCGCTGTACCCGGATGTGCCGACCATCGCGGAATCCGGCTACAAGGGTTTCGAGGCCTTGTCGTGGTCGGGTATGTCTGCGATCAAGGGAACGCCGCAGCCTATCGTCGACAAACTCGAAGCGGCGCTGGTGCAGATCATGCAGTCGGACGCGATCAAGCAGCGCATGGGTTCGGTTGGCTTCGTGATTCCCGCACAAGGCGCCAAGCCCTATGCGGCGTTCATGCAGTCGGAGATCAACACCTGGACCAAGGTCATCAAGGTTGCGGGTATCAAGCCGCAATAGGTTTTACGCTCGCTGCTGCAAGGAGTGTTCGTGAACGATGTCGTGGTATTGCAGTCGGGTCCGGCCCGGGCGCGCCTGGTGCCAGCCGCTGGCGCACGCGTGTCCCGGTTGCAGCTCGCCCCTGCGGGCGGCGGCGATGGATCCGCCATCGATGTGCTGCATGCGTATCCGGAAGACTTTTTCGATCCGCTGCGCTGGGGCAAAGGCGGCATCTACCCTTTGATGCCGTATTCCAACCGTATCGCGCACGCGCGCCTGCAGGTCGGCGGCGACATCGAGACGTTGGCGCCGCATCCCGACGTGGCACCCCATACGCTGCACGGCAATGCCCATGCCTTGCCGTGGCAGCTGGATTCGCACGACGAGGACCACGCCGTCATGGTGCTGGACGCGCCGGCCAGTGCCGCCTGGCCCTGGCCATATATCGGTCGCATGGAGCTGCGGCTGACACCGTCGGCGCTCTCGGTGACGCTGTCCATCCGCAACGGCGCCGACCGCTTGATGCCGGCCGGCCTGGGTCTGCATCCGTATTTTCGCCACGAGCCCGCTTGCGAAGTCGCATTCCGCGCCAGCACGGTCTGGCCGCCCAATGCCAACTTCATCGCCGAGTCGTCGCGGGCTGCGACGGCCGATGACATCCATACGCCTGCGCGCGCGCTGCGCGCCGGTGGCATGACCGACTACGTCGGTGGCTGGGACGGACACGCCACAGTGGAGTTGCCCGAGGGCGCGCGCCTGTACATTGCGGCCGATCCGCTATTTGGCCATCTGGTCGTGCACAGGCCCGACAACCTGGCGTATCTGTGCCTGGAGCCGGTAAGCCATGTCGCCGACGGCTTCAACCTGGCCGCGCGCGGTGTGCTTGACACCGGCACACGCTGGCTGGCGCCCGGCGAGTCGCTGGGCGCTGGCATGGTGTTTTCACTGCTTTGAGTTCCGCATCGTCGTCGAGTCGGGCGCGGCTGCGTTGGCGGCCAGCAAGGCCACCCATGCCGAGGTGGTGGCCATCGAGCACCAGCTGTGACAACTCGACGTCGTGATCGCCGAACAAACGCTGGGCGCGCGCGAAGATTTCGATTTCCACCTGGCGATTGCGCGGGCTTCGCACAACCCGTTCTTCACATCGTCGGTGGCGCTGATCCAGGAACAGGTATTGGTCAGCATGAACCTGATGCGCAACCTGTCGCTGCTCAAGAGCATCGAGCGCCAGCATCTGGTGCAGGCCGAACACGCGGCCATCGTCGCAGCGCTGCGACGCCACGATGCTCCGGCTGCCGGGCAGGCCATGCGTGAACATCTTGAGAATGCGCGCGATCGCATGTTTGGTGCCTGACCACTGATGGTTTGCGCAGCACGGGTATGGAGCGAAGACTGTGTGGAGTTCGGCAGGAAGCCGTGGCATCGGGACTGGCGCCGGCTTGGGTCGCGCCGGTTCACGCCAACGCCGGATCCATCACCCAGGTTTTCTCTTCATCATCGCCCAACGGCTCGATCCACCGCAGCTGTTGCTCCAGCACATCCAGTGTGGCCTCGGAAGCATCGGATCCAAGGGCTTGACGCGCCCGTATGCGCTGGCGCAGGATGTCGGTGTCGGCCTGCGGCGCCAGGATGCCGAATCCGGCGCCGCATTGTGTGGCCAGCGCATGGAAAGTGTCGCGCTGCGCCCGTTTGAGGAAGGCCGCATCGACCAGCACCGACCAGCCCGCCCGCAGCAACGGCTGTGCCATGGCCAGCAAATGGGCATAGGTGCGGGTGTGCGCGTCGGCGCTGTAGATGCCGTCACCCGTGGTCGACCCGCTGCGCTGCGTGGGCGCCAGGCCATACAGGCGCTTGCGCTCCACGTCCGAGCGCAACCGCAAAGTGCGCTGCCAGGCACCGCCTTGCTGCAACAGGCGGGTCGACACAAAGGTCTTGCCGCAGCCGGCCAGCCCGTGCGTGATGACCAGACGCACCGGCACCGGTGCGGCCAGGCGCTCGGCGTGCGACAGGCACTGCCGTATCGCTTCGGCGCTGTCGTCATCGTCATCGTCATCGTCAGTATCGCCCGTCTGGCTGGCCCGGATGGCCGCCACCTTGGCGCGCACCATGGCGCGGTACACGCCATAAAAGCGCAGCAAGCCCGCCGAGGCATAGTCGCCGCTGCGCGCCAGCGCCTCGTTCACGAACCAGTTGGCCAGCGCGGCCTGGTCGTGCTCGAGCAGGTCGACATAGGCGAACGCCACATCGCCAGCGATATCGGTCCAGCGCAGGTCTTCGTTGAACTCCAGGCAGTCGAACAGACGCACCCGGCCGTCGATCAGCACCATGTTGGCCAGGTGCAGGTCGCCATGGCATTCGCGCACCATGCCGCCCGCCTTGCGTGCTTGCAACACGGGCGTGAGCAGCTCGAACTGCTGCTCGGTCCAGCTGCGAAGCGCCTGCAGGCGTCGTCGCATATCGGCATCGGGCACCATTAGTTCGGCCAGGTCGTGGAAGTTGTCCAGCATCGGCGCCAGCACCTGCTGCGGCGCGCCGAAGTGGCTGTTTGCGGACGCGACTGCGGCCTCGGCATGGAAATCCGCCACTGCGCCAGCGAGGTCGGACACATGGGCGGCCGTCAGCACACCGCGCGCACAGAGGTGGTCGAGCCGGCCGGCCTCGTCGAAGCGCCGCATCTTCACCGCGTATTCGACCGGCGTGCCGTCAGCGATGTCGAAACGTGGGCCTTGCGGCGTGTCGCATATGGCGACCACATCGAGATAGATGTCGGGCGCATGGCGCCGGTTCAGCCGCAGTTCGTCTTCACAATAGCGCTTTCGCAGGGCCAGCGTGCTGAAATCCAGGAACGGCAACTTGATCGGCTTCTTGATTTTGTAGGCGAAGTCGCCGGCGAGCAAGACCCAGGAGATGTGGGTCTGCAGCAACTCCACCTTGTCCGCAGCAC
>ENA-ORBV01013517-ORBV01013517.1-microbial-mat-metagenome-genome-assembly--contig:-NODE-13517-length-12391-cov-4.758567_pt1 | contig 12391 bp, 15 predicted proteins | sample MGYA00237777_ERZ505514 | MGnify/ENA primary metagenome ERZ505514 (study PRJEB26160, sample SAMN06269048) | microbial mat metagenome | isolation source: Oligotrophic lake microbial mat | place... | reverse complement strand
GATCGTAGCCGTCTATGATGCGCGACTATTTTGATTATAGCAGCTATAAGGGGCCCATCCTATGACACCACATAAAATCGTAGGACCTGTTTTTTACTGTTATCATTGATTGATTGGCGGCTGCAAGCCTCATCACAATGCAACAACAACAACACCAGCACCAGCATGATGTTGCAGCTGCCACTAGTACTGCTATTGCTATTACTATCACTAATAGTAGCTTCTGCTTCCGGAGTCGCCATTGCTGGGTTTCGTCGAGACTATGATCCCTACCATCCTTTGTTGGATCTGGACGGGGAGCCTTTTTTGACCAAGGAAGCCCTACTGCATCTACTCGACAATTACAACTCCAATAAACATTTCTTGTTTTCGCGATTCCAATCTCCTCAAACGATTCGTCGCGTGTTGGACGCCCTAAATCCCCGTCGTGGCTTTGCCAAATTTGAAGGCAAGGATGGACGCCATGGCCAAACTCGCTCCACCAAATTGGGTGGAGATTGGGTCTTGGCGGAAAGTTTACAAACGGCCGTGGGATGTACACCCCAAGACGTTCTGGAAGCGTACTTGTCGGCAACATTACAAGCCAAATGGAATTCCAAACAAGTCTTGGAATGTCACATGACACTCCAAAATGAAACGGATGCGACAACAACAACGATCAAGCCCTTTTACCAACAAGATTTAGTCCTCAAGTCGCAACGCATCATTCGCAGCCATACAGGAATTATGCGATACAGTCAGAAGATCACCATTGATCAGGTTGGAGGTGATGATGATGATGATCATCATCAGCATCATCATCATCATCAGGGAGGTCGAAAGCGGAATGGCAACAACCAACGTGGTGGTAGGAGCAACCACAAGTACTGTGTATCGGTACAGCTCATGGATCCTGTGGCTTCCAGCCGTAGCAGTCGGACGACAACAACACTCCGCAAACCCTTTGATGTTTTGGACGTCTATGTGAATTTGGAGCCTTCTGGCAACAATGTCAACATTTATGCGGCCGGATTGATGAAGGTGAATCGCAAAGTGGTACCCAATTTGGTGGTCTTTGATGCCAGTGGGATTGCTGCCGGCATGGCTGGGAAAGGGACGCTCTGGCTGGCAGCACATTTTCAGCAACAACAGCAAATGCGAGAAGAGCAACTTGACAAGTCGTCGTCGCCGGCTCTTGCGAAAAGGAGAAAAGCAGCATCCATAGCACACGTGCCCACCAAATGGCCAACCATCAGATCCTGGTGGTGTCCCGTGCCAAAAATACCTTTGTTCCATCTTGCAAGGACATCAAGGCAATAAAAAATTAGGACTGCCTTTTGCGCGCTCCCGCTGCATGGAAGATCAAGGCAAGAAAGAAGTCGATGCAACGGTGAGGGTGTCGTACCAAAGGTTTCTCGTTTTGGGAATGGCGTGCACGGATTGGCATGGACATGGCTCTTTTGTTCGGCTTGCCCCCCCTGCCATTGTGAAACCTCCCGCTTGGTCCTTGGGAGCAGGTGAATGGGTCTGCAGCTCCACTCGACCCCTACTTGCGGGGCCACAACACTGTGGAATAGATTCCATGTGGCAAAGAACTCTTCATAATTATAGCCAGTCCCAGGAGTGTCATTGGGAACCAAATCACATAACATGGGGAGATGCTCCCAGGAGCTAACGTGCAGTGTTCCAGCCCAGTTACGCGGAGCCTAGCCATCAGTAGAGGTATTGCCAGCGATTCTGTCATCCTAGTATACTATTACCTAGCTATTGACGCCTTCACTCTCACATTTGCTATCACCGATTTGTAATACTAGCTAGTAGTACGTACTACCTTTCAATGCAGCTGCCATAGGATAGCTCGAACCCAAACGTAGCAAGGATGGTTAACAGGCCTCCTTATTCTATGCATGATTGAACTCTACATAAACCGAACACTTTTACACGTCACACTCACGTTACAAGATACTGTAATTACTTCATCAAAGTTCTTACATGTACTATTTGATTGATGATGGCGGTACTAGCTAGCTAGCTAGCTAGCTAGTAGTATACTTCATTCAAGTTTAGTTTCCATTACAAACTGAACACGTCACACAGGCATACTTTATTGCACAATGGCTGAAACCAGTTTTTGCAAGACTCCAGTTGTACACCTACCGGGCACAAGAAGCCATTATATTTCATCTCGAGTTACTCCAGTGAAGAGAAAATTACGACACCTCAAATTACAAGACAATGGCACCCTCGGATACTCCCTGGAACGACTGGGCCGCGACTTTCCCCGGAAGCGTAGACAAGGGGCCGATTCCATCCCAGTTGGTGATGTATCTGCCCTTATTGCTCTTTCTGGTGCAGGCAGCTTACGCGGCAAGGTCCTTTTTGGCCAAGAGACAAGAAATTTCCCAATTCTACGCGACTCTCATTGTGCTAAATATCATTGCCATGGCCTTGGTGTCGGGACCCACGAGTCTGAATGGCCTGCTCCCCGGCTATGTCAACGAGGCGAAACGCTTTGAATTATCGACTTCAAACTCTGCTCTCTGGTACATGAACGTGCTACTCTTTAGTGCCATTCATTCGGTGAACAATTGCTGTCGGGTGGCCTTTGATGCCTATGGTCTCCGAGCTGCCAAGCGTTTCATTCCCGTGGCTGTCGCACTCCAAGGTTGGCAATTAGTGGCCCTTCCCTTTGGTTTTTCTCCCTTCACCGGGATCGTGGCACTGACCGTGATTGACTACTTGCAGCACTTTGGTGCCCTGACGTATTGGCTGGTTAAAATTGGTACCGCAAAACGTGGTTCCAGCATGACAGAAGGAGACACCCACAACACCAACAAAACAAATACAGATGTACGCCGTCTCTGGTACGGTGTCGGGGGCGTCTTGCTTCATATGGTTTCGGTGGTTCCTCAATTGTATTACATTGTGACGGTGGAAGCTCAAGATCAAACCACGGCGGGTCTTTGTTTGGTATATTCGGTTACGACGGTTGGCATGTTTAGTTCGCAGTGCTTTTGGATCGCCATGGCAGGGCGGACTCCTCCACGGCGTCACGACCACCCAGAAAAGACAGAACAGTCTGCTGACGAATCAGATCTAGACGAAGAGCAGCCTTTCTCTGTGTGACGAATGTGGCCGATTGTGCTGAAGTGTGAGAAACATATTCAGTTCGACCTGTGCATATTTCATCGCGGAAACCAGGGAGAAAAACCAATTTTGATACATAATCTATCTACTAGTAAGATCATAGAAGAATTGTTTTAGGCGAAACGAATCGAATGCGGAGCCAGGGCTGGCGAGACAAGGTTTGGTTTTTGGAGAGGCTGCTGAGTGTGATGAGATTGCTGCAAAAGTTTTCTTCTTTACCAGGTTTTCCACCAGACTCCTATGATGTATTTCTTAACTGCCACGGGGAATAAAAGCACAGGACAAGGGAAACCACTTCTGTGGGTGGATAGAATCTTAGAGAACGGTGTGAAGGCAGCACCACACAGAATGCTCCTGAGTGCCACATGTAGAATGGACCAAAATGTTGCTGGACCAAGACAAATAAAATAAATCTTCGCGCCCAAAGATTCACTTTCTCTGACTGGTTTTTGAAAGCTGGCTAGCATGAGCACCTCCCAAGGGGGCTTTTTAGACTTTTCTTGGCCAAACATGTGTTTCAGTCAATCATAGCTGCACATTGATGGAGGCAAGCAGCACCAACATGGTCCACTCGCAGGAACTACAACCAGCACATTCAAGCATGGACTCAACTTCTTCAAACACACCACTTGGACTGCAATTAACATCTTGAGAACTTGTGTCACTTTGACGATCAATGCATGCACATGCACATTTGTGAAAAAAGCAAGAATGTTATCTGATTCTTAGGGATCCACTTTGACACACTGTTCATTTGAGCAGTTGTGATTCAAAAGAGCTTTGAAAAGACACCAAGGATGTGCAGAATTGGAGTGATCTCAAAGTTTGGGCGAGAGTTCCTTAGGAACAAATCTTCCAAGCAGTTCCTCTCAAGGAACACAAAGTGGAGAAATCAACTGATTCCACTAATTCAGTTCTTTGGAAATGCATCCTGTTCGTTACCTTGTGTTTCTAAGAAATTTGGGGACCAAAGGAAATTTTGGCTGACACCATGTCCAATGTTTTGTGTCATTGGCATCAACTGGACAGATGCTCATTGTTCAGTTTGTTGGTCTTGTCATTGGTTCCGTCATCTGATTTTTAGTGACAAACTGTCAAACTAAAACACACTTTGTTGAATCCAATCTCAGCAACAGAATTCCTCAGTCTCTTGCAATTTTGTTCCTTGAGGGCCAATTCTGTGAGAACAATTCCTACAGAGCACCCACACATGCGGACTTGTTGAGCATGGATCCAAAACCTTTGTTTTCCAGGTCTCATCAATGTGATTCCTTTGGGGGGTTTTGCTCCCTGAGTTTGTGATGACAAAGAATTTCAAAGAATTGGTGCACTAGCTAGATGTGCTAGTAGCTCCACACCTTCAGGTGCATGTCAATTATTTTTACTAGCTAGCTACTAGCTAGTAGTGCCAAGTTCCGTTAGACTGGTAGCAGTTCGCTAGTCTACTTGCTTAGGCCGAAACTATCGGTTCCACGTAATGCGCAACACGTGATTAGGGTTGGGGTCGTATTTCGTACTCTCCGAACCAACCAATCTGTACGTAGTTCGTAGTACTAAAAGATAATGTTATCCAATCAGATCGCTTTATCTTAGGTTAAGGTTTTATCAGCATTGGATCTTTCGACAACATTACATTCCAATGACAATAGCCTCTATCGATCCATCGCATGTTGTGTTGCTACAACTGTCAAAGATAGGAAGCTATTGTCTCCATCGCTATTAGATTGACCATGTCGCTTCCCGACTACATTTTGCAAGAAGTGCGCACTTTGCTTGGTGTTCAATGCCGTGAGATTCTCATGGCATCCAAGCCAGATGGCGAAGATGGCGAGGGCCAGAAGGATTGCATGTTCAAGTCCTTTCACAGCACGGAGAATCACCATTCGGTGTTGGATCTCTTCTTGCGTGCATCCGGTTATTATGTCAATGCACTTGACACCACGGAGATTGAAGTCAATCGAGCAGGAAACGAGAGCCGTGGGTCCTGTGGGCATATGCTTGTGTTGAAGGACTTGCTTCATCGCGACCAATCGGGGAAGTTCTGTGTTCACGACCCTGGGTTCACTCGAGAAGCCATTGCTAACAACAAAAGTGGTCCTGTTGCAGGACGAACGCTGTGCGACAAGGCTCTTCAGGCAATTGCGAATTATAAACATGCTCTTAAGCATTTCACCGTGTGCGCCGACATCCATGCCAATGATCCCTCTGGATTGGTCTTGGCGGACATGCTGGAGTATGTTCTTCGGAAGATGTGCGTCGAGTTCAAGGGAAGCAAGAACAAACCAACCGGAAAAGCGGCAAGGAACAAAGGCGTCTTCAAGGAGGATGACATGCCGGAGAAGTATGTGTTTAATGGCTTCTTTACTTTTGCGATGTTTGGTCCCCATCCTATGTCGGGCGAGACATTTAGTTGCCTCTCTGTCGATGGCAAGAAGGTCGCCAAGTTGTCGCGAAACGAGAATCGTCAACAACAGGCCATGGCGGAAGAGGCAAAACGCAAAGCGGGCACTGGTGGATGTGTTCCTGAAACTTATCGCCGTGGCATTTCTCTTTCGCATAAGGCTTCTGCTGCGCAGCTCGCCTATGACGAGCACACTCAGTACGCTAAGAACCTACGCGATCTTCTTGTAGGATTGACCAACGAGGCCCGTCACAGTCTGGATGAGTACAAAATGGTAAGTGCCAATCTTAAAGAAGCGAGAGACAACGACCACGAAGATGAGGAAGAGTGTTTAATGAAGTGGAAGAAGGATCTGGAGGACGACATGCAGGAAATGAGGAAGCGAAAGAGAGCGCACGAGGCGGAGTTGAAGGAGCATCTCACGAAGAAGCCTAAGCCACTCGAATCATTCTATGACCAAGTTGGTGATTTTGTTCAAACAACAGGAAGCACTACCGGCACTAGCTCATCGGGTGCTTCTCGCACTTTGGCGGCGAATGTCTCGAGTGAGGGCTTCACCACTCCACGCCCCTTGTCACATGTGTCTGTTCCTAATGCCGACCGTACCAACAACGACGACGCAAGCATGTTGACAAACACAGCCGATAATGTTACTGGTGTTTGATCAAATTGTCGGAGATTGAATTGTTAAAGAGAGGTAACAGTCAGTGGAAATCAAATTGAAATCAAGTAATGAAAGATAAAGTAGTTAATCTGAAGTAAGAAACTTTTTTGTTAAAAAGCAAATTCTATTACTAGTTCATGCATCTGGATTGTTTCTAGTCGGCCATTCAATTTTGTTCTGACGGTGTAGGATGTCAAAATGCTCAATCAATCTCACACGGAAGTCAAAGTACGAAAGACTTTTGACGCAAATGGCACCGTCAATGTCTTGCCTTTCATTCGTAGAGAGATCATCGTCATCCAGAACGCTTCCGTCTTCTTGCGAGCTGGGTTGGTTAGACATTGCTGTTTGCTGACGACTTGAATTCTCATGCTGCCGTCCACCAAATGACTGTAGCTGAGGGTTATTCAACCTTCGGATAGCATGCGGTGCCATCCGCGCCATCTCCGAAGGATCGTTTCCGCCCATGTCACCGCATTCCCAGTCACTAGGAAATCCTTGTTCCCACTGTTCATGCAAACCATCAACTTCAAGTAACATGTTGTGTAGGGCACAGCAAGTCTACCACACTCTGTCACAGGCTACGGCTCCCTCGAGGCGAACTCCGGTCTTTAAGATTCGGAAACGTCCTTTGAGCATGCCGAAGACACATTTGACGTCCTTCCTGAATGACTCAATCCAATCCGACAGTTGTTGTTCAATAATCAACGAGTTGACCTTTGCCGGTGCCTGAGTGCAGGCCCATCGGTGATGTCCATTGTCAACCAATCCCCATGCACCACGATAGTGCTGCTTCCGAATTATTGAATCACCAGGGGGACCGTCCCAACAGTAGAAAAAGAAAGTCACATCGCTCAATAGCCGGTCATTGTGAATACCCGCCAACAAAGCATCAAACCAAGCAAGCGTCTTGTCATTCCAACGCGATGGGTGTCCATCAGTGGAGTGTAAAATTTGTCGGCGATGATTCACGCATATGTTGTGCGACCGTGCAGGATGACTCTGTTTGAAACCCACATTCATTTGCTTCAAGTTGTGCTCACAGCGCCACATAATTACATTTGTCGCATCACTTGAGAAGCCACAACCATAAAGGCCTCCTCGCCAGTGCTCTTTCATGTGTTTCTTGTGTTCGTCCGTGGTTGTTGGCATTACCACCCACTTAGGATACAGATAGTTCTCGCCGCATTCAATGAATTTGTGAAAGAACTGGCGGTGGGTTTCTTCTGCGACAGCTGTAAATTCTTCTAAATCATCAAACGTTAAACCACGGCCCAGATAACGAAGTGCACCCAGCAGAAGTAAACCAATGGGAGATGGTGGGTCGCCGGAGCAATTTGGTCTCATCCATCTCGCGAACAAGTCATGTTCTTTGATTTCGTCAAGCAGTTTACGAAATTCCTCGTACGGCATGCGAAAACGGCGTCGGAATTTGGTCATGAACTTGGATTCCTGTGGTGCGTAGTTGTGTGTTGTCGTCACAGTACATTTTGTACCACAATGTTTGCCGCGGCTTTAACGTTGCTTTTTTCTCAGCTTCTTGGACTGGAATGGCCTTTCTTCCTCCTCTATCCAATCCACCGCACAGTAGAATCGATTCCTTTCGGCCTCCTCCAACTCGTCCTCTTTAGTCAAATAGTCTTCATACTTGGAACTGATCAAAAAACCATCCTTGTCATAACAATCTTGCAGAGAACAAGGCCGATCGTCATTCAAGACAAATCGATACTCCCGCACAGCCTGAAAATAAGCCTCCTCAACACTAGTGGCTACCGTCGACGCCATGGTGTTTATCAACTAGATGGCTGCAGCCTTCTAGTCTATTGCTCTAGTCTATTGCTACATTGACAGCGATCTTTCGCTCCAATGTTTATTATTATTGGCAATGACAAAAAAAGCTAATTTCTACACAAAAGCCTACTGGGTTTCTACGTGGATTACATTCTGTGTGTGCCCCCCCCTATCTAGTAGCCGTACGAAATTCCAAGATCATTGCGTGTGGTACTGAATTTTGAGTAAATCACGGATGACATGTGAATGATTCTCATTGGACGAGGCAATCTAGCACTTGGTACTTAGTGTACCGTTGGGTTCGGCCTTACTATTATCACATCATGGCACTACAACGTACGTCGTACCAGGTAGCACATGAGAATGGTCACAAATTCTGTTCATCACAAGTCCGTCCGTGGACCGAACCCAAATAACGAATTTGGGAATGTCGGAAGCTAAGGGTCCTCCTCCTCCAATGAAAGATAGAGTGTTGGTTGCAGCGAATGATGACGATGCCAAAAAATGTGACGCATCCCACCACGTGGTTTTACGAAGGCAAAAATTGCTGCCAACAATTCAAAATTCTCCCCGCGTGCACCAAACTCCTTTGCAGAGTCCTGGAGCAGCTGCATCGTCATTGGCTGAAAGATCGGGATGGCCTCTTCAACATACGCAGAGTCAGTCCCTCATTCTACATGTAACGACTACAATAGCCACTAAGTCTAGAGCTCCTTTAGTTTTCCTGCAGTCATCTGATGTTTCCTGGTGATGGATGAAGTTGAGGTGATGATGACTGTGCTGGCCCCCACATTTTGGTCGACACACAACACAACGAACGAGATATAGCTACTGCAGTTCCGGCCACCAGAATTATTTCACCAGAATATTGCGTTTACTTTTTTCAATTCGGCTCTTCCATTTTTTTAATTCTTTTTTCTTTAGTAGTAGTGATTCAATAAGAGGTTATTATTCATCACAACAACAACAATGGTCCGATTTGTTTTATCCGCTGCCGCCTTGGTCAGCCTTGCGGCTACTAGCTCTGCCTTTCAAGCTCCTTCGAGTACCTTTGCTTCCCGTGCGGCGGCCCGAAAGTCCTTTGCTCCTTTGGGAGCTGTTCTGGTCGACGAGACCGTCCGAAATGGTCTCTTTCAACAAAAGGAGGATAAGCCACTGGTCATGCCGGATTTGACAGGCATTGCTCTTTCGGGCCTCAAAGGCAAAGCCTTGACCTTGCAACATGAGGATTTCCCCACTGCCATTGAAGTCCGTCGTGTCATTCCAGAAGATTGTTTCCAAGTCGAAACCGCCAAGAGTTTGGGCTACCTTTCCGTCTCGCTCGTTGGAACCACTTTGTGTACTCTTTTTGGTTTGGCGGCGACTTCCGTTTTGAACCCTGCCAATCCCTTGACATGGCCCTTTTGGGCAGCCTACTCGGTCGTGACGGGAACGGTTGCCATGGGATTGTGGGTCTTGGCTCATGAGGTAGGTCCTTTGTTTCTTTCTTTATTTATTTATTTGGTGTCAGATACCCCTTTGTTGCATCAAGTGTATTTCATAAACTCACTTCCTTCCTTTGATTATTAATTTATTTACAGTGTGGCCATGGTGCCTTTTCCCCGGACAAAAGAATCCAAGATACTGTGGGATATATTATCCATTCCATCATGTTGGTCCCCTACTACTCGTGGCAACGATCCCATGCGGTTCATCACCAATACACCAACAATATTGAATTGGGAGAAACCCATGTTCCCGAACGAATGTATAACAAAAACGAGGGATCCTATGCACAACGTGAGGCCTTTCTAAAATTCTTTGGCAAAGACCGCGGCATTCAAGTTTGGGGTGCCTTTCAAGCCTTTTTGCATTTGGGCATTGGCTGGCCAGCCTACCTCTTAATTGGTGCGACCGGTGGAGCCGCTCGTGGTATGACCAATCATTACTGGCCCGATCCATTGACCACCCCCGAAATGCCCAAGAAGGAACTCTTCCCAGGAAACTGGAAAGAAAAGGTGTTGAAATCCGATGTTGGTATTGCCGCCGTCGTCGGCGCGGTTGCCGCGTGGGGCTTTTGCAATGGATTTTCGGAAGTCATGGCCTTGTATGGAGGACCCTTGATTGTGGTCAATGCTTGGTTGGTTTTGTACACATGGTGCGTTATACTGTAATTTAATTTCGTTCTGTATTGGAAATCAGGAGAAAGAATGTCTTGGATTTTTCTGACCGACAATTTTATTATATTTTTCTCTGCAACTCATTATGAATAATTCAGGTTGCAACACACGGATGTCGATGTTCCTCACTACGAATTGGATAACCACAACTTTGTCAAGGGAGCTTTGCACACCATTGATCGTCCCTACGACAAGATGGACCCATGGGGTGCCATTGATTTTTTGCACCACCAAATTGGATCTACACATGTGGCCCATCATTTTGATTCTTCCATCCCTCATTACAAGGCACAAGCTGCGACCGATGCCATTAAGGAAGCCTTTCCCGATTTTTACTTTTATGACCCCACACCCATCCCAGAAGCACTCTGGAGAGTGTGCAAGGGATGTACCGCCGTCGAGAAGAGAGGCGACCGCTGGTACTGGAACAACGAAAACTTGGAAGACAAATTGAAAACCTCTGTGGATGACAATTAAGCAATTTCATCATCATTAATGTGTTCTGCGGCAATGAATTTGAAGACGGAATACTACCTGCTTGGTTCCGATGGATAACACTGTCGGACAAGCAAAACGCTACGTATCCAACAGCTTTCATGACAAGCACAAAGCATAAAATGTGTAACAAATGTACATAATCACCCTTTCACACAGCTCATTCTTTTGTATCCGCGTGTATTTGTGGCACTAATTTTTGCTAGTTGGCGATCCAACTAGGAGCCTGGTTGTGTTTGAAGTCTAAGTAGCATGCAGCAACCACACCACCTTGGGGTGTCTGGCGGTTCCATGGAATCGAGATCGCTGTTTTCTAGTAGCCAAGTTGCTTACAATGCCAATGTTGGGAACCGTACCCGGTCAGTTATTGAAGCAGATGGTGACGTCGGGGTTGAAAGAAGACCATGCTGTCGAAGTGTTGACAAACACGTATCGACACTGTCTTGTGGAACATCTGCAAGATCGACAGGAAACCAGCAACGCCAGGGTAAATTGGGGACAAGGGTTGGAAAACCGTTTAAGAAAACGTCACTAATAGCCTCACGTTTCGACACGGCAATCTAGCTAGTTCCAATTTCTGCATTGTCAAATTCATCAACAAATCAAATAGCCGTGAAACACTGATGTCGGCCCATGGTTGCGATGCATAGGACGAACAAAATTATTTGGTACCGAATCGGAAGTCATGCTTCTGGTGCTGCAAGGCCCATTTTTTATAGACGGAAGCAAGAATGATAATTTGAACTTGATTAGGTAATTATTCTGACCACAGGGGACGATGGATGGTACACATATGTCGAGCAAAAAGAATACTATATTTAGGTTTATACTGTGAAGATCTTTTGGGTGGCGACCACGGTCCAGAGGTGGTGATGGGTAACACGCACGCAAGTTGATGCAGAAACATACTATGGCTGGGTTTGATTTGTGGCGGTAGTATAGAGATGCCATAACCGGCTGGCTAATCCATGATTTGGTGACACACCGGATCCGACCACTTGACAATTTTCTTTCCAGTATCGGGCATGTGCCGTTCACAGTAAATTGTAGGTTTTCCAAAGTCTGGTACAGGGCGAGTACAAATGACACAGCGAGCCTTCTTTTTGTCGACTGGTGTGGACAGTCGTTGGAATTGCTTGGTAAGGAAAATATTGCCGCCCTTCACATTGGATTCGTTCCCGCCTTGTTGTTCGTCCTGTTGGATGGGAGCTAGCCATTCGTCTTCGTCTTTCCCCAAGGCGTCTTCTTCGGTTGCTGTAGTAGCCTTTCGATCAGGACCATCATCAGCAGTGATTTTGATATCATCTAAGTCCAGTTCAAAGTCTTCGTCGTCCCATTCCAAAAGTTCTTCTGAATCCTCGTCATTGTTGTCAAGTTTGTTTTTTGTTTCGTCTTCTTGTTCGTCTTTGTTGTCGGTAGTTGCGTTTTTATCCAAAGGGAGCATGGATTCCATGGCTCGACCTTTTTATGAGAAGGTGGTACGCTATCAAAGACCAAGGTCTCGATGATGATCCAGACAACCCAACCAAAGACGTTGCCCGACTGAATGAACAGCTGTGTAGGTTTGGACCGTTCAAACGTGCAGGATCACAATAACTGTCATCATCGACGTGATTGCCATTAGTGCATTGAAGCACTGTGCGTCGTCTTTTTTACCTTCACGCACAGTTGTTCTGTGAAGTTGTAGTGAGTGCTGACACCGCGCAGCGACAACAACAACAACAACAACAACAACAACAACAGAATCACAATCCA
>ENA-ORBV01013515-ORBV01013515.1-microbial-mat-metagenome-genome-assembly--contig:-NODE-13515-length-12392-cov-5.055948_pt1 | contig 12392 bp, 7 predicted proteins | sample MGYA00237777_ERZ505514 | MGnify/ENA primary metagenome ERZ505514 (study PRJEB26160, sample SAMN06269048) | microbial mat metagenome | isolation source: Oligotrophic lake microbial mat | place... | reverse complement strand
AACTGCGGGCGACCTACTTTCAGGTGGGTGCCGCCGACGCCCTGATCGAGCAGCAGACGACCTTCCGGATCCGGGCGATCATCCCGTTGACCGGCCTCGCGGCGGACCGCGCATGGATGCCGGACTTTCCCGGGATCAGCGATGCCGCACACACCAGCGACTGGGATCCCAAACTTCCTCTCGATCTCAAGAGAATCCGGGACGAGGACGAAAAATACTGGGATGAACATCGTGGCACCCCCAAAGCTTACTTTTCCATTGAAGCGGGACAGGCCATGTGGGCGACCCGGTGGGGCAGTCTCACGGCCTTGCGCATCGCCTGGGCCCGTGAGCAGGAGGCTGAGCTTGAACGCACCCTGTTGAGCGCCTTGAAACCCGAGTTGAATCAACTCTTGCTCCGCAATGTCCGGGCCTCGGCGATGGAGGCGGCGAAGTCGGCGGTCGATTTCGGAGGACTCTTTCTTGGCCTGAGTTTTTTTCTGATCGTGGCGGCGCTGGGTCTGGTCGCGCTGCTGTTTCAACTCAGCCTGCGCCAGCGCAACCGCGAAGATGCCTTGCTGGGAGCCGTGGGGCTTTCGGCCCGACAACTCCTTCGGTGGCGGATGGGGGAGGGTGTGGTTGTTTTATTCCTCGCGGGTGTGGTCGGCCTGCCTTTGGCGATCATCTACACGCGTGGCGTATTGGGTTTTATCGAGACGATCTGGTCCGGCCAGGGCGGTGCCGCCACCTTTACCTTTGCGGTGCAGCCGCGCTCGGTCGCCATCGGCCTGGGGGCGTTTATCGTCTGTTCCCTGGTTGCGATCTGGCTGGCGATTCGGGGACTTGGCCGGCGGTCGCTCTCGATTCGGCTGGCGGCCAACGCCGAGGAGGTCGCGGCTCCGGCCGCGGCGTACCGTTCGTCCCTCGTCGTTGCTCTCGTGGCCGTGCTCGGCGGAGCCGGAGCAATGGCGGCGTCGGGGCGGGTGATGCCGCCGCAGGGGGCGTTTTACCTCGCCGGCTTCGCGGGATTGGTGGCGGGACTTGCGCTCTGCCGGGCGTGGCTGTCACGCGCCCCCCGGTTGGACGGCGATCGAGCGCTGACGGCGTCCCATTTGGGCGCGCTCAATCTGCGGTCTCGACGCTCGCGCACGCTTGCCGTCGTGGGTTTGATCGCGACCGCGGTGTTCATGGTCCTGTCGGTGGCGTCCTTTCGAAAGCAGGTCGGCTCCGACTGGCTCGAACGCGGCAGTGGCACGGGCGGTTTTGCCTTTTGGGTCGAGACCACGGTGGCGCAGAATCCAGCGCGCGATGGCACGGGGCTCGGATTTGAGATCTTCGGGCGCGAGAGGGCGGAGCTCGATGCGATCGTCCCGTTTCGCACCGGGGTGGGAGACAATGTCAATTGCTTCAACCTCAATACCACGCTCCAGCCTCGCCTGCTGGCGGTGGATGCGGTGGCGCTGGCCGCGCGGGGCGCGTTTCGCCTCAAGGCAGTGTCGGACTGGAATGCCTTGCTCAAGAAGCCCGCTTCCGGCGCGATCCCGGCCTTCGTCGATGAGACCACGTTGCTCTGGGCGCTGAAGCGGAAGGTCGGTGACGTGTTCGTCTATGCAGATGAAAACGGCCGGTCCTTTGATGTGCAGATTGTCGGTGTACTGCCGGATTCGCTTTTTCAGGGGCACCTGATCGTGGACGAGACCCCCTTTCTCGAGAAGTTCCCCTCGAGTGCCGGCTACACGCTTTTTCTGGCAGATGCGCGGACGCCGGGTCCCGGCATTGCCGCGGTGCGGGACCGCCTGCGATCCGCCGTGGTGGACGCGGGGGGGCGGGTGGAGTTCACGCGCGACGTGCTCGCGGCTTTCCACCAAATTGAGAACACCTACATCGCGATTTTCACGGTGCTTGGCACCCTGGGTGTTGTTTTGGGCAGCCTGGGTCTGGTGATTGTGGTGGCGAGGAGTCTGCAGGACCGGCGCGGCGAATTTGCGGTACTCACCGCCATCGGGTTGTCCAAGGCGATTCTTGCGCGGATGGTATTGGCGGAGTTTGGCCGCCTCGTCGCCTGGGGCCTCGCGATCGGGGTGGTTGCCTCTTCGATTGCGATCCTGCCGATCCTGCCCGCGCTTCCTGCCGGCCCGACCCTCCTTCTTGTGGGTCTGATGCTTGCAGGAATCGTCGCCCTGAATCTCACCTGCGGCTGGTTGACGTTCCGCTGGTCACTCCGGGACTTGCGCCCGGGTCTCGGTCAGGCGGGCACGTGAATCGTTCACCGGCACCGATCCCGCGGCCGCGCATGGGCGTCAACTCAAGGAGAACGGAGGAGACGAATTCCGCCCCCGTTGTAGGTGGCCTCGCCGAGGCCGCGACGGGACCGCCCGGTCCCGCCTCCGTCCTCCGCGTACGCGCATACGCGTCAACCTAAGCAACGGGCGTGGAAACTCGCGGCGTTTCCGTAGGAGGGGACCCCGGACAGTCGTTGACGCCAGAACGCGAAAACCGCGATACGAGGTCTGGGGGTTGCGGCTTCGAGTTGGCAATTCTCAACCCAGGCAACGATCCAGCCAACAAGGCGCCTTCACCCCCAGACCTCGCATCGCTGCGCCAAATGGAGGCTGATCCGACCAATCCTGGGTTAACCGTGGGAGTTGGCTGGGGTGAGAGCCACGGCCGTGGCTCGCACTCTGCAAGAAGCTGTTTCGTCAGCTTGGCTCCAAGTGCGTGGCGGTGAGGTGAGCACGGGAAAATCGCTGAGTTTCCTTTGCACGCGTAACGACCCCCTTGGTCCATGGGTCGTTGCGCACCGGCAATGCAGCGGAACGAACCCCCGGGGTTCGTGGAGCGGTCACGGTGGTTTCCTCAGACGCTGCACACAAGTCTCGGGATCAACACCCACCCTGCGTGGGGTCTTAAGTTGACGCGTATGCGCGTACGCGGGGCCGTCTTCCCGGATGCGGGACCGTTCGGTCCCGGCCCGGCCTCAGCGAGGCCAGCTACAACGGCGGTTACAACGGCGGTTACAACGGCAGCTACAACGGCGGTTACGCCGCGGGTTTCGCGGGCGACAGATCGATTGCGTTACGGATCTCTTCAAGGAGGGCGTCTGGCGAGATGGGTTTCATCAGGTGACCGTGAGTGCCGAGGGCGGCGAGTTGGTCCATGATGGCGTGATCGGCGGGTGACGTCAGCATGATCACCGGCACGGCTTTGAGCGTGGGATTTGAGCGCATCAACGTGAGCATTTCGAGGCCGCCCATGATGGGCATGTTCACATCGAGCAGGATCAAATCCGGCATCGCACGCTCCATCGCAAAGAGAGCGTTATATCCGTTCGTAGCCTCCACGATCGAACAGTCAAACGGGGCGAGGACGCGCTGGACGAGGAGGCGCATGCCTTTGGCATCATCGACCGCGAGGATCGTGGGGCGGCGGGCGGCAGCGGAAGGAGACTTCGTTTTCAGAGGACGAGGGATGTGCGCCTCGATCCCGAAAGGCAACGATTCCGTCGGGATGGTTAGGGATTCAGCCGTCTCGCCGGTTCGGCGTACCGGGTCGGAGCCAGGTTGAACTGTTCCGATTGTCCCACCGGAATGCTGAGACTGTTCCAGTGGTCCCCGGAATAATGCTTCGCCAGATAGACGATCTGCCCCACGTGGTAGGCGTAGTGGGTGAGTTGCCGATTGATCGCCTGCAGCACCGAGAGCGGCTCGCCGCGGATGGTGACGGCTCGGTCAAGGTCCGCGGTCTGCAGCGGCTTCAGCGCTTGGAACAGAGCCGACCAACCCTGTTCCCATCGGGAGATGAGTACCGCATGGGTTTCGTCGGGTAAAATGAGGAATTCGGTGTCCCTCGCTCGCCCGGGCTTTTCTCCGTCGGTGGTCAGGAAGTCCGTCCAGCGCGAGATCAGGTTGCCGCTGACATGCTTCAGGATGGCGCCGACACTGTTGTCGCCGCGGCCAGGAATGGAGAAAAAGTGGTCGGCCGGGAGTTGTGCGAGCGCGCGGTCGGCGAGACGCTTCAGTCGCTCAAATTCACGGATCGCCAAGGAAAGGTAGTCTTCGCTCTGCATGGGGAAGGGAGTGGGGTCACCTGATGGTTGAAAGAGTGGTTCGACGGCCCGGATAACGGGCCCTTGCCCGATGAAGCACCGCTCAGTCCGTCAGGCTTTCCAGTTTTGTTTCGGGGAGGAATTGAGTGAGCACCGCGCTGACCAGCGACGAGAAGGTGCAGAGCGGGATGCTGTCGGTGAGCACGCGGCTGCGGCCGAAAAGGTCGGTCAGAAATCCCCCCGGTAGCCTGAAGACGCCACCGGCGGTCGCGGACTTGATGAGTTGTGGGAGCATCAGCAGCGCGTAGATATCGAACGCGAACCCGACGGCCCCGATGATGCAGATCAGCCAGCAGGTCCGTGCGAGTCCCGTTTCAGCGGGTGCAGCGGGGGTCGTGCTGTAGCTCATGTCGGGATCGTGTCAGGAACGAGCCGCCAAGTTCAAGTGGCGAGACAAACTCTCGGACGGGATTGACCCGTCCATGAAGGTGGACACGTTCCCGACGGCGGCTCTGCGGACCGCCGGTCCTGCGTTCTGCCCGCCCCCCTCCTCGCATCGTCGTATGAAAACAAACCTTCGCCTGTGTTGTCTTGCAGCCCTGATCTCCGTCATCTCCTCCCCGCTGGCACTTGCCGTCGGCGTTTCGTCCTGGCCCACGTGGCGCGGTTCTTCGGGTGCTGGCATTGCCCCCGAGGCTCAGCCGCCGACGACATGGGACGACCAAAAGAACGTGAAGTGGAAGTCGAAAATTCCCGGGTACGGGTTCTCGACGCCGATCATCTGGAAGGACCGGATTTTCCTGCTTTCGGCCATCGAGACGACCGAAGATGCACCGGGAGCGGTAACGGCGCCCCCGCCAACCCCGTCTTCTGAAGGTGAACCGAAGCGCCGGCGCGGTGGTTTTGGTGGAGGACCCAAGCCCACCCGGTATCACGAGTTCGTCGTCATCGCCGTGGACCGCGCCACCGGCCGGACGGTCTGGCAGAAAACCGCCCGTCGGGAGGTTCCACACGAGGGCAAACACCAGACCAACAGCTTCGCTTCGGCTTCACCGGTGACCGACGGCGAACGACTTTACGCATCCTTCGGTTCGCGCGGCCTGTATTGTTACGACCTTCAAGGCACGCTGCTGTGGGACCGGGACCTGGGTGACATGACGACGCGTGGCGGTTTCGGCGAAGGCTCCTCTCCGGCGCTCGCGGGAGATCGCTTGATTGTCCCATGGGACCACGAGGGGCAGTCGTTCATCGTCGCGCTCGACAAGAAAACCGGGGCCGAACTGTGGCGAAAAGACCGTGACGAACGTTCCAGCTGGACCACGCCGCTGATCGTGGAGGTCCGCGGCAAACTGCAGGCGATCGTTCCCGGGACCAAACGTACGCGTGGCTACGATGTCCTGACCGGCGAGACCATCTGGGAGGCCGGTGGGCTGACTCCTAACGTGATCCCGACTCCGGTCGTTGGACACGGTCTGGTGTATGTGATGAGTGGGTTCCAAGGGAACTCGATCCAGGCGATCAAGCTCTCTTCGAGCGGTGACGTCACGGATACGGACAGCGTGGTTTGGAGCGCGCGCAGGAGCGCACCTTATGTACCGTCCCCCGTGCTTTCGGGCGAGCGGCTTTACATGAGCAAAAGTCTCGACGCGTATCTCTCCTGCCTCAATGCGCTCACGGGTGAGATCCATTACCAAGACCAGCCCCTAGAAGGTTTGCGCGGCCTTTATGCTTCGCCGGTTGCCGCCAATGGCTACCTCTATGTTGTCGGTCGGGAGGGCCTGGTGATGGTGCTGAAGGACTCGACGACGTTCGAGGTCGTCGCGAAAAATCAATTGAATGACCGGATCGACGCGTCGCCGGTGATGGTGGACCGGGAACTCTTCCTCCGCGGGCATACCTACCTGTATTGCATTGCTGAAGGTTGAGGGCTCCGGATTTTTTACCGCGAATGGACGCTAAGGGACGCGAATGAAAGACGGGAAGTAAGGGGAGGCGGACTGTCCCTCGCCGGGACGGCGGGTCCCGCCTCCGCTGTAGGTGGCCTCGTTGAGGCCGCGACGGGACCGCTTGGTCCCGCCTCCGGCTCCGGGTTGCCCTCACGACGCGCATCCCCGCGGCCTCAGCGAGGCCACCTACAACTGCGCCCCTTGGATGGGGTTTACGTTGACGCCCATGCGCGACTGCGGGAAGGCCGCGACGGGACCGACTCCCGCTTCCGCTGTAGGTGGCCTCGTTGAGGCCACGACGGGACCGCTTGGTCCCGCTTCCGGCTGTAGGTGGCCTCGTTGAGGCCGCGACGGGACGCTTGGTCCCGCCTCCGGCTGTAGGTGGCCTCGTTGAGGCCGCGACGGGACGACTGGTTCCGCCTCCGTCTCCGGGTTGCCCTCGCGACGCCCATCCCCGCGGCCTCAGCGAGGCCACCTACAACTGCGCCCCTCCGATGGGGCTTATGTTCACGCCCTTGTGGGCCTTCCCGCGTACGCGGGAAGACCTACACCGGAGCGAAGGTCGTTTGGTCCAGTTTCCTGCGGCGCCGGGTTATCCTCTCAAATTTCATGGTTTCTGAAATTCGCGGATGTTCGCATCCATTCGCGGTCAAACAGCCGTCTTCCGTCTGCCCTAAAGCTTCACGCCCACGGAGACGATGAAGGTCCGCGGTTCCCCGTATTGGAATGTTCCGTTCAGGTATAACTCATCGGTGAGGTTGCGAACGTTCAGGCGCAGATCGACCGGCAGGTCGCGGACTTTGGTTGCGTAGCCGATCATCACGTCGACCAACGCAACCGCGTCGCTCTCGATCGGCACGGTCCAACTGGGGTGCTCGTAGGTTTTTCCGAGCACGGTCACGCCGCCGCCGACATATCCGCCGCGGAGCGCGCCGGTGGTGAAGGTGTACTTGTTCCAGACGCTCAGCGTGTAGCGCGGCACCGATTCCAAGTGCGATCCGACTTCGCGGCTGTCGGACGGATTTGAAATCTCGTTCTTCTCGAAGAAGTAACTCGCGCTGACGAGGGCCTGGTAGTTGACCTGCGGAGTCCAGACCCATTCCGCCTCCAGTCCGCGCGTGCGGCTCTGGCCCGCAGCCGTGCGCACGGTTGCGCCGGGGAGCTGGTAAAGGACTTGATTGGTGGTGTCGATGTCGAGGCGGGAAGCCTCCTCGTTGGTGAAATAGCTGAGTGTCCCGAGCAGCCGTCCCTCGCCGAGATCAAGTTTGGTGCCCACTTCCCAGCCGCTCCCGAGCAGGTCAGCCGCGAGGAAACGCACTGGAATCACCGTGGGCGGACGATAGGTCGGCAGGGCGGGATCTCCCTGGGTGGCGCGGATCGCCGCGAGATCGGCGGTTTGCTGACGCTGGGGGACGAAGGTCTTGCTGACGCTACCGTAAAGATTGAGGACCGGTGTGACGCGGACCAGCGCCCCGAACTGCGGCAGGATTTTTCGCGTTTGAAAGTCTTCGTCCTTGCCATCTCGATTGTCGTCCGTGGGACGGTGATTCGTGATTTGGCGGCCCCCGACGAGCGTGCGCAACCGGTCATCGAAGAACGAGGACTGGACCACGCCATAGTACGAGTTGGAGTGGCCGCCACCTTTGCGCACCACGCCGGGTTCATTGTAGCTGGTGCCGTATTGATCGCGCAGGAGCTGCAACAGGCTCGGCAGGGGGCCGGAGCTGGGCTTGTAGGTGATGATTCGCGACGTCGCCACCGTCACCGGACTGATCACGTCCTTTCCACCATCATGTTGGAAACCGACGAGGAAGTCGTGTTTGCCGGCCCGTCCGGCATTGAGTTTGTAAACGGCCTCGAGGCGGGCGGAAAAGTTCACTCCGCCCGGTTTGAAGTCGGAGACCGAGCTGCGCAGCCGCTGTCCGGCGACGGGGCGCAGACCGTTGAACTCGCGGCGCATCCGGTGGCTGTCGACCTGCTGGAAGATTCCGCGCACGGCAAATTCACTGGTTGGCACCCATTCGCCTTCGAGGGTGGTCGTCTTGTTGGCGTAGCTGTCACGTCCATCGGGACCATTGTAGTTGAATGAGTCGTTCGGAAAGTAGTCGGTGGAAAAAATGCCCGGATACGGAGGCACATTCGGGCCGAGGGTGCGGGCGATGAAGGCGTCGACGCCCTCGGGGGTCGCGCGGCCGGTGGTGATCGGCTGTCCCGCCGGATTGAGCACCGCGCCGTTTTCCAGCTGCGGGTAGGTCGCCGGGCGTGGCAGCCCGAGACGATCGAAGAGCTGGATCGCCTCCTGATCGCGCTGCTGGTAGAGCGGATGGCTGACGACGGTGTGGGGGCGGCGCCCCGCTTCGCGGTCGAGATCGCTGTACCGGGCGGTGAAGGACAGCGCGCGGGTCGGCGTCCAGGTCAGTCCGCCACTGTAAAAGCTCTCCTTGGTGAACATGAAGTCGATGTTGCTGCCTTCGTCGGTGTGACCATAGACGAAGCTGTAGGCCAGCCGGTCCTTGATCAGCGGAGCGGTCGAGCGGAGCACCACCCGCTTGTGATCAAACGATCCAAAACTCAGGTCGAACGTGTGGCGGGCGATGAAGCTGGGCTTCACCTTGATCAAGTTGACCGTTCCACCCGGATTGGAGATGCCGGAGAAAACGGCGTTGGGACCCTTCACGACCTCGATGCGGTCCACGTCGTACAGAGTCAGACCCGCACCCGCCGGGAGACCGTTGACGAATTGGGGACCGGTATATCCGCGGATGAGAATCATGCTCTCGTCCTTGACCTGCAGCGCGACCGAACTGGCTGAGCGCAGGACATCCACGAGCTGGTTGCCGGCATGGTCGCGGATGAACTCCTCGGAAACGATGCTGATGTTCAACGGCGTATCCTTGATCAGGCCGGCCGTGCCGGTGCCGGTGACGGCGGCGCCTGCGCGGTAGCCTTGGTCCTGGGCGCTGCGCACTTCAAACGGACTCATCGTGATGGGAGCCGGTGCACCGGTCGCTGACGCGGAGACCGGCACCGGTGGGACACCCTGACCGAGAAGTCGGCAGGGCACGGTGAGCGTCAGGTACGTCAGAAGACTGAGCGAAACGATTCGAATGGGGAGCGAAGCGTGAGGCATGGCGGTGAGGTATGGTGGTCGAGAGATCCGTCGGCGAGGATAAGTCGCCGTAACGTCCGGGATGGTTCCAGAGTTTTCGCGAGATCCCGACAGGCGGCCCGGCAAGGCGAATCCGGGGCCGGCTGGAGGTGTTGCGGTATTACTTGAAATTGAGTCTGTTCGATCGGCGCCGGCGTGGTCGAGTTGACGAAGAGGCCGATCAAAGGGCGTTTACTAAACGTTAATCGGTTGGCTTAACCATCCGTTGCCATGAAGGATCTGCCGAATCGGTGGGCGGTTCCGGTGCGCCCTTGGTCGACATTGGGCGGATCGTTTTGTTGAGTCGGCCGGCGAGTGGAACGAAGGACCCTTTATCATGAAAATAATCACTCAAATTCGTTGGGCCAGCGTGATCCTGTTGAACGGGCCCTGGCTCGGTGCGTCCGATTGGAATCAGTGGCGGGGTGCTCAACGCGACGGAGTCGCGGCGGGTTTCAAGACCCCTTCGGTCTGGGCCGCAGACGCCTGGTCGGCGCGCTGGTCGGTTACGGTCGGTGAGGGTCATGCCTCTCCTGTCGTGGCCGGAGACCGGCTTTTTGTTTTTGGCCGGGAGAACGACCACGAGCTCTTGCGCTGCCTTGAACTGGCCACGGGCAAGGTCGTCTGGGAGGAGGGGTATCCTGTCCCTTACGACATGAACCCCGCAGCCCGCGGCCACGGCAAGGGGCCAAAGTCGACACCCGCGGTGGTCGGTGGTCGCGTCTTTGCGCTCGGAATCAATGGACACCTTTCCGCCTGGGACGCGAAGAGCGGTGCGGTCCTCTGGCGGAAGAATTTTGTCGGCGAGTTCAAGGCGACTTCGCCCGCGTTTGGCGCCTCCGTTTCTCCGATTGTAGATGGAGAAAACGTCATCGTTCATGTCGGGGGACGCGATGAGGGTGCCTTGATCGCGTTCGATGCCGCCACCGGAAAGGTGAATTGGCGATGGAGCGGTGATGGTCCGGCCTATACCTCGCCAATCATCGCGACGATCGGCGGGGTCCGCCAGCTGATCACCCAGTCGCAGAAACGCTGCCTCGCCGTTGCACCCGCTGATGGCCGACTCTTGTGGGAGATTCCCTTCACCACGCCCTACGAGCAGAACGTTGTCACACCGGTGGTTTTCCGCGACTTGGTGATTTTCAGCGGGCTGCGCAACCCGATGTTTGCCGTCCGAGTGACCGGAGATGCGGCGACGAAGGTATGGGAAAACCGGGAGATCAGCCAGTACATGAGTTCGCCGATTTTGGATGGAACGAAGCTGTACGGCATGTCGGACAAACGGCGCGGCACGCTCTTCACCTTGGACGCGCTGAGTGGTACGGTGCTCTGGAAAAACGATGGTTTGCTCGGAGCCAACGCCACGCTGACGGACATCGGTCCCGCGCTCCTCGTGTTAACCGATGGTGGGGACTTGACCGTGCAGGAAAAGGCGGGCGACGCGCTGAAGGAGATCGCGCGCTACAAAGTGGCGGATGCGCCGATCTGGGCGTCACTCGCAGTGGCGGGCGATCAGCTGATCATCAAGGGCAAGACGACGGTTGCCCTTTACGGGTTCAGTGCCTCGAAGGAGTAACCCGGGCCATTTGGGGCGGAGGTTCGCCAGGCGTTTCTTGTTTGCGGGCCCGCTTGACCCGGAAGCTTTCGGAACCTTGGCTGGGAACGTGGCCCTTCCGCATGTTTCTCCGCCTCGCGAAACGGCATTGACCCGTCGGTCGTTCCTTCTCGGTTCGGCTGCGTTGTCCGCCGCCGCCTTGCTCGCGCCGGCGCGGGCGTGGAGCGCGACGCCCCAGGGCCACCGGCCGGCCGCCTACCCGTTTGCGCTCGGCGTTGCGTCCGGAGAGCCCACCCCATCGGGAGTCGTGTTATGGACCCGCGTCGCCTCCAAGCCCCTCGAGCCTGGGGGTGGCATGCCCGCCGCGCCCGTGGCCGTCTGGTGGGAGGTGGCGGAGGACGACGGGTTCAAGACGATCGTCCGCTCGGGAACAACGGTGGCCAGTCCCCAGTGGGGGCATTCGGTGCACCTTGAGGTCGAGGGTCTGCGGCCGGACCGTTGGTACTGGTACCGGTTCAAAGCGGCCGGACAGATCAGCCCCACCGGCCGGACGCGGACGCTTCCGCCGGGGGGCGCGGTACCGGAGCGACTGCGGTTTGCGTTCGCTTCGTGCCAACACTACGAGAATGGACTTTTCACGGCTTATGAGCACCTCGCGCACGAGGATCTCGACCTCGTTTTCCACTTGGGCGATTACATCTACGAGGGCGCGGCGACGGAGAACGGGGTGCGCCGTCACAACAACGGCGAGCTGTTCACGCTCAACGACTATCGTGCCCGGTATGCCCTCTACCAGCTTGATCCGGCCCTGCAGGCGGCGCATGCGATGGCACCGTGGATGGTCACTTGGGATGACCATGAAGTCGCCAACAACTATGCTGGCGACGTCCCGGGTAAGCCCGCTCCGCGCGAGGAATTCCTCAAGCGTCGCGCCGCGGCTTACCAGGCCTATTATGAAGCGATGCCGCTCCGCCCCAGCATGGTGCCGCGGGGACCGGACATGGTTCTTCACCGCCGGCTGGCGTTCGGGCGCTTGGCCTCATTCCACGTGCTTGATACGCGGCAGTATCGCACGGACCAGCCGCAGGGCGATGGCCGGAAACCCGTCTCGGACGTCCTGCTCGATCCCAACGGAACGCTGGTTGGCGCGAAGCAGCGCGACTGGCTGTTCAGTGGCCTTGAGCGATCCCCGGCGACGTGGAATGTGCTCGCGCAGCAGGTGATGATGGCGCGGGTTGATCGCACCCCGGGGCCGGCGGTCGAGGTCAGTATGGATCAGTGGTCGGGGTATGAGTTTGAGCGACGCCGCCTGCTCGACCATTTCCGTGACCGATCGATCCGGAACCCGGTCGTGATCACGGGTGATATCCACTCCAACTGGGCCAATGAACTCGTGATCGATTACGACCGGACCGATTCGAAGAGTGTGGCCGTGGAGTTCGTCGGCACGTCGATCTCGTCGGGAGGCGACGGCAGTGAAACCCCTCGATGGGGCGACGCCGTGCGTGCGGAAAATCCCTTCGTGAAGTTCGTCAATGCCGAACGGGGTTACGTCCGGTGCGAAGTGACACCCGAGATGTGGAAAACTGACTATCGCACCGTCCCCTTCGTCTCGCGTCCGGGCGCACCGATCAACACCCGTGCGACCTTCGTCGTCGAATCAGGCCGCCCGCAACTGCAGCGCCGTTGAAGAGAACAAACGGAATGGTTGCCCTCACC
>ENA-ORBV01013513-ORBV01013513.1-microbial-mat-metagenome-genome-assembly--contig:-NODE-13513-length-12393-cov-5.925219_pt1 | contig 12393 bp, 8 predicted proteins | sample MGYA00237777_ERZ505514 | MGnify/ENA primary metagenome ERZ505514 (study PRJEB26160, sample SAMN06269048) | microbial mat metagenome | isolation source: Oligotrophic lake microbial mat | place... | reverse complement strand
GCAAGTTGGCTCCGTGGAACAAGATCCGTGATTACTGCCACTGGAATTTCGTCTATCTTGAGAACCGGACGGCTTGTCTGGGAGTTTGAACTCCTCATCTAGAAGGAGTTCTCCTTTCAGCAGTGAGCACTCAGAAGCCGTCTCCTCCTGGCTGGCAGCAAGCCGCTCTACCAGATGTTGACGACGATTTTCAGTGCTTTCCGAATACGTGAAGCTAGACTGCACTTGGTAGTGGCAAGCATGTTGGTCTAGTTCAATCGTTTTGGCTTCTCGGACGTTGTCCCAAACAACTCGGGTTTCATTCCGCTGCAGCGTAAGGGCCATTTCAGCAAGCTCGGTAGCTTCCCAGTTTTCGTCATCTTCTGCGAGGAAGTATTCCACTTCCACACCGTTCTTTTCGGCTGCATCAATCATGCCTCGAGCAATCTTTGCGGCTCGTTTCAACTGGGGTAATTCGTCGTCTTCAAGATCGCGACATTGAACCGCTGCTACAATGTCAGGATCACCAACAATGGTAACCTTATCGAATTGAAAACGAAACAACCATTCCAACCCTTCAATGAGCGCCGAAAACTCCGCATGATTGGGACAAAAGGGCCGTCCCAAATAGCGAAAGCTCGAAACAAGACGAGTTCGATTGGAGGGCAGGGTCCGAATTTTGTTGCGGCGACGCTTCTTGTCTCCGTACGAACGAGAGCTGCCGCTGGACAAGTACCCATCATCGCTTTCGTAATCCACATCACCGTTTCTTCGTCTCGACTTGGCAGAGCAGGAATAGATATTAAAACCAGTTCCAGCCACCAACCCTTTGCTGGTGATGGCTGTTAAAGATCCATCAAAATACAAAACACCATGCTTGAGACGATCTACTGGGGTCAAGTGGAACCGGGCATTTCGATTCATGTCCCCTGTTTCATCCTCTTCCGTCTCTACCTTCAGTTCCACACTGCGCAAAGGGAACGCAGTATTGCTGCTGGTGACACTCATATCATTGCTACCAATTCGTTCGATATTTGGAGCCTTGCTCGATCCTTTCTTCTTGGACCATCTTCCTCTCTTCAATGGCGCGGGCGGTCTAGGTTGCGGCATGGACACGGCCGTGACATCTTTAAAATCGGCTTCCATGACGACATTGAAACTCGCACGATCATCGACCGAGGCTTTGAGGAAGTGGCGTTTGGTCTGGTTGTGAAATCTGGCCACCACAATGTCCCCATCTTGAATGCCCAAGGCTCGGGCCACACGACCATGCAACAATGCCCATCGAGGAGACGTAGGCTTGTGATAAATACCAGCCTCCTCTTCACCGTCGTCGTCATTATTTCCAAATTTGACGTGCTTTCTGGTGGGTTTGTCCTTGTAGGTATCATCGGGTGGAACGATAATGACTGGCTGGGACCACGTGACGGGTGGTGGGACATATGGCTTTTTCTCATTTTGTCGAATGCGCTCCGAGGCAGCTGCCAAGTTGAGCATCTTGTCTTCGTCTAGACATAATCCAAACATGGTCAGCATCAGACATTCTGCATCAGGCAGAAAGTTACTCTCATCTTCTTCCACTTTCAAGTTGTGAGACGGAAATAGCGTTACTTGGGCAAGCCCGACGGTCAAGGCAGCCTCGGGTTCGGGCATTTTCTCTTCTTCCATATGGTTCCAATCCATGGCCGTAGGGCCAGAGGTCTGAAGATTTTCGTTAAAACGGGTCTGGACAGATTCGTTTGCAATGGAAGGAGCAGCAGCGCGAGGAAGCCATGATGTGCTGCTGTCATCCGAAGTCACTCTAGAGATGGCAGGAGGTTGATTTTGGCTTCCAGCAGGCACAAGATAAGAGCCAGGAGAAGGAGTACCCAGAGAAAGTGTAACCGAGGCAGCGGTAGCATTAGTAGATACCGATACAGCAGGTGACAACCTAGCGTCTTTTTCTATAATATCCCCGATAAAAGAGGACATGCTTCCACTTTCGTCATCGCTTTCGCACATGCCAACAACCTCAATCATTTTTGACATATCAGTATACGGCACCTCTTGCACCTCTTTCTCCTTGACCTCCTCTTTTGGGGGCACGACAGTGCCCGCTTCCTTCTTCTCAACTTGGTAGCCAAAACTTCTCATGTTAGTTATTACGATTCAAAGACACTTCCGGTTTTCTCGTGGTTTATACAATTTAAGTTGGATTTCAATTGCACATGCTCAACAAAAAATGCAATGTACGAATGAATGATACTGTTTGCTGCTGCAACCAAGTTTTTCGCCTTTTGCTTTTCTGCCTTTTCCTTGTGGCTCACAACACTTGATCCGGTACTTTGACACACGGAATAGCTTCACAAAGCTGTTGGAGCTGCTGTTGGTGAATGTGTGACTTTCAACACAAAGCATGTGACCGCAAAATTTTCGGCCACTTAGCTAAAACCAAATCACGTGACTGTATTGATGAGGATTGATGTTTCTGTTCAAGGCTCCCCCAGCGCAGTCTTGTTTAATTACTTTATTTTACGGTTAAATAATGTCTAAGTAACCTCTATGTCCCGCTGATAACCCGCGATCACCGATCAGTGAATTACACTTCCCAGCGACTGCGCGAGTGTGCGACGTCCAAATTTAAAAGAATGACCTCATGTCTGACATCACTGTTGCATGGGACACTACTAGTATGTAGGTACTAGTAGATTGATGGCCTTCTCATTTCTGCATCTACCATTACCTACAAAAGCTAGAGGATCTGGCAATATCAATTAGGCTACTAGTTCAAGGATTGGCACACTACTCAGTTTGTCAAGCCACAATGAAAGACATTGTTTTGTCAAAACTCGACGCTGCGATTGAGAGCCACGCCTCACTGATTGATTCTTGAGTTAAACTCTTTGGCTTTTTGTGCATTTTTGGAATGATAAGCAACACATGCAAGGAGCACATAGAACATTTTGAAAAACTGCACTGCAACACATGCATTGGAAGTCAACTTGGAGGATTTGTCTCATTCAAAATGTGTCATTCATTTTCTTCTATTTTTTGTTGTTGTCAGCAGCTACGCCACGTGACTGCAGTTGCACGCTTATTAAATTAAACTTGCCCAAAATTGTTGAATAGCTTCCATGGCCTACTTTTAATTATAATTTGGTAGTCAAGTGAACTCAATAGCAATTGTCTTTAAATAAATAATTTACAAGCGCTTGTTCGGTCTACAGCTTGTGTACTAGCAGTGAAGCCAAGTTGCTTCTATTGAATCTGATTCCCTTTGCATTTCACAAGCTATGAGAGATCATAAGAGCTATCTATGCTAGCATCCACTGCAATAGATACAATTCAATAACTTCAAGAAGAAGTGGACGCAAAGGCTGGAGAAGAGACCCCAAAACTTGCAGCAACATTGTGGTGATTTTAAGGAAACTACAGTACTTCTGATTGGCAGCTAGCAGTAGAGGGATAAACAATGCACTAATTGGTTTCTCTTAGCCAAGGTCAAGAGTTTAATAGAAATCCAGCTTATCTGCACCCAATAATCAGGCCAGTCAAGCACTGCCAATCTCGGCTATGACGGAACCATGCAAATAGCAGCCATTACAGTAGACCAGCCTACTGGAATACGTCTTGGCTAGTATTAGCTGGCATGGGTGTAGAAAACTGGAATATTTTGTTGAGTATAGTATGCATTGTGTATAACTTCATGATGACCCTTCCACGGGTTTCAAAATAACAGACTGCCTTGTTAGGCTCCCTCTTGACCAAACATGGCCGTCCATTCCTTGTACCGGTTCAATTCTTCTTCCGAGACTGTGCTAAAGGCATGCCTCATGACCTTTTGAAAATCTGTCAGTCGGACCGGTGGCGCATCCAATTGAGGCGGAGGGACATCCCAAAGTGTCATGCGAAGTGCTCCACAATTTTGGCACGTATAATCCGTATCGGGTGGGTCGGTCGATACCTTGGGTGGGCACCGAGAACAGTTGGGATATTTTTCGCAAGGGATGTACTTGTCATGTTCATCAATCACGAATTGTTTGGCTTGTTGACAACGGCGCAAGGGTTCCATGAGTGCCTCCTTCACAATGACTTCAATATCCGAACCACTCGCTCCCTCGGCCATTTTTCCGAGCTCGATAAAGTCCTCTTCCGTTAAATTGTTGGGTGTATCTCCGGTATGCATTTTGAACATGAAGGTACGTGCCGGTGCTTCTGGAAGACTGATATAGACACGCTTTTCAAAACGACGTCGAATGGCCGCATCCAAGTCCCAGGGCACATTGGACGCGCCTAGTACCAAGACTCGTCCCGATCCCTCCACATCTTTGCCCACACCGTCCATTTGCACTAGGAATTCCGTTTTGACACGACGAGAAGAATCGGCTTCTCCTTCGGATCGAGTACCACACAAACTATCGACTTCGTCAATGAAAATAATGGCTCCATTGTTGCCTTGCGCGGCCGATGATTCTCTGGCCATTTCGAATAAATTTCGTACCAGTCGTTCACTTTCTCCCTGCCATTTGGAAATCAAATCGGCACTGCTGACGGAAAAGAATGTGGAATCCGCTTCTGTCGCCACAGCCTTGGCCAAGTATGATTTTCCTTTTATCATTGATTATTATTAGAAAATATATCGGATACGACGAAATAATAACAAAAGCGTAAGAAAATGTCGTAGTTGGGTGGATGCGGAGGATATAACCTCAACGTCAAAAGTATGTTTCAATAATCATGATAAAACAAACCACTGACAAACATTCATTCATTCATATATATATACAAGCAAACAAAACATACCAGTTCCGGGAGGCCCAAACAATAAAATACCCTTGAAGGGTTTGCGTTCTCCCACAAAAATTTGGGGAAACTTGACGGGCAAAATGACCGTTTCCTTCAAGGCTTCTTTGGCACCTTCCAATCCGGCAACGTCGTCCCATTTGATATTGGGTTTTTCTGCCACGACCGCTCCCGACAAAGTACCCCGCAATTTTATCGTGTCGGCATCCAATTCCTTCCCGGGAGCAACAGGAGGAGTCGGCGTGGACGATTCTTGTGGATTGCTAGAGCTGCCATCGGCGGCGCCTTTTGCCGGGGACGAACCTGGCGTGGTTGTTTTACCGGCCGCGTCGTCTTCTTCCTTTTTGATTTGTCGTTGCAATTCTTCGGCTCGATTCATGTAACCTTCCACACGTTCCATTAAGATCTTTTTGCGTTGTGGATTGTTTTCATACTTGATACCCAACGTCAAACGCTGCAAGGCGTCCTTGTAAAAATTGAGGGCTTCCTTGGCACCCCCTTCTTTGTCCGCGGTAAGGGCTTTTTGCACCAACTGAATCCCTTGTTCTACGAAATTATTAGCGTCCGTCATGTTGACTTGTAGTCTATTGCGCTGATATTAGTTAATTATAAACGTATAGTTAGTTCGGCAAAACCAACACGTTGCTACGATAAAAGAGTAACATTGATTTGCTGTGAAGAAAAGCACCGGTTGTTTCACTCGCGATGAACCAATCAGTGAGTGCGACGACATGCCAAGTAAAATTCGCTCGTGAAAAAATGCCGCAACGCATGGATGACGCTCGTGATACGATTCATTGCGGTTTGTGATTGACCAAACGAGGAAAGGGCGCACATTTGCTCGGGCAATGAAATCTGGCAAATCAATGAGGTTTAATGTACCACTTTCTTTGCTTCGTCTAAAACTCTTAATTGCTACCCACTAGACTACGACTGGGATGTGCAGATATTTATGCGTCAAAGATCTATTATGACTTTGTGCTGTGATGTGCAGGGCTCTCGTTCTGTCTCCTCAGAGAGAGTCAGTGAAATGTTGGCACAAACATTCAAAAAATAGGAAACCTCTCCGCTACTTCAAAGAAAGACAATCGGCATTGCTGTGCAGAATTCTCAATGCGAATGATGTAGATCTTTCACACTGCCCCAAATGCTTGTCGGTGACACCAATGATTAGTACGGACACGCCAAAAAACAAAATACGCCTGTCCAGCGGATGCTCCAGCTTGATTGGATCGATGCAAAGTTGTAACTGGTTGTTGCTTTATAATTCTTCACTAGCTTCCTGCTTTTGATTTGGGGCTTGTGATTCCAAATCATCCATGTTGGTGGATTCGACCTGCTCCTCTTCAGTGTTGGATGATTCTTGACTGGCTTCCTGCTTTTCAGCTGGAGCTTGTGATGATTCCAGATCATCACTATTGGTAGCTTCCACCTGCTCTTCCTCAGTGCTGGGTGATTCTTTTGTCTCTGGAGGGCTACCACAAATGCCATTTGGATTGGCGCATTGTCCAGGGTGTTGTTTTGATACTTCCTTGACAGCTTCCACAAATGTCATGGCAACATCATTCATCCATTTCCACTTGTCCACCGATGGGGTCCACCCCAGAGGCCATCCGACATGCCCTCCTGCTTTGGTCAGCAACAGTAGTAAATTTCCAGATCGGACACTGGCAGTCAGGTTGGTGGGATGCAACAAACCTTCATCTGCCGCAACGGTACGCCATGTCGACAATGGATCATCGAAGGCATGGACCACACAAAAGGGAATGGAAATGTTGTGGATACGGGCGGAAGAGGGCAAGGCGTCCCCTTTGTAGGATTCCAGTGGCACATCCCCAAGAGCGCTCATTTCCGAGTAGTAATGCGTGACATTGTCATAGCCATTGTAAGGTGCCACAGCATGCTCGTCGATTTCCTAGCACGGAAAGAAACCAAAAAAATGGTTCAGCGCCAAGAATTCATCTCATAAAAGTAGTAACAACACAGCACATATCAGCTCCACAAGATGCGTACCGTAATGTGAACAGCTCTCATGGATCGTTTCATATCATCCAAAGATAACCTTGCCCTCACTCGTTCTCCCCACTTGTTAACCAGAAATGTATCTCGTAGCTCCTTTGCCAACATGGGTTGCCACAATCGTTGCGCACGGAAGAATTTATGTTCGAACCGCATATCCAATCCACCACTAATGGCCACGGCAGCATCCAGAGCACACGCGTCCCCAATCCGAGCCACATAATTGCTCAAAATAATGGCTCCCATACTGTATCCGACACCGGCCAATAGTTGGTTGGCGCCTTTGACTTGACGCAATGCCTTGGCCGCCGTGGTCACGTCCTCGGTTCGCGCGCCGTGAAAAATGTTCCATCCCTTGATGGGCAAATCCATCAAACCCCGTGCTACCATGACCACGACGGTCGATCCTTCGGCAATGCGACGATGTACAAATTCCATGACATATTCTTCGCGACTGCCTCCATTCAAGCCGTGGAGTACCAAATACAAGGGTTTGTCGGAAGAGTGTCCTTGAGGGTACTGTTCTGGGGATGGCAAGGCAATATCCAAGGCCACATATTCATGATCGTATGTTTCCAACCATATTCGATGATAAATGGGAGATGGAATCCCCTTGTTGAGCAAAAAGGGCAATCCTGTACGGGAATCTCCCGTCGGCATCCAGGGTGTGGCACCCAAGGCTTTGGAATACGTCCGCGAATTCTCGGGCCAGGCATCGACAATATTGCGGATGAATGGATTGTTGGTATTGTAATACAATCCTTCCTGAATATGACGAACGGCATCGACAGGATTTCCAAAGGAAAGATTATTTTTGCCAGTCGAGGAATGATGAAATACCAAATACGCCGCCAGTACTTTTAACAGGACCAATGCCCCCAAAGTCTTGGTCAATTGGTGTTGGGAACAAGAATTCAAGGCCAAACTCGACGACACCACAAATAAGAGTAGGCCGTATCTGGGTCCATATTCCAAGACGTAGAGAGTATCCGTCATGAGAACAATGGAAGATGCTACCGTCAAAATGAGCAAGACACTCAATTTCCAAGTGGCCGGTTTGTTGTTGCTACCACTACTAGTAGTCATGCCTTGATAAAGCATATAGGCAATGCCCAGGGGTGCAATGATGGAGGCAAACAATCGCAACCACAATTCCGCCATGGCCAACAAGGCCGGCAACACCCGAAACAAATGCGTCACAATAACGTCGCCCACGTGATGATGATAATCGGCATGCTCCAAGGGACCCATGGGAGGAATGCCCGCCACAAAAAAGTCATCCAATTTCGTCGCTTCACAGAAGGGATGCATCGTGGGAAGTTGAAAGGATTGTAAAAAGTCGAGACTGGCTTCGGGCAATTGCGACCAATCTTCCAGTTGAGATTGTCGTGCCAATTCCGACTGGCAATACTCATCCAGAGACCACATGATGTAATGCTTGTTTTGATTTGAGTTTGTATTGTTATTTCTGTCGTCCTTGTTTCGGCAAAGTTCGAATTTGACCTCTCTCTGCTGGTGATTGGCGCTCGTCTTTTCTCCCCTCTGGGAAAACTTGGATTGTTTTTTGATTCGTATTGGATACAGCGATCGTAGACGACTGGCTAGGGTATAGAGCCATAGACAGATGATATGTAGATAGCGTACAGTTGAGTACCCGTAGTCCCTCTGATCTACAAACTTGGAACTGCAACAGCAATCAATTGGCACGCACGCAACATGTTCATCGATGATCTTTTCCACGTCGTCATTTTTGTTGACGACATGACATGCAGAGTAAGTGCGCGTGATAACAAGAAAAGGTTCTCGCGCACACTTATTCAATTTCTTAGCACGGCAGATTCATTCGTGTGGGTTACTACTCTACTAGTAGTAGCTAGCTAGCTAGTAGTACTTTGTACGACGCACAGCTTTTTGTACGCTCACAGACTATTATTTTTAGAAAATAGAGCAATTGAACTGCACTGCTCTCCCGCACAACTAGGACTCTGTACCTGCCAAACACTCAAGAGGCGATTGCTTACAGTCTTCGTTGGGAATCATGACTCTACCTACTACTCATGATGAGCTTTCTTGCGTTTAGTTGGTTAGCGACCTCCAGTGCATGACCGCAGGGGGGAAACGATCCGCGATGTCAGGCTCTACACTCCTACTGTAGATATTCATACAATCGATGTACATGTATTCCTAATTATTTAATGAATTTGACGTATTGCATAAAATGATGGCTCTTGCTGCTTCTGCTCCTCTCAGTCTGGTCAACGCCAACAGCAAAAAAAGCGCCTTGGTCGTCTCGAACTCACTAGGTGTGACCCCCTATTTACTTTTCCTTTTCCTCGGGAACTTGATTGCTACGCACAGCATACAAAGCAAGGCCCGACAACACCAAAACCAGTGACATGGTTCCAATAATGAGAGATGCCAAAAGCATAGCTTCATATTCCACAGTGAATTCAGCATCGTCGCCCCCAAAGCTGCTTCCTTGGGAATCCATCACCTCAGCCGTCAAGTTGACGACCATCGCTTCCAAGGAGGCGACCACACTTCTCAGCTCTTCGACATGCTGCAAGTTGGCGTCGCGTTCCACGCTCGGAAAGTTATGGCGGTTCTCAGAAATGACGTAATCCCCAGCACCGACAATGGACTCGGCCTTGTTTTCAAACGTCCAACGCGGACCATTTTCGCCAAGACCCTCGTCCAAAAGCTGAATGGCCTTGTAGAAAGGTCCAAGGAAGCACCGGCAGGAAGCGCGAAACCATATTCCGTTTCGCACCTGGAAACAAAGCTCGGGTCAAACAGTGCTTTCAAAAAGGCAACCAAAAGGGCTCGCTCCACTGGATCGGTCTTGAAGGACAAGTCATTCCTCACATAAATATAGGTCAAGAGAGTGATGGGCCATGTGTATTCACCGTCTTGGTCCAACAGCGAGACAGAGCTAAAGTCACCAGTAGCATCTTTGGGCAAGATGTCCGACTCTTTGGCACCGATTCCGCCATTGGCAGCAGCAATCTGAGAGTTCAAGAGCCTACCGTACTTGTTCTGGATGGAGATTTCTTGCAACTCTGCAAACACACCGATGCCAGCTTCATTGTAGCCAATCGTTCCAGCCCTTTGTTCGATACATTCGTTCATTCCAAGCGTACCACGGCACGCTTCCGTGTCCACTGGCCAATCAGGAAGTGGTCCCACCATTTCTTCTGGGAAAAATTGAGGGCAAGCCTTGTGAAGGTACTGCAGGGTCATATCGTTTGGAAGTGGAGGAGAAAGATATTAGGAGAAAGTTAGACATTATAATCGAATGGAAAAGAAGTCCATAAGAAAAAGAACCATCAAACAAGTTTCGTATACATACCTGGGTGATTGCGTTGGTGTTACTGCTGCCTTCTTCACGACGGGCCACTCGAATCCTCAAGCTTGCACCCAAGCTATCAAAGTTTTCATCCACGTCAAATAATTTGCTCAAATCTGGATTGATTTCCCGAATATCAGGGTGAGCCCAATCTGTAATGTCCCTCATGAAGATCCTTGCCAAGAGACAAGAGGTCAAGTTTAAATTGGGAGTATCGGGCACCGAATGGAAAAAGGACACGGCTCCAAACAAGGCAGGGAGGTGGAGGACCGTCACATTCTTCTTTTGGAAGTCCGTCCATTCCTCGTGGCTCAATGGGATTTCTCCAGATCCAAAATCAAGAGCCGATCGCGTGGGATTCCCTTCGTTGATGAACTCTTCCAATCCAATGGAGGACCCCACAGAGCGGTACGTAAACCGAAGTGGAAGCTTGGAACGGGCTTGCATTGTTTCCATGACATACCCGTAGCAACGAGCTGGATTCGAAGTTCCCGATCCATGGATGGCCAATCCCTCCACCAATCCATTACGATTGGCCAAGGCAACGGTCAGCAACAAGCCGATCATGGGCGAAAGGGAGGGTTTCAAAATCTTCATCGTTGTTCGTAAGTCGGTGGACAAATATATATTTTTGCTTCTTTTCTGTGACGAGAAAAATTGTGAGCGTGAATTTAATTTGCAAAAGGTGAAGGTTGGGGGATCCTTTTGACGTTTTTGTGTTCCTTGTGATCGAAATGACCTGCAGAAAGATTACCATTTCGACACATATCTCCGTACGTTGGATCTTTCCTTGCGAAAATTTTATTTGCAGAAGGTGAAGGTTGGGGGATCCTTTTGACGTTTTTGTGTTTCCTGGTGATCCAAATGACCGGCCGAAAGATTACCATTTCGACACATGTCTCCGTACGTTGGATCTTTCCTTGCGAAATGTGACCACCACGACCAGGCATTGAGGCTGTTGAAGAAGTCCAACGACCAAATTTTCATTCCGCAGAGTCATTAGCGGAAAGCAGTATTTCGCAAAGAATGTAATTGTTCCTTTCGTAGGAATGTAGTACCCGAGTACCTTGGTTACTGGCTGCTTGTCAAAGTTCAGAAGCTACATGTAGTTATTGAATGGCACCTGGAGGTCATACTTACAAAATCTTTAGTCGGTCCCGTGCAAGATGACGAATTCTGACGAAACACATGGTGTTGTCGGCCCGGTGAATAAAAGGAAATGACCCATACATTGCATGTTTCACCATGATAGCTACTATATTGTAGTACTACGTCGTAGTGGCTAGCTCCATTGGCTACGGTAGTACTTCGTACCAGCTATTGATTCATAGCTAGCTATGATAATAGTGCATGGCTAATGTATGTAGGTAGATCCATTTTTTTTAGTAGTAGTAGCCCTGTACCAGTAGACTACTTGCACGTAGCTTGTACTTCAAGTACTGGGTGTACTGTACTGTACGCGAGACTCGAAGTGATGTGATGACTGATGTCCTCCATTGCGAAGAAGTTTCACTGTTCACCGGGGTACAACGCGTTATGACGCAAACTTGGCCATGTTGAAGTACAGATGAATGTTTTACCACAACATCTTTTTCTTATAATTCAGCACTTTACTTTAGAGAGAGTGGATTCTGACAACCTACCGCAACCGCCAACCACCGTCCACGGTCCACCAGACTTAAGGAAATATATAGTTGCGGAATCTTTTTCTTCTTTAGCTCCTTTTCGAAAAGAATCCCAGATCAAGAAAAAGAAGCGAATTAAAAAGAATGACTCCCCATTCCATCGTCGCAGCTCAGAAGTCAGCAGTGTACTACTAGCTAGCTAGCTAGTAGTAAACTCGATTATTCGTACGAAGAAGGCTTTGTCTGATAGAAGTTCCAATTACACCGGAACTAATCGGGTCACTGCAGTGATCAGTGACCAGGTACAAATCCGTACAATAGTCATTCGTATCTCAAATGTCAAAAATTCACAGTACACTATGGCACCAATGAGAATCCTGACACTCTTACTGGTTATCATCAGGAACAATCGATCATGATGCTCCCCCAAAACAGTAAAATGGATTTTATATCTTCTCACATTTCTGGCGGTCTGAGAGATCATTCCTCCGAAAAGAAGGGCAATTACATCGCTTTTGAGAAATTTTCGAATGACCGTCGAACATGTTCGAACTTGAGTTTCAGCATTCGTACCTGTCTCTTATACACATCTGACGCTGCCGACGAATAGAGAGGTGTAGATCTCGGTGGTCGCCGTATCAT
>ENA-ORBV01013512-ORBV01013512.1-microbial-mat-metagenome-genome-assembly--contig:-NODE-13512-length-12394-cov-4.217748_pt1 | contig 12394 bp, 9 predicted proteins | sample MGYA00237777_ERZ505514 | MGnify/ENA primary metagenome ERZ505514 (study PRJEB26160, sample SAMN06269048) | microbial mat metagenome | isolation source: Oligotrophic lake microbial mat | place... | reverse complement strand
CCTCTCTATTCGTCGGCAGCGTCAGATGTGTATAAGAGACAGCACTTCTTCGACTTCTCAAAGAATCCCGTAATCGCCGCCTGCCCCGCCGCCGTGTTCCTCAACCTCACCAACTCTCGACGCTCGACCTCGAGCGCCGCATCCCAACCGCGCGAAAGCCCCGCGTCGATGGCATCCAGCACCGCCTTCGCCGATTCGCTCTTCGGAAACAATGCATCGCCGCGAGCCGCATCCAGCGCCGCGGCGACTCGCGCCTTCACCGGCTTGCCGTCGATATCCATCCGCCCGATCCATCGCGACGGCTGGCCATCGGGGCGCTTCGGATGCACCGCGCGTCGGGCACGCTCTTCCACGATCCATCGCTTCGCGCCCGCCACCACCACCTCGGTGCTCTCCGCCACCGCATCGAACACCCCCGCGATCCGGGCCTCATCAAACGTCATCGTCTTTCCCTCCGCCGTCCGGCGAATCGCCTCCGCCGCGTCCATCCGCGCGGCCAGCAAGTTGGTCCCGCCCCAGCCGGGGCAGATGCTCAGCCCCGCCTCAGGCAGACCCACCGGATACGGCTTCCCGCCCGACACCGGTGCGGCCGCCACCAGCGCGTCGCAGTGCATGGCCATCTCCAGCCCTCCGCCCAGCACCGCGCCGTTGATCGCCGCCACCGTCGGACACGAAAGTTCGCAGATCATGCCGAACACGCGCTGCCCATACGCCAGGTACTTGTCGAGCTGCTCATCGCTCCAACCCTGCGAGCCTGGTGTCTGCGGCGACTGGATCGTCTTGAGATCCGCGCCCGCGATGAACACCCGCGGCGAGGCCGATGCCAGAACGAACCCGGTCATGGTCGGTCCGCGCGAGAGTTCCCGCAGTGTCGCTTCGACCCGTCGGATCAGCTCGTGGTCCAGTACCACCATCGGCGACGGAGACTGGTCCAGCCGCATCGTCGCGATCCCCGCGAATGGTCCGGCAGTTTCGCGCTCGACGGGCAGAAGAGGAACGGAAGGAGTGGAAGTGCTTGTAAGCATCATCCAGTTTACCCGCCCCCGCCGGGGTGCCGCAGCTTGGCCGGCGCTTCGCCGGCAAGCCGTGCGGCCGCGTGGAGTCGCAAGACTGACGCGTCCGCGTACCGTAATACACTGCGGAATGGACCAGCGCTCGCCCCCGTTCCCCTCATCCGCCATCGGCACCCGCGACGGCTACGACCGCTGGGCCGCCAGCTACGACGGCGACGGCAACCCCCTCATCGCGCTCGAAACTCCGCAAGTTGTCACGATGATGGGCGACGTCGCGGGCCTTCGCGTCGCCGACATCGGCTGCGGAACCGGTCGGCACGCGATCAGATTCGCCGCGGCCGGCGCGACCGTCACGGCTGTCGACTTCTCCGAGGGAATGCTCGCGCAAGCCCACGCCAAGCCCGGCGGAGAGCGCGTGCGATGGATCCGGCACGATGTCGGGTCGACGCTTCCGCTCGAATCGGCGCTCTTCGACCGCGTGCTCTGCGCGCTCTTGCTCGATCACGTCAAGAATCTGGATCTGCTCTTCGGCGAGTTCGCGCGGATCTGCCGTCCTTCTCCGCACGGACGCATCGTCGTGTCCGCAATGCATCCCGCCATGCTCCTCAAGGGTGTGCAGGCCCGCTTCACCGATCCGGCTACCGGCGCGAAAACGCTCGTCGAAAGTGTGCCCAACCAGATCGGCGACTATGTGACCGCCGCGGCCGGTGCAGGACTCAGAATCACTCGCATGACCGAGCACGTCGGCGATTCGGCGCTGGTCGAAGCCTTCCCACGAATCGCCCCATACGTTGGATGGCCAGTGCTCCTGATGATGGCAATGGAGCGCGAACTCCTGTAATCGCGCTGCAGGGATGCCACGCCTTGTCCGGCGCTTCGCCGGCAGGCCATATGCAACGCGGGAGATTCACTCTTGCAGTTTCGCCCGCAACATCGCCTGCGCCTCCGCCGTCGCCAGCACCGCCGCCGAAAGCTCCGCCGCCCGCATCGCCTGCGCATGATCGAGCGAGCCATCGAGCTGGTTCAGCAAAGCTTTGGTCGCGCGGAGCGCATTCGGCCCGCCCGCCGCCAGTTTATCAGCGAGCGTCTTCACCGCGGCATCGAGCGCTTCGCGTGTCCGGACGCACTCGGTCACGAGTCCGAGACGATGCGCCTGCTCGCCCGACATGATCCCGCCTCGGAGCAACATCGCGCGGGCCGCACCCGCCCCGATCTTGCGCACCAGCCACGGCGCGACCACCGCGGGACACACACCCAGATCAACCTCGGGAAACCCCATCTTGGAATCCGCGTGCGTGATGGCAAAGTCGCAGACCGTACACAGCCCGCAGCCGCCGCCGATTGCCGCGCCGTTGATGGCGGCAATCGTAATGGCGGGCAGCGTCCGGACCTTCAGACAGAACTCGGCGAGCGACGCGAGCAACTCCAGCGGGGCGGTGGGATGGGCCAGCACCTGCTTGAGATCCATGCCGGCGCAGAACGACTTGCCCGCGCCGGTGAGGACGACCACATGGATGTCGCTGGCGGCCGCGATGCGGGCCGTCAGTTCATCGATGCGCGCGTGCATGGCGCGGAGAAGGTCGATGGAGAGCGCGTTGCGAGCCTCCGGGCGGTTGAGCAAGAGCGCGGCGAGCGGCGGGGTGAAGGTGATGGTCGCGAGTTCCGACATGCCGAGGGTTCCTTCGTTCTTGACCAGTGAAACCGGTTGCCTATGCCCAGAGCGCTTGCATCCGCTCGCGCTCCTCGAGCGAGCCGACCAGACTCAACGACGTGGCGAGCGCCTCGTTCGCATGTCGATCGGCACCGTCCAGCTCGTTCATCCATGCCTTTGTGGCCGCGATGCCGCACGCGGGCTTGGCCGTCAGAATCTCGGCGAGGGCTGCGGCATCGTCGATGACCTGCTCCGCGCTCGCCGCGAGCTGGTGCGCAAGGCCGCAGGCGAGCGCTTCGTCACCGCTGACGAGCTGCCCGCCGAGAAGCCGCTCGCGGATGCGCCCCGCGCCGATCGCTCCGATCAGGAACGGCGCGGTGATAGCGGGCGAGATGCCCAGCCGCACGACCGGGTAGCCGAGCTTGCACGCGGAGTGTGCGACCACCACATCCGCGCCGCCGAGCAGCGCACACCCTCCGGCGATGGCCGCGCCGTGAGCCGCGACCACGACGGGCACGGACAGCTCGCGCATCAGCCGTATCGCCCGCGAAAGCCCGGTGAGCATGGCCGCGAGCGCACGGGAGTCGTCCTTGCAGAGCGAAAGGTCGAACCCGGAGCAGAACGCGGTGCCGCTTCCGCCCAGTACGATTGCGCCCGCGCGCCGGCCCGCCTGCGCGAGCGCCGCGCACACGTCGTCGAGCATCGCCGGCGTCAGTGCGTTTTTCTTGTCGGGCCGGTCGAGCAGCACGATGGCGACCGGCCGCGGCGAGTGCGTGCGCCATTCGGTGCGGATCATGGCTGCGCCTCGGGTGAGGTCTGCGCTGCGCGTAGACGCGCCTCGGAGACAATCTTCGTGGCGAACCGCCCCGCCTCTTCCAGCTTGTCCATGTTCACGCCCGTGCTGTACCCCGCCTCGTGGATGGTGCGGACGAGCGTCTGGGTCGAGATGTTGCCGGGCGCGCGCCTGCCGGGCGTGCTTGCGTACGGGCAACCCCCCAGCCCCGCGACCGAGCCGTCGAACGAGCGCACACCCATGTCGAGCGCGACCTCGACGCACTCGGCCGCGCGCCCGAAGGTGTCGTGGAGGTGGAGGGTGAAGGTCTCCGGCTCGGACAACGCGTGGATGCGGACGACGGCATCGAGCACCGATCTGATCGTGTCGGGTGTGGCCGCGCCGATGGTGTCGCCGAGATCGAGCTCGTCGATTCCGGCGTCGATCAAGCGCTTGCTCACATCGACGACGCTCGCGGGCGGGATCGGTCCTTCAAAAGGGCACGCGACGATGCACGACACATATCCGCGAATGCGCAGCCCCGCCTGTCGCGCGCCCAGGATTACGGGGGCGAAGCGCTCGATCGATTCGGCGATGGTGGCGTTGGTGTTGCGCTTCGAGAAGGTCTCGCTGGCGGCGGTGAAGACGGAGAGCTTCGAGATCATGCGACGGTCGGCGGCGCGATTGGCATCGAGCAGCGACCGCAACCCTTGCACGTTTGGGACCAGCGCCGACAGAGTGGCGCTCTCGAGAGTCGGTGGGCCGCAACTCACCGCTTCTTCTTCACTTGGGGGGGACCGGAGAAGAGTGAGAAGCTCCGCCGCATCTGCCAACTGCGGAACCCACTTCGGACTTACGAAGCTCGTCACCTCGACCTCATCGACCCCCGTCTGGCACAACAGCTCCACCAGCCGAAGCTTGTCGCGGGTCGGTATCACGCCCGGCTCATTCTGCAAGCCATCCCGCGGCGCGACATCGGTAATCCGAACCCGTTCACCACTCACGTCGTGTAATCCGCGTTTATCCGCACATACTTGTCGCTCAGGTCGCAGCCGACCATCCATCCGGTGCCGGGGCCGCGGCCGACGGTGAGCGAGCACTGAACGCAGTCCGCACTCATTGCGGCGAGGAGCTTGGGGTCGGCTCGGCCGATGCCGGTGGGCAGGCCGGCGCGGTAGACCTCTACGCCGCCGATGACCAGCGAGGCTTCCTGCGCGTCGAAGGGAATGCCGGCGTTTCCGGCCGCGGTCACGATGCGGCCCCAGTTGGGGTCTTTGCCGTGAATGGCGCACTTGACAAGGGGCGAATCGACAACGGCGCGAGCCAGGCGCACGGCGTCGGTGTTCGTCGCGGCCCCGCGCACTTCGACGCGGAACGTGCGGGTTGCGCCCTCGCCATCGCGCACGATCTGCATGGCCAGATCCTGACAGATTGCAACGAGCGCGGCCTTGAAGGCGTGGTACTCGGGGTCTTGCCGATGGATCGTTCGGACGGGCGCAGCGCCGCTGGCGATGAGCACGGCGGTGTCGGAGCAGCTCGGGTGGGCATCGACGCTGACGCGGTCGAAGCTCTCGCGGCACGCCTCTTCGAGCGCGGCTTGCAGGCAAGGTGGTTCGACGGCGGCATCGGTGGTGATGAAGGCGAGCATGGTGGCGTGGGCCACGGCGTTGCCGAGCGAATCGAGCTGCGGGGCGATCATGCCGCTGCCCTTGCACATCGCGCCAAGGTGGACCTGGTGACGCTCGAGCTCGAACTCGCGGTGGGCCCGCTTGGGAACGAGGTCGGTGGTCATGATGGCCGCGGCGGCTGCCTCGTCGGCCTTCTCGCCGCGCGCGAGCGCGGCGACAAGCCCGGGCACCGCGCCGTTGATTTTCTCGACGTTGAGGCGATGGCCGATGATTCCGGTGCTGCTGGGGAGGACTTCTTCGGGGGAGCAGCCGAGGTGGCGGGCGACGCTGCGCATGGTGGCTTGGGCATCGGCTACGCCGGGTTCGCCGGTGGCCGCGTTGGAGCAGCCCGCGTTGATGAGGACCGCGCGCAGCGCGTTGCCTCCGGCGGCGTGGGCATCGCGCCAGCGCTTGCCGACGATGATGGGCGCGCCGACGACGGCGTTCTGCGTGAAGACCGCGGCCGCGCTGGCGCGGGAGTCGATCGGGCGACCGTGCCGCTGCAATTCGACCGGGGGTGTGGGCTCGCACACAAGAAGGGCAAGGTCGGGCTTGCCGCTGGGCTTGAGACCGGCGGTGGTGGCGGCGGCGCGGAAGCCGAGTGGACGGGTGATGGACAACGCGAGGGCTCCGTGAAGATGACCGAGGGACGGAACCGGAGAGTAGAACCGCTCACCTGCCGATATCGCGGAGGCGCTGGGCGGAGGCACCGCCGATGCCGTTGAGGCCCGCGTCGGCCGCGGCCGGTTCGAAGATCACGCCGATGCTGGTTTCGCCGCGGATGTTGTCGTAGCCGATGGCGAGGCCGACCTGGGCCTCGGGCACTTTGCGCCGGAGGCGGAAGTTGTACGACTGAAACTCGTCGAGGTCGGTGTCGTAGGTGGTGGAGAAGCCGAAGTTGTATCGGCGGGTGAGCTTGTAGTCGCAGCCGAAGTTGACATAGGTGGCATCGAGCGCGTTGACGTAGCGGGCTTCGGCGTAGCTGGAGAAATCGGGCGAGTGCTGAATGATGCCGCCGGCGCTGGTGCGTGAGGGCTGATGCAGGTCAATGTCGTAGATCGAATCGAAGGTTAGCCCGACCACGTCGGTCACCTGCCAGGCGGCATCGGCGTTGAGGAAGTTGCCGGGCTGAGAATACTCCGGGCGGTAGGTGAAGAAGCGCTGGATCGGCGATTCCCTGTCGACATCGGAGGTCGAGCCGGTGATGCCGGTGTTGAGCTTCAGGACATCGACGCTGCGCCATCGCCCGGGTCCGCCGCGCTGGGTTTGCCAGGTCTGATTGACCGCGAAGTTGCCCACGGTGCCGGCGGAGATGGACTCGACGGCATCGTCGTAGACCGGGAACTGCTCCTGCTGAAGATTGGTTCCGCCGTACCAGAGGGTCGCGTTGGGCTCGATGATGTGGCGCGTGCGGTGCAGGTCGAAGATTTGACTTTCAACGGTGTCGTCGACGCGGGTAATCTGGGTGGCCGTTCGCACGCCGCCCGCGTACCAGTAGCGGGCCTTCTCGTCTCGGTAGTTGGAGTCGATCGGCCGGAAGCGATCGAAGTCGTCGTCGTAGGCGGTGAAGCGCCCCGTCACGAATGGGCTGATCTTAAAGGCGTCGCTGGGGCCGACGGCAAAGTTGCCGGTCAGCTCCTGGCGCGTGTCAGCGCGCAGCACCGACGACTCGGTATATCCGAAGACACGAAGCTGGTCGGCGGGCGAGAGGTCGATGTTGGCGAAGCCGAATGCGGCGCGGGCGCGGGTGGCGTTGTTGAAGCCGAGCTCGCGGGCGCTCGGCTCGGTGAAGTTGAGGGCCATGCGCCCGAGGCGGTATTCGTGCGACCACACCAGCGCGCCCGGGGCGGACTGGCTGAGCAGATCATCGGCGACGCGGTAGTACGCGGCCTCCGGGAGCTTGTCGACGTTGTAGCCCTGACTCTGGAGGAGGTAGTGGTTGGGCGTGAAGTCGTTGAACTCGCCCTTGGCAAGGAACGTGAGCAGGTTGGTGTCGTCCTCGTGCTTGAGGTAGGCGGCGTTGGTGACCTCGCGACCCTGGCGGGCGAGTTGGCGGAAGAAGGCATCGACGAAGTTGGCGTCGGAGATGTGGCCGACTTCGAGTTGGAGCCACCAGTTCTCAGAGAGTTTGATGGAGTAATCACCGAGCAAGATGCCGCGGAACTCGTGGTCGCGGCCGATTCGTCCGCCCGAGGTCAGCGAGTCTTCACCGAAGTCGATCGGGAGCGTGTAGGCGAAGAGCCGGCCTTCGTCGTCGCCGAGCGCGGAGCCTGGGGCCCGCCAGTTGGTCTTGCTGCCGATGGCGGGGCCGCGGTCGAAGTACCAATCGAGAAGGAGGGTGGAGCGGAGGCCGCGCGGGGCTTTGGCTCCGACCGAACTGAAGAGATCCCATCCGGTCTTGATTGCCGCTCCAGAGCGGGAGCTGTTCTCGATGCGGATGTCCTGGAGGGCGACGCTATCGATCTCGCCGCGGAGGCGTGGGAGGTAGAAGACGGGAACGTCGGCGGCTCGGAGCGTGATACCGCGGGCGTCGAGGTAGGTGGATTCGCCGTCGGGCTCGCCGGGCGCGGCGACGGTTGTGTCACCGAATCCGAGTTCGGTCATTTCACCGACGGTAGCGGAAGCGTCGTCATCGGCGATGGTGATGCCATCGCGCCCGGCTGGCCGACTGCGGGCGCGCTCGGCGGAGCGATCGGCACCGCGGGTCGGCTCGCTGCGTTTGGTGATCGTCACGGACTTGGCGCCGAGCGAAAAAACGGGGTCGAAGAAGGATGTGGTGGTGAGGCGGGCCTTGCTGGCTTGCCACTGGTTGGCGGCAAGTTGACGGATCTCCTTGGCGCGAACGTAAAGAGGCAGGCCGCGGGTGGGGTCGTAGGTCCAGAAGACGGCATCGACCATGATGGCTTGCTGGTTGAGGATGTCGTAGTAGACGCGCGGGCCGCGGAGGGTGTAGCGGCCGTCGGTCGCCACGACATCGCCTTCGAGGAAGATTCCTTTGACGGCGTCGGCTCCAAAGGTCGCAAGCTGCGTGAAGCCGCCGGGCTGGAAGAAGATGACGGCGCGCTCGGCCGAGATTTGCAGGTTGCGGTTCTTGCGGGTGTCGGTGTATTGAAAGACGACGCCGCCGGCGATGGTCGCGGTGCCTTCTTCGCCATCCTTGCCGGCACTGAAGGTGATGGGCGTGCGGTCGGGAGATTGTTCCGCATCTGGTGACAAGGCGCGATTCGCTCCGGCGTGAAAGGAGATGATGCCGGTGGTCGAGAAGATGGGTTCGAGGGTTTCCACCGGGGGCAATCCCGTCGCGGCTGTGCCGACTCGGCGGATGCTCTCTGCTAGCGAAAGGGTGAGGGGAGAGTCAGGCTCGTAGACGCGAGAGAGACCGGGACGGATCGGCTGCACGGGGCCGTAGGTGTCGCCGATGTTGCGGGCGGTGCGTGGGTCGGGGCGCTCGACCCGGTTGGCGGGTCCGCTCGGGGTCTCGTCCTCACCACCGAGCAACGTGCGGAGGTGGCGGGCGAAGCGCTGCTCGCTCTCGGCGTTGAAGGCCGCGGCGGTGCGGGTCGGGTCGTCGGGCTTGAAGGTTGGCGTAGCCGGTTCCTGCGGGCGGGCTTTTTTGAGGGTGTCGTATCGCAAGGCGGTCTGGCCGCGGACGAGCGCGGTGAACAGGAGGCGGTCGCCGGACTGTGCGAAGCCGTTTGCACCGCCCGCTTCGGCGGCTGGGTCGGAGACGCGGTCGAAGAAGATGGTGACTTGGCGGGTGCGGACGGCCGCGCCGGGATCGGCACCCGGCAGCGCGGGAGCTTGCGGTGCGGCATCGGCCGCGTCGGGGAGTTGCTGGGTCCAGATGGTGGCCTGGGCGGCGGTGAAGCGATGACCGGCGACGATGACGGTGACGTCGCCTTGCAGGAGCACGCGCTGCACGAGGCCGCCGCCGGCGAGGTCGGGCGTTACGGCGTCGTCTTCGGTCCAGACCCAGGCGCGGTTGGCGGCGAGGGAGAGGTCGGTGGATTGAACGTCACCGGGAAGGCGAAGGCCGGCGAAGTCGCGGCCGGTGATGGCGGCGAGCTGACTGGGTGCGGAGGGGGCAGGGGGCGGGAATGGCTGGGCCGCCGCGACCGTCGATGAAGCGGCGAGGGCGAGCAGCGCGGTGGCGATGTAGGCAATGGGTCCGGTCACGGCGGCATGGTACCGAACTCTGGCCGCGCGTGCGCGGGCGTTCACCTGCGGCTTTTCTCGCCTTTTTCCTTGTCTGGGTGCCTCTGTGGTGCGCTGTTCTTCACGGTGCCCAGACGTTGGCGATGCTCTTGTGGTCGTGAACCTCGACTCTGCCGGGGCCACCAGCAGGCGTGGTGGCAGTGCCGTTGAGGTGGAGCTTGCCTGAGGCGAGGCCCGGGAAGTGCTCACCCTGCCAGCTTGCGGGATATTTGCTGTCGTCGATGCCGAGCGCGGCCGCGGTGGGGAAGAGGGGTCGGAAGGTGTCGCACATGACGGCAAGCTCGCCGGTGTGGGTGGCGCTCAGGCTGGCTTCGACGGTGCCGGGGTGCGGGCCGTGGGGGATGCCCTGGGGGTGAAGCGTGAGCGAGCCGACCTCGATGCCCTTGCGCGAGCCGAAGTTGCCCTCGACGTAGTAGAGAACTTCGTCGGAGTCGAGGTTGGAATGGTTGTAAGGGACTTTGATGGCCTGGGGGTGGTAGTCGAGCATGCGCGGGCAGAACGAGCAGACCACGAAGTTGTGGGCCTCGAAGGTCTGGTGGATCGGCGGGGGCATGTGGAGCTTGCCGGTGATAGGGCTGAAGTCGTCGATGTTGAAGACGAAGGGGTAGTAGCAGCCGTCCCAGCCGACGACATCGAGCGGGTGGTAGTGGTAGATGTATTCGTGGACGAGGTTGCGGGCCTTGATGCGGACGGGGAAGTCGCCCTTCTCGTCCCATGTGAGGGGTGCCTGGGGAATTTTGAGGTCGCGCTCGCAGTAGGGCGAATGCTCCAGGTACTGCGAGGTGACCTTGCTGACGTAGCGCTTGGGCGGGCCGATGTGGGAGCCGTTGCAGGTTTCGATGAGGAGGTACTTGCCGAAGGGCATGGACTCGGCGGTCCAGGTTTCGGGCGCGCCCGCCGGTCTCCAGCTCTGTTGTGATTTGCTGATTTCGCTGCCGTCATCCCAGATCACCTTGTAGATGATGCCCTTGGGGATGACGAGGTAATCTTTCGGGCCGAACGGTATCGTGCCGAGCATGGTGTGGCAGACACCGGAGCCGAAGTGGATGAAAAGGCACTCGTCCCCCTGGCCGTTCTTGAAGTGGTAGCCCATCTGTTCGGCGGGGTTGCAGACGGCCATTTCGACATCGGCATTGCCGAAGAGCACGACGCGGCCCGTGACGAAGTCGCCCTTGGGCGGGATGGGTGCGGACTTAAGGTGCCGCATCCGCATGATTTCCTGCTCGACGTAATCGACCTTGGTGGGATAGACGGGCTTCCAGCCGTAGACCTGCGTGGGCGGGTGGATGTGGTACATGGTGGAGGTGGGGCCGACGAAGCCCTCGGTGCCGAAAAGCTCTTCGGAATAGAGGCAGCCGTCCGGCCGCCGGAACTGGACGTGGCGCTTGCGGGGGAGCAGGCCGAGTTTCATGTAGTAGGGCATGGGGGAATCGTAGACGGGGGGCGGAGATGCACGTCGCGGTGGGAAGGACAACGGGTGTAGTCCAAGATTGTGGTGGCGAGGCAAGCAAGGTGAACACTGCCGGTACGAGCAGTCCCACGGACTGCGGAGAAAACGAAAGAAAGGGTGGGCATCGCTTTCCGGTGGTGTCGTCGCCAAGCCTCGTCCACCACCGGCTACTGGCGGTCACACCTTCGGTGTGGAAGGCAACCGAGGGCAGTGCTTGCCACCATAATACTGGACTACAACCGGATCGGAGCCGGGGCCGCGCGATGCAAACTCCTGGTGCGCAAAGAACTGGCGAAGCGGGAGCGGTGGCGACGATTTGTTTGGGAGGCATCGGGCCATTGACTATCGAGTCGGAGTGGCCGCGCGCCGATAACCTTTATCATGCTCACCAGCCTGGTTTCGGCGATGGTCTTGTTTATCTGTTCGTTGAACGGCGGCGGCCAAGAGCCGCCGCTGGTGTTCGAGCGCACCGTCATTGATCTCGGGCCGGTTTCGGATGAGCAGCTTGTCCGGCAGCCGTTCCGGTTCACTTATACCGGGCTGCGTCCGGGCAAGCTGAAGTTCGAGCATTGTCACTTGTGCGATCCACCGGAACCGGATCGGGCGCAGTATGAGCCGGGGCAATCGGGGATCGTGATTGTGGAGTTGCAGACGCAGGGGCGGTCGGGTGATGCGGAGGTGGTCTCGACGGTGTATGCGGATACGCAGCCGCGGGAACGGGTGGAACTGCGGCTGCGGGCGAGCATCCGGCCGCGGGTGATGGTGCGCGGGGAGGCGGAGGAACTCATGGCGCTGCCGCGGTCGAAGGGGGGTGCGGTAGAGGTGATGATCATCGGGCGGCGCGCGGGGTTCGAGGTGAAATCGGTCGAGGCAGGCTCGCCGTTCATGGAGGCGACGCTGGGTGCGGTGACGGAGGTCGAGGATCTGGGCGACAAGTGCCGGGCCTATCCCGTGCATGTGCGGTTGAAGCCGGGGTTGCCGCTGGGGAAGTTCAGCGCGACACTGCGGGCGCAGACGAACGAGCCGTCGAATCCGCTGGTCGAGTCGCCGATTCAGGCGACGGTGGTGGGGGAGCTGATGGCGGAACCGGAGAGCGTGTTCGTGGGTGCGCTGGCGCAGCGAGCGGCATTCGCGGGGTGGTTCGTGCTTTCGCGGCGCGATGGTGTTCCGCTGTGGTACGGAAGCGTGAAGCTCGCGGCGGTGCCGGAGCGGCAGATGCCGGGGATGGCGCTGGATGTGGAGCCGGGTGAGTTTCCGGGGACGTTGAAGGTGCGTGTGTATGGGAGAGCACCCGAGTTTTCGACGGAGGTGGCGACGGCGTTTGTGGATGTGTCGATGGAGGATGAGACGCTGCGGGTGCCGATCCGGATGGCGGTGAGGTCGGGGTCGCCGCTGCGGAGGCGGTAGGGGTGGGGGCATTTGCGCCCGCGAATACGAATCCTCGCCCCGGCTCCCTTACGCTGGGAGGGGGAGGCTCAGCGAATCTGGAAAGCGCCGAGGTGGTGGCGCACGACGGGCTTGCCGCCGTCAGGGGGCCAGTCGATGGCGATGACATCGATGCGACAGGGGCGATCGTGCCAGCGGTTGGCGCGGACGAGGTGGGCGAGGATCGCGCGGAGCTTGGAG
>ENA-ORBV01013511-ORBV01013511.1-microbial-mat-metagenome-genome-assembly--contig:-NODE-13511-length-12394-cov-5.364050_pt1 | contig 12394 bp, 12 predicted proteins | sample MGYA00237777_ERZ505514 | MGnify/ENA primary metagenome ERZ505514 (study PRJEB26160, sample SAMN06269048) | microbial mat metagenome | isolation source: Oligotrophic lake microbial mat | place... | reverse complement strand
CTATTAACTAGCTTCTAATAGCTCTTCTAATCATATCAGTCACAAGCGCATCCACAATAGCTATAGCTAGCTATCTGTTGCTTATTTCCGACCATAAACTCAACAAAATCACCTGCTACTACTAGAGGGCTATTTCTTGTGCCGTTGCTACTGCTACTGATTCCTTCGACCCTAACGACATCGGCCAAGATGATGTCCAAATTGAAAAATCTTTTTCAGAACCACCAAAAGAAAGATGATGCGAGTTATCAGCCCAAAGTGCCCACGCGGCACTTGACCAAGATTGGTTTTTGGACCAACGGCGTATGGGATTCTACACTCGCCAAAGAAGCAAACTCCATTGTCGACAAACGAGAAGAGTTGGCTGTATGCGAAAGCAAGCTTCAAGAGCTATCAGGAGCGGACAACAACGATGAGAACGAAAAGAAGAAGAATGAAGAAGAGTTAATGACACTCCATGAAAAGATTGCCGTCTTGGCCTTGGATTTGGGTGATTTTGACCGTGCCGAACGTGCTTTGAAAGAAATGCTTAAGATCGCCAAGTTGGTGTACCCAGATCCTCATGAGCATGAAGTCGTAGCCACGGCCATGCAGCAATTGGGCGATGTCCAAAGTGATGCTTGTCGCGGTGCTAACCCAGAGAAAGCAGAGATCAACAAGGCAGCAATGGACAATTTTTTTTGGGCCTTGGATTTGCGACAAAATATGTATGGGAACAAAGGTCTCCAAGTTGCCGAAACGTTTTTTTCAATGGCATGGACACTACTGCTCGTTCATGAGCCTTCCAAGCCTTCTGCAGAACAAGCTGTGGATTGTTTTGAAGAAGCTCTAGAGATTCGTAAGGAACATAATGGCAACGATGATCTGTCAGTGGCGGATGCTCTGGTAGGAATGGGTGCTGGTAAGATCCTCCAATCCACTATTGCTACAAAAACTACTATTGCCGAGAGTGAGGAAACTCCAAACGAACTCCTCGATCAAGCCCTGAAACATTTGTGGGAGGCCAGGCGCATTTACATGCTGCCCCAAAATGATAACAACAACGATGGTGCTTTTATTAATACCAAAGTATCCCATACACTTTGCTGGATGGGTCAAGCTCACCTCTGGAAAGCAGAATATGAATTGGCGTATGAATGCCATAACGAATGCATTGGAATTCTGCAGCGCGTAGCAGAAGAGAGCCAACCAGTACAAGAAGAACTTGCCAACATGAACATGTCCTTGGGTGAATTGTACAGCAATTGGTATTTCCAAAAATCTTCCTGCTCCGAGTCGTCGTCAGAGTCATCCGAGTTGAATCGTCAAAAAGCCATGGACTATTATCAAAACGCCTTGTCGATTCGCCGCAAAGTATTCCCAGACGGCCATGCTCGACTTGCCGATTCATTCATGGCATTGGCACATTTTCATGCCAAGCTTGGAAACAAAGATGATGCTGAGTCTTTTTCTAAGTTATGCGAAAGCATGCAAGCCGCAGAATAATAATCTAAGCCATGAATAGCGAACGGGTTTGATGATGTCTTTGTGCGCAAGCTGAAACTGTATCAACCCTCCACTGACTTTGACAACCCGTGCAGGCTTCCCTTTGCCGTCCCTACTCGATACTACTTACTGTTTTAGCTTTATGTTATGCGTCTATAATGGACAACAGGAGAGTTAACGGCAGTTTATTGTTATGCTTTGCCGCGCCAGAGACACTCTGTGCTGTAAAGTCTAGTAATTGCGAGTATTCGGGGGACGTTCGTGCCACAGATTCGTCCACAGGATGATAGCCGCGTTGTGGGTCTTTCGGCCCGATATTTCCAGACACTCCTTGTTCTGCGCCGCTATTATCTCAATATGGTACTCTTACTCAGAATAATTTTCTGCATATTTGGCTGGCCACCGAATGCCACAGTATCGACAGGAAGACGAAGGCTTCTCTTTTTGGCTTCTGCTGAAGGTTATATCTTGGTTTCATTAAGAATGGCGCTAAAGCCAGCCCCCAGTATGCACACAATCGCCATGGTATTGAATGCCAGTGAGACATCCAGTGGCCAAACATGCTTGGACCCTGCGGCTATGCTCCAACCAAAGATTCCACCACTTGCAATGGGTGCTACCACTTTGGAAATTCCCGCCAGCGTATGGCCCAAATTATAAATAGCATCAGGATCATTTCGTTTCTTTCCCAAGCGATTGATAAAGACTGCGGCATTGGTCGAGGCTAGGCATCCTGCTAGGACATTGACTGGTTTAATGACGAGGAGCAGCACGAGCCACAAGACCACTTTCATTTCATTCAGCAAATTGAGATAAACCAGGCAGAACACAGATACAGCGTACAAGTAGTACCCTGTGGTCATGCCATTGTAAATACCCAGCAATCGGGCGGCCGGTGGATAAAGCAACAATTGAATCATGACGCCATGAAAGGACTTTACAGTCAATGCCAGACCCAACTCGCCGACACTGAAGCCAAGACCTCCTGACTTGGGGTCAGTAGAACTCCACATGACAAACAATTCAATATACATGACTTGTATGAAACTAATCAATGGAAACGACAGCAAAGCAACCATCTGGAAGAGATCCCATGGTTCTGATGCTGTTGGAGTAGCATCGTCATCCTGTGGTTTGTCGGCCGTAATGCTCGTAGTTTCGGTAGAATCATGAGGTGTTGTCGTGGTTGTTTCTCCAGCAGGTAGTGTTGTCGCCGCCAAAATGAGGGCAAGCAAACAAAAACCAGAATATACAACACACGGTAAAATATAGGGATGATCGTCGAACAATGCTACCTTCAATCCCCACGTTTCATTTGGAACACTCAAAAGTCCCCCCATGGCACCTCCAAAGATAAAGCCACAACCGACGGTAACTCCATAATAACCAAATGCTCGTGCTTCATTGCTAGAATCGGACAAATCTCCAATCAATTTCTAATGATTCAAATTATGTTGGATTTTACCAATGGCATCAACATTTTCAATGAGAGATGGCATCGGCAGGTCATCAACAATATAAATGTAAGTATGTTGCAGGCTTCCAGCATTGCAGATGGAAGAAGGGGAAATGCGACACCAAAAACGTACCTTGATGACTCCTACATGTCCATTCATGAATCCCCACAGGAATCGTGATCCCATGGCCAAATAAAGGTTGTCGACAAATAGGCCAAACAAAATGCTGGTGGTCGCGCTTCCCACTAATCCCACCAGGATGACATTTCGTTTCCCGCCCGTCAGGGCCAAATAACTCCACATGCCTCCCGACAGCACTTGTCCCAGGGCGTAGGCACTGCCAATCAGTCCAATTTGCAAGGGAATATTGATGGACGTGTCGCCAAAGCTCTGAACCATGTGTGGCAAAAACGGATAAATGAATATTTGTGCAAAGGGCTCGCACATGCCCATCAATAACAAGGCATAGATGGAGGGTGGAAGGGGTGATTGTTTCGGCCGAAAGCCTTTTGGCGTGGTGGAAGGCATTCTGTAGATGAATGGGAAGTAGTAGATGAAAAGACAGGCGTCTGCACGGTCGCTCAACGGCCACTTGGTTGACGAACAGTGTGCTGTGGAGAACAACTTTCTGGAACTGATCTGTGTGTTGGCTTTGGCTTTGGGCTCAAGATCTAACTATCCGTTGTGTTGGGCAGCAATGAAGGAGCTCAAAGCAGAGGTTCCGGTATATTGTCTTGGGTAGTTAAGCAGTAAATGTTGACGGTGTTATTGGTGCCTGTGTTTCTGCTGTTGATGTTGCTTTAAAATCCTACAGTACCCAGCTGCATGTGCTCTTTTTCGATGCGACCAGCCAGGACCTGCACCTGGCCTCTACCGTACTGCAACAGCCTTTCCCTTGCTGTTTATTCTTCGTTACTTGCAATAACACGTTGCAAGTGGTCGAAAGATATATCATTTGTCCCGAACAGACCAGCTAAACCTTTTACCAGATCCTCCTTATAGCAGCATTAGCTCTACCAGTACCAGTATCGTAGTCAATCTAACCCATGCCAGTAAAAGTTTGCAGGATGTTAATCAAATTTCGTACCGACCCTGATCTGAAAGCATGTTTCAAAATCGGATAAGCATCTGGTGGGACTGGACCAAAAGATCCATTCGGGATCCAGAAAATTATCGACCCACGCACTTTGTGCTTTTCCCAGCCTCTGTAGCTATCGGCTCACTCACTGGTCAACTTACCAAGTTGCAGCAACGCTATTAGCCCAGACTAGTCTACCACTAGCTAGCTAGCTAGCTAGTAGCAAAAAGCTAGTAGTGGTTGCAATATAGCTGGCTACCTAAGAATTAATCTAGCTAGCTAGTCAAAAACTAGCCATACTCTATCTTGCCACAAGCTAGATAGAGTAGCAACTGCGAATGTTCTTTGGTTCCTATTCCGAGAAGAAGTGGGGCGCTGGTTACCAGCATCATACACACCCAAATGATCCTGGCAGGATACTAGTTACCACCACCGACACTAGCAGTACAAGCGGCAGCGAAACTCTCTGCAAGGATATCGCTTTGGAATGGGACTCCTGGCCTTGCTCCCTCTTGCCCCATTCAAGCTCCGGCCCTTGCTCCTCCTCCTCCTCTTCCTCCTGCTCTGCGGCAATTCCTTCCTCAAAACCTGGTTCGCCCATGGCGGTGGATCCATCCGCTTGGTTGGTTGTATCTTCCTCTTCCTCCATGGCGGATACGGCGACATCATCCTGAGGAATCACGGTCACCAAGTCTTCCTCTTCCAAGATGACCACGGGAACCACGCCCGCGAGTGCCGAACACCGTTCATTTGGCAACTTGCGGGAAGAAGGCCCGGCCGTTCGGCAATAGGATTGTCCCGTTTCCGACAAATACACCCATTCGAGATTGGGGCAAGCATTGGTGTGATTGTCCAAGTAGTGGACGTCCGTCCATCCCATGCGGGGGCGTGGACCTTCCGGAATGGTCAATACTCGTGACAGATCAGGTGAAAATGCGACGGTTTCGACTTGTCCCCGACCTGGATGCTTCCACGAGGTACAACTGGATTCGTGCACCAGAGTTTCGGCCACGGTCGATCCGGGACATCTCAAAAAGATGGTGGTCGTCTCTTGCGTGCTGAGTGCCAAAATGGTTCCATCGGGTGTCATGTCTGCTCCGGTCCATATGGATTGAAAGAGTTCTTCCGATCCTTGGCGGCCCGTCGTCGTCGTTGTCGTCGATGGGCCACCACTGACAGCTTCCGGCGAGTATGGCGAAAAGAGAATGGATTGTTGATCGGATCTCATAGACCACGGTATATTGGCGGGAATCTTGAAAAGGCGCGTCCAATCTTTGGTCGTATTGTTCCATTTGGTCACCACATAGACATCTCCCATGGCCCCGTCTTTGCCCCATCCCACTGGATCGACAAATATGGCTTCGGAATCGGCGTATATTGTAGGAGAAGTTGGATGATTGTAATCAAAATTGATCCACGAAATGAGGTGGCCCTCGACTTCCAGTTCGGGTGCCGGCGCTTCCCTGGAATTGGGAGGAGCCGTCACGCTTGCCTTTAAAAAGGCATCCAAATTCGGTTCTTGTAGTTTAATAATGCGATACGGATGTTTTCCTAACGATCGCCCCGACTTGCGACCCCCGAGTTCTCGGGCGGGATTGTCTCCAGTATCGCCAATGTAGAGACACGAGGAGGAGGATTCGCCGTCCTTGCCTACAGTGGCAGACGCAGTGTAAACTCCATTGTTACTACCACTACCACTACTCCCACACGGTCCCATGGCAATGGTTTCCCAATCATAATGCGATGCAATGGTGGTATTGGAAATGGTCAAAGTGACCAATCGTTGGCCTGTTCCCGAATCAAAGACACCAATTCTTCCTTGCCCTAATTTGTCGTGACCATCGTTAATGGCATACAGGATTGGATTTCCCGTGGAAGGAACGACTTTCGTAGGAGAAAAGACTAGGCCGGATATTTCGGTAAATGGGCGCGTTGGATCATATCCAATCAATCTTGTCGAGTTATCCTGACGTCCACGACTAGGACAAATCACATTGGATTGTGCCAAAGACGAAGAAGCCAAAAAGGCAACCACCACCACCACAACAGGCAGTAGACTGCAAAAGAGGATGCCTATCCTCATCCTTCTTTTTGTCAAGTCCTACTACTAGCTAGCTATCTAACAAGCGAGGTGCTTGAATAGTCCACCGTGCTGTACTATCTCAGCTGCCTCGATCGGCATTCCTTCCTTCATGGTACTGTATTGCCATCTGTCTCGAAACGAATCCAAATTTTGTTGCCTTCGACAAAAATACTTACATTGCAGGCACTGAGGGATGTCTCGCGTTGAGATTCTGTGGATAACGGCAGCAAGTTTAGGCTGATAGATATTCGATCGTTAGTGGGCGTGAGTTAAAGGCGATCGCCCTGCTCCCAAGGGACTTGATTCATTCAGTCCCGGTGGCGTCCACTGCAAAACTTCCATGCCTTTCGTTTCCCTTCTTCATGCCTTGCTATTACAATTGTAGTGGTACTACTATCTCGGCATTGCTTATCAGCAGCTGCTGCAACAAAGGAAAAGCCAACCAACAGCATACCGTACTCCGCCTGGCATTTTTATCGGCTTCGCCTTCAGGAAACAGCCATAAACCTAACACAATCTAGCTAGCTACGTAAAGCATGTGAAACAGCAAACAACTGCTTTTCCCAACAAAAAAAAACTAAAAGTCGGCCACTACTTACTAGTAGTAGAAGTGACACCAATTGCAACCATCTAGGAGCTGCACTCTACTCTAATTTCCGTCGCTTGCCCTCCCCGTCCCCCAAAAGCAGCCAAATCACTATTTTTTTCATAGTGAATGGGGCCCGGAGGTGAGGTAATAATGGTTTTTCTCACCTCGCCCCCCCCTCTTGGAACGCACATTTGATCGTTTTGTAGCGAGCATAAGCTTTCAATGAGCTCGTTGACAACATGGACTGCGACTTGGTGCCATGATAAAATATCTCTCTCCCTTCATGACAAAGAATTGAATATAGTTTTTGCAGAAACAGTGAAATTGGGTGGCGCAGGTTGACCGATGGGGATGCCTAGATCTTGGGCTGTGATTGTCATGACAACATCATTGCCTTCTGGCGTGTAAGTTCGCTTGGTGGCCCCATTTTGTCCAGCAATGGCATCCTGGACCGTTGCTCCTCTCGGAATGCGGTAGATATCCATCCGCAAGAGCTTTCTGCGGTCATCCCCAAGTCGCTTGGACGACAGGCGCACTTTGAGGAGATACCCAAGTCTTGGGGCACTGTTGTTTGGGTCAGTAGTGGGCCTGACCACCGCCCGGTTCATCATATCATTGATGGCTTCCTCTTCATATGCATCAGCGTACGTCCAGCTGAATTGAAAGACCACATCCGGATTGACACGCTCAACCTGATCTCGCGATTTGTGGCGCCTCAACGGCACGGCCAGGTTCTTGGGTAAAGTAATTTGCACGCCATCCTCCGTAATGGTGACAATCTTATCTGGTCCCCAAAAGGCAATGTCCGGTTTCCGTGCATAGATCTTGCGACCATGTGCTGCTGGTTGGATGAAAACATTTGTAGATCCATCAACAGCGGTGGCTTTGCCATCCCAAATCTTTTCAAACTTCTTCACATACATGTTGGTAACCAAGTCGTGTGCACCGGTTGTCATTCTGAGTCTGGCTTTGCCGGTGCTTGGATCAAGGATGACAGGCATGTCTTCAAATCCACGGCTGACAAGTTCAGCTTCAAGCTCTTCTTCAAACTCAAAAGTCCTATCCTTTAGGCCTCTCAGTTCCTTTGGTAGTTCTGAATAGTCCCCGTAATCCGAGTCGTCTTCGGCTCCTTCCTTACGCCTCACTGTTGTTTCCCCTGGCTCCACCTTCCCAAATGACTGGTATTTCTTCTCTTCAGCTTCTTCCTTGCGCCTCTTTATTGCTCCCCCTAGCTCCACCTTCTCAAATGATTGGTCTTTCTTCTCATCTTCCATGGCGATCAGTCGCTGCGTCCTTGTTGTTTTGCTGCCAATGACTGCTGCTTGTCGGCTTTAGACCTTTGCGTTGTTTCTTTCTGTCGGGGTGTTGTTGTTGCGGCGCCGTCAACGATCGGTCTCTCGTAAATCTTGGATTAGTCCTTTGGTGAGTCCCGGCCTGGATTCACGACTCAACCGGCAAAAAAATCCATGGCCTTCTTTTCCCTTCTGCGTCCATTGATTCATTTCGAAGCAAGATACACGCAACCAGTAATTCAAGCATACTACCGGTAGACTAGCTAGTCTACTGTTACACATTGTGTGACATGCATAAAACGGCACGCGACATTCAATTACAATAAACACACTGCTGTCGACTGCTATTGCAACCTGAGTTTGCACAGCTCCTACACTACTACTTACTAAAATTCAAGAAACAGTTTGAGGTCTGCTGCAACTCTATCGCTTGCCTACCCCGCCAAAAAAACTGTCAAACCACTGCGACTGCTTCTTGCATTAAAAAAAACAGCAACCACAAAGCAAATGAATGTGAATCGTCCTCCACCTCCAGGAGGTGCCGGCAGTGGCCAACTTGCCCGCTTGCTGGATCCGGCCGATGTTGGTCAATTGGTGGTCAACGGCGCCCGAGCCTTTGCGCGTCGCCACAAATTCATCACGGGCGGACACGTTTTGGGCTTGCTGGTGTTGGTCTTTGTGGGCAGTGGGACACGTTTGACGTTACAACAGCAACGTCAGCATCATGAAATCATGGACACGATCGATTTGCAAGCGGAATTTGATGCCTCCCAAAAGCATTGGGCGGCGCGGAATGCCTGTCAAGCCACCAAGGGATGGTTTTCCTGTGATGGTGTTTGTCAACGCAACAAACAACGCATGGAACAAGCCGAAATGGTCTTGACCGATGTCAGGAAAGAAGGACAAGCCCGAATGTCTGATGCCAAATCCATTGCGGGATTGACAAGTGAAGTGGGAGTGGAAGAAATGAAAGACTCCTTTTGGCAATGCTTCACTGCCGGCAAGCAACTTGCCAACCGACAATCCATGTGGGACATGTTTTCATGGCCATGCGGAGTTTAGGGCAGAGACATCGCGATGAAAGCACCGCCGATTATGTCATCAAAATGTTGATCAATGTCTTGATCAATTTCAGCATGGGAATGGTCATGTGTTTGGTCATGTTTGCATTTGGCTTGTGGTCGATTGTCAAGTCGTGTCAACCCAATCCATTGGTGGCGGTCCTTGCATTTGTTGGTGCGGCGTGTGCGGCCTTTGCCTTTGTGGCGTCGCATTTAATGGCTCTGTTTGGTGCAGCGGCCGGTGGTGTCTATGGATTAGCGAAGCTGGCAGAAAATCAAGCACGACTTCAAAATGGAGGACAGGGTCAACAACCGCGAATGCAATGTCAACGACCGCATTGTGATTGAAAATGGATTGTGGATCGACCTGTCCATTAATCGATGCCGTCACGCATTCATGCATGGGGTGGAAAATTAGGCATCCATCAACCAAGAAGATTTGCGACAATGCACACACCCACAAACGGCGCTCATGATTGTTTTTGTTAAAGAAACAGAAGAAAATCGTGCAGCATAACAATGATCAGCAGATGCAGTTTCTTCAAATCCTGGAATCCACAGCACATTTGTGAAATGCATCGTTAGGAAATTGTGCAGTGGCACATGCAACAGTCTGTGGTGCATGAACTTGCAGTGCAGGGAGGCAATCTGCGGGCTGGTTATGAAAGCCTAGAAACAAACTGCCAGATGGTTGCAAAAGTTGCCAACCAAGAAATCAAAACAAAACAGTCGGCAATGAACACATCTACATGCATTAGCCATTGCAAGTTTGCCTCTATCAGCTACACACCTCACTAGCTAGATAGCTGGCTTCTGCAAAATGCAAAAGGGTGCTGTCATCAGGATTTGAACCTTTTGCAAAAGTACAAAAAATGCCCTCTGTGGAATTTCAAGCCTGGGATGTTGCCAAAGATGACCTGAACGCACCACCTTTGACCTCTCGGCTGCAAAAGTTAGCATCGAGCATGCTCCTGGGCCTGCAGGCATTGTGCACAAAGTGTGTCTGCTTGCGTGCATTTGTGAGAGTCCAGGGAAGAGTGCAATTTTGAGCTCCAGTGATGACCAAGCGAAATTGTTTTGTTGACATTTTTTGTGAACAGGGACCATTTGGAACTTCATGTGTGTGTCATGTTCAAGCACTTCTTTCTGAGGGTGCAGAGCTGGACGCAAAAGCATCAAACAAAAAGAATGACTTCTTTTGGGACATTTGAGTTGAAATGATGTGACCGGATCAAACACTCTTTAATGATCAGAATGATCATGTCTGTTGGATGGGTGATGCAATGTTGCTTTCAAGCTGTGGGTGAATGGAACTGACATGTGTCCAAAGCACTCAGTGGCTACATTTGAATGTGGAAATTGCTCAATTCAAATGAGATCAATCAAACAGATCCGTGTGTTAAGCTTGGCCCTTTTTGTGAGACAAATCATGTGTCACAGGTGTGTTGATTGCTGTTGTTTAGGAATCATTGTAACCAAATGGTGAGCAGCATTCCTTGATGTGGGCGACAAAGCAACACTGGCTGGTCAATGGTTCTGGTTGACATTGGATGTTCAACCATGACACTTGCAGAGCTCCTGGATCACATTGAAGTGACAAAGAGCAGATCTCTCAGCAAATCATTCGTCAGACAGTCAATTGCTGCTGCTGTTGTTCATGATGTTGACAAACACAATGCATTGTGATTGCAAAATGTGTGAAGGAAGAACAACCATGTGTGTTTGTTTCAATGCAAAACTTTTGCTGCCAGCAGCAAACCACAGCTGCTAGCAGGCAGTTAGCCAAGTTGACAAACATTCAAAACGATGCTGTCCACCAGATTTGACTCTTGCGCAAAATCGTAAAAAATGCTCTGCTATTTGTGGTTGTGGTTGACATGTTTGCAAGCTGCAAACATGGCCCTGCCAGCAGAGCACCAGTGACCAATTGACAAAAAGATCAAAAAATGGTCATTGCAAATTGCGGAATTTCCCGATTTGTTCTGGAAATGTCAATGATGTTATGGATGAGTGGTCTCAGGCACTGCAAGTCAACAACGTGCTGCTTCGGAGGTTCACAACTTGGTCTGACAAAAGCAACTCTTGCTGACGACTCGGCATTGTGAACTTCCATCTCGTTTTTGAACACAGATGTTCAGGTCACAGTCATGTTAGGAGCAGCGCTGTGCGTTGCTTTGGTCGACCGATCGCGCACACAGCATGGGCAGAGCCTTCGGAATTTGGATCGTGGACTTTGCTGAGTCCCGCACTGCTCCGTCAGTGGTTCATCCTCAATTGATGATGTCCAGTGAGCACTCGGTGAAAATTTCCAGCGACTCAGCACGACTCGAAAATCAACACGGTGTCACTGGGCGAAAACAACACTTCCACGGTGTTGCTGGGTCACAAACCTGTTAAACTTCTGCCACGCTTTTGGAAGGACTGGTGCACTCTCTAGCTAGATGACCCATGCAAAGTGCACCCATTGCACTCTGATGTAGCTCCAATGAGCTTGAGATGTCCTTGACAGACTTTCTTCAGGCAGATCTGGGGTGAAACCCTTGAACAATCGATTTTTGGTCACAGCTAAACAACTGAAGCTCACTGAGGACATGTCAGAGCAGTTCTGGTGCTATTGGCATGTAGGCAAGACGTCTTGCATGAGATGCAGTAGCTAACATTAGACCTATTGTGTCCCGGTTTGCTACTCAAACTGCACCCTGAAACTGTTGTTTTCGCCCAATGACACCGTGTTAAAATTCAGTCGTGCAAAAAATTAACATTCTGAGAACTCGCTGTTCTTAAGTGTTCATGATCATGAGTTCATGCGATGGGGCAACACTGCAGTGCTGCGAGCTAGCTAGCAGTTTCTGCTGCAGCTAGTGTCCGAGAAGCCATTCAACAACATTTAGAGTAGCAGCAGCTTGCAGTTCGTGTTCATTGTCCCTTCCTGGCGTTACAAAAAAAAATTGTGGCAATGGCACATGCAGGGTCGCAACAGCAGGTCCGCCGCTTTGAATGCTCTCAATTCAATTTGATTTTCTTGCACATTTTGAAGTTCGTGGTAGATTGCGACTGATCTCGCAAGACAGCACCCGGATTGTCCTTTAGGTGTTGGATGATGATGACAATTATGACTCAATTTTGACTGCTAGTTTTAATTTCTTGCGAATGTCTAGCTAACATTGTCAAAAGAGGAAGGGCATGTTCAGAAATGATGATTGTGAAGACGGTGGAGACCCTCTTCATCCCAAAGGTAGTGACGATCATCAAGGGTGTGGTTTTTCATGCGTGTGCCACGCAGGCAGAGATTGGTGGCGCGGACAACAGCAATGGACATTCGAGACTTGACACAGTGAAGGGTCACAGA
>ENA-ORBV01013508-ORBV01013508.1-microbial-mat-metagenome-genome-assembly--contig:-NODE-13508-length-12395-cov-4.114629_pt1 | contig 12395 bp, 11 predicted proteins | sample MGYA00237777_ERZ505514 | MGnify/ENA primary metagenome ERZ505514 (study PRJEB26160, sample SAMN06269048) | microbial mat metagenome | isolation source: Oligotrophic lake microbial mat | place... | reverse complement strand
CGCTCGTCGATCTTGATCGCCTCTCGGTGAATCTGGATCGGATGGCCGCCTACGCCGCGCTGCACCAGCTCCACCTGCGCCCGCACGTCAAGACCCACAAGTCGTCGCGTATCGCCGCCGAACAGATGCGGCTCGGCGCCGTCGGCCTGACCGTGGCCACGCCGCGCGAGCTGCAGGTCATGAGCGAGGTCACCGACAGCATCTTCCTGGCGCATCCCCCGCTTGGCGCCAAGATCCGCCGCGTGCTGACCTTCGCCGAAGATGTGCAGCTGCGCGTGTCGCTCGACTCCCACGTCGCCATCGAAGCGCTGGGGGCCGCCTGTCGCCAGCGTGACCAGACGGTCGATGTGCTGATCGAAGTCGACTTCGGCATGAAGCGGATGGGCGTCGCCAATCCCGATGATGCCGTCCGGCTGGCTGGTGCCGTTCGGCGTCAGCCCGGGCTGCGATATCGCGGGCTCTGCTTCTATCCAGGGCACATCCGCCAGCCCGTCGATCAGCAGGAAGGGCTGATCGACATCCTCTGCGGCGACCTCAAGAACGTCCTTGAATCCCTCGATTCCGCCGGCCTGCGGCCAGAGATCGTCAGCGGAGGCTCGACGCCAGCCGCCTTCCGGATGCATCACATCCCCGGCCTGACGGAAATCCGACCGGGCACGTACGTGTTCAACGATCGCGATACCTATTCCATGGGCGCCTGTGCCTGGGAAGACTGCGCCCTGACCGTGCTCGCCACGGTGATCAGCGACGCCGTGCCAGGCCAGGTGGTGATCGACGCCGGCGTGAAGGCGCTGGGCCGGGAACCGATCCGCGCCAAGGAAGGGGGCGGCTACGGCGCCGTGCTCGATCATCCGGAAGTCTCGGTGGCACGCATGAGCGAGGAACATGGCATTCTCGATCTCAGCGATTCACTCTGGCGCCCGCAGGTTGGCGAGCAGGTTCGCATCGTGCCCAATCACGCCTGCATCGTCACGCAGCAGTTCGACGCCATGCTCGGCGTGCGCGGCGACATCGTCGAGACCTGGTGGCACGTGGGAGCGCGCGGGCGAAACAGTCCGGAACTGGCGCCGGCGCCGCTGTCGATCTGATGTCGCGATGACCCGCAGCGCCACCCACGAGCACACCCTCGTGGCGGTGCGCCAATCCTCGTCAGCTCTTCTGCAGTGCGTCCGACGCGCCCGGTAACCACCGGGGAGCCGAGGAATCGGCCTCGACGTAGACAGCCGTCCCATAACACAGCACCTCGGTCACGCCCTTCATGAGTTCGGTAGTGTCGTATCGCACTCCGATCACCGCGTTGCCGCCGAGGTGGCCCGCGTGACTGACCATCATGTCGAAGGCCTCGCCGCGCGTCTGCTCGCAGAGCCGGGTGAACACCGTGATGTTTCCGCCCAGAATCGTCTGTAACGATCCCAGGCCCATCCCGATGATCGACCGCGATCTGACCACGATGCCCCGGACGATGCCAAGCGTCCGGGTCACGCGGTAGCCCTCGATCGAGAAGGTCGTCGTCGTCATTTCGTTGACTGTCATCCTATCCGCCCGGTAGAGAATTGCACTGACCAGAATCGCTGAACAGCAGCACGAAAATCTACCACTGACATACGGGACAATGCGGGTCCCGCGCATCCGCGGACGCCGTGGATCGAGTCGGATCTCGTTCGATCGCTCCGCAGGAACATCTGTCTCGGGTGGCGAATGCGCGGGTTTCGGGTCAAGTCATTACTCAAGCGGTCGAAACTGAACGGGAGTGACCCATCTCTCACACCCGAATCTCGCCGCTGAGCACGCCGGCGCTGCTGCGCCCATCGCGGCAGCGCCGGATGCGGCCGTCGTCGAGTATCCGACGCACGAGGTGCTGGAGCCCTTCGCGGTCTTCGACGCGTTGTCCGACGTGATCTGCGTCACGACCCTCGATGGCACCCTTCGCTTTCTCAATCGGGCCGGACGCGACCTCCTCGGCCATGTCGGCGACGACTCGGCGCTGGTGGGGTGTCTCTTTCCGACGCACACACTGGCCGCGCGAGAGCTGTTGCTGGACGAAGTCCTGCCGCTCGCGCTTCGCACTGGCAGCGCGACCGGCGATACCGCGCTGCAGACCGTCGACGGACGCGTCTTCCCGGCACGGCAGACGGTGATCGCGACGCCGCCGAGTGGCACCATGCCAGCGACGTTCACCATCGTGATTCGTGATGTGAGCATCGAACGACACGCCGCCGCGCGGCTCGGTGAGAGTCAGCGGCTGTTCGAGATGATCGCACGCAGCTCCCCGGATCTGCTCTACCTCTATGATCCGGTCGATGAGCGTATTGTCTGGATGAATCGTTGCCCCCATGCCTTTCTCGGCGGCGACGAGCGCGACGCCAGAACGCTGAGCCGCACCGAAATGCATCGCCTCGTGCACCGCGACGATCGCGCGCGCTTTCACGCCAGTGCCGCCCGGATGGCGTCGGCCTACGGTGACAGTGACACGCTCACGACCGAAGTCCGGATGCGATCACCGGGCGCCGTCTTACGCTGGATTCACACCAGAGCCAGTGTCTTCAGTCGTCGTGAAACCGGCGCGCCACTGTTGCTGCTCGGCGTCGCCACTGACATCAGCGCGCGCAAGAAGATCGAGCATCGTCTGACGGCCGAGCGCGACGCCGCCGAACTGGCCAGTCGTACACGAGGTGAATTCGTGGCGCGTATGACCGATGAGTTTCGGACCGCGCTACACGCGATCGTCGGCTACAACTGCGAGGTGCGGCTGGATCGCGACCGACGGCTCACCGCACGCGATCTCGCACACCTCGACCGCGCCGTGGACCACGGCCAGCGCCTGCTCGAAACGGTGTCCGATCTGCACGACTTTTCAGCGATCGAATCAGGTGATGTCGTGGTGGACCAGTCGCTGGTCGACGTGCGTGCCCTGATCCATGAAACCATCGAGGCGTTCGCTGACCACCCCCGTCTCGTCGACACTCCCCTGCATGTGCATCTGCCCGAGGCCGCTGCACCCCTGCTCACGGATCGACTCCGGCTCCGGCAGGCGCTGACGCAACTCGTTGCCCACGCGCTCGCCGTCACGCGCGGCGGGCCGATCAACGTTCTGCTGAGTGTGAGTGGCGAGCGACACTCGCCGATTGCCATCGATGTCGAGTACCCCGACAGCGCCGCCGCCGCACAACGACCCGGCATGTTGTTCGCGCCGTTTGAACACGGGCCGCAGCGCATCGACACGGGCCGTCAGGCGGGTGCGGGGGTTGGCCTCGCCCTGACACGGGCGATCTGCGACATGATTGGCTGTACCCTCAGTCTCGAGGAACCCTCATTGGGTTCGAATTCGCGCTTCCGAATCGGTCTGCCGGTGCCGTCGATGGCGGCACAACTGGCTGCAACGTTCCCGATCCAGTCAGGCAACCCGGCCGACGGGATTCTCTGACGGCGCCCAATCGCTCTAGCTTTGGGGCAGCCCAAGTCTGACTGCGGAGCATCGCTCTGCGGTCAGGCCAATCCTGTCTCACCGTCAGCTGCCACCACCATGCTTTTCCGTACGCTCGTCTCCGCATCCGTTCTCGGCGTGGCGCTCGCGGCACCCGTCGCGCCTGGCCACAGCGCGCCGCTCAACGCCGCGGCACCCGTCGCGATGGCCACATTCACGATCGATCCCGTGCACAGCCAGATGATGTTCAAGGTGCGCCACCTTGGCATCAGCACCGTCACAGGTCGCTTCGCATCATTCAGCGGCACCTTCCAGCTCGATCCGGCGACCGGTCAGACCGGCGCCGCGCAGCTGTCGATCGACGTCGCCAGCGTCAACACCGAGAACGAGATTCGCAACAGGCATCTGAAATCCGCTGATTTCTTTGCCGCCGACAGCTTTCCCAGGATGACCTTCGTCTCGACCGGGATGCAGAAGGTGAGTGGCAACAAGTACAAGATGAACGGAAATCTGACCATCCGTGGCGTGACCAAGCCCATCGTGCTCGACGCAGAGCTGGCGGGTACGCGTCAGACGGCCGATGGCTGGCTGGCCGCCGTCAACATGACCGGAACGGTCAAGCGCAAGGAATTCGGCCTGATGTGGGATCGCATGACCGAAGGTGTCGCCGTGGTCGCCGATGACGTCACGCTGCAGATCGAAGTCGAGGCCAAGGCACCGAAGATGTGACTCGATCGCGCCACGAAGCGCGATAACACATCAACGAGGGGCCGGAGTCACAGCAATGTGGCTCCGGCCCCTTTGGCATCGCCCCGCGCACGTTCAATACGCCGCGAGCGAGTTCCGACGGATTGCAGTACGCGCCGTCTGCATCAGCAACTCCGCCATGCCACCCAGAAACATGAATCGCGCATCCTGTGATGTGCCGGCCGCGTAGCGTGCATACAACTGCAGCACAATCACCGAAACCTTGGCCAGTCCGAACACCCACCAGTAGACGGGATCGTCCACTTCGATCACACGCGCCTGCGCGTATCGCGCCACCACCTCGTCGCGCGTCAGACAGCCTGGCGCCGTGGTCACCCCGAGTGCGATCGCCTGCAGCATTGGCGCATCGTCTGCCTGCACCCAGTAGCCCAGTGACGTCGCCAGATCGAAGCGCGGATCGCCGATCGTCGCCATTTCCCAATCCAGCACGCCGCGAATCACACCCGGATCGGCGGCATCCACCAGCAGGTTGTCGAACTTCCAGTCATTGTGCAGCAGTGACGGAGCTATCGGCGCCGGCAGCCGCTCCGCCAGCCATGCAAACACCACCGCCGCATCCCCGTCCGCCACATCCGGCGGGCGCGCCGCACTCCATCGCGCAGCCCAGTTGCTCACCTGACGCGCGCCAAAGCCGTCGAGCTTCGTCGCATCGAAAAATGGCATTTCTGTCGCCGGCAGTGCATGCAACGCCGCCAGTCCATCAATGCACGCCTCGCTCATGCGGCGCATGACCGCCGGATCCTTCAGCACAGGCGCGTCATCCAGCGTTCGCACTGCAACGCCGGGCACCAGCGACATCAGGAAAAACATTCCGCCAAGCACGGATTCGTCCTCGCACAGCGCAATCGGTGTCGGCACCGGCACAGGCGAGCCATGCACCGCTGACAGCACGCGGAACTCACGCCGCATGTCGTGTGCGCCGCGATCGGCACGCACGCCGACTGGCGGCCGGCGAAGGATCACCCGACGCGCCGCCTCGCCGTTGCCGATCGTGATGGCAAAGGTCAGGTTGGAATAGCCACCGCCAACGCGCTTCGCCGCCAGCGGCGTGTCTGGTGCCATGTCGAATCCCGGTACGTCCGCCTGCAGCCATCCGCGCAACCGTTCGAGATCCACTTCCGCTGTCGGTGCGATCACGAGGCAGCGTACCGCTTCAGTATCGCGCGACCGAGCGACTGCTTGTGCACCTCATCCGGTCCGTCATAGATCCGGGCGCCGCGTTCATGCGCCCACCACAGTGCCAGCGGCGTGGCGTCCGTCAGGCCCAGCGCGCCATGCACCTGAATCGCGCGATCCAGCACCCGTTGCAATACGGCGGCGGTGTGAAACTTGATCGCCGAGATCTGCTCACGAGCACCGAGCGCCCCCCTGGTCTCGAGCGCCTCGGCCGCCTCCAATACCAGCAGTCGCGCCGAGTCGATTTCGGCACGCGATTCGGCCACCCAGTGCTGGATGGTTTCGCGCCGGGCCAGCGGCTCGCCCGGCGAGAGCTCACGGCGAACCGCACGCGTGCACATCAGATCGAAGGCGCGCTCGCAGATACCGATCCATCGCATGCAATGGTGCACCCGTCCTGGTCCCAGTCGCGTCTGCGCCAGCTCGAACCCCTGCCCTTCACCGCCGATACGAAACGCGATCGGCACCCGAACGCCGTCGAACCGCACCTCGGCGTGCGAGTGATGATCCCCGCCTCGCTCGCCCATGACCATGATGTTCTGCACGATCGAAAAGCCAGGCGTGTCGAGCGGCACCAGAATCATCGTCGCCCGCTTGTGCGGCGCCGCGTCCGGATCGGTGACGGCCATCACGATCGTGAACGCCGCGCCGTCGGCGCCGGTCGTGAACCACTTGTGCCCGTCGATCAGGTAGCTGTCGCCATCCCGCACCGCGCGCGTCGACATGAAGACCGGATTCGAGCCCGCATGTTCCGGCTCGGTCATGGCGAAACAGCTCCGAATCTCGCCGCGCATCAACGGCGCCAGCCAACGTGCCTGCAGTGTTGCGTCGGCGTGCGTGTGCATCAACTCCATGTTGCCGATATCCGGCGCCTGCGCGTTGCAGAGCCAGTGCCCGATCGGTGAGCGGCCCAGCACTTCGCTGATCCGCGCAAACTCGACCAGCGTCAGTCCCAGCCCGCCGTGCGCCGGCGGCAGATGCGGCACCCAGGCGCCGATCCGCTTGACCTCGTCGCGGAGCGTGTGGAGTTGTGGCAATGCGGCCCGCCAGCCATCGCGCAGCATCAGTGCTTCGGCAACCAGTCCGGGGCCATCCAGAAGCGTGCGCAGTTTCGCGACCAATGCGTCGACTTCGGCCCCGCGTGCCGGTGACGTCGTCATGCCAGATACCCGCCGTCGACGGTGAACGTGGCGCCCGTGGTGAAGCGGGCGGCATCGCTGGCGAGATACAATGCCATTGCCGCGATGTCGTCGCCTTCTCCGATGCGCTGCACCGGCTGCTGGCGCAGCATGTGCTGCATCGTCTTCTCATCCGACCAGAGTGCGGCGCTGAAGTCGGTCTTGATCAGGCCCGGGCAGATCGCATTGACGGTGATGCCGTCCGGCCCCCACTCCTTCGCCAGCACGCGGGTCAGACTCAGCAGGGCCGCCTTGCTGACGCTGTAAATGCCAAGGCCAGGCTCCGGAGTCCGGCCGCCGATGCTCGACATGTTGATGATGCTGCCCCCACCTCGCGCCTGCAGGTGTGGCCGAGCCGCCTTCGCCAGCTCAAATGGGGCATGCAGGTTCACGTTCATGATCTTGGCAAAGATCTCGGGCGTCGCCAGCTCCACCGGCCCGTAGATCGGATTGGCAGCCGCATTGTTCACGAGAATGTCCAGTCCGCCGAACAGGGCCACCGCCGCCTCGATCAGCCGCGGCGCGTCCTCCACCTTGCCTGCGTTCATCGCCAGCGCCTTGGCGCTGTACCCGAGATCGGTGATCTCATTGACCGCGCCGGCCAGCACGTCCACCTTCCGCGCATTGAGCACGACGTTCGCTCCGGCGCGGGCGTATGTCCTGGCGATGGCGAGCCCGATGCCACGCGAAGCGCCGGTGATGAGTGCGGTCTTTCCGGCGAGAGAGAACGGCACGTCTGAAGGAGCGGTCATGAGGATGACGTTCGTGTGATGCAGAGTGCGTCTGTATGTCGCGTACAATAGTCGCTCGACGCGAGGACGGTGACAGGCCGGACGCAGTCGGGTTGTCCGCCGCTCTGGCTGGCCGGCGGCGGCGAAGTTCACGCGGCGGGTGCCACCACACCCCATTCGTTGCTGCCCGGGTAACCGATATCGCGGCATTGCGCGACTTTCGGGCGACGCGATTCGCCAACCGCCCCGCACCGGCAAACACGCTGGTCGTCGCGCAGGCGCTCGACGACCCCGCCGTGCTGTTCGAGGTCGAGGCACTCGCCGTGGTCCCCGGCGGTCGGCAGCGCGCCCCGTAGCGGCAGCCAGCACACGTCCGCATCGAGGGCACACGTCAGACTGTCACCCAACAAAAAGCACCCGGGGGCCAAGGCCGCCGGGTGCTTCGCGTGTATCACCTGCATCAGAGGCGCGGGCGGGAATCGAACCCGCGATTAGCGGTTTTGCAGACCGCTGCCTTACCACTTGGCTACCGCGCCGTGTCGTCCACCAGCAGTTCGGTGGACCGGAAAGTTGGTCCTCCCCAGCCCGCGCGACAAGGGCACCGTCGTCCGATTGCACCGATATTGTTCTCTGTCCTCTTCCCGTCCCTTCCACCGTGCCGTCCGGAACTTCATGCCGCCGAAGAGCATGCTCCTCGCCGTCGCTGGCATGGTCGGCACCGGCAAAACCACGCTCACGCGCGCGCTCGCCAGGCGGTTTGGACTGCGGATGGCACTGGAGTCCGTCGACGACGAGAACCCGTGGCTCACCGCCTACTACGGTGCGGATCCCGGCGCGCAGCAGGAGTATGCCCTCCGGTTGCAGCTGCATTTTCTTGCCACGCGCTTCAATACAATGCGCCGGATGCGTGCGCAGGGCGGTGGCTGGATCCTCGACCGGACCTGGTACGAGGATGCGGAGATCTTCGCTCGTGGCCTGTTCGAGTCCGGTGTCATGTCACAGCACGAGTTCGAGCTGTACACCAGGCTGTATGCCGAGCTGCTGACCGGACCCGCGGCGCGTCCTCCGCGCCTGCTGATCTACCTGCACGGATCACTCGACGTCGTGGTCGCGCGAATCGGACAACGGGGCCGCGAGGCGGAGCGCGACATGCCGCCCAGCTACTGGAAGGCCCTGCACGCGCGCTACGCCACCTGGATCGGCCAGTTCCGGCGGTGTCCGGTGCTGCAGCTGGACATCTGCGACTATGACCTCCTTCGCGATCCTGCTGCCATTGATGAGATCGCAACGAGCGTCCGGCGGCGGCTCGAGCCGGAAATCCCCCAGAACGAGCTCTGGCCCGGCGTCGTCGCCTCGTGACCCCGCGAGCGGGACGATTCCACCAGGCCCGACGACCTGTCTGGCGATCTGAGCAATAAGATATTCGTTCAGACGCTGCACGTCCCGATCGACATTCGTGCGTTTCAGGGGCGGAAATCGCCTCAATGAGCAGTTACTTTTGCAGTTCTTGCACGAAACGGTGATCACGGCCGCAAAAACGTCATTCAATCCTTCCTGCCCCGTTTGCATCATGCCCTCGTCGAACACTCCGCGAACGTCAGCCCTGCGGGCCATCGCCACGCGACCGACGCAGACAGAGAACGCCGGTCTCCCGCCACGCACCTCTGAGTACTTCGGCAGCCTCGCGTTCGGCGCCAAGCAGATGCGCGCCAAGCTGCCGCCCGATGTCTATGCGAAGCTCTCGGCCTCCATCCGGCTTGGCAAAAAGCTCGACACCGATATCGCACCGGTCGTCGCGCAGACGATCAAGGAATGGGCGATGGCGCTGGGCGTCACGCACTTCACGCACTGGTTCCAGCCGCAGACCGGCCTCACCGCCGAAAAGCACGACGCGTTCCTGAGCTTCGATGACTCGATGACACCGCTCGAGACGTTCAGCGCCGCGCAGCTCATCCAGTCCGAACCCGATGCATCGAGCTTTCCATCCGGCGGACTCCGTGCCACCTGGGAAGCCCGCGGCTACACCGCCTGGAATCCCGCCAGCCCGGTCTTCATCATCGAGACCGCCGGCGTCAAGACGCTCTGCGTCCCCTCGGTCTTCATCGGCTACAACGGTGAAGCGCTCGATGAAATGACGCCATTGCTCCGCAGCACGGACATCCTCTCGCAGAAGGCCATCGAGCTCCTCGAGGTGCTGGGCGACAAGGGTGTGCAGCGCGTGTTCACCACCATGGGCACCGAGCAGGAATACTTCCTCATCGATCGCGCCTTCTTCGCCATGCGCCCCGACCTCGTCATGGGTGGCCGTACGCTCCTCGGCGCGCCGCCACCGCGCGGTCAGCAGCTCGAGGATCACTACTTCGGTGGTATTCCCGAGCGGGTGCAGGCCTGTATCGCTGAAGTCGAACACGAGTTGTACAAGCTCGGTGTGCCGATCACCACGCGCCACAACGAAGTTGCGCCGTGCCAGTTCGAAATGGCGCCGCACTACGAAGAGACCGACGTCGCGGTGGATCACAACCAGATGGTCATGTCGGTGCTGCGAAAGGTCGCGCTGCGGCATGGCCTGCAGGCGCTGCTGCACGAGAAGCCGTTCGCCGGCATCAACGGCTCCGGCAAGCATTGCAACTGGTCGCTCGCCATTGCCGCCAGCAATCCGGAACTGAACGGCTTCAACCTGCTCAAGCCAGGCAAGACGCCACATCAGAACGTCCGCTTCCTGCTGTTCCTTGCGGCGGTGCAGAAGGCAGTCTTCAAGCACTCCGGCCTGCTCCGCGCGGGCATCGCCACCAGCGGCAACGAACATCGCCTCGGCGCCAACGAAGCGCCGCCTGCGATCATTTCGATCTTCATGGGCGAGACGCTCACCAAGGTGATCGATGAGATCGCCGAAGGCCGCACCGGCGGCAAGACGGCCGCACAGCGCATGCTCGACCTCGGCGTCAACAAACTGCCGGAAGTCGCACAGGACAACACCGATCGCAACCGCACGTCGCCGTTCGCCTTCACCGGCATGAAGTTCGAGTTCCGCGCGGTCGGCTCGTCACAATCCATCGCCTTCCCGGTCATGCTGCTCAACGCCGCCGCCGCCGAAGCGATCTCGGAAATGACCGTCAAGCTCCGTCAGCACATCGCCGAAGGAGTTCCGGTCGATGACGCGGTGCTCGCGGTTGTGAGTGAAGCATTCCGTGAAACCAAGGCCGTTCGATTCGAAGGCAACGGCTATTCGGCCGAGTGGGTCGAGGAAGCGGCGCGGCGCGGCCTGCCGAACTTCCGCAAGACGCCGGAAGCCCTCGAACAGCTCATTACGCCGCAGTCGCGGAAGACCCTCACGGACCTCGGTATTCTCTCCGATGCGGAGCTCGAGAGCCGCTTTCACGTGCGCATGGAGCGCTACGTGAAGGACGTGATGATCGAGGTGATCACGTTGAAGGAGATCGTCGATACGCTGATCCTGCCTGTCGCCTTCAGCTATTATGGCATGCTGTCCGAGGCGGCTGGCAATGCCGTGACTGCGGGCATCACCGTCATCCCGCAGGTGGCGCAGGCGAACCATATCGGCACCATGATTCAGGAGCTGCAGACCAGGCGAGATGCGCTCTCGAGCGTGATCGACCGCGCCGAAGGGCTCCATCACGACCCCACCGCTCAGGCCAAGCTGCTCACCAGCGAGGGCTCCGACACGGCGCTGGCCGTTCGGGAGCGATGCGATGCGCTCGAGGTCGTCGTGTCTGATTCCATGTGGCCGCTCCCGAAGTACCGCGAGATCCTTTTCCCGGTCTGAAGTATGACGCTGAGGGGCTGAAGCGCGTCTGATATGGGCGGAGTGCTACTGCTGTGTCACTCCGCCCATCATCTTTCCATGAACGTGTTCCAGCCATTCTCACAAACCCGCATTCCAGTCGTGCTTTCCGTCGCTGCGTTCTGCTCACGCCTCGGCGACTCGGCGCTCGTCACTGCGGCGCTTGTCTCGGCGGCGCTGCTCGGCGCGCCACTCGGTGCACAGGCGCTGCCTGACACCGTCAGCAGTACGCTGCTCCGGGCGTCACACCCCTGGCTCAGCGATGGCGGGCGATTCGTCGACGTGCAACGTGTCGTCCGTGATGCGCGCGCCAACGATTCGGTCGGCGATCTCCGGTGGACCGCAGGCACTGGCGCGCCAACTTCAGTTGCCCGCGCTGTCCTCGCCCATTTTGCGCAGGACGTCGAGTCGTCACGCGCCGAACTCGCGGACATCGCCATTCTGGACTCGGTCGCGGCGCGGTTCGAGACGCGTTGGGCATCAGCGCCCGAACGTGGCCTGTTCGACATCGGGATGGACATTGCGATCGCCAGGCATGCGTTCGTGCACCGTCAGGGTCGGATCGACCCGTCGCGGGTGCACGCCGAGTGGTCGCTCGCTGCGGCCGAACTCGATCTGACTGCGGTGCGCACGTCACTCAGTGCCGGAACATCACCGACTGACGTCTTCAGCGCCCTCGAACCACAAACGCGCTCCTACGCGATGCTGGTGGCAGCACTGGCAGAGGTGCGGCGGCAGGAGAGCGATACCAGCGAACAGCTTCCAGCGGCGCGTGCGCGACCACTCAGCGTCGGCGGCCGCTACTCCGAAGCCGCACTGCGAGCGACCGCGTGGGAAGGTCGGTTTCTCGTGATCGGCTTTGCTGCCGGCGACATCCCCAAGATCCCGCTCAACCTGACTCTGCTCAAGGGCTGCGACATCCGCGGCGTCTTCTGGGGTGCGTTCGCGATGCGCGAAACCGCGCGCCACCTCGCCAACGTCGCCGAACTCATGCAGTGGTTCAAGGACGGCAAGATCAAGCCGCTCGTGAGCGCGACCTACAGCTTTGAAGATGTCGCCAAGGCGCTCAACGACATAGCGACCCGCAGGGCCACGGGAAAGATCGTGCTATTGCCCCCCGCGCATTAGCTCAGCCCGCGTGCGATCGCTGCCAGTGCCGACAGCGACGATAACCCGAGCACGGCATAGCGGACACCCTCGGCCGGCAGTCGCTGCGCGCCCCAGCGCGCGGCGACGACGCCGACGAGCGCGGCCGGGACCAGGATCAATCCCAGAGTCATCTCTGTCTCTTATACACATCTCCGAGCCCACGAGAC
>ENA-ORBV01013504-ORBV01013504.1-microbial-mat-metagenome-genome-assembly--contig:-NODE-13504-length-12399-cov-3.883785_pt1 | contig 12399 bp, 12 predicted proteins | sample MGYA00237777_ERZ505514 | MGnify/ENA primary metagenome ERZ505514 (study PRJEB26160, sample SAMN06269048) | microbial mat metagenome | isolation source: Oligotrophic lake microbial mat | place... | reverse complement strand
AGTAGGTACTGGCGCACCGCCAATTACAAAAGGATGATCATGGCTAAGATCAAAGAGTACAGGCACATTCGTTCCTGGGGTATGAAGTACAGGAGTCTTCCGTTCTACATTACCGGCGAGCAGATACGCGCCGCGAAGGAAGGGGCACCGGTGGACGCCATTTACAAAGACACAACGCGTGGCATGCTGGGAGAGCAGAAAGACTTCTGGGTTTGCGCCAGCGATCTCGACCCCGGCCATGAGTTTCTGGAGTACCACGAAAACTACTGGGACGACCACAAATGATACCAGAATCGCAGAAAGTAGTGTCATTACGAAAGATGGTAGCGGAATACGCGCGTAGCGTGCGCCGCTCAGTCATTCGATGGACTCACCGACGCTTTCGAGCGACGCCTTGAGGTCGGCCATGAACTTGTCGGCATCGGCCCCGTCCACCACACGGTGATCGAACGAGAGCGAGAAGAACGCGCAGGTGCGAATCGCGATGGTGTCCTCACTATCGGCACCGGTGATGACCTTGGGGCGGTTTTTCAATCGCGCCGAGTCCGAGAATCGCGGTGGTGCCAACCGGCACGATCGGTGTGCCGAGCAGCGAACCGAAGACGCCGGGGTTCGTGATGGTGAAGGTGGCGTCCTGCAACTCGGCCGGTTGCAGTTTTTTCGTGCGCGCGCGCGCGGCGAGATCGTTGATCGTGCGCGTAAGACCGGTGAGCGAGAGCTCATCGGCACGCTTGACGACGGGCACCAACAATCCCGTGGGCTCGAGCGCCACGGCAATACCGAGGTTGTACTGCTGCCGGAAGATGATCTCGTTCCCGTTGACGGCCGCGTTGAGCACGGGGTGACGCTTGAGCTGCTGCGTGACCGCACGACAGATGAACGGCAGGTATGTGAGCTTCTGACCGGTCTGTTTTTCGAACGCGGCGCGCTCCTTGGAGCGAATGCGCGCGATGCGGGTGAGATCGATTTCAAAGAACGACGTCACATGCGACGCCACGCGACGCGCGAGCGCCATGTGATCGGACGTGGCTTTGCGCATCTTGGACATCGGCTCGACGCGGTCACCGGGCCACGGCATGGCGGTGGGCGTGTCGATCGAGATGCCTCCGGGAGCATGCATGGAAGCGCCGACGGCGGGACGCGAGGGCGCGACCGGCGCCGAGGGCGTGGCCGCGAGATGCGCTTCGAAGTCGCGACGCGTGACGCGGCCGGCGATGCCGGAGCCGGTCAGGCCAGCGAGTTCGACCCCATGCTCAGCGGCCATCTTGCGCACGAGCGGCGACGACTTGGTGCGCAGCCGGTCCTCGAGCGTACCGGCGGCGGGTGCGGGCGTTTGCGACGCAGCCACAACCGGCGCCGCGGGCACGACCACGGTTGCTGCGGGTGTCGCCGCTGGTGCGGCGGCGGGTGCCGCAGCAGGGGCGACCGGCGCCGGAGCGGGTGCGGCCGCGGCAGCATCGGTTTCAAGGCGGGCCACGACGGTGCCAACTTCCACCGTGCTGCCTTCACCCACGATGATCTCCAGCAATACGCCCGATGACGGCGACGGGATCTCCGCGTCCACCTTGTCGGTGGAGATTTCGAAGATGGGCTCATCGCGCTTCACCGTGTCGCCCGCCTTCTTGAGCCAACGGGAGACGGTGCCTTCAGCGATTGATTCGCCCATCTGGGGCATGATTATGTCGACGCGTGCCACGGAGTTCTCCTCGTACAGCGGTCAGGTGCCAGCGCGTTCGCGCCGGCGGAGCCGCGAGAGTGCCAAAGTCGGTAAGCTGAGCGCGCCGATGAGCGCGCCCCACCCTGCAAAGATATGCCAGTGGCACGCCGGGAGCCCATCCAGCGGCTCGCAGCGTGTCCCGAAGGTGAACCCAACAGCGATGAGCACGCCAACCATTGCGCCGCTGATGGCTCCGATAAACATGGTGAAACAGCCGACCCCGATGCGGGCCATGCGGCGATCTTCATCGCTCAGTGCCGGTGCGTTGACGCCGCGACCGGGCTTGTCGGCTGGATGCGTATTGGGACGATTGTCGTCGGGCTTGCGATCAGAATCAGTCATGGCAGAGCTGGCGGTCAGTAGGCAGCAAGTCGCCGCACCGCGCGCACGATGTCCGATGTCTGTGGCAGCACATAGTCCTCAAGCGGCGGCGAGTACGGGAGCGGAACGTCCGCAGCTGTAACGCGCAGAATCGGCGCATCGAGCCATTCAAAACACGTTTCGCTGACGCGCGCCGTGATTTCGCCGGCAATGCCACCGGTTCGCGTGTCCTCGTGCACAATCAAGAGGCGATTGGTCTTGCGCACCGTCGCCTCGATGGCTTCATCATCGAGGGGCAGCAGTGAGCGCAGGTCGAGCACCTCAACCGAGATGCCGTACTCCGCCTGCAACTGCTCAGCCGCCTCGAGCGCGCGCCAGACGGTCGCCGCGTACGTGATGATCGAGACATCAGTGCCCTCACGCGCAATGCGCGCCTTGCCGATCGGCACCACATGATCGCCCTCGGGCATCACTTCTTTCACGCGGCGATACAGATATTTGTGCTCAAAAAAGAGCACGCAGTCTTCATCGCGCACCGCTGCCTTCATCAAGCCCTTGGCATCGGACGCCGTGGACGGATACACAATCTTGAGACCGGGCGTGTGCAAAAAGGCCGCTTCCGGATTCTGCGAATGGAACGGCCCGCCGCGCACGTAGCCGCCGCTTGGACCACGCACGACCATTGGACACGGCAGGAACGCACGATAGCGCGCCGTCGCCACGTAGTTGGTGAGCATGTCGTAGGCGCACGAAATGAAGTCGATGAACTGCAGCTCCACGATGGGTCGCATGCCCATGTGCGCCGCACCCGCCGCCGCGCCCACGATGCCGGCTTCGGAAATCGGTGTATCGATCACGCGCGACTCGCCATACTTGGCCATGAGGCCATCGGTCACCTTGAAGGCGCCGCCGAACGCGCCGATATCCTCGCCGAGCAGGAACACGTTGGGATCGCGCGCCATTTCTTCGTCCATGGCATCTCGAATCGCTTCGAGATACGTGCGCTCAACCGTCATAGGTACCCCACCCTTGCGCGCGCTCGTTCGCGTCAACGGCGCTGCGTACCGACGCGCGGAACCACAAGGGTGGCACAATCGCGGGATCGGCATACACACCCACGAGTGCATCGGTGGGCTCCGGCATCGGCGACGCATCGGCTTCGTCGGTGGCGCTGTCCACCAGCGCCACAATCTCCGCCTCGATCGCGGCAAACTCCTCGTCACTGACGCCCTGCGTTTCGCGCAGCACGCGCACATAGCGGTCAATCGGGTCGTTCGCCTCAGCCCAGCGCTCGATTTCGCTCACGGGCTGGTACGACTGATTGTCATGCTCGGCATGTCCCTTGCGCCGATAGGTCATGAGCTCCACGAGCGTGACCCCTTCACCGCGGCGCGCACGGTGCACCGCCTCTTTCGTGACATCGTACACCGCGAGAACGTCGTTGCCGTCGGCCTGCACGCCAACAATGCCGTAGCCGATCGCCTTGTCGACAAACTGCTTCGCGGCCGTCTGCCTGTGCGTGGGCGTGGAATACGCGTACCCGTTGTTTTCCACGATCACCACAAGCGGACATTTCTGCACCGCCGCAAAGTTGATGCCCTCATGAAACGCACCCGTAGAGGTCGCCCCGTCGCCGATGTACACAAGTCCCACGCGCTCTTCGCCGCGCAACCGGAACGACAGCGTCACGCCGGCCATCACGGGCACCATGTCGCCGAGATGCGAGATCTGTCCGATGAAGTTGCGCTTCTCGGTGTCGCCGAAGTGAATGTTGAGTTCGCGTCCGCGCGTTGGGGAATCACCCTTCGCCATGTACTGCCGCAGCACTTCGAGCGGCGTGGCGCCTTTCACCAGCATGGCGCCGAGATTGCGGATGAGTGGCGAGAGCACATCCCGCTGTTCGAGCGCGAACGCACTGCCCACGGCGTCGGCCTCCTGGCCGAGCGAGCGAAAGAGTCCCCCCACCACTTTGGTCTGCCGATACAGCGCCACCAACCGCTCTTCGAGTACGCGGGTGAGCCGCATGTAGCGGTACAGTGTGATCCGCTGTTCGCGCGAAAGGGCATCACTCGGACGCGCTGCCGCGCCCGCCGCACCCGTCGTTCGCGCCGGGGCCTTCCCGGCGCGCGCCATCAGTACGCCGCCTCGAGTTGGTGCCGCGGATCGGCGGTGCGATGCAACCGCACGAAAAACTTCTTCACGTTCTTGTCGAGCCGACTCTCGCCAATCTGATCGGTGTGCGCTTCGACGAACGTGTAGTGACCGCCTTCCATTTTCACCTGCAGCGCGAGCGTACCCAGCGCGCCTCGATACTGCCGCGTGCGCAGCTCGGCGTGTGTGCGGTCGAGGAGCAGAGCGCCGAAGAAGGCATCGGCTTCCTGCATCACCCTGTCGGGATGCAGCGACGTACGATGAAACAAACGCATGACTCAGCGCGGCGGGGCCGCGCCCTCCGGAGGCGAGGTGTCGGGACGCGCGCTGTCGGGCTTCACGCTATCGGTTGGCACGGGTGTCACCGACGGCAAGGTGTACTCACCGGGCTCGTCGCCCGAACGCACATCCTGCATCCAATCCTGCGTGCGCTCGAGTACCTGAGCGGAATCGCGCCGGAATTGAATACCCATGGCCCACGTGCCGGCGGTGACGAAAAACAGCTTCGTGGTGTACGTGCCCACCCGATCGGTGGGCGCGAAGCCGTTCGAAATGTTCTTGCCGTCGCGGCTGCTCGCAAAGATGCGCCCTTCGCCCATGTCGACCGGGCGTCCGGTTTCCTTGTCCATGACCACGACGGTCCAGCTGATCTGTTCCACCGCCTTCGGGGGCGCCGGATCGACCGCCACACGAATGGAAAACGATTCCGTGGTCATGCGGAACTCATTCTCCTTTCGCCCACCACCGCACGCGGTGACGAGCACGGCCAGCGCGCCGAGGGCGAACATGGCGCGCGCGGAACGACCCGACATCCGGCTCACTGATAGTACTCCAGCCCAAGATGCGTGATGACATCCTCACCCTTCAAATGACGCAGCGTATTCTTGAGCTTGGTCTGCTGGATGAACAGGTCGTGTTCAGCCTGCAATCCGGGAGCCGTCTGCGGGCTCTTGTAGTAGAACGACAGCCATTCCTGAATACCTTTCATGCCGGCGCGATGCGCGAAGTCACTGAACAGCGCGAGGTCGAGCACGATCGGTGCGGCGAGAATGGAATCGCGGCACAGGAAGTTGACCTTGATCTGCATCGGGTATCCCAGCCAGCCCACGATGTCGATGTTGTCCCATCCTTCCTTGTTGTCTCCGCGCGGCGGGTAGTAGTTGATGCGCACCACGTGCGAGAACCCTTCGTACAGCTCGGGATAGAGTTCCGGCTGCAGAATGTTGTGCAGCACCGACAGCTTCGACTCTTCCTTCGTCTTGAACGACGCTGGATCGTCGAGCACCTCGCCGTCACGATTGCCGAGAATGTTCGTGGAGTACCATCCTTCGAGACCGAGCATGCGCGCCTTGATGCCCGGCGCGAGCACCGTCTTCATCCATGTCTGGCCGGTCTTGAAATCCTTGCCGGAGACGGGCACACCGCGCGCCACCGCGAGGTCGAGCAGCGCCGGGAAATCGGCCGACAGGTTCGGCGCGCCGTTGCAATACGGCATGTTCTCCATGATGGCAGCGTACGCGTACAACATTGACGGCGCGATGGCGTCGTCATTCTCTTCCATGGCCTTCTCAAACGCTTCGATCGTCTGGTGCTGCGGGCCGGCCTTGATAAACGTTTCCGTCGAGCCGCACCACACCATCACCGCGCGCTCGGCGCCATGGGCCAGCTTGGTCTCGCGAATGTCCTTGCGAATCTGTTCGGCGAGATCGCGCTTGTTCGGTCCGGTCTTCACATTCGTGCCGTGCAGACGCGTGACGTAGCGCGACTCAAATGCCGCCGGCATCGGCGTGATGCCCTTGAGGAAATCAGCAATGGGCTCGAGGTCCGACGCCTGCAACACGCCGGCCTTGACCGCCGCGGTGTACGCATCATCGGGAATGGGATCCCAGGCCGCGAATACAATGTCCTGCAGCGCCGCGAGCGGCACAAAATCGCGGATGAGCGGGCTGCGCGCTTCGGTGCGCTTGCCCAGGCGAATCGTGGCCATCTGCGTGAGCGAACCGATCGGCGCGGACAGACCGCGACGAACCCGCTCCACGCCGGCAATGAACGTGGTTGCCACGGCGCCAAGCCCCGGCGTGAAAATAACGAGCTTGCCGGAAGCCGGGGCGATGGAGGCAGGAGTACGAATGGACGTGTCGGACACTAAGGTCATTCTCCCTTGAGGGATGCACCGGGCGCCGAAGTGAGCGCCGGAGAGATGGTAGAAGAAACGGGGGAGGTTGCGCTGGGGGCCCGCACCGGTGCTGACGGCAACGGTGAGATTCCGCTCGACGGCGCGCGTCCGTCGGTCATGCGATACACGAACGACATGCGCTGCGCGACGGTGATCCAGGCGGTGACGCTCAGCAACGTCACGATTCCGGCAAGCACCCAGCCGTCGAGGGCTAGTCCGAAAAACGCCTGCGGCGCGGCCAGGAGCGTAATACGCTCGGGGCGCTGCAGCAGCCCGACCTTGGCATCGACGCCAAGTCCTTCCGCGCGGGCTCGCGCATACGAAGTCAGGAACGCGGCGATCAGGCCGAGCAGCGTGATCACCAGCATCGGCGTGCTCTGATGGACCGGATTGATGGCGTAAAACACCACCAGTCCACCCATCAGCGCACCATCGCTCAGCCGGTCCAGCGTGGAATCGTAGAAAGCACCGAACACCGAGCTGGTCCCCGTGCGGCGGGCGACTGTGCCATCCAGTACGTCAAAAAGCGCAGTAAGCCCGAGAAACCATCCCGCAGTCCGGATATGGCCGGTGGCAAAAATCACTCCAGCGATCAGCGTGCAGATCGTGCCGATCGTGGTAATCGTGTTCGGCTTGACGCGGCGACGTACGAGGAAGTCGCCCACGGGTCCGATGACCCGGAGGTAGCCCCGTTGAATCCAGTCCCACAGTGCGTTCATGCCGCTCGGGCGCGAAGTGATCTGGCAGCACCGCCATTGCTCTCGACTGCCGAGCTCGGCTGCATCGTGCCGTAACCGCCCCAGCCCGGGACCGGTTTACCGCAACACGACCGTGACAAAGTTAGGACCCCGGGAGCATCAACGGTAGAGAGCTACCGATACAGATGATAGCGACGTACCGATGCTTCGTAGCGCACAATGTCCTGAAGTAAACGGTCAATCACCCGGTCCGGGTCCTCGCCGGCGATCAGCGCCTGCCGTACCGCCGCTGAGCCGAGCCGTTCGTCGAGGCGGCGTTCGGTGAAAGTGAAGGCGGGTCCATGCGCCTTGGCAATCGCCCAGAGCAGCGCCGCGCCGAGGCGCCCGACTTGAACGCGCTCCCGGTCGGTCACATGGATGCGCACGCCCGGGACCGCCTGCCCATCGTACTTCTTGTCGCCCGGATTCCGGGGTGTGAAGCGCTCCGTCTGGAAGCGAACACCGGCCAGTTCGAGATCGTCAAGCAGTCGCTTCACGCTATCCGCCTTGAACCACGGCGCTCCGACCCGCTCAAAGGGCTCACCGGTGCCGCGTCCCACCGACACGTTCGTGGCTTCAAAGGGCACGAGCGCCGGGTACACGAGCGCACTCATCAAAGTGGGCAGATTCGGCGACGGCTTCACCCACGGCAGATCGGTGTCGTCGAACCACATCGCTCGGCGCCAGTTGTCCATCGGCACCACGTGCAGCCGACCGGTCATCTTGAGCTCGCGGTGGAACAGGGCCGCCATTTCGCCCATCGTCAGTCCATGACGCAGCGGCACCGGCCACAGGGAAAACCCGTTGCGCGGCGACTCCAGCGTCGACTCGCGCGCGTCGGCGATCGAAGAATCAAGAATCGCGCCTTCCGCGCGCAGCCCATTGAGCGGGTTGGGTCGATCGAGCACCAGGATCGGGATGCCGCGTCGCTCCGCCGCCTGCATTGCGTAAAGCACGACGCCCACGTACGTCCACGTGCGAGTACCGATGTCCTGCAGATCAACCACGAGCACATCGACATTACGCAGCGTACTGTCCGGTGGCCCCATGGTGGAGCGCTGATATAGCGAATAGATCATCAGGCCCGTCTTGGGATCGAGCTCGTTGGGCAGATTCGAGCGATCCTCCGTGCCACGAATACCGTGCTCGGGCGAAAAGAGCGCGACCAGCTTCACGTTCGCTTTCGTCGCGCGCTCATCGCTGAAGAGCAGATCGACCGTACTGCGTCCCTTTTCATCGACGCCCGTCTGATTGGTGATCAGCCCGACCCGCTTGTCCTTGATAAGGTGGATACTGTCGTTCAACAGCACCGAAATGCCGGGCCGGACCGTGCGATCGCGGAATCGCGGATCATCCGGATCGTCGTTGGGGCCCGGGCGCGGCGTCGACGCGCAGGCGACGGTGCTGAGTGCCAGGACGCTCATCAGGAGCAAGCCGTGCCAACCGGGGGTATAATCCCCTCGACGGGTAGCGCGCCGCTCACGGTGCTGCTCCACCATGGCCCCTCTCTGTCCCCGCCAATGCGTCAGCCGCACACAGTCCTCGCTTCGCCGTTCGGTGTCCTTCGATCGGTCGCCGGCATTCACCGTCGACTCGTTGTCATCGTCGTGCTCGCGCTCGCCGCGTGTTCACCGCGTCCTTCTGGTGTACCGGGCGCAACGCCACCGGTTCCCGCAGCGGTACCCGGTCCACTGGCGCTCTCTCCAGACGTCCCGCTTCCACCACAACATCGCGTCTGGATCGAATCTACGCTCGAATCGCTCTCACTTCGCGATCGCGTCGCACAAATGGTGATGATCTGGGTGCTCGGCGATTACACCGGCGCCTACGATCCGGGATTCGCCACGATCACCGAGCAGGTCTCCGATCTTGGCGTGGGCGGCATCGTCATGTCGCTCGGCTCGCCCATCGAAGTGGCGGCCAAGGTGAACTACCTGCAGACGCGTTCGCGGATTCCACTGCTGGTGGCCTCCGATGTGGAGCCCGGGCTTGGCCGACTGGAGGGTGGCGTATTTGCGCCCTCACTCATGAGCGCGGGCTCGGCGACGGTGCTGCCGAGCAACATGGCGATCGGCGCCGGTGGCCGCGAGGCCGATGCGGAAGCCGCTGGTCTCATTACCGGACGGGAGGCCCGCGCGATCGGTATTCATCTCGCCTTTGCGCCCACGGTGGACGTGAACAACAATCCGTCCAATCCGGTCATCAACACCCGGTCGTTCGGTGAACGGCCCGACGCGGTGGCACGGTTGTCGGCGGCGTTTGTGCGCGGTGTGCAGGAGGGCGGCGCTGCGGCCACGCTCAAACATTTTCCGGGACATGGCGACACAGATGTCGACTCGCATCTCGGATTGCCGGTGATCTCGGTGGCGCGCTCAAGACTCGACGCCGTGGAGCTCGTGCCATTTCGCGCCGGCATCGCCGCCGGGGCGGCCAGCGTGATGACGGCGCACATTGCGCTCCCGCAGATCTATGGCGACTCGGTGCCGGCCACCCTGCGACGCGATGTGATGACCGGACTGCTGCGTGATACACTGGGCTTTCGGGGACTCACCGTGACGGACGCACTGACCATGGACGGCATCGCGAAAGGTTACGGCGTTGCCGAGAGCGCGGTGCGCGCCGTGCGCGCTGGTGATGACATTCTGCTCATGCCCGGCAATGTAGAGCAAGCCATTGCGGCGGTGGTGCGAGCCGTGGAGTCGGGCTCGATTCCTCGCACGCAAGTTGACGCCAGTGTGCGACGCATTCTGGAACTCAAGTTACGTACCGGCGCGATTGCGCGGCCGATGGTCTCGCTCGAAGCATTGCGTGAAGTCGTGGGACATCCCGAGCACGCGGAAACGGCACGCGAGATCGCGGGTCGTGCCATCACGTTGCTCCGCAATCGCAATGATCTGCTCCCGGTGACACGCACGATGCGATCGCTGCTGGTGCTTTATGCGCCGGACAACGATGTCAGTGCCGGCGCGGCGTTCAGCGCTGCGTTCTCGCGCGCCGTCACCTCCACGCGTGTCGTGCGCGTGACACCGCGCACCGGTGCCGCCGAACTCGATTCACTCGCGCAACTCGCGCGCGGTATGGATCGTGTAGTGGTGTACACATACACGCGCACGCTGGAAGGCGCCGGACGTTTCGCGATTGCACCGCGCGTCGCGGAGTTCATCGAGGCGCTGGGCGCCGACTCCAGGACCATTGTGGTGGCCGGCGGCAACCCGTATGTCATCAAACAGTTTCCGTCAGTTCCCACGTACGCGGTGTCGTACGGGCGCGGCGAATCGCTCGAAACCGCGGCCGCGCGTGCGATTACCGGGCAAGCAGCCATCGGTGGCAAGTCGCCCGTATCGCTGCCCGGTTTCTTTTCGGCGGGCGATGGTATTGCCCGAGCGGCGAGCGTGAGGGCCGTTCCGTGAATCGTGACCGGTCCCTGGTCGCGCTGCTCACCCTGTGTGCGTTCGCATCCGCGTGCCGTTCCGGCGCCGTACGCGAATCCAGTGATCCATCACGCGATGCGATGCTTGCTGCATGGCGTCAGCGAGTGATCACGGATTCCGTACGCGCCGTGCTCACGCGCGGCTTGGCCGACTCGGCATTTCCCGCGGCGTACGCGGTGATCGGCCATGCGGGTGGCGTCTACGCCTCGATCGGGATCGGCGCATTGGACGCGATCGGTGCTCGGCCCGCGCCCGTCGATTCCAATGGCGCGCCGATCGTCAACGGCGGCGCGGTGTCACGTCTGATGCCCGCGCCGACGCCGGTCACCGACTCCACGGTGTGGGATCTTGCCTCACTCACCAAAGTGATCGCCACGACATCGGCGGTCATGCAGCTCGTGGGTGACGGACGTGTGCAACTCGACACGCCCGCGACCCGGTACCTGCCACAGTGGAAGGCACCCGGTGCGGAATCCGTCACCGTACGACATCTGCTGACGCACAGCGCCGGCTTGCCCGCGTGGCGACCGCTCTACAAGGAGGCGTGGTCGGCGGAGGAGGCCATGTTGCAGGTGTATGCTACCGTGCCCGATACCGCACCCGGCGTGCGCTATGTGTACAGTGATCTCGGCTTCATTCTGCTCGGCGAGATCGTGCGCGAAATATCCGGCTTGCCGCTCGACAGTTACGTCATGTCGAACGTGTTCCTGCCGATGGGCATGCGCGAGACCCGCTTTCTCCCGTCCGCGCTCTGGCGCACGCGCACCGCGCCCACGGAAATCGATCCTTGGCGGCAACGGCAGCTGCGCGGGGAAGTGCATGACGAGAACTCATTCCAACTCGGCGCCGTGGCGGGACACGCCGGTCTGTTCTCCACGGCGCGCGACCTCACGCGATTTGCCCAGACCCTGCTGCGCGACGGTGTGGCGGTACCACAGGCGGGTCGCGCCGACAGCGTGCGTGTGCTCGACGGTCTGACGTTGCGCACCTTCGCGCAGCGCCAGCCGATCGCGGGCTCCCATCGGGCGCTTGGCTGGGAGACCCCGAACGGCACCAACTCCGCCGGCCGCCGGCTGACGGCCTCCGCGTTCGGACACACCGGCTTCACCGGCACGTCGGTCTGGATCGATCCAGCGCAGGACCTGTTTGTCCTGCTCTTGACGAATCGCGTGAACCCAACACGCCAGCGTCAGGGGATCGCCCGGGTACGCACGTCGCTCGCCGACGCCGTGGTGGGCGCCATTTCGGTCACGGCTCCCCCCTTGCGCGCGGGAACGTCACGTCGGAATCTTGAGTAAACCAGTAGGGAATGATTACTATTCAGCAGACGGTGACCGATAATAGCCGAACGGCGATGTTCGGTGCGGTCGACGGAACCCATGCGCCGGCCCTTTGACCGGTCTCGGAGACATACAGATGAGCACGATGCAGCAGACCGACCTGTTGGTGACGATCACCGACGCCGCCGTCATTGAGGTGCAGAAGTTCATGCAAGCCGAAGGGGTCACGGCCGAGGTCGGCGGCCTTCGCGTCTCCGTGATGCCGGGTGGATGCAGCGGCTTCAAATACGGTCTCGTGATCGAAGACAAGGGTGCCGAAGACGATCTCATGCTGGATCACGGTTCGTTCAAGGTGTTCGTCGACCCGTTCTCCGCGCAGTACCTCGGCGGCACGGTCATCGACTACGTCACGTCCATGCAAGGGTCCGGCTTCACGTTCAAGAATCCCGGCTCCACCGGTGGCTGCGGCTGCGGTAGTTCGTTCTCGGCGTAAGTGCATCTGCGGGCTCGGGCAATGCACGAGCCCAACCCAGCCGCGCTCAGAGGCTCGTGATCCCACTGCGGATCACGGGCCTCTCTGCTATTC
>ENA-ORBV01013503-ORBV01013503.1-microbial-mat-metagenome-genome-assembly--contig:-NODE-13503-length-12399-cov-4.452930_pt1 | contig 12399 bp, 9 predicted proteins | sample MGYA00237777_ERZ505514 | MGnify/ENA primary metagenome ERZ505514 (study PRJEB26160, sample SAMN06269048) | microbial mat metagenome | isolation source: Oligotrophic lake microbial mat | place... | reverse complement strand
ATTATATTCAGGAAAGGTTAGGGTTTGAGGCAAACGCAACTATTTATAGAAGCCCCTTCTTTAAAGCGGACGCCAGTCTTCCCAATTATACCATGTATAAAAGAGGGTTTTCTTTTTACCTCAGACAAAAATTTTATCAACCGGATCATGATGTGGGAATGTTTTATTTGGGACATGAATTAAGGGTGAGCGACTTTACGCATTCATTTAAAACTGTTGACACCATGCCGGCCAACGCGATTTGCCAAATGTTGAAAATCAAACGTGAAAGCACGAGTGCTGTTTTGCTCACAGTGAAATGCCGGGTTTTCATTTGAATTTTTCTCTCTTGCATCTCTCTTAACTGCTCATGTCTCCAAAGGGAGACAGAATTGTGGTGTGTGTTCACTGCATGACTCTCATCTTTGTCAGGCTTTCTGCAATCTTCATGGGAAGCGGCCACCGACAGCGATGATTCTGGGAGAAGCAGCAGTGACGAGCCAAAGCGATTCTTGCGTTCGAACAAAACTGCACCACATCGGATCTTGAAGCAAGACAAACACAACATGCCACATGCCATGTTTTGCAGATGGGCCCCCCAAAGCCTGCCAAAGTGAGTGCTCGCCTGGTGACTTGGATTGCCTGCAGTGAGGCCTGGTTTTTGTGATTGCCCTCCCGGAGGAGGCAGATGCGAGGACAAGTCAAATGGCAATGATGGGAAGGACAAACCAAATGGCAACAATGGGAATCAAAATGATGTCTCGAACTGCCTCTGCTCCCACTGCTGGCAATGGCGGCGGCCACATCCCAAGTGAATGCCTCAAGACCTGCATGTGTCCCCATTGTCTTCCATGTGACATTGATTGTGATGGCAAAGAAGATGCTGTTGATCTCGTCAGTGTGTTCCAAGCCGCAGATGATCCTCACAATGAAATTGACCTAGGAGATCTGGCAGCTGATGTTGATGGGGACAGAGCTGTGGATTTGCATGGTTCCACAGATGTGATCATCCATCTGACCAACAAGCGTGGTGCTGAACAAGTTGAACCATTTTCACCCACTTGGTTTGACAACCATGAGATCAATTGGGGCCAGGATCCCTCCGGACGATGCCTCAAAAGTTGCCAGGCAGCGGGCAAACGCAGCAAAGAAATCTGGATCACTTCAGTGTGCAGCAGGCTGGCAATTGCAGCATGCGCGTCGGGCCAAAACCACACAATGGCTGGGATGCCGACGGATTCCCATGCAATCCAAATGAAGGACATGCCGTCGCAGACCACGCCAACTGGGGGAAATGTTAATCACCATTGGATGGTGCAAAAGGTTTGTTCCAGATGCCAGATGCAACAAGAGTGCAGGTGTGCTTCCGAACCAGAAGAGAAGAGATTGGTTGACAGTTGGCATTGGGCATGAGATGTTTTGCAATCTTGACACAAAGCTGGCTGCACCCTCTGTTTCCATTGTTGTTCAAAATCAGATCACACAAAAGAAAGTCTCAATTGGTTGCAGTTCAAGGAAAACAAGTTTTGTTTCTTTGTTGTCAAAGGTGTCTTGGCCGTTGTCAGTCACTTTGCATTGCCGTCAAAGGTCTTCATGTCACACATTGGCTTTTGAGTGTTGATCACATCCAAAAAATGTGAGCTTGTGACTTTGCCATTGAGCTTCAATTGGGTGGTTCAATTGATGACTTTAAATCCCATTGCTGAAGTGCCCACAATTGATTGATTGATTCTGAATCCGTCCTTTTTAATCTGTTAGTTTTTGTCTTTTGCTCTTCAATTCTCTCAGTCAGAGCTGATCCCTTTTGAATGACAGGCCACTGGTGGTTCAAGCAAGCAAGCAAGCAAGCAAGCAAGCAAGCAAGCAAGCCATCTGTCTGCTGCCACAGCCAAAACAAGTGAGCGTCGGTGTTGACTCGGAACAACATCGAGCGAAAGATCCGAGACCAACCAAAGTTCCGGCAAAATGATCCGGCACATTGGATTTCTGATTCTTCTTCTTCCTTCAAGCAAGGCATCAGAGGCTTTCATTTCTCCGGTTGTGCGACACCATTCGGTCTCCTATTGGAGATCGCTGAGTTAAGAGAGCGCCAGAGAGTGGAATTTAAACACAAACCATGCGCGCCACTGTGATCAAAAGAGCACTCGTGCGTTCACGGTTGCGTTTCGACACTTAGGAAATCGTGTTGACGGGCGTGCAAACACGCAGGAATTGAGCGTTGGATGTCACCAATGGATCATCCTCGGAGTGAAGTCCCGCTTGAACAGTCACATAGCTGATTCGCACAGTGAAACAGCACGTAAATGCAACTTTTATCGGTGTGAATGGCTGTGTTAATTCGAATGAGGGCACTGGTTAGTAATGGTTAGCACTGGTTAGCACCGGTTTTGTTAGGGTTAGGGTTGGCCCCATGGATACCAGCTCTCTTACCCTCAATTCTTTGTTTTCACTGGACAGATGCTAAATGTGTTGAAATGGAAGATCAAGAAGGATCGGATGAAGCCAAAGAGACGTTTTGTACGACGCACTTGCTTGACTGCCCATCCGAAAAAGGGAACTTGAGGCAGAAAAGTTGCCAAAATCGATTCGTCAAATGAGTCTCTCGGCCCAGAATCCTTATGGCCACACTGAAGGTCTTCAAGGCAAACAAGCAATGATGCAGATCATGTAGTAGATCCAGTTCCAACAGACGTTGCTTCCCCGTGCAAGAAGGAAGTTGATGGATCAATCGATCCGCCAAATCAGTCTTTCGGCCCAAAATCCTGAATCCTGATGTCACACCTTGTTGAAGTTCAGTTCGGTGTAATTCGGTGCCACCCAGGAAAAAAATGAGAGAGAGAGAAAAAGATACCTTGACAGTCTCACAAAATCAGTAACTGGAAACCGAAAACACTGACTTCTACATCAACCAACGTTTTTCAAAAAAGTTTGCATCAAAATGTCGGATAACAAATCTCCCCAAGCCGAACCAGAGACTGCAGCACCGCCCACTACGGGTTGTGGTCCCTTGGCCCGGTATCCAGTCTTGTCGGTATTTGTCTTTGCCGGTGCCGGTCTTGCCCTTGGACTTGGATTGAGTACATGGGATCCCGAAGATTCCCAAGACAAGTCAACAGCCCTTCAATGGATTGGATTGATTGGTGACATGTTTATTCGTGCCTTGAAGGCGACAGTGTTGCCCTTGGTCTTTGTCAGTATCATTTTGAGTGTCGTCGACATGATGCAAGTCGGACGTGCCAGCTCCATTGGTGGCAAGACGATTGGCATTTACTTTGCCACGACCTTTTTTGCGTCCATTTTGGGATTGATTTCCATTTTGTGCTTCAAGAGTCTCTTTACCCAAGGCACCTTTGAGGATCCCACCGATCCACGCGTTCAACTTGGATGCGGCGAGGGTGGATCCTTTTTGTCGCATGATACGACGGATGGTAGTGTCATGTGTTCGGCGAATCTTACGGAGGATATGTCGAGCTACTTTTTCATTACCGATCTCGATGGATCCTTTGTCATGAAGAGCAGTGGACCCCGCAGTGACATTAGCATGTCCGACACGGTCTATGATGGCGTCTTTCGCAAGCTCATTACCAGCAACATTTTTGAATCCTTTGTTGAAGCCAATTTTGGACAATACATTATGCTCGTCATTCTTGCGACAGTGGGCAGTGCCGGAAGTGCACCGGTCCCATCGGCAGCCTTGGTCCTGATCATTTCGGCTTACAATACCGTCTTTGGCACGACCGGAACCCCGGATGGCTTTTCCTTTATCATTGCCATTGATTGGTTCGTGGATCGTTGCCGTACGACCGTCAATGTCACGGTTGATGCCATTGCGACCGGCATGGTCTCCCATTTGGCGGCCCGAGATGGTGGCACCTTTGGGGATGAAAGTGCCATCCCAGGAGCGCCCGAAAGTACACTCGCGGCGCAATCGGCGGATGATGATAGTGGAGAGTGCGATGCGTAGACAAAGAAAGCTGGGATGTGTCGTGGACGATTTTGAATACACTTTTTAACATATAAGCGGATATTTGTTAGTTACATTTACTGCACCTCTATACAGTCGATGGAGCAACCCGTTCGACTACGTACCGTAGGCTTTCTCGGAAACCAACGCGCTTTGGTGCAGCTGTCCTTTGGAGTCCCATTTAGGTGGGGTACGATCCTCCTCCTCGATTTTTCTATATGCGGAGTCATAGATGCTACACAGGGTAACGCCACTGAAGGTTTGGGGGTTGGGGGCATTGATATATAAAACACATCAATGGATAGGTTGCGCTACAATACTTTACTGTAAGTGTATAAGTTTCAGTTTATGTATTATTATTAGATGGAAATTCTAAAGAACCATGCAGTCCAACTGCGATACTTGACATTCATGAGTGACTGTGAATGAAATGTACAAAAGAACGGCAAGCCGCCGCGGTGCCCGACTACAGGCGTTTCATGTTTGCGGCTCTACCAAATATCAGAAGCGCCTCGCCAACTGCTCAAATAAAGAAATATGGAAGGTCATCGTCGGACTCATACAAGATCGGTTCCATGGCCGCCTTGCAAAACTCGTCGTCCCCCGTACGCGTGACCGCCTCGACAAGTGCAACTAGAGAACACATTTTTCGTCGCTTGGCGTCATTGCTATTGAAGTATAAATCCATGTCTAACTTTTCAGCAGTTCGCTTGTGCGTCTTCTCCTCCCTCTTCTTCTTTTTTGCTGTAGTGATCTTCTGGGAGGACGACAACCTTTTCGTTCCTTCTTCCTCCCTGTCCTGTTTGAACGATACAGTTGCTCTCTTTTTCGTTGCGAGAGGCAAAGACGAATGATTATTGTTGTGTTGGGAAACAGCTGAGAGATTTTGCGATGAATCTGTCATATCCTTGTCATCGACACGCGAGATTCGTTTCTTCAACGGCTCGGGCGGAGCCGGAACAGAGCTAGTGCTGGTCTTGAATTTTCCGTTTTTCTCGGCCTTTCGTTGCATCGAGGCCCGCAAACTCCATACAAACCCGATCGAGTTGAGCTTATCAACACGACGTTTGTTCAACTTTCCGGACGCGTACGCCTGACGTTGTCTGGTCGACCACTTTGACAGGAATCTATGTCTAGTGTTCTTAATTACAGAAGCGGTGCCAAACTTCTGTTTGTATGACTTGAGATACTCAAACATTTCGTTCCATTGCTCCGTATTTTTACCATTTTCTTGTTTCCAGACAAAGCCGATCGAGTTGAACTTTTCCACGCGGCCTTCGCCCAGCTTTCCAGACGCGTAACTCGCACGTTGTGCGCACACCCATGATGCCAGCGGTGAATAAGTACGGCTTTGTTTCACGCAAGTGGTACCATGCTTCTTTTTGTGTGCCTTCAGCAAGTCAAACATTTCGTTCCATTGGGCCTCATGCTTGCCCACGTCCACGTGCTCTTTGCGGGGGCACACTCCAATCTCAATAAGACGGCGTCGTTGTTCCGTTGACAAAGACGGGTTTGTACGCTGCCTTTTAACCCAGCGGCTTAAGGATTGGTCAACCCTACGAGGGACCTCACATGTTCCCGTTTTCTCTCTGTACTCGACGACTGCTGCAAAAGACTCTTCCCAGGTCCGTTTCTTACGGTTGCTATTTTTTTGAGTTGCTGTAGCAGTGGCCCCGATGGGCATTGGTATAGGAAGGACACATGGTTCGCTGTAGTAGTTGACTGCCGCAATGGGTGAGTAACATGGAGTGCCGCTAAGTCCATGGATCACAGGTTGTTTCGCGTTGGTCGGGTACTGGTAGGGACTAGGCCGAGCTGGGGGCGATGACAAAAGAGATGGTACCGGTGAATTCGCGCCGGCAAGTGCTGGTTGGTGCAATTCCATTTCCTTGTCGATGTTCTGCACCGTTGCTATTCGAATTTGGGCCGGTGCTACTCTGGTGCTTTCTTGGATACCGCCCATGCTGCTTTCGTTATGACGACAGTGAAGGTTTCTCGGTACTAGTAGTGATATGTCTACTGACTCGTAGTTTTCTCTCGAGCAATGCCAGCAAACGAAAACAATGCTAAATGTGTGCACCGGGCCGTGCTTGGCTTCGGTTTCCGTTTTACCCTTCGGACAAAGCACTAATTTACTCGAAAAATCTTACAGTAGCTAGTCGCTGCTGTCTATAACTAACGGTGTGTATTACTCTTGTTGAAGCTGACCGTGCAGGAACAAATTAGCTTGGGTCGCAGTTGTGTTGTTGCGAAGCACCAGGTACTATAACTCAACGATGCTGTGCACGACGATTGATCGTTCGTCGCAGGTCGGCGTTTTTTTGTCCCCGACCGAAAATCAGCGAGATGTGTTTGAGAACGCTCAGTTGCTCGAAAACAATTTCCATTTGGATGTTTTGTGAATCTTGACCAAATGACTGGCAACAGTAGACCAGTCACAAGTTCTAGCTACTAGCTAACAGTGGGAGAAAGTAATGCCAAAGAAAAGCAGCTAAACATGTCTCCTTCAAATTATCCGATGGGTGCGAGAGGAGACGAGCTAAGTTGACACATCTTGTCAAAAGCAACAAATGTGACTTGACGGACAAAGACAAACAGACTTGACAAATGCTCCCTTGCTCACTGGTTTTTGTCAAGAACATGAGCAAAGGAAATGTGGTAATCTCAAATCACAATAAACTTTGATCTCATGAAGCGCAATGCCCGAGGAAGAAGCAGAACACCAAAAGAGGCCACAAGGCGTGATTCTTCAAGTGAGCTGCTAGTGAGACAAATTGTGCATCTGCTAATGACCATCCAACAATCTGTCTGTGAAATACAAAAATTGCTGTCATGGATGCTTCCTATCTGGTGAGCAAAGTTCACAAAAGCTTTGCTACCATGCAGAAATATGACAGAAAACATTGTGTTGCACATCATTCAAACACAGTTCCGCAAAGTGCTCAACAAAGAATCCCTATTTTGGCTCATTGAAGGTTGTCTCGGCACTGCTTAAGAAAGAAAAGAATGTTGATCAACATTGTCAATAAGCTGAGCCATCATTTCTATGATGAATGATTAAATTCTGGATGGCCAAGTTCTATGTAAGTTGGAAGACAAAAAAACACTCACAAAAGAAAGGCAACCTGTGGTTATTGGGGATTCACAAATAATTGCACTACCACATTGAGAAAAAAAGCTTTTCAATGCTGACAAATAGGAGCTTTTTATGAGAAATATGACTTTTTGGCAACTGAGGAAAAATGAAGCTGTTGTGAGAACTGGCATTAGCAGTTTTCTCACAGTAACAGTGTCATTCCATAGGGAAGGGATTCTTCTAGTGCAGTGAAACTAAATGAAGATTTGATGATGCGCATATTTGGTAGAAATACGCAGGCTAGGCTTGGTTGACAAGCTTTTGGTTGGAAACAAAGTAAACTCCACAGAGGACTACAAAAGATCACCAACTGTTGTTGAATGCCACTTCTTGGATGTCACTCGTTGTAATTTCCCACCTCTGATCATGGAGCTAAAAATATTATTAATTAAATAGATAATTTAAGTAAACAATAGTTTGTAACTCCGATCCCATCATCACAGCCCGAAGCTACAAACCATGTGATAATAAATTTCTTCAAATATGTTAACATGCAAGAACCATGCCTTCGTTCTATCCTTTCCAAGTTCTCATATTACTTTATTTGTCTCCCCCAATCACATTGAGAGGAAGTTTCAAATACACCGTCCCATTTTCTTCTGCCGGTGGCATGGCACCATTGCGCAAATTGATTTGCAAGGACGGCAACAGCAATTTCGGAGCTCCCAATTGGGCATCCCGTGTGCGACGAAAGGTTCCAAATTCTTCCAGAGTGACACCCTCCTTGATTTGTTTGTTGGTTTGTTTGCTGGCACCAATGGTGGTTTCCCATTGGATTTCACGTCCTCCCGGACCATAGTCATGCCCGACAAAGACACGCGTCGCATCGGGCAATTCGGCGTACAAACGTTGAATGCTCGCATACAAGGTTTCCACGGATCCACCGGGAAAATCACATCGGGCGGTCCCAAAATCGGGCATGAACAAGGTGTCGCCGGTAAAGACGGCATCACCAATGACCAAACACACACAGGCGGGAGTATGACCGGGGGTATGCAAGATTTTGACCGTCATGTTGCCCAGAGTAAATTCTTGTCCATCCTTCAAGAGCAAATCAAATTGACTTCCATCGGCTTGGAAATTGTCATGTTCGCCCTTTAAATTAAAGACGCCTTGAAAGAGGGCTTGCACTTGTTGGACATGTTCCCCAATGGCCGTTTTGGCGGAAGGAAATTGTTGGGCCAGCCATTTGGCGCCCGTCAAGTGATCCGCGTGTACATGAGTCTCGATGATAAATTGCACGTCCAATTTCTTTTCGGCACAAAAGGCTGCCACGGTTTCATTGTGCGTATTGGATGTACGACCACTGGCCATGTCAAAATCCATGACGGGATCAATAATCATGGCGGCATTGGAGGAAGTATCCTGGACAACGTAGGTACACGTATTCGTGTCCTTGTGAAAGAAACAGTCGACTTGAGGAGAAGACATTATATTGGATTTTATTTATTTAATTTTGGGATAGATGAATGAATGGATTTTTTCGATTGCCGTAGGCTTTTAAAAAAAATGTGAGAAGCACAAACGTTGCAATAATGAATTTTGAAGACCTGTTTGCTTGTGATTGAGCTGAGAAGAGGCAAAGGAGAAAATACTGTGGAATTAGGCCTTTCTAGCTAGTAGTAGTAGCGATGAATCACGGTGATTTATTTTGATTGCTATCCAATTTACTGAATTTAGGGGTTCTCACAAATTTCGACGATGGCGGTGTCAGGCCCGTCCGGGATGATTCCGGGGGAATGATTTTTCCGTCCGACCGATCGTGACTCAGAATTGTGGACATGAATGCGTTGGGTCTTGGGTACGACGTCACTCCAGCACAGTACTTAGTGTAGCTCTTAGTGTGCCAGTCCAGTACTGGTAGTCTAGTAGCTAGCTAGCCAACTAATAATACTACCCGTAGCGGTAGGGAGACGATTTACATATTTTGACTCTGGCTAACTAGGTAACAATAATTATAGTTTGGCATTTTTATAGTTTGAAGAAATAGGTAAGTACACCTTCACCAATTTACTGAATCAAAAAAGCGTACTCCTACGCTTACTGCTTACTTGCTTATTGGTTATCCAAAGCATCAATGCCGGGAAGAATCTTTCCTTCCAAGAGTTCCAAACTGGCACCACCTCCAGTCGAGACAAAGGACACCTTATCTTCCATGTCCCACTTGGCGGCAGCAGTGGCAGAATCTCCTCCACCAATAATACCTTTTCCGCCCGATTGAGCCAATTCGGCGACGGCTTCCAACAAGGACTTGGTTCCCTTGGAGAAGGTATCGAATTCAAAGACACCGGCGGGTCCGTTCCAGACAACTGAACGAGTCATGAAAAATATATACATATAGACATGTGAGAAGACTGTTTGCTGTCGGACATGATAAATCTACTCGTTTCTTTCTTCACTGTATTACGATCCTTTTCTTTTTCTTACCTGTTTTGGAAGCCAAGACGGCGTCATGGAATTTCTTCATACTTTCGGGACCACAATCCATACCCTCCCAGCCATCGGGGATCCCTTCGGCCTGAGTCACCATTTTGGTTTCTTGGTCATTCTTGAATTCTTGTCCACACAACCAATCGCAAGGAAAAGTCAATTTGCAACCCTTTTCTTCGGCCAGTTTAATCAATTTGGGAGCCAATTCGGCGCCCTTTTTGTCATACAAAGACTTGCCGATGGACATACCATAGCATTCCTTCATGAAGGTATACTATGAATTGATCAAGTATAGTTTGCGTCGAAAAAATATTTAAAAAAAATGAGAAGACATTCACAAAGTAACATATGCTCTTTTCGTACATATAAAAAACTTACAGCCATGCCTCCACAAATAATGACACCATCGGACTTCTTGATCAAGTTCTCGATGACCAAGACCTTGTCACTAATTTTGGCACCGCCCACAATGGCCGTCAAGGGACGCTCGACACTTTCTCCAATGACTTGAGAAAAGGCCTCCAATTCTTTTTGGACCAAATCTCCGGCAACACAGGGCATTTTTCCCTTCATACCGACCATACTGGAATGGCCGCGATGCGCCGTACCAAAGGCATCGCAAACGTAGATATCTCCCAACTTGGCCAAGGAGTCACGAAAGGCCGTAACTTCGGCATCGGAAGGTTTGAATTTGGTACAAGCATCCCCGCACTTCTTGCCGGGGCATCCTTCCGCATGGTTCACGCCCTTGCCTTCTTCTTCGGCATGAAAACGCAAATTCTCCAACAAAATGACCGATCCTTCCGCAGGATCCGCACAAGCCGCTTCCACTTCCGCACCCACACAATCGGACAAGAAGGTAACAGGCTTGCCCAACAATTCTCCCAGACGATCCGCCACTGGCTTGAGCGTCATAGTGGGATTGGGTCGGCCATCGGGACGGCCCAAATGACTCATCAAAATCACCGCCTTGGCACCCGCATCCAAGGCTTTTTGAATGGTAGGCATGGCACCGACAATGCGTTGATTGTTGGTAATGGCACCACTCTTGTCTTGAGGGACATTAAAGTCCACACGCATCAAGACGCGTTTGCCCTTGACATCAACATCCGCTAGAGTCTTTTTTTTCAAATTCATACCCGACATGTTATTGTTATGTTGTTGTTAGAATGGTATTGCTATTATAGGTTCGGAGCTTCGGTTGAAACTATGGCAACTTTTGCTGTGGTTGCTATCACGAACCAAACAGTTTGCGGTTTCAATTGTGAGGAGAAAAACGAAAAGGTATCTTTTTCCGGCACTACGAAAGCTGACGTCGTGCTGATTACGAAAATGGTTGGACGAGAAAGATCCGGAGGAGAACCCTGTTGTCATAAGCGGGACTGCCACGTCCATACTTTGTAGAAGACTGAACCTTGGCGGCGCTTTCATTCACGGATGTAATAGCTGCGCGGTTGAGCCATTGCTCTTAGTAATAGTACAGTAGCATTGCTTTTACAGTACGCCGGTTTGATAGCGAGTAACCTTAGATCGAGTGTTGGCGGTTTCTACTATCATGCAATTATTTATATGTATATCTAGTTGGTGTTTCTTTCCCGCGGATTTCTTTCGTATGGATTTCACAACGTGACCCAATGCGTCCGAACATGATTGTTTTTTCTGACATATCCCCACCCACACCACTGCCCACGTATTTGTTGTTTCCCGGGGAGCACTTGTCGCCAAAACTGCAGCATGGCCATACGCCTAGTGTGTGGCCATGCATGCAGTATTTGGATTTGACTGCTTGTCTAAACACAAAAATTGTCGAACGAGGCATTGAGCGTGTCCTCGGCGATATCTGTGGTGTTGGCAGCAGCGTTCCCCAAAATATGGTACAGGTCGAACGCGTGCTTATGATTTGGTACACTGGAGCCAGCATCAGCAAAAGGCGAAGCAGGTGCTGGGGCTGGTTTCTTGGCAATTACAGCAGCCGGTTCGGTGGCATTGAAAACGGGTCCCCAAATAGATTGGGCATTGCCAACATTGGGCACACTGGATCCAGCAGAAGCAGCCGGAAAAACAGGGGCCCATGCTGCTTTCTCGGCCGCCACAGCTCTGCGCTGAAATCGTCGACTGACCTGCATTCGGACTTCTTCATCTTCCACCTCCCCATAGGTACGTACTCCCGTTTGCTTTCTCCAAAACCTTGCACCCTGACTTTTCAACTGCTGTACAACGTCTCTTGCCAGGTTCGCTTTTGCATGGTTGTTCGCCTTTAGCGATACCCACTCAGAAATTCTACTTTCAACTAATCGCATGTACATCTGATTGCCTCTATATGTGTGGCTCAGCCCCCCTGGTCCCAAAACTACATCAAGTTCTCCTATCTGAGAAAGCTTTATCTCCGGTGGTGGTAGCAGGGTGGGGTCCAGCTCAAAAATACGGCTAGCAAGACCAACATTGGATCGAGCAGCAGGTGTAGGCACTGTCGCAGGAGCTGGTGCTGTGTTCGTGACCACCCGAGCGTCGGGCTTAGTTGTTTTGACCTCCAAAATGTGACTGGCATTTGGAACACTGGAATGAGAAGCTGCGGCTGCAGCAGCAGATGGTGCAGGTGCTGTTTTCGTGACAACTCCATCGGCGGGCTTACTTGTGTTGACCTCCAAAATGTGACTGGCATTTGGAACACTGGCATAAGAAGTTGCAGCAGGCGTAGGCGCAGGTGCTGCTTCCTTGGTCGTCGCGGCGACAGGCTTGGTATTGTTGTCAGTGTTCTCCAAAACACGGTGGGTCTTTGGAGCACTGGAGTCGGCAGTAGGTTCAGCTGTTGCGGCTGCTTTCTTCTTGCTTCTCTTGACTTTCTTCACGGCGGCAGCGTGTTTGGATGGCGATGCTGCGTACTTGTCCG
>ENA-ORBV01013502-ORBV01013502.1-microbial-mat-metagenome-genome-assembly--contig:-NODE-13502-length-12400-cov-4.701939_pt1 | contig 12400 bp, 4 predicted proteins | sample MGYA00237777_ERZ505514 | MGnify/ENA primary metagenome ERZ505514 (study PRJEB26160, sample SAMN06269048) | microbial mat metagenome | isolation source: Oligotrophic lake microbial mat | place... | reverse complement strand
TCTACACCTCTCTATTCGTCGGCAGCGTCAGATGTGTATAAGAGACAGCTCGGCGGCCTCGGCCTGTCGAATCTCCCCCGAGGGTTCAGCGTCGAACTCGACACAACTGTCGTTGCGTTCACACTGGTCTGCGCCTTCGGCACTGGATTCCTGTTCGGCCTGCTTCCCGCCTGGAGCGCGTCACGGCGCGACGCTGCCTCTACTTTGAAGGAAGCGGGCGGCCGCAGCGGCTCCGGTGGCAAGCACACGCAGATGGTTCGATCCGGACTGGTGGTGGGCGAAGTGGCACTCGCCGTGATGCTCCTCTCGACCGCGGGCCTCCTCATCCGCAGCTTCGAAGCCCTTCAACGCCAGGACCCCGGCTTCGCGCCCAACGGTCTCGTGACCGCGCGATTGAGTCTCCCCGGTAGCAGGTACGACCTCCCGGAGAAGCGCATCGCCTTCGCGGACGCTCTCCTCGCCCGCGTTCGCGCCTTGCCGGGCGTCACATCGGCCGGCATCACCACCGGCCTTCCGTTTTCGGGCGGGAACGGATCGGCCTCCTACTCAAGCCCGGACATCGTGGTTCCTCCGGGCGCTCCGGCCCCACATGCGCGCTTCAGGGTGGTTGGGAGCGGCTATTTCGAAACCATCGGCATGAAGCCCCTCCTCGGCCGCCTCTTCGACGATACCGACGTGCTGACTTCGCAAAGAGTCGTGGTGGTCGACAAGCTCCTGACCGAAAAGGGCTCGCTCAGGAACCGGTCGCAGACACGGATTCGCGAACCGTAGGGGCAGGCCTTGTGCCTGCCCTTCCGGAACGGAATGCCCGAATCCTACGCGACCGCCAGACGCAGGCGCGCTTCGCGGTGCCGACCAGTAGGGCCGCCTACCCGGTCGCTCCCTGAAACTGGGGATGGTCTCGGATCGCCTGCTCGAATGCTTCGCGTTCCGCCTCCGGCAAATCAACCGGAACCTGAACGTGCGACTTGTGCCAGCGCGTCAAAAAGGCGGCCCCCAACAGATCGTGCCGCCTCGCCGTCCCGCGTTCTAGAGAGGCGGGCGTCAGCGCGATCGTACTCTCGGCCTTCACGTCCGTGGCCCGGCCCTTCGCGACATAAAACCCCGCGCTGAGCATGGACACCCGCGAACCCGTGGATGCGGTGTAGGTGAAAAGCTCCACGTCGCGCTCTGAGCACGCGGCAAGCAGGCGGCGGAAGGCGCTCACACTCCAGGCCGGCGCGTCGGTGCGGGTTGAAAACATGTCGAAGAAGATCAGATCCGGGAGATGGGGAGACCTCCCCATCGATTCCCAGAAGTCGCCTTCCACCAGATGCCAGTGCAGGCCCGGATACTTCTTCGAATGCCACTCGCCCCGCTCCAGCAGCCCCCCGGGGCCACCATGCCGCAGGTAAGGAAAGTGTTTGATGTTCCGACACGCGAGCCGCAACGAGTCGAGGTCGTTCTCGAAACTGATCACCTGAAGGTCGCGCACGACACCGCGATCCGCCTCTTCCTGATAGCAGTGAATCGCCGCGATGGCGTTGGCGGCGGCACCAAGACCCACATCCCAGATCACCAGGGGTGGCACCTCGCGTGGACTGGCATCCCCAGACAGGCGGATCCTCTCCCGAAGTTGCGATTGCTCGACATAAAGCGTCCGCGCCTCCTCGATCGGCGAGGTATGGGCGTGCATGGTCTCGCCGGACGAGATCTGCCGAATGGCGCCGAATCCCTCTGGCGCCATGTGGACGACGTAGTTCCCAAGGGTCGTAGGCGGCGCCGGTCGGACCTTCACCTTCGCGATCCCGTTGTCGATATCGTGCTCATCGAGAATCTGGCGACGCTCGGCATACAGTTCGAGGAAGGTTCCGGCGATGATGCTGGCCCGGAGGTCGCGCATGAGCTGGTGATAGAAATAGATATTGTGCTGCCCCAGCAGATGCCAGCCCAGAGGCTCGCTCGACTTCGTCAGATGGTGCAAATAGGCCCGTGAATACCGGGCACAGGTCGGACAGGCGCACTTCGGATCGAGCGGGATGTCGGCGAACTTGTGGACGCCCCGGCGGAGTTGCACGTACCCGCGCGACGTGAAGACCCCACCGCGCTGTGCGAGTTGTGTGGGAATGATGCAGTCGAACATGTCGACGCCGCGGTGCACCGCCTCCAGCAGGTCCAGCGGCGTGCCCACTCCCATGAGATACCGGGGCGTGTCCTTCGGCATCAGCGCCGCAGTGAACTCGCACATGTCCTGACGCTCGTCCTTCGACTCGCCCACCGCCAGGCCGCCAATGGCGAGACCGTCAAAAGGCATTTGGGCGAGGTGTTCGACGCTTTGTCGGCGCAGATCCTCGAACAACGCTCCCTGGACGATGCCGAACATCGCTTGTGGCGACTCGCCTCGGGCCTCCAGGGAGAGACTGGCCCACCGATGGGTGAGGTGCAGAGCGGCCTCCACCGTGGCGCGGTCGGCGGTAGAGGGCACGCACTGATCCAGCACCATCATGATGTCGCTGCCGATGGCCATCTGGGTCTCGATGCTCACCCGAGGTGATAGCAGAATGCTCTTGCCGTCGATGTAGCTCTGGAACACCGCTCCTTGCTCAGTGATGGCGCGGGAGTGGGGCAGGGAAAAGATCTGATACCCGCCGGAATCGGTGAGGACGGATCGATCCCAGGTCATGAACCGGTGAATCCCCCCCATCGCCCGAAAGACTTCCGGGCCCGGCCGCAGCAGAAGGTGGTAGGTATTCGCGAGCAGGATCTGGGAACCCGCGACGGCCAGGGTCTCGGGCAGTTGGGCCTTGACGGTGGCCTGGGTGCCCACGGGCATGAAGAGGGGGGTCTGGACCTCGTTGTGAAGGGTCGTGAAAGTTGTGGCCCGAGCCAGAGAGCCGGGGGCCTCGGCATCGATCCGGAAATTCAGTCGCGAGGCGCTCATGAGGCGGGGGAGCATAGTTCGACCCGACACGAGCGAGGCGCGATGGCCTCTAAAGCAGACCCTAAGCGATGAACGATGACAGCCGGGCTAGACGGAGGGCAGGCTCCCCCGCTTCATTCGATGCCGCAAGGTCGACGACAAACTCTACGACCCAGTCATTGAGCCCTTCGGTGTCGATCAGCATCTGCTGAACTTGCCAGAAGGCCGCGTCATCGCTGGGCTTCACTTCAGTGTGGCGGAGGTTCCGGGCCTCGGGGTCAAGTCGAACGCCGTTGTGCTCGACGCGGTGCTCGTTGCGCGCCGCCTTCAGTCGGTCCGCGGTCCATGGCTCTCCCGTCGAGTCTTCGGGCATGGCGAGGACCGCGAGGGCGGCTTCATCGTCGCCCAGGCTCCAGGCGCGGATGAAGGCAAACCCACGGGTGCGGATCGCGGCGGTAAAGGATTTGGGGTCCACGTTGAGGCCCGAGGTTGCTTCGGCGCCTTCGTTCTCAGTGCTCCTCGCAATGACGACAGGTCCAACACCTGTACCCGCGACCGAGCTTTGGTAGTTCGGGTTCATCATCTTTTCCCACTCGTCGAGCAGGCTCGAGTCGACGTCGCGGAGCATCGTCCGGAGGTAGATCTCCATCTCGACCACCGGGTCGGACTTCACCATGTCCGGAACGGTCTGGACGAGGACCTTGTAGACACTGTTGAGATGACGCAGCAGGAGCCCTTCGGCCCGCTCTATTTCGTACTCTCGTACGTAGTCCGAAAACGACCAGAACCCTTCAAACATCTCGCGAGCGATCGATTTCGGGCGGATGGCTTCCTCGCCCACCCAAGGGTGCCGTTGCGCGAACGCGTTGAAGGTCATGTAGACGAACTCTTTCTGCGGCTTCGGGTACTCGAGCTTTTCGAGTTCGGCCATCCGCTGCTCGTATTCCATGCCGTCGGCCTTCATCTGGGCGATGGCCTTGGTTTTCACCTTGTCGAGTTGACGCCTCAGAATCAGCTCCGGATTTTCGATGATCGATTCGATCAGAGTCAGAAGATCGAGCGGATAGTCCAGAGCAGAGGCGTCAAGGAGCGGGATCGTTTCGAGAAGATAGAGCGACAGGGTCTGGTTCATCGAGAAGTCATCCTGCAACTCGACGTTCACGCGAACCTTGGCCGACGGAGTTGCAGACCGGGCATCGGAGAGCGCGGGGGGTTGCTGGAGTAAGGGCTGCGTGAACTCGACGATGCCGCGGTCGATCAGCGAGCGGAAGAGTTGCCATGCCCGTTTGAAGTGCCCCTTCTTCGCGCGGTCGGTCTCGTGAGAGTCGCGGATGAGGTCACGCATCGCGGCGCAGCCGTCGTTCTTGAGCCGGGGGGCCGCACGCGTCACCGGTTCCTTGCTCAGCCCCCCAGCCCCCCCGCTCCGGCCCGAGTGAATCGGGCCTGCGCTCGATCGCGACAGGACGTTGAGGAGCATCGCGTGCGTCACCTGAAAGCGCGAGGTCAGGCGCTCCGGCGAGGCGCCGATGAGGCGCGTGAAGGTCTTCTTGTCCCAGTTGACGAAGTTGTGCTCGGGTGGCTTCCGCTTGACCGACTTCTTCCCCCCGGAAGCGGCCTTCTCGTCCAGCCGGAGGTTCTCGATGAAGTGCTCGGGAGCCTGGGCCACCACGAAGCCCACGTCGTCGAAACCCTTCCGGCCGGCCCGGCCCGCGATTTGGTGGAAGTCGCGAGCCGAAAGAATCCCCGTCTTGTGCCCATCGTACTTGCAGAGCTTGGTGAAGAGGACGGTCCGAATGGGCACGTTGATACCGACGCCGAGGGTATCGGTGCCGCAGATGACTTTCAGAAGTCCGCGCTGGGCAAGCTGCTCGATGAGAACCCGGTACTTCGGGAGGAGTCCCGCGTGGTGGAGGCCAATGCCTGACTTCAACCACTTCTTGATGTTGGGGCCATAAGGACTCGAGAACCTGAAGCCCTCGATCTCCTTCGCCACTGCGTTTTTCTCCTCGCGAGTGGAGAGCACAAGGCTCGTGAAGGCCTGCGCGCTGTCGGCCGCGTCTCCTTGAGTGAAGTGGACGACATAGACCGGCCCCTTCCCTGAAGCCACCAACGCTTCGAGCGTGATCGGAAGGGCGATCTCGGAGTAGGTGAACTCAAGCGGCACCGGTCGGTCCACCGACATCACGGTGGATGTGGGAAGTCCGTTGAGTGTGGTGAGCGCCTCGGCGAAAAACTCCATGTCGCCGAGCGTCGCGGACATCAGGAGGAAACGCGTACGCTTCAGGGCCAGCAGAGGCGTCTGCCAGGCCACCCCGCGATCCCGATCGGCGTACCAGTGGAATTCGTCCATCACCACGTCGTCGATCCGCGCCTCCTCCCCATCGCGGAGAGCGATGTTGGCCAGAACCTCGGCGGTGCAGCACAACACAGGGGCATCGCGATTCACCGTCGCGTCGCCCGTTGAGAGGCCGACGTTCTCCGGCCCCAGCTCCCGGCACAGCGCCATCCACTTCTCATTGACCAGGGCCTTGATCGGGCAGGTGTAGACCGATCGACGCCCGCGCGTGAGGGCGTCGAAATGCAGGGCCGAGGCGACAAGCGACTTCCCCGAGCCCGTCGGAGTGTTGAGGATGACGTTCTTCCCCTCGAAGAGATCGAGGATCGCCTCCTCCTGGGCGGGGTAAAGGGTCAGTCCCTTGGCCGCGACGTAGTCGAGAAAACGCCCCAGCAGGTCGTCACTGGACGCGGTGGGTTCGGGGAGGGCGTTGATGAGAAGGGCGGCCATGAACGGGCGATCGGCAAGATGGTCGGGAAGATGGTCGGGAAGACGACTATCGAAACGACGCGAAGATAGCGGCGAAGGATAGCCGCTCCCTTCGTGCAACCGCTCAAGCGCTTCGGCCCCGGGCGCGCGTGCTTGAGCGCCAAGCGCCATGCGAATCCGGATCTGACTGGTCCTCTCGCGAACCGTCAACGACATCAAACCGCAAATCCCGATCGCGGCGGGGATGAGGGTGACTCCCCTCGGTAAGCAAGGGGAAAGAAGGACGGCGGCTCGGGGTTCTTGTCTATGGCGAGTCGGAAAACTGGCCATGTCAGCAGAAGGCACCAGGGGCGAAGGCTTACATCGGCACGGTCCAGTGGGATCCTGGAAGCTTCTTCCAGGCGGACGCGTTTTGCTGGTATCGCGCCAGAGGTGCGGCCGCCACGGGAGCCATTCTCCTTTGCGAATACGGACCGAACACCGCCATTGTGAAGGGCCGCTTCCGTGATGAACAGAACAGGCGCGGCGGGAGTCTGGATCTGTTCGTCGGATCGACGATCACGGGAACTTTGACCCAGGACTGCAACGGGCCCACGAACTTCGCGGTCACTCTGACGCGGGGCGAAGCCGCAGCCACTCCGAAGCCGCCGGGCCTCTCGTCGGTCGCGCTGCCACCGCCCGCGGCTCCTGCTTCGAGAACCCCACAACCATAGACGTCCCTGCCGAGCAAGCCTTCGTTCTGGTGAGCAATCCCGGTGAAAGGGACGCCGCCCCGCCTGGCCTCCGTTTCCGTGCTGCCTCGCGGCCTGAAGATTTCCGGTACCGGACGGCCATCGCCCAGTCGCGAACGGTTGGAGGCACAATGTCCCGAGAATGGGCGCAGCATACGAAGTAAGAGGTGGCACAGGACTTGGATACGGAAGCGCATGTCCCAAGTCCTGAACGCCGTGACCACCGCGGTTCGCTCCTTGAGGCGAATGCCCCTGCTGACGGGCGGCGCCATCGCGACACTGTCGGTGGCGATCGGTCTCAACCTAGCGGTGTTCGGACTCATGCATCGAGCGCTGCTAAGCGCGCCCGCTCGGGTGGCCGAACCCGATCGTGTGTTCACCCTCAGCTTCGGCCCCCCGGGAGAAACAAGCCCACGGTCCTACCTGACGTCCACCTCGTATGTCGCGTTCCAGGCCGTCCGACAGGGCTCAGCAGCACTCGCGTCGACCGCGGCCTTCCAGAGAAACGCAGCAACACTCTTCTGTCGGTAACCCTGGCCGCATGGATGGATGATGCCTTGCGTGCGGTTCTGTTCCCCGACGTGCGAGCAGGGGGTGGCGGGCCGGTCTTCCTGGTAACCGCCGGACTTGCCGGACTCTTCACGATGGGCGTGGCATTCCTGGGGCACGCCGCGCAGCGGCACTCGGATGGAGCCGCTGCTCCGCTCGGTCCAGGGTCTCCGAGCACGACACCCAGGAATCGAGCCATGAGGCCCCTGCTTCTGGTTCAGGCCAGCTTGGCGGTGTTTCTCCTCGCGGGAGCCGGCCTGTTCGGGTCGAGCTTGTACCATCTGCGTGCTCAGGACTTTGGCATGGAGCTCGACCGCGTCCTGGTTGTCGACTTCGAGCCAACGTCGGCCCAACTCGATGGACAGGGCGCGCTCTTCATCGAGGCTTTGGCTCGAGTCCGACAACTTCCGGGAATCGAGCAAGCCACGACAATCGATTCCGTTCCGTTCGCTGGTTTCAACGTGCCGCCCATCGGCGTGCCCGGTCGGGACCTGCCTCCTTCAGTCGGGCAACAGCTTCCCTTCCGCACCGCCGCCACCCCCGAACTGCCGGGGATACTGGGGATTGCCGTCGTGGAGGGCCGCGGCTTCCGCAACGACTATGACCGCGGAGCGCCCGTGGTGCTGGTGAATCAGACGATGGCGCGCGGGGTGTGGCCGGGCGAGGGTGCTTTGGGAAAGTGCATCCGAATCGGATTCGATTCTGACTTCGATCCCGAGACCTTCGATCCCTCTTCCGGCCCGCCCATGCCCTCGGACAAGGTGCCCTGTCGCGAAGTCGTCGGCGTCTTCCGCGACGTGCGGCAGAGGTCAGTCCTGCCCTTCGATGGAGAAGACCGGCTCATGCAGTACCTGGTTCCGTTCTCGCAGAATCCGACGCCGCCGTTCGTTTCCGACCCCACGAGGATCCGGGGGCTGCTGGTCAGGGTAGAGGCAAGCGCCGACGCGTCCGACGAAAGCGTGGCCATGGCCGTTCGCCGCGCCGTCGTCGCGCAAAGCGCCCACCTGCCCTACCTGCGCGTGCGGTCGTACACCGAGTTGTTCGAGCGTCAGATGCGGCCCTGGACCATGGGGACGCGGCTGCTCGGCCTTTTCAGCGCCCTCGCTCTGGTGATCTCCGCGATCGGAATGTTCGCGGCTTTCGCGCACGCGATCGCCGAGAGACGTCGGGAAATGGCCATTCGTCTGGCCATCGGTGCTCGTCCCAACGCAATGCGGGCCATGGTCATGCGCGAGGCCCTCGGGATCGCGGCTGCCGGCATGGGGCTCGGCGGGGTGGCGGCGGTCTTCGCCGGACGTGGCGCGAAAGCACTTCTCTTCGGAACCTCACCCGCCGATCCGTTGGTTCTCGTGGCCTCAGGGGCGGTCATCATGGCGTTCGCGACCCTGGCCATCTTCCTGCCCGCACGGGAGGCGGCCCGTGCCGACCCCGCGGTCTTGCTTCGAACTGAATAGAGCGCTCGGGAAAGGCACACGGAGGGATGCCGTTCACGTCGGCGAGGTTCCGTTATCCTCCACTCACTTTCATTCGGCCGAGTCTGCGGCTCGGCACTACCTCTTAGGAGATTCACCCATGGCGAGAGCACGCCTTCAACGCCGTCTCATTGTCACCGGTCTGATCGCGAGTCTCGTCTTGGGAACCGGGCGGGGCTCGGAGGGAGCCCAGGAGAAGAGTCCGGGCGGTGCCGCGGACAAGGGCGGCCTCACGCTCAAGCCCGAGCGGAAGATCGCGTTCGAAACGGACGAGGGCACCTGGGTGTCGCTCGACGTAGCCCCCGACGGCAAGACGATCGCCTTTGAGCTCGCGGGCGACCTCTACACCCTGCCCATCGCGGGCGGAGACGCGAAAGCGCTCACCACCGGCATGGCCTTTGATGCGCAGCCGCGGTATTCACCCGACGGCTCGCAGATCGCGTTCGTCTCGGATCGCGACGGTGCGGAGAACCTGTGGATCATGAAAGCCGACGGAACCGGGGCCAAGGCTTTGACCAAGGAAAAGCAAGCCTCCTTCGCCTCGCCGGCCTGGACTGAGGACGGCCAGGGCGTGGTGGTTTCGCGAAACGTGCCCGGACTCCGCACCTTCGAACTCTGGGGGTACGACACCCGCGGTGGCTCGGGGATCCAGATAACCAAAGCGAAAGCCAAACCCGAGACGACACCCGCCGAACAACACAACGCGCTCGGTGCTGCGGTATCCCGCGACGGCCGGTATTTCTACTACGCCACCAAACGCGGCGGCTTCGCCTATAACGTCAACTTCCCTCTCTGGCAGATCGCGCGCCGGGATCGCCGCACGGGAGACGAGGATGTGCTTACTCAGGCGAACGGAAGCGCTTTCCGGCCGACGCTTTCTCCCGATGGCCGTACTCTCGTTTACGGGACTCGTTTCAACACCCAGACTGGATTGCGGGTCCGCGATTTGACCAGCGGTGAAGACCGGTGGCTCAAGTACCCCGTGCAGCGTGACGACCAGGAGTCGAGATTCACCCGAGACCTCCTGCCCGGGATGGCAATTTCCCCGGACGGCAAGGACGTGATCGCCTCGTACGGCGGGAAGATCCATCGAATCTCGATCGCCACCGGCGCCGACACGGCCATTCCCTTCAAGGCGAGCGTGGCCCTCGACATCGGCCCGTTGCTCGACTTCCCGGCCAGGATCGAGCAGGGCAGGGTTCGAGCACGGCTCATCCAGGGCGCCGCCGTCTCCCCGGATGGCACGCGCGTGGCTTTCTCAGCTTTCGGACGCCTCCATACCGCTCCGGTCGCGGGAGGAGCACCGAAGCGGCTGACCGCGCAAAGTGCTTTTGAGTACCTTCCCGCGTGGACCAAGGATGGCAAATCCATCGTCTATGTGACCTGGTCGAGCGAAGGCGGCCACGTGATGAAAGCTCCCGTGGATGGTCTCGCCGCTCCCGTCGCGATCACCAGGGCGGCCGCGTTCTACCGGGATCCGGCGGTAGCACCTTCAGGCGATCTGATCGTGGCCTTGCGCGCGCCTTGGCAATCGCGACAGGAGATTGAAACCGAATGGGGCGGCTCCGAGCCCGCCGGCCTCGAACTGGTCACGATCTCCATGAGCACCGGGGAAGTGAAGTCGATTCTCCCCGCTCGTGGCTTCGGCCGGCCCCATTTCGGACCTGAAGCGGATCGCGTGTACGTCCATTCGCGCGACGGCCTTTTCTCCGTCCGTCTGGACGGCACGGATCGTCGGACTCACCTCAAGGTGGTGGGCCGAACCAACGCGCCCGAACCGGTGCCCGCCGCCGAAGTGCGCCTGTCCCCCGATGGCAAACATGTCCTCGCCGCGGTCTCCACCCAGCTCTTCGTGATGCCCACTCCTCCGGCCTCGGGCGAGACGGCGACCCTCAATGTCTCCTCTCCGAGTGTGCCCGTGGCAAAGATGACGGACATCGGCGTCGATGAGTTCTTCTTCATGGACAACGGGAAGACCGTGGCCTGGACGCTCGGCGCCACTCTCTTCCGCAAGAGTCTGTCCGCCGTCACGTTCGGCGAAGCGGAGAAATCCGCCGAGCCTGGCCCGGCCGCGAGCCCGACGGCCTCGCCGCAGCCGAGTCCCGCGCCCTCCGCGGCTCCCGCGAAACGCTCCGAGGATGGCGCCCTCACCACCGACTTCGTTGTCGAAGCTTCCCGCGCCACCCCCCAAGGTACGATCGTCCTCCGAGGCGCCCGCGTTATCACGATGAGCGCGGCCCGCAAGGACGAGGTCCTCGAATCCGCCGATGTCGTGATCGAGGGCAATCGGATCAAATCCGTCGGTCCCGCAGGATCCGCGAACGTTCCCGCGAACACCCGAGTGTTGAACCTCGCGGGCAAGACCATCATTCCGGGCCTCGTGGACGTCCACGCGCACTGGACCGAGGTGCGCCGCCGAGTGCTCGACCTCGACGCGTGGACCTTCAGCGCGAACCTCGCCTATGGCGTTACCACCGGGCGCGACCCTCAGACCGCCTCCAACGATGTGTTCGCATACCAGGACATGATCGACGCCGGCCTGATGGTGGGACCGCGGGCCTTCAACACCGGCCCTGGCGTCTTCGCGAATGCCGACTTCCAGTCACAGCAGGGGGCTAAGAGTGTGGTGGAGAAGTACTCGAAGTACTACCGTACGAACACCCTGAAGTCGTACACCGTGGGCAATCGGAAGCAGCGGCAGTGGATGATCGAGGCGAGCAAGGAACACCGGATCATGCCAACCACCGAGGGTTCGCTCGACCTGAGACTCAACTTCACGCACGCCGTGGATGGTTTCTCCGGCACCGAACACTCGCTGCCCATCGTGCCCCTGTACAAGGACATGGTCGAGGTCTTCGCAAAGTCAGGCATCACCTACACGCCGACCCTTCTCGTGGCTTACGGCGGCCCCTGGGCCGAGAACTTCTTCTATGCCACCAACGACGTCTGGAACGATCCGAAGCTCCGTCGCTTCTTCCCCACCGGGGTCCTCGAATCCAAGGCCAAGCGACGTCCCTGGTTCGCGGAGGATGAACACGTCTTCAAGAAACTCGCCGCGGAGGCGGCCAAGATCGTTCGCGCCGGCGGGCGTGTGGGCATCGGCGGTCACGGCCAGCTTCAGGGCATTCAGGTTCACTGGGAGATGTGGGCGCTCGCCGCCGGCGGATTCACGCCGATGGAAACGCTCCGCGCGGCCACCCTGCATGGGGCCGAGGCGATTGGCTATGCCCAGGACCTCGGAAGTGTGGAGGCCCTGAAGCTCGCGGACCTCGTGATCCTCGACCAAAACCCGCTCGATAACATTCGCAACTCGGCCGCGGTGCGCTTCGTGATGAAGAACGGCGAATTGTTCGACGGTGAGACCCTCGACAAGCTCTGGCCCGTAAAGACGCCCCGCCAGACCCAGTGGTGGTGGAATGCCGGACCTCCTTCGGCTCCCGTCTCTGGGCTGAGCGAGAACGAGGTCTACCTGGCTCCGGTTAGTGGAACGGGTGCTACCTTGAAGATCGGAGCGCCCAAAAACATCTCCAACCACCCGGGCTACGACAATCAGCCCAAGTTCGAGACCGATGGTCGCGGCATTGTCTTCACTCGGGCCGATGGCGGGTCGCGGACCGATATCCACCGGTACGACCTTGCCAGCGGAAAGATCACTCCCGTCAAGGAGACCGCCGAGAGCGAGTACTCCGCGACCCCTATGCCCGACGGTCGCGGCTACGGCGTCATCCGCGTGGAGTTGGACGGAGTTCAGCGCCTTTGGCGGATGGACCCCGCGAAGGGCAAGGCCGATGATCTTCTGATCGCCACCACTCGCCCCATCGGCTACTTCGCCTTCCCCGAGCCCCACGTCGTGGCGTCGTTTGTTTTGGGGAACCCGGCTACCCTCCAACTCATCGACCTCGCCACCGAGGAGTCGAAGGTGATCGCCTCCAACATTGGTCGCTCGATTCAGAAAATACCCTGTCTCTTATACACATCTCCGAGC
>ENA-ORBV01013499-ORBV01013499.1-microbial-mat-metagenome-genome-assembly--contig:-NODE-13499-length-12404-cov-13.253914_pt1 | contig 12404 bp, 10 predicted proteins | sample MGYA00237777_ERZ505514 | MGnify/ENA primary metagenome ERZ505514 (study PRJEB26160, sample SAMN06269048) | microbial mat metagenome | isolation source: Oligotrophic lake microbial mat | place... | reverse complement strand
GGCTCCACAACACGCTCCGAACGGCCCGTGGTACCGTTCCGGCCAGCGAAAAGGGCCGCTTCAAACACTTATCCTCCAGCTCCTTGCCGTCGACCGAGGTCGGTGTGCCAAAGGCGAAGCCGACAGTCACTTCCTGCGCAGAGTCCGGTGCTTGCTGCGGATCGGTGGTCAGCATCCAGACGTCGTCGGGCGGTGCGTTGGCCGGCGATTCGAGCGCGCCGCCTTCGTGGCTGATGTGCCACAGGTTGCGATCGCGCGAGTAGATCTTCTGGCGCGAGGCGGTGACCTCGATGCCCTTCTGGTCCGCGTAGTCGAGCGCGTCCTCGCGGCTCTTGATGTCCCAGTCGCGCCACGGCGCGATCACGGCCAGCTCGGGAGCGAGCGCCTGGTAGGCGAGTTCGAAGCGCACCTGGTCGTTGCCCTTGCCGGTGCAACCGTGTGCGACGGCGTCGGCGCCGATCTCCTTGGCGTAGTCGACCTGACCCTTGGCCAGGATCGGTCGCGCCATGCTGGTGCCGAGCAGGTAGCGGCCTTCATAGACCGTCATCGCACGCACGCACGGCCAGACGTAGTCGGTCAGCCACCCGCGGCGCAGGTCGTCGACGCGGCACGACGCTGCGCCCGACCGGGCGGCCTTCTCGGCGAGGCCCTGCAACTCGTCTTTGCCCTGGCCGACGTCGCCGCAGTAGGCGTGCACCTCGCAGTCGTAGCGCTCCTTCAGCCACGGCACGATGATCGAGGTGTCGAGGCCGCCGGAGTAGGCGAGCACGATCTTGTTCGGCTTGGTCATGACTCGGTTCGGGTCGGGTGCATCGCGAAGCAGTCTACGCACGGCCGCCGGGAGTTACAGCGCGTCGATCGGGGCGGGGGGTATCGTGCCGTGCGGCGAGCGTTCGCCGGCGAAGCGGCGTCAGGGAAGGCGGAGCCTCCGGAGCCTCTTCCCTCCCCTGGACGCCGACGGCGCTGACGATCACACTTGCGGCATGTTGCACCGTTCCGTCGCGGTCTGGTTCGCAATCGCATCGAGCACGTCCGGTCTGATGGCGCAGGCCACGATCGTCAGCGGCGGCGGTGCCGCGCTGCAGAACGCGATCAACGCCGCGGTCGCTGGCGACGAACTCGACGTGCAGCCGGGAACCTACACGCCGGTCACCTGTGGCAAGGGCATCCGCATCACGTTGCGATCCGGCGCCGAGGTCGGCGCGCTGTTCTCGACGACGGTTGCGCTGCTGATCGCCGGCGTGCCCGCGACGCAGACTTGCGTGCTGGCCGGCGGCAGGGTGTTCGGCATCAGCGTTACGCAATCGAGCGGCACCGTCGTCATCGATCAGACCGCGGTCGAGTTCGCCACCAAGCTGAGGTCGACAGGGTCGCATGCCACGCGTGCCCCGGTCTGCAGGATGCTCTGAGCGGTGCCACCGGGTGAGGTCAGTCGCATGCCGTCGGTCGCGACGTTGTTGAGGTTGGTCAACACGAGCGGCCCGCCGAAGGCTCCCGACACCACGGCACCGCCGAGCGCGCTCGGGGAGAATCCCGTCGCGCCGATCAAGCTGTCGCCACCTTCGGAAGACACCCAGCCGAACAGGTTGGTGGCCTGATCGAATGCGAACCACTGCCCGAAGAGATGCTGGCCGGAGAGCGTCGCCGTCATCGGCACCGTGATCGACACCGAGGCGGTGCCGCCGGCCAACACGGGAGCGATGAGTGTGATGTCGGCCGCAGTGAGCAAGGAGCACCCCGCAGCGCCGACTGGCGCCAGCGAGAACGACACACTCGACGTGCCGCGATCGCGAACGTTGCTGGCAACGCGTTGTGCAGGTCGATGCTGTAGGTGGAACCCCTTACTGGCAGTCCGGCCGCTCGGATCGTTGGCGTTCCCGCTGTGCCCGGACAGGCCGTGCCGTAGGTCGTGAACGATGCCGATTGGCCCATCGCGGGCACGACGGCGAATGCCATGGTGAGAGCGAGGCTGAGGGTCTTGTGGTGCAGGTCATCTCTTCAGGTTGGTACGTCGTCGCGCGAGCAGGAGATCGCGATCGACGGGACACCCACCCGCGACGATATCGGCGGCCGCGGGGTTGCACAGCGGAGAGGCACCGATGCGAACGTCTTGCAGACCGCTACCAAGGCGTTGCGCCGCAATACCGAAGTGGCGGCAGCCGCAGCGTCGATTACGCCCACTCGGGCGACGACTTCCTGCACGTCGACCGCTTCACCTGCAGCGGCAATCTGACCGACCCAGGCATGGCTCTCGGCGTGGCAGGTCGCGTCCAACAAACGCCGCGGGGCCTGCGCGGCGAAGGCAGCGCAAGCCCCGGGCACGGGCGTCCTGATCACAGGCGCCCGGGCAATCGATGTCCCCTCAGTTCATGGCGATCGTGAAGCTGAAGACGTAGTTCTTGCCGATTGCCGGCATGGGGTGGCCGTAGAGGTCGATGCCGGCGTTCTGGCCGAAGTTCTGGGTCCCGACGCCGATGATCAACCGCAGGCCGTTCGACAGCTGCAGCGGGTTGTTCGGGAACACCGCCGGGTTGTACATCCCGACCTGGGCCGAGACGGTGAAGCCGACCAGGGTCGGGTTGTTCGGGATGAACAGGGACGGCCTGTTGACCGTGTCCGCGGGCAGGGTCACCAGCGGCAGGACGAGGAGGACGTCATCGAGGTCCGGGCCGAGTGCAAAGGCGCCTTCCTGCAGGCCGAGGAACATGTAGCACTCGGCGGGCGGAGTCTCCCAGGTCTTGGTCGCGGTCGCGCAGCGGGTCACACCGAGGCTGTCGACGAAGCAGGCGCGGATCGTGTCGGTGCCGATCACGGTGCTGGTGTAGGTGAACTCCGCGCGACCGAGGGCGTTGGTCGGGCCAGAACCGAGCGGGCCGGCGTTCGGGCCGGCGGTGATGTCGAAGGTCACGGTCGTGCCGACGACGGGGTTGCCCTGGTTGTCCGCGACCGTGGCCGTGACGGTGTGCGGGTCGTTGAGGAAGTTGGTCGCGTTCAACGGGGTGAGCACGATGCCCTGCACGATGACGACCTGCTGGCCGCCGATCGCGCACGCGCCGCCGGTCGCGCTGTTGGTCGCGAGCACACCGAGGAAGCCCGGGAAAACCGAGTACTCGTCGTGCCAGCAGCAGACGTCGAGCGCGTTGCTGATGCCGGTCGCGGCGCCAGCTGGCGTTGGGGTGATGTCCGAGAACTGGGGCGGTGTTACGCAGGTGACGCCGCCGATGGAGCCAAGGTAGCCGTACGGCGAGTTCAGGGCGCACGACGAGAAGCCGAGCAGACCGCCGCCACCGTTGATGAAGTTGGCGACGTCGGCGGAACGCAGCGTGAGCGCGTCGTTCTCGGCGTTGGTCAGGCCGCCGCTGGGCGTGTTGAACTGGTCGCTGACGACCGCGAGCATCGCGAAGCCCGCGAACGACTGGCTGGTGATGTTGGCGGCACCGTTGACGTAGGTGACCAGTCCGGGACCGAGGTCGGCATTGATCTGGTTCCAGAACGCCGTGACTGCGTCACTCGCCTTGCCACCACCGATCACGAGGATGCCAGCACCGCCGTTGGTGACGTTGTTGAGCACGCCGGTGTTGCTGCCGTTCGTGATGACGGACTCGTAGACGCTGATCGGGCCGTGAGAACCGGGACCATTGTCCTCGGCGTCGATGCCCATCAAGACGATGGGGCCCTGGGCGAGTGCCGGGACGAGAAAGAGAAGAAACGCCGCGATGCTTGCGATGTGGCGCATGGATGCTGTACCTGACGAGGTGAACCGCTCCGGTGAGACTGCAGCAGAATGTTGACGGTCTTCGGCGGCGGGACAGCCCGGAAACGGGCGAACACGCGTTGGCTTCTTGTAGCAACTGCCAGCTGGCGTTCGCCCACCTCCGACCGGTCACTTAGGGAAACGTACGATCCGCCCGGAGCCTGCAGCGAAATTTCGAGCTCAGCTCGTAAGTGGAGCATGGTCAGAGCTTTACGGCGGCCCTTCGCACGACCCGCCGCTTCGCGCACCGGCTTCGTGCCCGTACGTGTCCCGCCAGTCCCTCGAGCGCGCGCCCGTCGCAATCTTGGTGAGGCGGCGCGCCGGGTCTTTCGCCCTCGCACGTCGTGGACGCGGCCCGGACGCCGTCGACGCCCGGCGCTTGCCGGTTCAGCGGCGCAGACGCACGATCACCTCGCGGGTCTCGCCCGGCACGGCCTCAACGGCACGGTCGCCCCGTCCGAAGTCCGGGTGGCGCGCGAAAATCCGCGTTAGGCCGGCGAGCAGGTGCGTCGCGAGGTGCTCGGCTGCGAGGTCCGCCTCGGCTTCGAAGTGACCGCCGTCGATGCCAAAACCCTCGACTGTCGCGAGCGGCACCGCGCGGCCCTGTTCGTCCACCACCCGCACGTTCACGGAAGCGAGCGGAGGCACGACGATCGGCGGGGGGCGCGACACGGGCGGCGCGATGTCGACGGCGATCGCGGGCACTAGCGGGTAGCGCGAGTCGCCCAACGAGATGCGATGTATGCCCGGAGCGAACCCCGTGAGGGCCACCACGCCGAACTCGTCCGTGATCCCGACGACGCGCTGCGCGTTCGTTCCGACCACGTGCACCGCGAGCCCCCCCACCGGCGCGCCGTCTCCATCTGTCACCACACGCACCTCAAGCGCGGCGGCGGCGAAGGCGGGAGCGACGGCGCTGGACGAGAGGGTCTGCTGCTCGGCCGCGGGCCCGTCCGCGAGGTGTTCGCGTGCCCCAGCCGGAGGGGTCCTTGTGAGCGCAGCCGCACGCGCCACCTCACCGTGGTCGGCTCCGAACGGCCCGTGGTACCGTTCCGGCCAGCGAAAAGGGCCGCTTCAAACACTTATCCTCGAGCTGGGGCTCGACGCGGCGAGGGCGGCGCTGGGGCATACGTCCCCGAGTACCACGGAGGTGTACGCCGAGCTCGACATGGCCCAGGCAGTGGCCGTAATGCGGAAGCTTGGCTGAGGCGCATGGCCACGCTGACTTCCGGCGGAGCAGTGCGGGTCGAACATTCGTCCCAAGTGCTTGGCGAGGCCACCAGTAGTTCCCACCGAGCGTTACTACGTAAGATATTTACCTAGTTTTCACCTTGCCGCTCGGCTTCACGGTGTACGATCAGGGAGTCTACCCCGCACGCGGACTGCTTAAAGGGGCTCGCGATTCCACGAACTTCTTCATCAGGACCCTCATGAAGCACTTTTCTCTGCTCGCCACCCTCGGGATCTTCCTGATAGTCGGCACGCTGTTCGCTGCGACGTTGAACACCTATCCCATCGGCACGATAGTGCTGAACGGGGGACAGGACAGCGGAACCACCGACGCTCAATCGTTCGATGGCGACGACAGCATCATCGGGAAGATAGAAAACAATCTCGATCTTCCCAATTACAAAATCACGGATCTTGACTTGGAACTGGAGTCCACAGGAACGCTGGGCTCAAGCGCACTAGATGGAACTGTTGCGCAGAATGGCGCAGCCGCTACAAACTTCACAATTGCCGGAAAGTCGGTGCCAGTCGTGAACGGCAGGGCATATGTTGACGGACTAAATATTTCGGAGGACGCGGACGCAAACTTCACAATAACAGGCGTTACAGGCGGGGCCGGCGACGATCTCCTCGTGAAGTTTAATCCCTCGATCACCGCAGTGACGGGTGCCTTTTTCGAGGCGAACGTTTTTGAAAAGTTCGACGTCTCCCAGGCTTCGGATTCTGAGCGCAATGATCTGGCGGCAGTTCGGCATACAAAGCTCCTAGCGTCGGTGTCGAACCAGGACGGCTCGAAGAGAATCAATGAGTTTAGCGGTCACATCTCCTTTCCTGGCAGCTCAAGAGCTGATGTTGTAGCCGTCGAGCTTCGGGATGCAGCAACGGACGCTTTCATTAGTTCGACTCTCACGGTGACGGGCGACACCTTCGTCATTGACGGTTTCACCCCCCGGCCAGCTGGTTCCGGGACCATTCTGCTGATCGATCTGGATTCAGCGCTGAACCTAAACCCAGCACGAGTCCGCATCACAGGCACTTTTGTGCAATGATGGCCGGGAGCCACCTTTCCCTCGCCAGGCTTCGAGGGTATCGCGGGTGATCAAGCTGATCACCTCGCTAGCTCACCAAACCGTGGCGTTGTAACACTTCGTGGGCGGGCGCGCTCTGGCGCGCCCACCGGGGATGTGCCTGATTGTTGGATATAGAACGGTTCGAAACGCCGGTCTGTTGGCGTCCTGCCGCTGCGATAGCCTCGAAGAACGCCATCAGCCAAGATTCAGTCGTGCATTTTGTCCCACCAACCGACGTAACTCGGAGTCGGATGCCTCGGCATCCTTTTTGGGCCCACCGAAATACGGTACTGCGGTGGGTGGCCCGCTCGTCCGCCGCCGGGGTTCGAGTTTGCGTGCTGACACGCGATCGAGCGCTCCCCCACCCCTGTCGAAGCCCGATTCAGAAGCCATCGGAGGGTCGGGGTTTGCTTGGCCGCGCCCAGGAGCGCCCGAAGCCAGCCAAGACCTGCGGGACTACCCTGGGCTAATGCCCCACGAGACAGAGCGGACCAGGCCAAGCTGGCTCCACAACACGCTCCGAACGGCCCGTGGTACCGTTCCGGCCAGCGAAAAGGGCCGCTTCAAACACTTATCCTCATAGCGCGTGGACCGATTTCTTGGGGTCACGTCAACCGGACCACGCATCATCATCTCGTCGAGCAGCATCATCCACGCGTGGTCGTCCTCGTCATCGCGGCCTCGCATCAGACGACTCAGGAAGACGTGGAGATCACCACGGCCAATCCGGCCATCCGAGGCGATCATCGCTGCCATCATCATCTCGCAGCGGCGAACGCGCCGTTCGAGAGATCGGGATCCAGAGGGTGAAGCCATGCGCTCTCCTAGATTCCGCGAACCTGAGTGTGGTCTTGATCGAAGTCGGACACGTTGCCCCAGCCATCGAAGCTGAAGCCCACCTCGTCCACCACCGTACCCAATGTGGCCGTATCGTACCATCTTACTGTGTCACGGTTGTAACGCGGCCGAGCCCGTAGTTGCTCGGCGACGGGCGGTTCCTGCGCACGTTCGTCGAACGGCTGTTAGTGAACACCCTCGGCCGGGCCCTCGAGGGCGCCGATCGGGGCGAGATGGCCCGCATCGTCCCGGGACTCGATCCGGGGGAGCGCCACCCTCCGCGATGTCGTCGCGGCCCTGGTCGAGACACCGGCGTTCCTCCGCCGCTCCGCAAGCGCGTAGGGCGCTTCCTCGGCCGAGCACGCCGGAGTCGACTTGCATCTCGAGCACTTGGGCCGGAGCACCCGGCAGGTTTTTCGGAGCGCCTAAGGCGATCGCTACGCGTGCCTTGTGTCAATTGTGGGAGATTTTATAGTTGGAAGCGACGGGGGGGGTGGTACCGTGGTTTGTGTGGTCCTGGCAAGTGAGTGAGCGAACGTCGCTCCATTTCGCTTGCCTCGGTCCGCGTCAACACCTTTCCCACGGACCGAACTTCCATGTCCGCATTTCTATCCCTCGCGATCGCAGTGTTCACTTGCGGTGCGGTGACACCCGCGCAAGATCCCTGGCTCCACGTGTCAGCCCCGGCTCAGGTTTTCGAGCTCGAGGAAGGCTACGCGATCTCCGTCTCCGGGGGCAGATTCTCCGACGCGACTCCCTCCATCCGAGTCTTCTTGGGGCAGTCGGAGATCACGTCCCAACTCACGGTGACCTTGACCCACGAGTCGCGTGTGGACGCCGACTCGGACGGAGTCCTTGAGGACTACACAGGCGAGTTCACGGTAGCGTTCGACCAGTTCGTCCCCAGTCGCCGCCAGCTCTTGCGCACGGAAGTCTCGGTGAACGGATCAGCGGGAGTGGCCAGCGATGAGGAGATGACCGAAGTTGTCTCCCACGTCGCGGTCAACGTCGACAACGCCATAGATTTCGGCGAGGAGAGCGTCCACGTCGCCGTCACTGTCGAGGGCCTCTTTGTCGCTTCGCAGACGCTGGAAATCTACTTGGGTTCGAACGACGTCACATCCTCGGTGACGATCACGGGTCCGGTCACGGTGTTCGAGGCACTCACTCCTGGCACCCCGCCGTTCGTTCGCCTTCGCCGGCAGTACTACACGGTGGACGTTTCGGCGCTCGGCGAGTTTGCAGGCGCCCTGCAGTTCGTCGCCAGCGTATCCGGGACGGGTCGGGGAGGGGTGACGACCGGCAGTTCCTCCGCCGCGAGCGAAACCATCGGGGAAGGTCCTTTTGAGCCGGTTCAACCCAATCCCTGCAATGACGCGCTGGATGCCTTCATGGAGGCACTCGAGCTGAGCGGTGGCGGTTCGAGCGGGTCTCCGACCGCCGTAAACGCGAGCGCGCAAGAGGTCAAGGACGCTGCGAAAGCCCTGCAGGATGCGCTCGAGGCAAACAACTGTCCCCTGCGCGGGCAACACACCGGTCCCGACGGACAGACGATGAAGTACAGCGTCGGAAAGGATGCCTCGTCGAACTCCAAGAAGGACGCGAAGGCAAGCTCCAAGGACCACGATTTGGTGGTCGCCATCGGGGGGGATGCACCGTCCGGAACGGGCGGCAGCGCCACGGCGACCAACGAAATGCCGGGTGGCGCGGCCGTGGCCGTGGGAGGCAACGGTTCCAGCGGTTCGTCCAGTCCCGGCACCGGCGGCAACGCGACTTCCGTGGCAACTCCGCCCGCCGGCAGTACAGCTCCCGCCGCCGGGCAAGCGACCAGCGTCGGCGGGTACGGAGGCCACAACGGCAATCCGAACCAAGCGGGGGGGATGGGCGGCTCTGCCACTGCCAAAGTCGGTGAGCACGGCGGCGGCAACTACCCGGGCGCTCCGGGGGCCGCTGGAAGTCCCGGCACCGCCGGTGGAGGGGGCTGGGATGTGATCGTCGGGGGCGAGGGCCAACTCGACAACATGTGACGCCGGGAGCCGTGCGGCGACTTGGGCTCGTCCAGGTCACGCGGTTGAGGAACCCGGTGCGGAACCGTCCTCCCGTGTGGCCGGGCAAGTCAATTGATCCCCCTGCGGGCATGAAACGTGACCCCTCTCGGAGGCGGGTCATGGGGCTTGCCGGGCCTATGCTTTCGGCGTGGTCCCTCCCGGCGCTCGGCGGGCCTTGAGGTCCTTCATGCGGTAGCTCTCGCCCAAGATCGGCACGAGGTGGACGAGGCGGTCGAGGACGGCGCTCGCGATCACCGGGTCGGGGAAGACCTCGCCCCACGACTCGAAGCTCTTATTGCTGGTGACGATCACGCTGCCGCGCTCGTAGCGGCTCGCGATGATGCGGTAGAAAGCGTCCGCCAGCAGGCGGTCGAGTGGTGTGAAGCCAAGCTCGTCGAGCACGACGAGGTCGGGCTCGATGTAGTTGGCAATCGTCTCTTCAACGGTGTGGTCGGCGTGCGCACTTCGCAGCGCGGCCGCGAGGTCTTGCACCGTCGTGAAGCGCACGTCATAGCCCAGCTCGTACGCCTTCAGGCCGAGGGCGATCGCGAGGTGCGTCTTGCCCGTCCCAGGCTGGCCCACCAGGATCGCGTTTTCGTGGCGTGCGACGAAGTCGCAGCTCGCGAGTGACTTGACGAGTTTCACGTCGAGCTTCGGCTGGAAATCGAAGTCGAAATCCTCGAGCGTCTTCGGCCCCGGGAAGCGCCCCGATTTGACGCGCTTCGCAAGACCCTTGTTGTCGCGCGCCTCGAGTTCACCGTCGACCAGTGACTCGAGAAACTCGAGGTAACTGTGCTTCTCCTTGATCGACGCGGCGTTCTGGGCACCGAAGGCTCCCGCCATCGCGCCAAGGCGCAGCTTCCTCAGCTTCGTGTCGAGCGCCATCTCAGCACGCCTCCTTCGACCCGAACAGCGCGCGGTCGTACTCGGCGAGCGGACGGCCGAAATCGGACGCGCTTGCGCCGGCATCCGATCTCGGCGCGTCGAGCGGCAAGAGATGCAGCCCGCGGTCGAGGATGCGCTCGACGCGTACCGCGCCGTCGAGCGCGCCGAAGTAGAGCGCACGCGCACACGCCTGGTCGGCGGCGACCGCACCGTGCTCCTCCACGAGTCGCGCGAGCCGCTTGACCTGGTCGGCGAAGACCCACGCGCCGTTGCGGATCTGGCCGAGATACTGCCGCGCGCTTGCGCCAGGAGATATGGTCAAGAGTTGTGGTTGGAAATCTGATCCGATCAAGCGGCGATCACCTTGATGCCATCGATGAAGCGGACGCCTTGGATCAGGTCCGCGAGGAGTTGGTGGCCGTTGAGCTTGCGCCATGAGCCCTGGGCAGCTTCCGCCAGCTTGAAGACCATGGTCAGGGTGGCCATCCTGGACCCGCAGCCCTTGGTGCGTTTGGTCCGCAGTCGCACCGTGCCGAAGGTCGATTCGATCGGGTTGGTGGTTCGCAGATGCTGCCAGTGCTCGGCGGGGAAGTCGTAAAAGCACAGGAGCTCGTCGCGGTCCTTCTTCAGGCACTCGGTGGCCTTGGGGTACTTCGCTTGGTAGAGGTTGACGAAGTGATCGAAGGCGCGCTCAGCGAAATCCTTGGTCTCGGCCATCCAGATGTCGTGCAGACGCTTCTTCACCTCGGGCTGCATTCGACGCGGGAAGTGGTTGAGGACATTCACCGTCTTGTGCACCCAGCAGCGCTGCGTGCGTGTTTTCGGGTAGACCTTGGGCAGCGCCTTCCAGAAGCCGAGCGCGCCATCACCGACGGCTGCTTCCGGGGAGGTTTCAAGACCTCGCTCCTTGAGGTCGAGAAGGACTTCCTTCCACGATTGTTCGCTCTCGCGCACGCCGTCGTGGACCGCCAGCAGCTCCTTGTCGCCGTCCGCGGTCGCACCGATGACCACCAGAATGCAGGCGCGTTCGCCCTCCAGGCGCACGTTGAAGTGCACGCCATCGACCCACAGATAGACGTAGCGCTTGTTCGCCAGCGAGCGCTTGTTCCACTCCTCGAACTCCTTCTCCCAAACCTGCTTCAACCGGACGACGCTGGTTGCGGAAAGGCCCGGCGCATCGGGGCCCAAGATGGATGTCAAGGCGTCCGAAAAACCGCCGGTCGAGACACCCTTGAGGTACAGCCAGGGGATCAGCTCGTCGATGCTCTTCGTACGCCGCAGGTAGGGCGGCAGAATCTTGCTGGTGAAGCGCAGCCGCTCGCCATCCTCGTCGACGCGGCGATCGCTGACTCGTGGCTGGCGGACCTCGAGCGGGCCGATGCCCGTCGTGATTTCACGCTCCGGCAGGTGGCCGTTGCGCACGACGAGTCGATGACCTTTCTCGTCCCGGATGTGCTGGAGCCCTTCGATGTAGGTCTCGACCTCGGCCTCGAGGGCCGCTGTCAGCATGCGCTGGGCGCCCAGGCGGACCACCTCGGTCAAAGCATCCCGGGTGGATGTTGCACGAAACCCGAGGGCTGTCGTAGCTTCAGACATGTGGCGTATCCTTGCTCCCTCGTCGGGGGCGTTCGGTGTTGGCGTGAGAACCAAGCACCAAGGGTACGCCGCTCTTCTTTTCAGATCACCGTCCACAACTTCTGGTCATACCTCCCGCTCAGCGCCCTCGCGCCGCTGTGTGTCTACGCTGGCATTTACTATCCGCTCTGTCTTGGTGTGGTGGGCGGCGCCGGATTCGCGTACGACGTGATCTGCACCGTAGGCCCCGCCTGCAAACTGGCCGGCCCGGTGGTCGACACATTCTCGGGGACCTACACCGTGAACGCCATCGCCAAGGGACCCGGACCGGCTTTTGCGGGAGTCGCCTTCAACCCATCCTGGACGCCCCTTGTGGACGGCGCGCCTGCGGATATGGCGATCGCCTTGCCGGCGACCAGCGCCGCGGACTGCCAGCCGGCCCAGATCACCGGTGTGACTGGCCCGGCAGTGATGCCGCCCCACGACGATCAGTTCCAGTTCCCTGGATACACCGTGACGGTGCAAACCACGATCGACGCGCAGAAGGTGACCGCGCCCTTCCTCTACGTGCAAGTGTTCCGTGACGGCGCGTACAAGGAGGCGATCACCATCGCCGGCATTCCGGCGGGAACCGCCTCTACGCAGGTGCCGATTGGCCGCGGCGCATGGGGATGGACCGACACTTTGGACGTGAGGCTTCGTTCCCAAAGCTGGCCAGAGCACGACCAGGAAACGGCGGTCATCTCGCTGCAGCAGAAGGATCCCCCTGGATTGGTGCCGATTCCGGCGGGCACGTTCCAGATGGGCACGAACGCGCCAAGCGGGCCGCCCTACTACGGGCCGATCGGACCCGTCCACCAAGTGACGATCAGCAAGCCCTTCTGGATGGGTCGCTACGAAGTGACCCAGGCGGAGTACGAAGCGGTCATGGGTGCCAATCCGTCCTACTATGTCGGAGCGAACCTACCTGTGCATCTAACGAATTGGTTCGACGCGGTGGTGTAC
>ENA-ORBV01013498-ORBV01013498.1-microbial-mat-metagenome-genome-assembly--contig:-NODE-13498-length-12405-cov-4.088822_pt1 | contig 12405 bp, 7 predicted proteins | sample MGYA00237777_ERZ505514 | MGnify/ENA primary metagenome ERZ505514 (study PRJEB26160, sample SAMN06269048) | microbial mat metagenome | isolation source: Oligotrophic lake microbial mat | place... | reverse complement strand
CTCATTCACAGACGCAAAGGCAGTCCCAGTCAAGCCACACTGCTCAGCCATTGACAAGAGCAGTGCTGCGTCCAATCCGCGAGGAATGTCTGGACAGCAGAAGTAGTAAGTAGCATCTTTGGGCAGCATCTGAAGTATCGGGCCATGCTCCTTGTCAGACACCATTCCCCACACGATGTGCAGTTTTTTGCCCTTGGCAATGCTATTCAGTTGCGATAGAATGGGAGCGATGCCTTCTTTATTGTGGGCCGTATCGCAGATGACGAGTGGTTGATTGCCAATACATTGCCAGCGGCCAAGCAGTCCGGTCTGTTGCACCACATTGCAGATGCCGTGTTGTATTGCTGTCTCATCGATAATTAGGTTGGACTGTTGCAAGGCGCGAAGAGCGCAAAGATCTCTTCCTTCGCGCCGTCAACATAGTCCACAAAGGACTACTAGGAAAGATCAAGACGGTTACGTGCGGCATCGGTGGTGGAGACGTAGGCGGGCCATTCCCCAAGGTGCCAGTGCCACCAGAACTGAACTGGGACATGTGGCTCGGTCAGGCGCCGGTGGCCGATTACTGTCAGCAGCGTTGTCACTTCCAGTTTCGCTGGTGGTACGAGTACTCGGGCGGCATCGCGACCGACTGGGGGGCGCATCATATGGACATCGCCCAATGGGGCATGGATGTGTCGGAGTCCGGCCCGATGACGATCGACTCGACGGCGACCAAGATGCCGAACATTCCTGGCGGCTACAACACGCCGAAGCAGATGCGTTGCACCTATCTGTATCCCGGCGACGTGGAAGTGTTCATGACGACGGAGACGGGAGACGAGGGGGTGTTGTTCGAGGGGGAGGAAGGCCGGATGTATGTGAACCGCGGCCGGATCACGGGCAAGCCGATCGAGGATCAGGACAACGACCAGGCCGTGCGCGACAAGGTGCAGAAGGTTTTGGCCGACGAGGTGTACCGCGGCCGCAAGGTCGGCGATCACATGGCGGATTTCTTCAACGCCGTGGCGGATCGCTCAAAGCCGATGTCGGACGTGGTGAGCCAGCACCGCTCGGTGAGCGCCTGCCATTTGGCAAATATCTCGGCGCGGCTGCAACGCAAGTTGACTTGGGACGCGGCGAAGGAGCAATTTGTCGGCGACGACGAGGCGAATTCGATGTTGTCGCGGACGCAGCGTTCGCCGTATGAGGTGGGGGCGTAGGGGAGGGCGTTGAGGGCAATAGGTTGTTGTGGCACGGTCTCCGGACCGTGCCACGGCGGATGTGGCGTCGCGCTGGATGGGAGACCTTCGGTCGGGGCGGTGGCACGGTCGGGAGACCGTGCCACAACCAGTTTCCGTGCCACAACCAGTTTCCGTGCCACAACAACGAAGACCGTGCCACAACTGTGCATGGGTAGTTGGAATTCGGAACGCGGAACTGTGGCGATGGCTGCGGTTCCGCGTTTTGTTTTGCTGGCTGCGACGCCATTAGATTAACCGACGGGCGGAGCAATCGAATCAATAACGACATATGCTGGGGCGCTATGTCCATTCTCCTCTGGCCAATCGCAACCGTGTTGGTGACGCCGGGCGTGGCGCTGATAGTCGCCCGGCGATACTGTGAACCGCGCTATGACAAGGCGGTGTTGCGGACGCTCTTTCTGGTGTGTGCGGCGAGCTGGGCATTCGGCGGCGTTGCGCTTACTTGGCTCTGGGCGCTTTTTTCCATGGGTTCCGGCGCACGCGGCCCTGGCGATAACTTCGGACCCACGATCATCATCGTTGCCTTTGCCGCGACATCGTTTGGACTACCGGCGATTCCTCTGACCGTTGTGTCGATGATCGAGTATGGCAAGCGACGAAGCACCGAGCGCGTCATGTTGATTCCGTTCGCGATGCTGGCGGTTTGTGTTGTGGCCGCAATGCTGCTCATGATCTGGCACCAAGTCTTTGGGAAATAGGAATGTCGCAGTTTCGCGTGGGAAGCGCGCCGCTTGCTGGCGTCGGCCGCCCCGTTGGGGCTACGGGGTGGTGTTTTGCGATCGTTCCAGGGGTTCGCTTCGCTCACCCCTGGCTACTGACGGTCGCCCCGTTGGGGCATTGGATACACGGGCGGTTAGGACTTGATGTTCCACGAGTGGCGTTCGTTGTTGGGGTTGAAGGCATGAGGACCCAGGGAAGGCTGTACTTGGACGTCCTGTGAATGGCGATTGTGGACAGCCTTCCCTGGGCTTATTGGGTGTGTTGCTTGGCTATTCGACCTCGCTCCCGCCGCTTGACACCTGGGGGCGACCGAATATCATAACCCTGCACGAGTTGCATCGATTTTCTCGCCTCGCTGTTGGGGGCGTTCGGCGTTTTTTGGGGAGTTTTTCCCCGTTTGGGAGTTCCGTCGCATGGCCGCCAATCGTCGTTTGGAAGTGTCCGAGGTCGGGGACGTGACCGTGGTGCGGTTCGCCGATCGCAAGATTCTGGACGAAGCGAGCATCCAGGAGCTGGGGGCGGAGCTGTTCCGGCTGGTCGAAGAGGACCACCGCAAGAAGATTCTGCTCAATTTCACCAACGTCGATTTCCTCAGCAGTGCCGCGCTCGGCAAGCTGATTACGCTGGATAAGAAGGTCAAGGCCGACAGCGGCAAGCTGAAGCTCAGCAATATCCGCCCGGAGATCTACGACGTCTTCGCGATCACGAAACTGAACCGGCTGCTGGACATCAAAGACGACGAAGCCGCTGCGCTGGCCGCGTTCTAGTGCTGGTTCACCACGGAGAACACGGAGGGGGTCTGGTCCGTTTTGAACCGCGGAGAGGGTCGGAGAGGTTGGGTTGGTGATTGGTGTAAGGAAGCTGGTCGGCCACCGAATCTTTGAATAGGTAGTCGCGCGGGCATTCATTCGACATTCGGGCTTCGACATTCATTCGTCATTCGGATTTCGTCCTTCGACATTCGCCACAAGAGTGGTTTCTTAGCACACCGCCAGTCAGCCTATTTAACGCCCATGTCAGACGCCGACTGGACTTGGCAGACGGATCAGTCGTTTCCCAGTGAAACGGGCGCTGGTCGGCTAGTCCTGGAGGAAGTTCTCGATCAGCTTGAGCGGCACTCCTGGTTCGAGCAGGACATCTTCGGCGTCCGGCTGGCGATGGAAGAGGCGATCGTCAACGCCATCAAGCACGGCAATCGCCACGACGCGGACAAGAACGTCCGCGTGCATTGCCGGCTGTCGCCCACGCGGTTCTGGATTCAGATCACCGACGAAGGGCCCGGCTTTCGGCCCGACGACGTGCCGGACTGCACCGCGGAAGAATACATCGAGCGCGATTGTGGGCGTGGGATCATGTTGATGCGTTGCTTCATGACGCACGTGGAGTACAGCGCGTCGGGGAATACCGTGGTGATGGAGAAGCACCGCGGGGCGGGGGAATGACGAAGTTCGAAGTCTGAATGTCGAATCAAAATTGAATGACGGAATGAGCTGGCGGCGATTTCTTCTGTCAGGCAATTTGCTGGCGACCATTTGGGATGTGGCGGTAATGGTTGCCTTGGCTTGGTTTTTCTTCTTTGACCAGGGTGCCTGACCTACGGCGTGAGTAAGTAACAGACGTCTGTGACGATCTTGGATGGGTCGCTGTTCCATTCGTCTTGCCAGTGGCCGTAGATTTCCCAGTTTGGGCCGGCTGGGGTGCGGGCGTTTTGTTTGCACCAGTTTTGGATGGCTTCGTGCGCGAGGTGCAATTGGCCGTAGGGTCCGACGTGCGTTGTCGTGGCGACGGGGCCGGATGGCGTGGATGAGCTGATGACTTCGCCGTGGCCGGCGAAGGGGGATGCGAGTTCGACGCCGACTTCGAGATTGATCGCGTCGTCGAGGTAGACGGCGACGTGCCGGCCGGCGCCGGGGATATTTTGGGAGCGCACGACATTCCAGACGGCGCCACAGGCTTCGGGGACGATTTTGGGGAGTTGCTGTTGGCTGGCGCGGCGACGGACTACGGCTAGCGGGATGCTGGGGTGTTGTTCGAGGCGGACTTCTTGGGGCATGTGGATGCCTCCGTCGGTTGCCGGGAAGGGAGACCTTCGGTCGGGGCGGTAGCACGGTCGGGAGACCGTGCTACAACTGCGCTTGTGGTTGCTCGCCGGATACCGAACGATGCGCGTAGGCCATGCAGGCCTGGATGTCGGCCCGCTCCAGGAACGAGTATTCCGCCAGAATCTTTTCCGGCGAATCGCCAGCGGCGAGCATGCCGAGCACATGTTCGACCGACATGCGCAGGCCGCGAATGATGGGTTCGCCGCCGAAAATCGCGGGATCGACTGTGATGCGGTCGAGGACTTCTGCTTTGGACATGGTCAGGCTCTTCAAATCGGCTTGGCGATATGCTTCCCCAGGCAATTCTATCCCATGCCTTTGGCCCGGCCTACGCGAAATTTTCCGGGCGGAGCCAGTAGGCGAATTCTGGGGCGGTGAAGGCTTGGCGCGCGGCTTCGCGTTCGGGGTTGAGGATCATGGGGCGGCGCGGGCCGGGGATGAAGAGGACGTCGTAGAGCTCGTGGCAGCCGGAGGTGAAATCGACAGCGCCGATTTCCTGGCCGGTGTTTAGATCGATGATCACGATGGCGCAGCGCAGTTCCGGAAAGCGACTCTGTACCGGCAATCCGCCGAAGATGTGTTTTTCGCGGATGCGGCAGAGGCCGACTAAGGCGTAGTCGCCAGCGAAGGCCAGGCCGCGGGCATAACCAGCGAGTGCGCAGACGACTTCGCGCTTGCCCGTGGCAGGATCAACGCGGCAGAGTTCGCCGGCGCCGCTGTTGAGCACCCAGAGCGTGTCGCGATACCAGCGCGGCGAGTGCGGCATGGATAAACCGCGCGCGGCGATTTCTCCACTCGCGACGTCGATGATTATGCCGCCGTCGGACTTACTCGCGCGCCAACCGCCGGGTTCGTCGCCGATGCCGAGCGCCGTGACGTACGCGGGCCGTCCATCGCGCATGGCGAGTCCGTTCAAGTGGCAGCGATCTTCGGGTACCAAAGTTGTGACGAACGGCGGTTGCCAGCGCGGGACGAAGCTGTGATCTTCGCTGAGCTGAGCTAAGCAAGAAAAGCGCGTGTTGACGAGCCAGAGTCCGTCGTCGCCAAAGGCCAGGTCGTGGGCGTTGACGTCACCGGTGAAGTAGGCGACGCGCGGCAAATACAGCGCGTCGTAACGGCCCGGCTGCTCGGGCAAGTAGTGCGGCGCGAGCGATGGCGCGTCGGCCAGTCGCAAGATGTGATGTCGCGTCGCTATGGCCAGGCGGCCCGACTCGCAGGCCATGCCGAGCGGCTTGTCGAACTCGCGCATGATGAGGGTGACTTGCCGCCCGTCCCAGCCGAACATGCCGACCTTGCCGGCCTGATAGGTGCTGACCGCCACGACGCCGCCGCACTGCTCCATCCAGGCGGCGAAGCCGGGGGTGATGGAGCAATCGATACGGGCGCTGGGTTCCATAGAAGTAGGTGGAGTAGTAAGTAGGTGGAGTAGGTGGAGTAGTAAGTAGGTGGAGTAGATCTTAGAGGAGATCTGCTTCACCTACGATCTGCTTCACCTACTTACTACTTCACCTACTTCCCCCAAGCACTACAGTTTGGCGAAGTATTCGTCGCTGGCTGTGATGCCGGCGAGGACGCGGGGTTCGTAGGTGCCGCGGTTGAGGGCGCTGGATTGGAACTCGTTGCCGGCGTTGTCGGCGGCGCGGCCCAGGTACTTGGTGTAGTACGTGGCGGAGAGCCGGCGATCGGCTTCGATGCTTTTCAGCACTTCGCTGGCGACAAAGGATCGACTGCCGCCGCTGGACAGCACGCCGACGTAGATCTCGCGGCCTGTCGCGTCCGCCGTGCGGTTCAGCACCGCCTGGTAGAGGGCGTTGACGAAACCTTCGTTGGTGCCGCCGCCGCGACGGGTGAAGAACTCGTCCGATCCCAAGATCGAGGCGCGGACGTCGTCGATCGATTTGCCGCGGGCGAGGAGCTGCGTATGCACATCCAAGCCCGCCGCGTCGACGGCGCGACCGAGCAGTTCCTGATACAGGTCGCTGACCAGTTTGTTGCGGTATTCCGGGCTGTGCTGAATCATAAAAGACACGTCGCCGCGGGAACGGCCGCTTTGGATCAGGTCGACGTAGAAGCCGAGACCTTGCGATTCCGCAGCGCGGCCGAGCAGGTCTTCGTAGAGATTGTTGACGAAGCGCTGGTTGGCGTCACCGTCGTCGTCGGAAATGTTGACCGCGGCGGTGGATTGCGCGCCGAGGGTGACGCCGCCCGTTGGCGACGAGAGCGTCAGGTTGATCGACTCCACACCTTCCAGCGCGGCGTCGTTCAGAATGGGGATGGTGAACGTTTTGCTCGTTTCGCCGGCCAGGAAGGTCAGCGTACCGGAGGCCGTGGTGTAATCCGAACCGGCGCTGGCGCTACCGTTCGACGTGGTGTAGTTGACCGTCGCGTTGGCGGCCGTCCCGCCGGTGCGAGTGACGGTGATCGTCACCGAGCCGCCGTTTTCGTTGACCGTGAAGATCGGGTTGCTGAACTGCACCGTGCCGGCGGTGTCGTTGTCGGTAATGGTGCCGGTGGCCGTGCCGTCTGCCAGCGTGGCGCCGCTGGGGGAAGTCAGATTGACGGTGAACGTCTCGTTGGCTTCGTCTAACGAATCGCCGGCGATTGTGACGGTAATCGTCTTTGATGTTTCGCCTGGGGCGAAGGTCAATGTGCCAGTGGCCGAGGTGTAGTCGCCGGGCTGCGTGGCGGTGCCGTCGGCGGTGGCGAAGTTCACGGTAACCGGGTTGCCGCTGGGACCGGAGAGCGTCACGGTGAAGCTGACGGTCGTGGTTCCGCTATCGCCTTCCGTGACGGTCGCGTCGCCGATGGAGATTGTCACCGCGCTGTCGTCGTCGGTGATCGTGCCGGTGGCGGTGGCGTCGGCGAAGGTGGCGTTCGTGGGATTCGTGAGCGTGACGGTGAAGGTTTCGTTTGATTCGACGGTCGTATCGCCGTTGATCGTCACGGTGAAGGTCATGGACGTCTGACCCGCCGGGATGGTGACCTGGCCGTTGGCGGCGACGAAGTCGGTACCGGAGGTCGCTGTGCCGCCGGTGGTGGCGTAATTGACCGTGACGGGCAATCCGCTGGCCGCGGAGAGCGTGACGGTGAAAGTGAGCGTCTTGGTCCCCGTGTTGCCTTCGGCGACGAATTGATCGGCGATGGAGATGGTCGGCGGAGCGTCGTCGTCGGTGATCGAGCCGGCGCCGGTGTCGTCTTGTAATGTCGCGTTGGACGAGACGCCCGTCAGGACGACGGAGAAGGACTCGTTGGCTTCGTCGAGCGTATCGCCATTAATGGTGACGGTGATGGTCTTCGAGGTTTCCCCCGGCTGGAAAGTCAGCATGCCGGTGTTGGCGACGAAGTCCGTTCCGGCGATGGCCGTGCCGGCGGCGGTGGCGAAGTTAACCGTGACGTTCTGTGCGGCGGCAGCCGACAAGGTGACGGTGAAGGTGGCGGTCGTCGTGCCGGTGTTGCCTTCGTTGACGGTGGCGTCGGTGATCGACATGTTCACCGCGCCGTCGTCGTTGGTGATCGTGCCGATCGCGACGTTCTTGTCGAGCGAAACGCCGGTTGACGGGTTCGACAAGGTGACGGTGAACGTCTCGTGCGGCTCGACGGCGGTGTCGCCGGCGATGGGGACGGAGATGGTTTTCGTGGTTTCGCCTGCTGCGAAGGTCAGCGTGCCGTTCGTGGTTGTGTAGTCGGTTCCGGCCGTGGCGGCGCCGTTGGCGGTAGCGAAATTGACCGTGACTGGCTGGGTGCTGGCTTGGGAGAGCGTCACGGTGAACACGAGATTCTGCGTGCCGGTGTTGCCTTCGACGATGCTCTTGTCGCCGATCGAAAGCGTTGGGCCCGAGGCGGCGGGATCGTCGTCGTTAATGGTGCCTGTGGCGACGCCGTCGGTGAGCGAGGCGTTGGTCGGCGCACCTAAACTGACGGTGAACGTCTCGGTCGGCTCGTCGATGGTATCGCCGATGACTTTGACGGTGATGTTCATCGACGTTACGCCCGGCTCGAAGGTGAGCGTGCCGGTTTGGTCCTGGAAGTCGCTGCCGAGCGTGGCGTTGACGCCGGCGAGCGAGAACGGCACGGTGATTGTCCGGTCGCTCGCGGCGGACAGCGTGACCGTGAATACGAGATCGACTGTTCCGCTGTTGCCTTCGGTGGCCGCGGCAGGCGGATCAGCGATTGCAACCAGCGGCGCCGCGTCGTCGTCGTTGATCGTGCCCGTGCCTGTGGCGTCGGCGCGCGTGATGCCGGTGGACGGGCTGGACAGCGTGACGGTGAGCGTTTCGTCGTCTTCATCGCGCACGTCGCTGGCGATGATGATGGTGATCGTTCGCTGCGTTTGTCCCGCGGTGAATGTCAGCGTGCCGGTTTGCGTGGCGTAGTCGCCTGGCGCAATTGCCGTGCCGTTGGAGGTGGCGAAGTTGACCGTGACGTCTTGCGACTGAGCGGCAGACAACGTCACCGTGAAGGTCATTTCGACGGTGCCGGTATTGGTTTCATTGACGGAGACGTCGTTGATGGACAGCGTGGGGGTGACGGTGTCGTCGTCATCGATCGTGCCTTGCGCCTGGTTGTCCGGAGTAGTGGCGTTGGCGGCTCCGGTGAGGTTCAACAGCAGGGTTTCGTCGGTCTCGGGCGTCGTATCACCGGTGACTTGGACTGTGACGGTCTGGGACGTCTCGCCAGGGGCGAAGGTGACGGTTCCGGTGGCGGCTGTGAAGTCGGTTCCGGACGTGGCCGTGCCATTGGCGGTAGCGTAGTTGACGGTGACCGTCTGGCCGCTGGCGGCCGAGAGCGTGAACGTAAACAAGAGGTTCGTCGTGCCGGTGTTGCCTTCGACAACCATGACGTCAGCAACGGAGATGGTCGGCGCTTCGTCGTTGTCGGTGATCGTACCGGCGCCGGAATTGTCTTGGATGGTTACGCCGGTCGAGGGATTCGAGAGCGTGACGGTGAGGTTTTCGTCGAGTTCGTCCAGCAAGTCGCCGAGCACCTTGACGGTGATTTGCGCGGTCGTCTGGCCGGCAAGAATCGTGACCGTGCCGGTTTGGGCGGTGAAGTCCGTGCCGGCGAGGGCCGTGCCGGCCACGGTGGCGAAATCGACCGTGGCGTCGGCGGAGAGGGCTTGCGACAGGGTGACGATGAAGACCAGGTCGACTTCGCCGGCGTTGCCTTCGACGATGGTGGCGTCGCCGATGGAGATCGTCGCGCCGTCGTCGTTGGTGATTTGGCCTTCGGCGACGGCGTTGCCCAGGGTAGCGCCGGACGGGGAAGCGAGCAACACCAGGAAAAGTTCATTCGGCTCGACGATCGTATCGCCGTTGACGACGATGTCGATGGTTTTGCTGTTTTCGCCCGGGGCGAACGTGACCGTACCGGATTTCGCGACATAGTCGACACCGGATTCGGCCGCGGCATTCGAGGTGCTGTAGTTGACCGTGACTTCGCTCTCACTTGGATTCGAAAGGGAGACCGTGAAGGTAAGGTTGGTCGTGCCTGAGTCGCCCTCGTTGGCGGCTGCGTGGGCGATCGAGACCGTCGGGATCGGATCGTCGTTGGTGATGGTGGCGACCGCCTGATTATCATCGATGTCACCGGCGACCGCGTTGCTCAAGATGACAAGGAACGCTTCGTCGTTTTCGTGTTTCGCATCGCCGTTAACGATGACTTGGAAGGTCTGCGTCGTGGCGCCGACCGCGAAAGTGACCGTGTCATTGGCGGCGACGTAATCCTCGCCAGCCGTCGCGCTGGCATTGGCCGTGGCAAAATTGACGGCCACTGCTTGCAAGCTGGCAAAGCCGAGCGTGACCGTGAACGTGACGATCGTGTCGCCGGAATCGCCTTCGTCGGCGGTGATGTCCGCAATCGTAATCTTCGGCAGGCCGTCGACCGTGGTGCCGGTGACGGTGATCGTGACTGTACCGGTGGCTTCGCCGCCGTCGCCGTCGAGGCGTTTGTAGGTGAAGGTGTCGTCCGCGGTTTGGCCGATGCCGAGGGTTCTTAGCGTCGTGGAGGAACGCGGGTCGTAGGTGTAGCTGCCGTCGGCGTTGATGGTGACGGCGGCGCCGAGCGTGCTGGTCAGCGTGGCGGCTTCGATGGTGAGCGTCGTGCCTGTGTCGACGTCGGTGTCGTTGGCCAAGAGGCCGGTGGCGGCGGGGACGGTAAGCAGAACGTCTTCGTCCACGACATCGTCGTCGGCGGCCGCGACTGGGGCGTCGTTGACGCCTGTGACGGTGATCGTGACCGTGGCGTTGACCGTGCCGCCGTGGCCGTCTTCGACGGTGTAGGTGAATTCATCTTCGACGGTATCACCGGTGGCCAAGGCTTGCAGCGCGGCGACGTTGCGGGGGTCGTAAGTGAAGCTGCCGTCTTGATTGACGGTCACCACGGCGCCGCTGGTGGACGTCGTCGGGGCGAGGATCGTGAGCGTGTCGGCCGTATCGGGATCGTCGTCGTTGGCCAGGATGCCGGGGGCGTCGACTGTCAGGACTGCGTCTTCGTTGGCGGCGTACGTATCGTCGCCGGCCGTGGGAGCGTCATTGACGCCGGTCACGGTGATCGTCACGGTTCCCGAGGAGGTTGCGCCGAGGTTGTCGCGCACCTGGTAGGTGAACGTATCGTCGATCGTGGCGCCAGCGGCGAGGGCCTGCAAGGCGGCGGCGGCGGTGGGATCGTAGGAGTAGCTGCCGTCGGCATTGATGGTGACGGCGGCGCCTTGCGTGCTCGTGACCGTGGCGGCTACGGCCGTCAGCGGCACGTGATTGTCCGGGTCGGTGTCGTTGGCGATCAACAACGGGTTGGTAACGGTGAGGACCGCGTCTTCCGTCGTAGCGCCGGTATCGGCGACGGCGGTGGGCGCTTGATTGTCGTCGTCGTCGATCGTGCCGAGAGACGAACCGGTCGCGCTGGTGGTGTTGACGGCGTCGGTGATGTTGATCGAGAACGTTTCGTCACCTTCGGCCAAAGTGTCGCCAATGATCTGGACCGTGAAGGTCTGGGTGAGCGTGCCCGGGGTGAATGTGAGCGTGCCGTTGGCGGCGGTGTAGTCGACACCGGCCGTGGCCGTGGCGTCGGCCGTGGCGTAGTTCATCGTGATTGTCTGCAGGCTGGCGAAATCCAGCGTGACGGTGAACTCCATGGCCACCTGGCCAGCGTTGCCTTCGACGATGGTCGGGGCCGAGGTGGTGAAGGTCGGCGCGGTGGTGTCGGCGGCGAGGCCCGTCACGGTGACGGTGACCGTGCCCACGTCCTCCGCGCCGGCGGCGTCGCGAATCGTGTACTGGAAGGTGTCGTCGATGGTCTCGCCGTCTTTCAACGTGCGGAGCGTGAGGGCGAGCGTTGGATCGTAGTCGTAGCTGCCATCCTCGTGCATGGTCACGGTGGCGCCGCGCGTCGACGTGAACGTGCCCTGCACCGCGATGCGCGTGTCAGTCGTGTCCGCGTCGTTGTCGTTGTTCAACACGCTGTTGACGAGCGAGACCGCGAGCAATTGGTCTTCGAAGGCGTCCGCCGTGTCGTCGGTGGCAACGGGGGCGTCGTTCGCGCCTTGGAGGTTGAAGGTGATGGTCGCGGTCGCAAGGAGTCCGGCGGCGTCTTTGATCGAAAACGCGAAGGTGTCTTCGAGCGTTTCGCCGGCTTGCAACGCCTGGATCTGGGGCGAAGTGGTGGGATCGTAGAAGTAGCTGCCGTTCTCGAGGATGCTCATGGTGGCGCCCATCGGCGTGGTGAGCGCCGCAACGAGGACGGCGGTCACGGTGTCGCCCGTGTCCGGGTCGCTGGAGGTCGCCAACAGCGCGCCAGCCGTGCCCGGCAGAATTGCGTCCTCGCCGGCATCGACCGTTACCAAGCCTGGAATGGGCGGATCGTTAACGCCGGTGACGGTGACGCGCACGGTGGCCGTGGCTTGCGCGCCGGCCAGATCGCGTACCGTGTAGGTGAACGAGTCCTCGACGATGGCGCCGGCTGGGAGTGCGCTTAACTCGACGGCGCCGCGTCCGTCGTAGGAGTAGCTGCCGTCGGCGTTGATCATCACCGCCGCGCCACGGACGCTCGTGATCGTGGCCGCGACGGCCGCGAGCGTATCGCCGACGTCGGCATCGGTGTCGTTGGTCAGGACGCCGGCGGCCGGCACTTCGAGTAGGACGTTTGCCGTGGCAGTGGCGACGTCGTCGACACCGACCGGGGCGTGATTCGTCGCGGAAACGGTGATCGTCACGGTGGCCGTATCGGTGCCGCCTTGGCCGTCGCTGATCGTGTAGGTGAAGGTGTCGGTCGCGGTCTGGCCGAACGACAGCGCCTGGAAGGCCGCGACGCCGGTCGGATCGTAGGAGATGCTGCCATCGCCGTTG
>ENA-ORBV01013496-ORBV01013496.1-microbial-mat-metagenome-genome-assembly--contig:-NODE-13496-length-12405-cov-61.831197_pt1 | contig 12405 bp, 7 predicted proteins | sample MGYA00237777_ERZ505514 | MGnify/ENA primary metagenome ERZ505514 (study PRJEB26160, sample SAMN06269048) | microbial mat metagenome | isolation source: Oligotrophic lake microbial mat | place... | reverse complement strand
AATGCCCCGGTTCGTCGCGAAGCGACGAATCGCGACGACGCATCAGCGTCGTTGCGAAGGGGATCCCGACCGCATCGTGCCCGGGCCGCGCGCACGGGCGGAGTCGCACCACGGGTGGAACGTGGACAGCGCACGCGAATCAGGACTGATCATCGGCATGAGCATGACTTTGGACATCGACGGCGGCTTGATGGCTCTGGCACGACGCTCGATGCGTGCTGAATCGAACTCGCGTATCGTCGAGCTGGCGTTGCGATCATGGATCGAGCAGGCCAGCCGCAAGCGTCCCGCCGCTCTGCACGGGGCCGTTCCCAAGGCTCGCGCGCCCGAACGGCGTCGCATTCGACGGCGATCTGCGTGAAGGCCGTCGACAATTCGGTTCGAATCGAAAGGCCGTCGTAGGGACGCGACCGAGCACCATGACCGAGCGCGCTTCAGAACCTTCGCCCGAGTTTCCCGAACATCGCCGTCGGCCGCGCTACTCGGGGAAAAATCCGCGGCGTTTCGAAGACAAGTACAAGGAGCTTTCGCCCGAGAAGTATCCCGAGCTCGTCGAGCACGTGCGTCAGCGCGGCATGACGCCGGCGGGACAGCACGTGCCGATTCTGGTCGACGAAGTGCTCGCGGCGTTGTCACCGCGGCCGGGCGAGCGCGGAGTCGACGCGACGCTGGGTTTCGGTGGACACGCGCAGCACTTCCTGGAGCGGCTCGCTCCTGGCGGGCAATTGCTCGCGCTCGACGTCGATCCGCTCGAGATGCCGAAGACCGAGGCGCGCTTGCGCAAGCTCGGTCACGACGAACGCGCGCTGATCGTCCAGCGCACGAACTTCGGGGGCTTGCGAGCTGCGTTGCACGAAATCGGCTGGAGTGACGGCGCCGACTTCGTGTTCGTCGACCTCGGTGTGTCGTCGATGCAGATCGACGATACCGCGCGCGGCTTCACGTTCAAGACCGACGGGCCACTCGACATGCGCATGAACCCGGGGCGCGGGCTCTCGGCGACACAGTGGCTCGAGCGCGCGTCACTCGAACAGCTCGCGATCGCGTTGAACGACGACGCGGACGAGCCTCACGCTCTGCGGATCGCGCGAGCCCTCGTCGCGCGGCGCAAGGACGGAAGCGGAGCGCTGCGCACGACGCGCGAACTGGCGCAGGCCGTCCGCGACTCATTGCCCCATCACATCGACGAAGACGAAGCCCTGCTCAGCGTGCGTCGCGTGTTCCAGGCCGTGCGCATCGAAGTCAACGACGAGTTCGGCGCTCTCGACGCCTTGCTCAGGCAGTTGCCCGAGTGTCTCTGCTCCGGCGGTCGCGCGGCGCTGCTCTCTTTCCACTCGGGCGAGGACCGGCGCGTGAAGAAGGCGTTCCAGCAGGGCGTGCGCGACGGAACCTACAGCGTGGTCGCCGACGAAGTGATCCGCGCCTCGCCGGCGGAACAGCGCGCGAACCCGCGCTCGGCTCCCGCCAAGTTGCGCTGGGCGCGGCGAGGTTGAGCTGGATCCGGCGTGCCCCCCGGCAATCACTCGCGCGGCAAAGCACTCCCGACGGACGGCGCGTTTGTCTCTCCGTCCTACTCGGCGTTTCCGCCCAGCGCGCGTGATACCGGAGGAGACGAGGCGAGACCTCGCTCGGACTCCGAATCGCGTTCCTCGGCCGACAAACGCGGTTCCGAGGCGCAGGCTTGGAGGCGGCACCCGGATTTGAACCGGGGAATAACGGATTTGCAATCCGTTGCCTTACCACTTGGCTATGCCGCCGCCGGTGGGACGTGGAAGCGTAGCCGCGCCACGCGAGCGGTCAAGTCGGGCCCAGCGAAAGCGCGCTAGACTCCGCGAGTTCGTGGGGGGAATGGCGGAATCGGCAGACGCATCGGACTTAAAATCCGAAGCCCTCACGGGCATGGGGGTTCGATCCCCCCTTCCCCCACCACGCGTCGTCCATCGACGGAGCGCTCGCGCGACGGCGCGCTCACGCCACGGGGCGCTCGCGCGACGGCGCACTCACGCCACGGAGCGCTCGCGCGACGGCGCACTCACGCCTCGGAGCGCTCACGCGACGGCGCGCTCACGCCACGGGGCGCTCTTGCCACGGCACGCTCACGCGATCAGCGGCGCGTGAGCCACTCGACGAGCAGGCGCGCACCGAAGCCCGAGCCGAGCGATCCGCCGACCCAGTCGCGATTCGATCCGCCCCACGCGACACCCGCGATGTCGAGGTGCGCCCACGCGGCGCCTTGGGGGCAGAAACCGGTGAGGAACGCGGCTCCCGCCGACGATCCGGCGCCGAGATCTCCGCCCGAGATGTTCTTCAGGTCGGCGAACGTGCCCTTCATCGCGTCCTTGTGCACGTCGAGGAGCGGCAGCGGCCAGAGGCGTTCGCCGGTCGCTTCTCCGGCTGCGCGCAGCTCGGCTTCGAGTGCAGCCGTCGAGGCGAACATGCCGGCGACCTCGTGTCCGAGCGCGACGACGACCGCGCCGGTCAAGGTCGCGAGATCGACGACCACGTCGGGCTTCACCTTGGCGCCGGCGTAGCAGAGGAGATCCGCGAGCACGAGTCGACCTTCGGCGTCCGTGTTCAAGATTTCGACGGTCGTGCCGTTCATCGCGACGTGGATGTCGCCGGGCTTCGTCGCGTTGTCACCGGGCATGTTCTCCGTGGCGCCGACGAGTCCGTGCACTTCGTAGGGCACGTCGATCGAGCGCAACGCGTGGAACGCGCCGAGGACCGCGGCACCTCCCGACATGTCGTAGCGCATCTCGTCCATCTTCGCGGCCGGCTTGATCGAGATGCCGCCCGAGTCGAACGTCAGGCCCTTACCGACGAGTGCGATGCGACCTTTCGATTTGCCCTTGGGCTTGTAGACGAGGTGCACGAGGCGCGGCGGTTGGCGCGACCCGGCGGCGACGCCGAGGAGCAGTCCCATGCCGAGCTTCGCCATCGCCTTCTCGTCGTGGATCGCGCACGTGATGCGACCCGTTTTCACGAGCCCCTTCGCGGCGTTCGCGAGTTCGATCGGCGTGAGTCGGTTCGGGGGTTCGTTCTGCAGGTCGCGGGTGAACGCGCACGCTTCGGCGAGGATGCGGCCGCGCTCGATGCCACCGGCGCAGTCCTTGGGCGCGACGATCGAGAGGGTCTCCAGCTTGAGCGACTTCGACTTGCTCTTGCCCTTCTCGAAGCGGTAGCTGCCGAGGAGTGCGCCTTCGGCGAGCGCAGTTCCGACGACCGCGGCGCCGATCTTGTCGACGATCGCGCGCGGCACGATCAGGGCGGCGCGTTTGGCGCCCTGAGCTTCGGCCTTCTGAGCGATGAGCGCTCCGAGGCGACGCAGGCGTTCGGCGTCGAGCGCGCTGAGCTTGCCGATGCCGACTCCGAGTACGCGCTGGTGAGTGGCGTCAGCGCTGCGGGACTCGCGGAATTCACCGGAGAAACCGTTCCACGCGTAGTCGCGCACGGCGAGTTCCTTGCCGACGTCGGGCTTCGTGCCTTCCTCCGCGAGGACGGCGACGAGTTCGTGCGCGTCGAGGCGCGCGTGGGATTCGATGTGGGTGAGTTTCATGACTTACTAGTCGAAGCGAAGCGGAGACCAATATTAAACGTACGTGACGGTCTGGCCGCGCGATGCACGGATTCGACAGTCGGCGCGTAGTGATGGAGAGATCGAAGGACAGCGCTGTGTGCGGCCGCGCGTTTGGGCGGCAGGCCGCAAAAGTCAGGATCGCACGCCACGAAGCGTGTGTGAGAACTCCGACAACCGCAGTCCGCACCGACGCACGCGTTACCCGACGCACGCGTTAGCCGACGCACGCGTTAGCCGACGCACGCGTCACCCATGGTTCGCACCACAATCTACTCACATACCGTGATACTTCGGCCCCCCCCCGCCCTCCGGCACGACCCACTCGATGTTCTCGTACGGGTCCGCGATGTCGCACGTCTTGCAGTGCACACAATTGCTGAAGTTCACAATCGGCCCCTTCGGCTGACCCTCCTTCGGCCACTCGTACACCGCCGCCGGACAGAAATGCTGGCACGGATTGCCGAACTCCTTCGTGCACCGCTCCACACAAATCGTCGTGTCGAGCACGAGCAGATGCGCCGGCTGATCCTCCTCGTGGATCGTGCCCGAGTGGTACACATCGGTCAGCTTGTCCATCGAGCGCGCATCGTCGAACACCGGCTTCACCATGCGCGATTCCGCGACCCGGCGCGTCGTGGTGTGATCCGCATGCCCCTTGCGGCGCGCGACCAATCCTCTCCCCCCCGTGATCATCTGCACGCCCGCATCGATCATGCCGCCCAGGAACCCCTGGTCGAACGCTTGGCGCCAGTTGCGGATCTTCCACAGTTCCTCGCGCGCCCACGAAGCTTCGAAGAGCTCCGTGTAGCGCGCCAGTCTCGCACCCGACGTGTCGTTCGCCGCGAGCGCCTCGGCAATGGCTTCCGCCGCGAGCATCCCCGACTTGATGCTCAAGTGCACTCCCTTGAGCGTGCTCGCGTTCAAGAACCCCGCAGCATCACCCACGAGGACGAACCCTTCGCCCTGGAGCTTCGGCATCGCGAAGTAGCCGCCCTCCGGCACCACCTTCGCGCCGTAGCGCAGGACTTTGCCGCCGACGAGGAGCTTCTGGATCTCGGGATGCTGCTTCCACTGCACGAACAGCGCGTGCGGATCGAGCTTCGCGTCGTGGTGATCGAGACCGACGACGTAGCCCAGCGAAAGTCGATTGTCCGGCAGACCGTAGATCCAACTACCGCCGTAGCCGTCCATGCCGAGCGGATAGCCGCCCGTGTGCACGACGCGTCCCTTCCGCGGCGCGCCGACCTCGGAAGCAGCCGCGCACCACTGCGCACCGATCTCGGGCGTGACCTCCCACACTTCCTTGATGCCCGTTCCGTAGGTCTGTGGATTGCGGCCTTCGTCGAGCGCAAGGCGTCGGATCAAGTGCTTCGCGAGATGCCCACGCGCGCCTTCGCCGAAGACGGTGACGAAGGCCTTCACGTTCATGCCCGGCTGGTACGTGTCCTTCTTCGCGCCGTGCTTGTCGATGCCGGCATCGCGCGTCTGCACGCCGACGACGCGATCGCCATCGAAGAGGATCTCGGCCGCGGGGAAACCGGGATAGACCTGCACTCCGGCGGCTTCCGCTTGATCCTTCATCCACGCGACGACGCGGTTCATCGACACGATGACGTTGCCGTGGTTCTTGAGCTGAGGCGGACAGAGCACGCCTTCGAAGCGCGTGGCGCCCGTCTTCGAGAGCCACCACATCGCATCCGGGCCGACGTCGGCCTCGACGGGGCAACCGCGCTCGCGCCAATCGGGAAAAAGCTCGGCCATACCGCGCGGATTCATCACCGCGCCCGACAGCGTGTGGTCCCCGATCTCCTCGGCCTTCTCGAGCACGAGCACGGTCTTGTCGGTGATGCCCTGCGCCTGCAGCAAACGCTGGAGGTGGATCGCGCACGCGAGGTTCGCCGGACCCGCGCCCACGAGGAGGACGTCGACGGGGAGTTCCTCGCGCTCGACGCCTTCGAGGTTCAACGAGTACTGGCGCGGTGCGTTCATGCTCATCCGTCCGCGTGGCGCTTCGAAGGGGCCGGGATGGACTCCGTATCGGGCCGTTGGGCCGAGCAGGATAGCGATCGACCGGGCGTCCTACACGCGCGGTTCAGAGGAGAGCCCGCTCAAGAACGGATTCGTGCGTCTTTCGACCCCGATCGTCGAGGTCGGACCGTGCCCGGGCACGAAGCGCACGTCGTCGGGGAGGCTCAACAATTCCCGCTGGATCGAGCGGATCAGGGTGTCGTAGTCGCCGCGCGGGAAGTCCGTGCGCCCGATCGAGCCGTGGAAGAGGACGTCGCCGACCAACGCCAACTTCGACGCGGTGTGCACGAAAACCACGTGTCCCGGCGTGTGACCCGGGCAGTGCCGTACTTCGAGGTCCAGCGATCCGACGCGCACCACGTCGCCTTGGACGAGCCAACGGTCGGGCTCGAAGCTCCGGGCGGGCTCGAGACCGAACATCGCGGCTTGCTCAGGGAGGCTGTCGATCCAGAAGCGATCCTCTTCGTGTGGGCCGACGATCGGCACGTCGAGTCGTTCGGCCAGATCTGCCGTCGCCCCGGCGTGATCGCAATGAGCATGCGTGAGCAGGATCTGTCGGATCGTCACGTTGCGCTTCTTGGCCACGTCGAGGATGCGCTCGATCTCTCCGCCCGGATCGACGACGGCGCCTTCGCCGCTCGATTCGTCGAGGAGCAGCGAGCAGTTCTGCTGGAACGCCGTGACGGGCACGACGAACGCGCGCAAGGGGCCGGTCACGAGCGATCTCCGATCCACGCGTGTCCGTCGGCGTAGATCTCCTTCTTCCAGATCGGGAGCGAAGTCTTCAGCTCGTCGATCAGGAAGCGACACGCCGCGAAGGTTGCCGCTCGATGTGGACTCGCGACAGCGATCACGACGGAGGGTTCGCCGACCGAGACGGTTCCCACGCGATGCAGCACGAGCATGCGCGCCGATTCTCCGCCCAGCACCTCGGCGCGACAGCGCGCGAAGATGCGCGACATCTCTGGGGCGGTCATCGCGCCGAAGGCTTCGTAGTCGAGTCGCACGACGTCGCGGCCGAGGTTCGTGGCGCGCGTCGTGCCCGTGAAGAGCGCGATGGCCCCGCAGGAATCGTGGGCCACGCGCAACTGAGCGTCCGCGGGATCGATGCGCTCGCTCGCCAGCTCGAACACGCCAGCCTCGTAGTCGTCGTCCGTCGATCCGCCCGAAACCGGCGGCAAGAGCGCGACGTCGTCACCCACGCGCAGCACGCGCGCGTCGTTCGCGTACGTCGTGCCCACGACGCCCGCGACGTGCGCCAGCGAGCCGAGTTCCGGATGACGTCGCGCGAGCTCGACCTTGAGCTCGCTCATGGTCGCGCCATCGCGCAAGTTCTCGAGGACGATGCGATCCACTCCTGCGCGCTCGCGCAGCGCGGCGAAAAGCCGAACGGTGACGTCCATGGGCGAAGTGCGTGCTCGATGGACGTCCGCGGGATCAGAACGGCGTGTCGTCCGCCGCCTGGTACTCGGCCGGGCGATCGGGGAAGTCCCCGCCGCCGCTCGGGCGCGTCTCGCCGCCCGGACTGCCCGAGAAGCCGCCGCGTTCCGCACCGCCGGCGCGCTCGCCCTCACCGCGACCGCCGCCGACGAACTCCCACTGATTCGCGACGACGTAGAGCTTCGAGCGCTTGCCGCCACCGTTCTTGTCCTCCCACGTGTCGAGGCGCAGTTCACCTTCGATGAAGCAGGCCTTGCCCTTCGTGTGGTACTTCGCGAACGGCTCGGCACGCGCGCCGAAGATCGTGACGTCGACGAAGGTCGGCTCTTCCTTCCACTCGCCGGTCGTGCCGTCCTTGAAGCGACGGTTCACGGCGATCCCGAACTTGCAGATCGCCGTGTTGTTGGCGGTCATGCGCACCTCGGGGTCCCGGGTCAGGTTCCCCATCAGGATGACCTTGTTGAAGCTCGCCATGAGTCGTGTCGCTACGGCGCGCGGCCGCTCTAGGAAGTCGTCGGAATGGAGAGCGCGCGGGCCGCACGCTCGTGAGTGCGCGGAGTCTAGCCCCGCGGAGGGTCCGCGGAAACGACCCTTCCGACTGCGCCGTTCTCCTGAATCGCGCGGCCATCGCGTAGGATCGTGGGCTCGCACAGGAGACCTGCTCATGCCCCCCACGCCCGCTCTCCCCGGTCGCCCCGAATCCGCCCCCTCGTCGAAAGACGGCGGTCGCAACCGCCGCCGCTGGGCGCGCGCGCTGGCCGAGATGCCGATCACGCTCATCGGCCCCGACGGCTCGAGCGAGGCCAAAGTCCGCGATGTGTCGCGCGCCGGCGTGTGTTTCTTCCTCGACCGACCGGTGCCGCTGATGACCGTGCTCGGCGTGGCCTTCGATCTCGCGACGCCCGTCGGTCGCACGCGCGTGCAAGCGCACGGCGCGGTCGTGCGTTGCGAGCGGATCTCGAAGAGCATCGATCACTGGGAGATCGCCGTCTTCCTGCACGACATGGCCGAGAGTGATCGACACGCGCTCGAGGAGTTCGTGGCGCAGCGCGGCGGCAGCTGAAGTACCGGATAAGAATCGATCCACACGACGCGAGAGGCTCGTGAATTCCGGCGCTTGCCGCTTTCGTGTTCGAAACGAGAAGACTGCCTCGGCACGACGTCTCCTCATGACGGTGCGGAGAGCGACAGCGGGGGAAAACCCCTCGAACGGTCCAGGGTAGCGCTCTCGTGCTGAAACCGAAGTTCGCCTAGGCGTTCGCGATCCTCGGGTCCGTGGGCTTGCGAGATTTCGGCACGCTGCGTAGCTTTCGGACAACTCGCTGATCGCAGCGACCGGTTGCTCGTTCCCTTTCCCAGCTCGCGCCTCGCTGCAGTCTCCTCGCTGCAGCACGGCTCCGCGCGCACAGTCCTCGCCGCCATGCTCTACCTTCCCGCGCTCGGTTCTCTCGTTCGCCGTCTGGCCTTTGTCGTGTGCGTCGGTGGCGCTGCCTCGACTACAGCTCCCGCGCAGTCCTACACCGTCGGCGGCGTCGCTCAAGTCGGTTCACCCCCTTCGACGACCGGCGGCGCGTTCGTCATCGCGCCGCCGATCCTGAATGCGCACGCGAGCTTGATCCGGGGCGACTCGATCACGATCAGCGGGACTGCGCGCGACGCTTTCCAGGTCGAGGTGTCTGGCCCAAACGGCCTGCTCGCCGTCCCGGTCGCGAACGACACGTTCTCCGTGACCCTTACCGTTGGGCCGGTCATGGGCGCCAATCGCGTGAACCCGCTTTACTTCACTGCGATCGCGCCGACGTTCGATCTGCAACGAAGTGCGCCGGCGACGACGCACGTCACGCATGACGGAGCGCCGCCGAGCGTGTTCATCGACTTCCCGCCGACGGGAGCGCAGATCACGACTTCGACCATCGACGTCATGGGCAGAGTCGGCGACCTCTTGAGCGGCTACAACGGCCTCGACGTGCTCGTGAATGGGCAGCCAGCCGGAGTGAGCATCGGCACGGGCAACAACGGAACGTTCGTGCGTCTCGCCGTTCCGCTGAATCTGGGCCGCAACACGATCGAAGCCATGGCGACTGACGCGGTCAGCAACGCGAATCTAGTTTCGATTCAAGTCACGCGCGTCGAGATCCCACCGGGCTCGCCGAGCATGTCGGCGATCTCAGGAACTGGCCAGTCGGCCGCAGTCGGCACCGAGGTGGCCGACCCGATCCGCGTGCTCGTGCGGCGCGGAAACGGACAGCCCTTCGCCGACAAGGTCGTGACGTTCCGCGTCACGCGCAACGACGGGCGTCTGGCGGCGACGCCGGGCGCGACCGATGGAAGCCTGCTCTTCCAGGCGATCGCCGATGCGTCGGGCTACGCGGAGGCCCGCTGGAAGCTGGGCGGCGCCGCCGGTCAGGGCAACAACCGGGTCGAGGTGACCTCGACGGACGTGCTCGGCAGCGTGTTCTTCTGCGCGTCGAGTACGGCCGGGACGGCCGACCAGATCAACGTCGGCAGCGGCAACAACCAACGCGTCGAGATCGACACGCTCGCGCCGGAGCCGCTGCGTGTGTGGGTGAGCGACTCGTGCAACGCGGTCGCGGGGATTCCGGTGACGTTCCGGGTGCTCGAGGGGGATGGATCGATCCAGAGCGCGCCTCAAGCCACGGTGAACACGAGCACAACGGGCCACGTCCAGGTGCTCTTCCGCGCTGGGCTGACGCCGGGTCCGAACGTGGTCGAGGCGCAGTTCGCGGGCAACCCGACGGGTGCTGCCGTGTTCACGGTGTACGGACTTGCACGCGACGCGACGTTGGGGACGCGCGTCAGCGGGCTCGTGCTCGACAACGCGAGTCAGCCGATCGGAGGTGCTGTGTGCACGCTGATCGTGGGGGTGCAGGCGCCGCTCACGACGACCAGCAACGATCAGGGGCAGTTCCGCTTCAACGCGATTTCGGGATCGGGCTCAGCGGATCTGTTCGTGAACGGGCGGACGGCGACGGTCCTCAATGGCCAGACGATTCCGGTGGGGAGCTTCCCCGAGCTGCACTACGAGCCCGTGCTTGTCGCCGACGCGGAGAACACGCTGGGGATGCCGGTGCTCTTGCCGCGGCTCAACCCGAACAACGAAGTCGACTACTACCAAGCGACCGGTGCCGAGCTCACGTGCGAGGGCATGGATGGACTGCGGATGTTCATCGCCCCGAACTCGATGCGCATTCCGAGCACCTACGGCGGCCACGATTTCGAACCGGCGCCGGACGGCACGAAGGTGTCGCTGAATCAGGTGCATCACGACGACCTCCCGATGCCGATGCCCGACGGCGCCGCGCCCCCGTTCGCGTGGACGGTGCAGCCGGCCGGGGCACGCTTCGACCCGCCGATTCGGATCGAGTACCCGAACATGAGCGCGCTCCCCGCGGGCGCGATCGCGAACTTCCTGAGCTTCGATCACGACACCGGCCGGTTCGAGATCGTGTCGAGCGCGCATGTGAGTGATGACGGGCTCTCGATCCGCAGCGATCCTGGACAAGGTCTTTCCGTCTCCGGCTGGGGCTGCAACTGCCCGCCGTACTCGGTTACTGGGACTGTGAGGAATTCCTGCCACGTCGCCGTCGCGCTAATCCGCGGTGGTTTTCCATCCGGAATAGGGATCGGTGGTCTCTCAGGCTCCGGTACGAGTCTCGCGGAGTATCAGACTGGACTTCGAGCCGCAGCGCCTGGCCGAATCTTCGCGCAGGATATCGCGTCGTCCTCATCCGCAGATCATCAATTGACGCAGGTTGCGAACTGGTATGCGTCGCTACTCATTCCAGGTGTGCCAGCACCTCAGCTCGTGCTCATCGGCCACAGCCTTGGAGGAGATACCGTACGTCGATCGGGGGCAGTCAACGCCGTCCTCAAAATCGCAATCGATCCCATCAACAGGGATGAGATCTTTCCTCCGTACCCGTCATGTGTTGATGCCATTGTCTGTAGTCCGTTTAACCAGCGTTTCTGTGAATACACTGGTTCTATTCATGTCAACTATCTATCCGTGCCCCCTGACCCCTGTGCATTGCTAGTAATTCTCGGCTACAGGTCTCCTGGAGCGAGCAATCTCCTGTCATTGGGTGATCATTTTGAAATTGTCGATAATGTCTACGATCCGATTGAGGCCCGTGTACTTGCGTTGCTCACGCCAAGTCCTGAGGCTGGATCCTCTGGAATCAATATCGCATTAGATGAGACTTGGACCGTCACAGTCAATGGACAGGTGGCCCAAGCAAGGTCGGACGGAAGCCTGCGCCTCGAGAACGTAGCTGCCGCTGATCAATGGGGTACCGGCGGACCTGGAACAGCTCCCGACTTCCTCAGTGACGACTTCGTTCGTGTGGTGGCGACATCGGAATCGGGAGGGCAGACCCGCTGGGCCTTCAGTGATGGTTTCCGGATCAATAACGGTCAGACGTTCGTCATGGGCGACTTGACGCTCGCGAACGAGCCGCCGCCGTTGCCCGAATCCGTTCGAATCGAGTGTGCGCCGTGCTTGGTCGACGTCGGGCAGGACTTGGCGCTCAACGTGATCGGAACTTTGGGCAGCGGAGCGGAGGTCGATCTGCACTCGGCGGCGAGTTGGACGGCTTATCGCACCAGCGATCCGGCCGTCGCGACCGTCGATGCGGATGGGCGGGTGCGAGGTGTCCGCGCGGGATCGGTGTTCGTCACCGCGATCAATGGCTCGGCTACGGCGGTGAAGCGGGTCGACGTCACGAGTGCGGCGATCACGACGACGATCCAGGGATTCGTCGTCCTTGAGGATGGATCGCCAGTCGTCGGAGCGACGGTGTCGACGATCTATGGCGACTCAGGGACGAGCGGAATGGGGGGAGGGTTTGCTTTCTCGGCGCAAGTTCCTTCGCGCGTGTCATCGGTCATCGTGCGAGCCTCTGCGACGATTGCGGGTGCGCTCTACCAGGGCGCGTCGCAGCCTGCCGAGATCGTGCCGCTCGGGTTGACGGACGCAGGCATCATCGTGATTCGCCCTGCCTGCGGCAATGTGAACTTTCCGGGTCCTCATTTTGGCGTCGGGTCCAATCCCTTGTCGGTGACGAGCGCGGACCTGGACGGCGACGGGGACCAGGATCTGGCGCTCGCGAACCAGAATTCGAACACGGTGTCGGTGCTCTTGAACCAGGGCAACGGCACGTTCGCGACGCACGTGCAGTACGGCGTCGGCTCGCAGCCCTTGTCGGTGACGAGCGCGGACCTGGACGGCGACGGGGACCAGGATCTGGCGCTCGCGAACTACAGTTCGAACACGGTGTCGGTGCTCTTGAACCAGGGCAACGGCACGTTCGCGACGCACGTGCAGTACGGCGTCGGCTCGC
>ENA-ORBV01013493-ORBV01013493.1-microbial-mat-metagenome-genome-assembly--contig:-NODE-13493-length-12406-cov-7.141293_pt1 | contig 12406 bp, 13 predicted proteins | sample MGYA00237777_ERZ505514 | MGnify/ENA primary metagenome ERZ505514 (study PRJEB26160, sample SAMN06269048) | microbial mat metagenome | isolation source: Oligotrophic lake microbial mat | place... | reverse complement strand
GCACAGGCCCCTGAGCCCGAGCTGCCCCCTGCCCCGCTGGTGCATGGGCGGCCCACTGACGACGACGTGGCGGCCTTCCTCGGCTATGCCGCGAAGGGCCAGCCTGCGAGTATGGAAAGCGTCGAAGTGACGGGTGAGGATTTCGACGCTCTGCTCGAAAATATCTGAGCTGGCGGGCTCGACCCGGTGTATATTTCTGGGGTGACCCACCCGGTCACCACGACCACACGACCACACGACCCCTTGCCCACCCGGGTAACCACCAACAGTCGGGTTGAGGGGCGTCTTCACCAAGGAATCGATATGACCAATCCGTTCGACACCGACTACTCCGCGATGGATGACTCCGATGTTGGCCTCGACGAGGACAGCAAGAAGTTCACCCTGAAGGGGGAAGACTGGTTGAAGATGACGAAGAACCAGACCCTCCGCGGGGCCTTCGTCTACTACCACACCCTGGACATGAACAGTGTCGCCAGGGCCAAGGTCGCCGCGAAGGCGAAGGGTGAGCCGCTCACGGCTGACCAGATGCGGGCCGTCGGCCGCAAGGCCATCGAGGAGCGCGGCACCGCGCTCTCCAAGAGCGTCGACCAGCTCACGATCGTGGACCGTCTCGACATGTCCGAGGCGAAGTTCAAGCAGATGATGGGCCACTACCAGCAGGGTATCGGCTTCGTCCTCTCCAGGCTCGGGAAGGACGGCCCCGAGGCGGACGCGGTCTGGAAGAAGATCGCCGAGCCGAAGCAGTACTTCACGACGCTGCTCCTGCTGTACCCGACCAACCAGAAGGGCGACATCGGCGAGGCCGAGAAGAGCAGGCTCGCGACCGACTGGAGGCTCATCCCCTGGCGGTTCGGCAAGCAGCAGTTCGAGCGGATCTGGAAGCTCAACGCCGGCCTCCGCGAGAACAACCTCTCGCTCGCGACCCAGGACATCAAGCTGGAGTGCAAGGATGCCCAGTACCAGAACATCGAGGTCACCTTCGCTGGTGCCGCGATCTGGCAGAAGAGCGAGAAGTTCAAGCAGGTGGTCCTGGCAAAGGCCGTGGACATGTACGACAAGCTCGTCCCCTTCCGGGAGATGACCACCGACCAGCTCCGGTCGAAGCTGGGCATCGGCGGCCCGGCGGTGAGCGACGTGTCGGTGGGCGGCGGCGACTTCAGCGACATGCTGGAAGGCGTCTGATCCTACGAAGCGAAGGGCCCCGGGGGGATCAAACGGTCCCTTCGGGGCCCTTCGTGTATCTTACGGTCCATGATCACCCTTGGTCTTGACCCGTCGATGACGGGCTTCGGTTGGTGCGTCCATGACTCGTTGGCCGAAGGGCCCGGTCGTGTCTTGGGCCGTGGGCACTTCGGCACCTCGTCGAAGGAGTTCTTCGTCCGCCGGTACATCGACCTGCGTGAGACCGTGGGGCTCATTATCGACCAACACCCGGCCATTGAAGCCGTGGGGGTCGAGTCCCCTCCGTTCGGCGAGCAGTGGAGCGAGGGGCTCTATGGGCTCTTCGTGATGGTCAACGAAGCCATCTACACTCGCCGCAAGGACGTGGTGTTCTTCGACCCGACGACGCTGAAAATGCTCGTCAAGGAAGACCCCAAGGCCCGCAAGGGCAAGCTCTTCAAGCAAGACATGGTGGACGCGGCCAGGCTCGACACGGGCATCAAAGGCACGTTCAACCACAACGAAGCCGACGCCTACCACCTGGCTCGGTTCGCTGCGCGGTTCTGGCTCTTCTTCCGAGGCAGCGTCGGCACCGAAGACCTCACCCCATCAGAGCACCACGGCTTTGCCCGCGTACACACGTACAAGCGGGGGGCGAAAGCTGGTGAGACTGAGAGGCTGGGGGCGGTGTTTAAGGAAGGGCAGCGATTTCTCAGATACTCCCTCATCCCCCGAGAGACCCCATGAGCACAGCCAAGACGAAGACCAAGGCAGCCCCCACGGCGGCGAGCCAGCAGGCAGCCCAGACGGCGGCCCAGACGGCCGCGACCCTCGCCATGACCCGGGCGATGGTCCTGAAGGCCACGGGCAAGAAAGAGTCGGTGGTCAACTACTCCACGCGGGCCCATGTCTCTTCCGGCTCTCTCATCATCAACAGCCTGATCGGGGGTAGTGTCGCGGCCGACGGGAAGGGCCAGAAGTGCCCCGGCTACCCCAGGCGTCGCATCAGCGAGGTCTTCGGGCCGGAGTCCTCCGGCAAGACCACCATCGCGCTCTCGGCGGCCGTCGAAGTCCAGAGGGCCGGCGGGACGGTCATGTTTCTCGACCACGAGCACGCCTTCGACGACGGCTACGCCAAGTCGATCGGCATCGACCGCACCTCCGGATCGTTCATGCTCTTCGAGCCCGACACGCTCGAAGACGGCTTCAAGATGATGTACGCGGGGGTCATGACCGGCGTGGACCTCATCATCGTCGATTCGGTGGCAGCCATGGTGCCCCAGTTGGAGATGGACAAGAAGGTCGATGAGGCGATGAAGCTCGGCGTCGTCGCGGGCAAGATGGCCCAGCACCTCCCCAAGCTCCAGACCTACCTGGCAACGCACCCGAAGGTCGGCTCCGGCGAGACCAAGAAGACGGACCCGACGCGGCTCGGGACGGCTATCATCCTCTTGAACCAGGAGCGGGCCAAGATCGACACCGGGGGCCACGGGGGCGGCGACGGCGTGAACACGACAGGCGGCAAGGCCGTCAAGTTCTACGCTTCGCTCCGCATCCGGTTCAGCCGCACCGGCAGCGAGATGATCGAGCGGGTCGATCGCCTGACGGGCAAGAAGAAGAAGTTCCCCTACGGCAACAAGACGAGCGTGAAGATCGTCAAGAACAAGCTCGACGGCACGCAGGGCCAGTCGGGCGACTTCTTCATCAGGTACGGGTTCGGCCTCGACAACTACTACAGCATCATCGAGACCGGCTGCGCCGTCGGCGTGATGAAGAAGGACGGGGCCTACTACGAATACAGCGGGACCCGCATCCAGGGCCGCGACAAGTTCCGCTCCTTCCTCGTCGAGAACCAGAAGGTCTACGCCGAGCTGGCGCTGAAGGTGAGCGAGGTCCTGGCGGCCAGCGGTACGGCCCTGAAGGACGATGAGCTGGAGCCCGAGGACGAGATGCTGGCCGAGATGAACGAAGACCTGGGGCTCGGGGGCTCCGAGCCCGGCGAAGCCAGCGAAGAGGTCGTCGACGCCGAGGACGGTTTTGAGGAACCGGAGACGAACGAAGAGCCCGGCGACGCCTGATCTGGTGTAGTTAACCTCGCATGGTCGAGGTCGAAGTTCGGAACTTCCAATCCATCGAACGGGCAGCCTTCAAGGTAGAGGGCTTCACCGCCCTGGTCGGGAGGTCGAACATCGGCAAGAGTGCTCTCGTCAGGGCTGTCAAGGCGGCCCTGACGGGGGCCGCTGTCTCTTCCTTCGTGCGTCACGGCAAGGGGTGCCTCCGCAAGACGAAGAAGGCGAAGACCTGCAAGTGCTTCGCGGCGGTGCATCTGAAGGCGACGGACTTCGACCTGCTGTGGGAGAAGGGCGACAGCATCAACCGCTACACCTTCAACGGCCAGGTCTATGACAAGGCCGAGAAGGGCACGCCCGAGTTCCTCGTCCCCGCGTTCTCCCCCGTCAAGGTCGGCGACCAGCAGACGCTTCTCCAGGTCGCTGACCAGTTCTCGGCCATCTTCCTCCTGGACCAAACGGGAGGGACGGTGGCCGATGTGCTTTCTGACGTGGCCCGGCTCGACCGGATCAACGCGGCCATGCGGCTCTCGGAGCGGGACCGCAAGGAAGCGGCTTCAACCCGCAAGGTCCGAGAGAAGGACGTGACCGACCTTCGGACGAAGCTCACGGTCTACGTGGGTCTTGACGAAGCGGTCGCCCAGGCGAAGGCGACGCAGACCGCGCTCGATGCCCTGGAGCAGAAGTCCGCCGAGGTCGAGAAGCTCGACCACTTCATGGCGACGGGGGCGGCCCTGGGGCAGCGCGTACAAGCCCTGGAGGCGGCCCTGGCCACGCCCGTCCCTGACCCGGCTTCCCTGCGGGCCCTGACGGGCGCGCTGACCAAGCTGGGGGACTGGGCCGTGAAGGTGGCCGAGCAGACGGCGGAGGTGGAGCGGCTCGCCCCGGTGGCGGCCGTCGCCGTCCCGGAGAAGGCGCCCCTTGCGGCCCTCGGCCGCGAGTACGAGCCGCTCCACCGGTGGCACAGCCAGCTCGTCGGCTTCCGGGACCTCTTCCAGGCGATGAAGCCCGTTGAAGCGCTCCCCCCGCTCGACCCCCCGCCCTTCCGTGAGAAGCTCGCCGAGCTGGACCAGCTTCGGGGCTGGACCGTTCGGCTGCTCACGCTGGAGGCCGAGCTGGTTCGGCTGGAAGCCCAGTACGAGGCCGCGGTCGTCGAAGAGAAAGCGGCCCACGAGGAGATCGAGGCCCTGGGTGTTTGCCCCACCTGCATTCGTCCCCTGGAGGTCGCGTGAGTGATCCGAGCATCAACTTTGTCTTCCGCACCGACGTTCACGTCTCCGACCGGAGCCCTGTATCTTGGAAGGGGGACTACCCGGCCGAGATCTGGTCTAACCTCACGCAGGTGGGGGAGCTTGCTCGGCAGCATGATGCTCGTGCTGTCCTCGACGGTGGCGACTACTTCCACGTCAAAGCCGCCAGCCGAAATTCCCACACTCTTGTGGAGAAAACGGCACGCATTCACGCTGAGTATCCTTGCCCAACTTACAGCATCGAGGGCAACCACGACATCGCCTACAACAACCTCGATTCCGTAGGGAAACAGCCCATCGGCGTGCTCTACGCGGCGGGCGTCTTCCGGCACCTGCGGGAAGAGGTCTTTCGGGACGAGCCCCACGGGATTCAGGTTCGGGTCGTGGGCGTGCCCTACTCGCCCTTCCGCACGGTGGACGAGCTGAAGGCCATCCAGAAGCAGCCCGGCGACACACACCTCATCGCCCTGGTTCACCAGCTCGCCGGGGCCGACCCGCCCCCGAGCGTCGAGGACTTCTTCGGTGAGCCCGTCTTTCGGTACGAAGACCTGCTGACCGACGGCGGGCCTGACATCTGGTGCTTCGGCCACTGGCACAAGGACCAGGGCATCGTCCACATGGACGGCAAGCTCTTCGTCAACCAGGGGGCGCTCTCCCGGGGCTCTCTTCAGCGGGAGAACATCGAGCGAAACCCGAAGGCAGCCCTCTTGCGTGTCTGGGTTGGGGGCTTCGAGGCGCTGCCCCTACCGATGAGGGTGGCCCCACCCGAGGACGTGTTCGACTTCGACAAGAAGGAGCGAAACGAGCGGGAGTCGGCCCAGATCGACCAGTTCATCACCAAGCTCCAGGCCAACGCCACCTTCTCCCCCGAACAGGGGATCGAAGAGAACCTCGGGACGCTGGACTTTGCGAGGGATGTGCGGGATCTTGCCCTTGAATATCTCGAACGGGCGAGAGCCGAGGTGGGTTGATCATGAGCCAAAAAAACAGGTCTGAGGGGCTTACGGGCGCCCATGTGTTGCTCAAAGCGGCTACCGAAGCGTTCCCGCCCCGGGGGCCGCTTCCCGGAGCGACCGAGGCCCCCAAGCACGCCCTTCTGGTGGGCGACGACGGGAACCTGCACCTTGTGTTGGCTCTCCAGGAGGGCTTTCTCGATTTCGGGTTCGACCCCGAAGACATGGGGCAGCCGGCCCCGGTTCTGATCGAGGGCATTCGGGCACTTTTCGACGCCAAGCGGAGGTCCCGTGTACCTGAGTTACTCCGGCCACAAGAGGTTCGTAGGCTGCCCCAAGAGCTATTGGCTCAGCTACATCGAGAAGCCCGTGCTGGAGAAGCCGGACAACCGCGTCAACGCGATCTACGGGACGGTGGTGGGGGCGCTCTTCGAGACGTTCTACGCGACCAAGCTCTGGATGAAGTCGGGGGTCGAAGCCCAGCTCCTCGCCATGGCGCCGGACGTGCTCGACCAGACCATCGAGCAGGAGACCCGGGGCGGCGTCATCGACTTCACCGACAAGGCGTCGAACTACAAGTCGAAGGAGGCCATGCTCAAGGACGTGCTGGAGACCATCCCTCGCGGCATCCAGATCATCCGGTACCACCGGCTGCTCGGGACCGACGCCGAAGCGGAGGTGAAGCTCGACTCGACCATCGAAGGGCACAGGATCGGCGGCCGGGCCGATTTCATCATGACCCGGATCAAGCCGCAGGGTGACCGGGTCATTCTCGATGGCAAAGGCTCACGGCACAGGGACAAGTACGTCGATGCCTGGCAGCTCAAGTGGTACGCCATGCTCTGGCGGGAGAAGTACTCGACGGTGCCCGACGCCCTGGGCTTCGTCTTCTGGCGGTACGAGCCGGCGGCGGCGATGGACTGGGTCCCCTTCGAGGAGAAAGACCTCGATGAGCTTCGCGAGACCGTGCTGGCAACCGCGACCTCCATCGAGCAAGCCAAGACGAAGATCGAAGCGCTACCCGAGAGCCAGCGGCTACCGGTGTTTCAAGAGGCGTTCCCGGCCAAGCCCTCCCGGGACTGCAAGCTCTGCTCGTACCTCCCCCTCTGCCCCGAGGGCAAGGCGTACGACAAGGCTGCGCTTCCTCGTGCCTTTTTGGCCGATGCTGGTGTAGATGATGTGGGTCTCTAGGAAAGGTCTTTGTGATGAGCCCGGACGAGATCAAGAAGCGTGTAGAGCGTGGCCTTCAGCGCGTAGACACCGTGAACCAGGCCAAAGCCAACCTTGGGGGTAGGCTTCAGGCCAAGAAGGACGAGCTGGCCGGTCTCGTCCGAGAAATCAGAGAGGCCGGCTATGAGCCGAAGAACCTTGCCCAAGCTCGGGACAAGGTGCAGGCCGAGCTGGAAGCGATGATCATCGAGTTCGAGAAGGGGCTCGATACGGCCGAAGCGGCCATCGAAGCCATCAAGAAGTGACGGGAGACCCAGATGCAGATCAAATTCAAGACTGAAGCGACGGCGCTGCACGACGCCCTCGCCATCGTGGGCATCGTGACGCCCCGCCCCATCACGCCCCAGGGGGGCTCGGGCTACCTCTTCGTCATCCGGGGGGAGCGGTGCTTTCTCTACTCTCGCGATTCGCTGCGGGTCGTCCGGGCCGATTTCGCCATCGAGCCCATCGAGGGCGAGGGGGCGTTCATCTACCCGGCCGAGAACATCGGCCTGCTGGAGCGGGCTGGTGACGGCGGCATCACCTTTACGGCGTCGAGCGAGGGTGACGTTCACCGGGTGAGCTTCCTGGCCGACTCGGGGGCAAAGGACAGCCGCACAACCTACGACCCCCGCCTGATGACGCCCTGCGACAAGGACGTGGATGCGGCGACAGAGGAGCGGTCGTTCGCCGTCGGCATCCTGAAAGAGGCCCTCCGGGAGGCCCGACCGTTCATCGCCGACGCGGAGGACAAGAAGGCCGACGACCACTTCAAGACGGTCCAGATCTTCGACGGGTCGAACAAGAACTGGGCGAAGGGCAACGGGACCCTCTTCGCCGCGACGAGCGTGACGGCCTTCTTCTTCCAGTCGGAGGCGTTCATCGACAAGGGCCTGGCCGTCCACGGCCAGCACCTCACCTCGCTCGCGTCGTTCCTCGGCCGCTGCGTGGGGGAGGTGAAGATCCGCAAGGGCCCGAACATGACCTTCGCCATGGACACCGAAGGGCACGTCCTCGGCTGGACCCACCACGAGAAGACCCACGGCAAGTACACCTACTACGGCCTCGCGAACGACTCCTTCATCTTCGACGTGCCCGTCTCGGCGGCCCTGTCCGCTCTGAAGTACATGCAGTCGGGCCTCGGGTCGAAGCGGGATAAGATCAAGGTCGCCTTCGAGACCGCGAACCCGCAGATCTCGTTCTTCGCCGCCGAGGGCAACGCCGAGACCTCCAGCTTCCCCGTCCCGGTCATCCCACATGAGGGGTCAAAGGCGGAGGATGTGTCCTTCTTCGTCAACATCAACCACCTGATCCACATCCTGTCGAACTCCAAGGGCGACCGGGTGATGTTGCGGGTGGCGATCCTGCCGAAGAGCGACAAGCGGCCCAAGGACACCTACATGATCCGGACCATCGACTCGTTCCTGATGGACAAGGACGGCAAGATCGTACCCGGAAGTGAAGAATCCAAGCCGGAAGGGGCGTTCGCGTGTCGAGTGACCCGCTTCGTACCCAGCAAAGACTGAACGACTGGCGCCGCCGGACCCGGGCCCTGAACGAGACGGCGACGCGGCTTTCAGCCGTGCGTGACCGGCTCACTGAGGACCTGGCCAGCCGCCAGACGGAAGTAGAAGCCCTCTCCCTTCGCATCGACAAGCTGGCGAAGGTGGGAGAGCTTCTGCGCGCCCTGATGGACAAGCTCGTCCTCGATCAGGTCCGGGTCATCGAAGGCGTGGTGACCGAAGGTCTCCGGGCCATCTTCCCGGACCTCGTGCTGGCCTTCGAGGCCGAGGTGGGGGCGAAGTACAACAAGATCGCCATCGACTTCTTCATCAAGCAGGGGACCGACGACGTGGCCGTCCGGGGCTCGCCCATCGAGAGCTTCGGGGGCGGCCCCACGAGCGTCTCTTCTCTGATTTTGCGGCTCCTCGCCCTGCTCCGGCTGAAGCGGTTTCCCCTGCTCATGCTCGACGAGACCCTGGCGGCCGTGAGCGACGAGTACATCGACGACGCGGGGGCGTTTCTCCGCAAGCTCGCGGCGTCCACGGGGATCGACATCTTGCTCGTGACCCACAAGGCGTCGTACCTCGACCACGCTGACGGCGCCTACCAGGGTTACGAGGACACCGACGACACCGACGGTTACTGGAGCCTCGGGCTTCGCCGCATCCGGGGGCACAAGTGAAGAGCCAAAGCGAGATCCAAGACCGCGTTCGGGCCATCCTGGTCGCCGAGTTGGACCGCCGGGTCGGAGAAGCGCATCAGCGGCTTCCCCATCGGTGCGTCCACAACCACCTGCAAGAGCTTGATCCCCGCCCCCGGGTCGAAGACGAGCCAAACCCCAGCTACAACCGGCTCGACCGCCGCTACCTGCCCGTGGTGCCGGCGATGGGCCTCTGTATGCTCGGGGCGGATGGCCCTGAGACCTGGCAGGGGACCATCTGCGAAGACCCCATCGACGCCCAGCGATGCCCGGTCTTCACGCCCATCGAGTCGAAGGACGACATCCTCACGAACCTCAAGCGGGATCTCGACGACTTCGGCTGGATACAGGCGAACCTACCCGAGCTGTACGGGCTCCTGTGGACGCTCGACTCGGGGCTCTTTCACTTCGTCCTGCCGTGGTGGAAGCGGCTCTGGTTCTGGGCCCTTCGCATCCGAATCGAGCCGTTGGCCTCGGACTTCGACATCCGGCGGGCGTTGCCCCAAGCGCCGTCAGCCGCCCAGGCTGAGGCCGAGGCCGAGCCGAAGGACGACGATGGGGTATAGGGTTCTCGAACGGCTGCTGGCGACCGAGCGCATCAAGCAACGGGCGGCCGACGTGGGCTTCGCCGTGCCGGCCCTGGAAGAGCGGCCGGCGGGCCGGGAGGACGGCCCGTTTCTCGTGACCAACATGCGGGGGGGCTTTCTGCCTACCCGCGTTTCGTCGGCGGGTACGGTACGGTTCGGCTTTTCTCACGTCCCGCTCGGGGACGACGACAAGCTGCTCGTTCCGCTACACCAAACAATTTCCGGCGGGACCCAAGGCCAGCGGTGTACGACGATAGGGGAGGCGACGGCGCGGATACGGGCCCACGGGTTCGACGTTCGCACGATCGTTCTCCCCGAATCCTGGCTCCCAGAGATCTGCGGGCCGGGCTTCGATACCACCAACGCCAAGGATCTGATGTCGAAGCAAGGCTACGTAACCAAGGTGGAGGACGCCCAGGTGTTGATGGCGGACCTGCCCCCGTCCATGGCGTTCGTGGCTACGGCCCCGGCGCTGGTGGGGGTCTACACGCGAATCGCTGACTACCTGGGCCTGCTCCTCTTCCGAGCAGACCGGGCTATCGTGGCGGTGACCCGTGACGACCTGGGCAGATGAGCTTGTCGCCTACGCGAGCCAGCAGCTTACCGAACGGGAGAGGGACGCCCTCTACGGGCGTGGGGTGTCTGACGAGCAGGTCGCGGCCTTCCAGATCGGCTACCTGGACCGCCGGCTCCCCGAGCTGGCGGGGGCCGACGACTTTCTGGTGTGGTGTCACCAGGGGGCGAAGCTCGCCGACATGTTCGTCTTCCCGCTCACCACCGTTCATGGGGTGGTCGGGGGCTTTCAGTTCAGGCACGTAGGCCGAGAGCAGAAGGGGTACACCGACTACTTTCTCTTGCAGGACGAGCTGTGTCTCTTCGGGCTCGTTCAGGCGATGCCCCATGTCTGGGCGACCGAGAGCGTCTTTCTGGTCGAAGGTGTGTTCGACCTCCTGCCCCTTCAGCGGCACGTCCCGGCCATCATCCCGACCCTGACCGCGAAGGTCACCCCCCCCATGCTCAGGCTGCTCCGACGTTTGGTTCGACGGGTTTGGTTGGGCTATGATATGGACGTAAAAGGCCGAAAAGCGGCCTCTGAGTTCGTCCGAGAGCATGGCCGCGAGTTCGATGCCCAGGTGGTCTCGTACCCGAAGCTGTTCAAGGTCGGGACCAAAGAGCTGATCAAAGACCCGGGGGACCTCTGGGAGTGCTGGGGCGACCCCAAGGTACGCGCGTTCGTTCTGTCCGTCATCGAGTAGGAGGGCACATGCCGAGAGAGTATTCCGCCGCAGAGATCGTCGAGAACATGGCTTTGCAGGCCATCGGGATTTCACACCCCCACCTGGCCATGGCCAGAATCACCTACCTCTTCATCGACAAGGGCTCGATGAAGGCGGGCCGGCCCGTGCTCGGCAAGGTCAAGAAGATCTCCGGCTCCCTGGAGTTTCTCCTGGAGAAGGACTTCCTGGTCGAAGTCGCCGGTGACCACTGGAACGAGCTGACCGACTCGCAGCGGCTTGCCCTCGTCGACCACCTGCTGGAGAGGTGCTACGGCGAGGAGGACGAGAACACGGGCGAGATGACGTGGTCGATCCGGGAGCCTGATGTCCAGGAGTTCTCGACCATTCTCCGCCGGCACGGGGCATGGAACGAGGGGCTCGCGGGCTTCGTCTCGGTCGCCAAAACCGTGAATATCGACCAGATGGTGGCTGACGCCGTCGCTGAAGGTGCCGCTGAAGACGTTACGACCTCGGTTTGATCTCATGTGGGACACCAAGTACCGCCCGCTGAAATTCTCAGATGTTCTCGGCCAGGAGGGAGCTGTCCAGCTTCTCAAGGCCCGGCTGTCCAGGGACACTGCCCTGGACACGAACTACATCTTTGCGGGCGGTCACGGGCAGGGGAAGACGACGCTGGCCCGCATCGCGGCCAGGGCGATGCTCTGCCAGAACCTCGACAAGAAGGACCCCGAGCCCTGCAACGAGTGCGACAACTGCACTGACATCCTGCGGGGCTCGGCGGCGGCCTTCGTCGAGCAGGATGCCGCTTCGGGCGGCACCATCGACAACATCAGGGGTATTGTGGAGGACCTGCCCTTCGCGATCCTGAACGCCGTCAAGCGGGTCTACCTCTTCGACGAAGCGCACCGGATGAGCCGCGACGCCCAGGACGTGCTTCTGAAGCCTCTTGAAGAGAAGAAGATGGTTGGCATCTTCTGCACCACGGAGCCGGAGAAGATCCGGGGCCCCATCCGGAGCCGCTGTGAGGAGTACGCCATCCGGAAGGTCACACGCGGGGACGTGCTGGTCCGGATGAAGAAGATCCTCGGCGCCGAGGGGGTCACCCATGAGGACGACGCGGTCCTGACGGTCATCGACTTCTGCGGGGGCCACGTACGGGACGTGCTGAACAAGCTGGAGATGGTCGCCCAGATGGGCGAGGTCTCGCTCACGAATGTGAGGGAGTACCTTCAGCTCTCCGTGGTCGGGGCCTACTACGAAATCCTGCTCTCGCTCGGGGACAGCCGCCGGGCGGTCGAGCTGGTGGAGATGGCGTGCGACCGGGTGTCGCCCGAGGATGTGTCGGCGGGTCTGGCCGAGGCGGCCATGAATAGCTTCCGGCTGGCCCACGGGATGTTCGCCGACTTCGTCTACGTCGACAAGGAGCTGGCCAAGCAAGTTTGGGCGGCCTTCGGCGTCAACACCGTCAAGTACGCGGCGTACTTCCTCCGCTCCCGGTACGCCACCAAGGTCAGCCTGCTCTGTGACGTGCTCGCTCTTCAGGCGGGCGTCCCGGTCTTCGAGCCCGCGGCCCAAGCGGGCCCGCCCATTCTGGTTCAGGCCGTACATCAGACGCCAGCCCCAGTAGCAGCCCCGGCGGCGGCCTCACCGGCCCCGGCTGCTCCTGTCTCTTATACACATCTCCGAGCCCACGAGACTAAGGCGAATCTCGTATGCCGTCTTCTGCTTGAAAA
>ENA-ORBV01013490-ORBV01013490.1-microbial-mat-metagenome-genome-assembly--contig:-NODE-13490-length-12408-cov-10.093666_pt1 | contig 12408 bp, 2 predicted proteins | sample MGYA00237777_ERZ505514 | MGnify/ENA primary metagenome ERZ505514 (study PRJEB26160, sample SAMN06269048) | microbial mat metagenome | isolation source: Oligotrophic lake microbial mat | place... | reverse complement strand
TCGGTGCGGCTGGGCAAGCCCAAACCTTATGCAAACAGGCTCGTCAGTGGCGCTCCGCGGGCGAAGCCTCGGCGTGGATGCTGGGGGTGTGCTTTGGCTGAAAGCCAGATTCCTTGCGTGCTTTGACCAGAGTTGGCGCCTTATGGGGGACGTGCACCCACGCACATCGAACCGGAGCTCGCCATGCATCGATCTTCCTCCCGACCCATCTGGTCGAATGCCCGAGAACTCGCGGCCAAGGCGGGTGTTGGTTCATCCCTCTGGCAGCGTGTGGGGCATCTCTCGCGCCGGCGCTCGATGGTCGAGCCGTGGGCGTGCATGGAGGCGTTGGAGCAGCGCCAACTGCTGGCGGTTGTGATCTGGGACGGGGGAGCGGGAAACAACAACTGGAGCACACCACAGAACTGGGTAGGTGACGTCGCCCCGACTTTTGCAGACGATGTCAGCATTGGGGGCGGAGCGACGATCCAGTGTGGTGGCAACATCGTGGTTCGGAGCATCACTTCAGAACGCTCACTCTCCATCAATGTTGGCTCGCTTGACGTTCAGACCAGTGCGAGTTTTTCAGAATCCGCAAGCGTGTTCCTGGGCAATGCCGGCATCGGCGGAGGTACATGGTCGTTTGACGAGGGCGGGATTGTCGTCGCGGGATTCAACTCATTCATCGGAAACCTCACCACAAACTCCGAACTGGTGATCGAAAGCGGCCTCAGCCTTGCAGCCTATGGAAGTGTGACGTTCCCGATCGCACGCCTGCGCGGAACTGGCAGCCTCGGTTTTCTCCTGGGGAGCGGGCAGTCGTCGAGCACCATCACAGGCGACATTTCGATAGAAGGAACCGCTCCGGGACAGCGCCGCATCGGCATCTCTTATGGCTTCGTCCAGAACCCGGGCACCACCACGCTCGCGATGGGCAGCTCCATCTTGATGACGCCCGACTGCGGCGGCGACTTGCGGGTGGACATCCCCGGTGGTCGAGCGTTTGTCAACGCGGGATTGATTGACATCGCCACCCCGGGCCGAACGGTCTCGATGGGAATCGGGAGTTCAAGCGGCTCGTTCACGAATGAGGGCACGTTCACGGCCAGCAACGGCACGCTGACCATATGGGCATCCGCGTTTCTGAACACCGGGTTGATGAGTGTCACAAACCAGACCGTGAACTTAAACGGTACGTTTGCGTCCGGTATCGGAAACTGGGCTCGCAATGGAGGAACAGTCAACCTTTCGGGCAGGCTTAACGCCGGTGGCGGTCCGATCCTGTTTAACGCCTCGACCGGATCATGGAATCTGACTGGCGGAACCATCAACGGCGTCGGCCAAGCAATCCAGTTCGCGGACGGACATTCGCTGGTATTTACGCCCAGCGGCGGCACGCTGAACAGCCTGACATTCGCAGCGTCCATCTCGATGCCAGCCGGCGTGCTCAACCTAAACAGCGTCATCGTTCAGGATGACATCCTGATTGGCAATGGCGCGCAGGTTGCAGTCAGCGGCTCGACGCGATTTGCCACTGCCCGTCTGCTCGGTACTTCGTATCTGAACCTTGCGCCTAGCTATGTGCTGCGGGATGCAGTGAGTGCCGAAGGGGTCGCCGTCGGCGCCAGGTATGTGCGCTTCGGTCAAGGCGTGAATGTAGTCAACCGAGTCGCCGCTACCGGCTCGCTCACACACGCTGCGGGCTGTAATGGCTCCTTCACACTGCTGAACAACTTCGGTAGCGCAACCATCATCAATGACGGACTGATCCTTCAGAACTCGTCGAATCAGTTGCAGGTAGACACCGGCTCGTTCATCAACAATGGCACCGTGCGGGTTATCGCGGGATCGATACGCTTCTCCTCCAACCTCTCCTTGAGGAATAACGGGCTCTTCGCGGTCGTTGGTGGCACGCTGAATATAGAAGGTACGTTCCACGCCACGGCGGGGATCGGTCTTTGGGCACGGAGCGGCGGTACGGTCAATATCACGGGCTGGCTCAATAACGCATCGAACACGCTCCGGCTCAACGCATCAACGGGAAGTTGGAATCTTACTGGCGGCTACATCTCGGGAGGTAGCCTCCTCTTCCTAGACGCCGCCCGGCTCAACCTGACTCATCTGAACGGGACGCTTGACAGCGTCGCCATCACCGGCGAACTTCTCTTCCCTCTCAGCGCAAGCGTACGGCTCTATGGAACAACGACCTTCACGGTCGCGCGGCTCCTCGATGGAAGCAACGTGTTCCTCGGAACCGGTTACACCCTTGTCAACCCAATGATTGCTGAAGGTTCGGCTACCGGCACGCGCAGCGTGCGATTCGCGGCGAGCGGCGCTGGCACAACCACAATCGGTGCTGCCGGTTCCATCCGTCTCGCTCCGGACTGCGGCGGCTTATTGAGCTTGAACAACTACGCTGAGGCGACCCTCGTCAACCATGGACTTATCTCGGCTGAGGGAAGTGGTCGTACGCTGACCATCAGTACGACGGCCTTCGAGAATCACGGTACTGTCCGGGCGACGGCTGGTGTAGTGTCGGTCACCTCGGCGACGGCAACGAGCCCCGGGTCGTTGATCGCAACAGGATCCGCGCGGATTGACTTCAGCGGGGGTGTGACGCTCAATGGGTCGGCCATTGTTTCAACGACCGCCGCGTCCCGTGTCGAGCTGCGGGGCGACTTGCTCGGCTCCACAACCAACCGGGATGCAGTTCCCGGTCCCGGCCGCGTGATCTTTGATGGCACGGGCTCCGCGCTTGACCCGCAGGATGTCGAGGTCATGTCCGCGGACCTCGGAGCGTTGTCGGCGGGCTTTGCCCGGAACTTCGCATTCGGGACGATTCAGCTCGCTTCCGGCGCGTATGTCCGTCTGATCGATGCGTTCGACAACTCGGCGGGATCGGGCGATGAGGTGCTGTACGTCAACACACTCATTGTGCCCGCAGGCTCGACACTCGACCTGAACGGCTTCACGCTCTATGCACGGGCGTCGCAGATCCTCGGTACGGTCATCGGCGGATCGATCTCGCAGGTTCCCGACAGCGGACCGATCGCGACAGCGGTGCCAACGCCGGGGGCGATGGTTAACCCGGGTGAGGTTGATGAGTGGACATTCTCCGCCTTTGCGGGCCGCGCCGTGACGATTGTGGTGAATCCGAGCACCTCCGGGTTTGATGCAGCTCTTCCGCCGCCGATCGGGCGCGTGCGGGTGCAGGTGCTGGATCCCAGCGGCGCGATCATCGCAAGTGGCTCAAGCGCCACGGTCAATCAGGTCATCACGCTGGCCGGATTGACGACCGCGGTGACGGGCACCTACCGGGTCAGAGTGCAGGCCGTGGACTCATCACCTTCCGACACCGGAAGCTACACCATTACGCGATGGGATTCGACGCCCGATCTGGCCTCTCTGAGATTCAATCAGCTCACCGTCGGCGCGATCGAGAGCCCGTTCGGCGTGGATCGGTGGACGTTCTCAGCCGCTGCGGGCCAGCAGATCCGATTCGACCTGACGGCATTGAACTCGAGCGACCTCCGCTTCACGCTGACCGGGCCGGAGGGGTATGTCGGCTTTACGGGCATCGCGGGGGATTCGGCGCTGCTGACGCTGCCCTTCACGGGTCAGTATGTTCTGGCCGCGAGCGCGGTCGGGGCGGCTACGGGACAGTATGGCTTCCGCATTGTGGACACGGTTGTGACGGACCTTGCTTTTGAAACCCCACAGACAGTTACTCACGCAGGAACTGACTCTGCGCAACTGTTCAGGATGATTCTCACCGCCGAAACCCCGCTTTTGGTTCGACTCGATGATCTGAACAATGCCAACCGAAACGAGATGTACATCCGCTTCGGCGAGGCTCCCACGCGCAGCGACTATGACTACCGCTACAACGCGGAAGCGAGCGCCGACCAGACTCTGATCGTCGCCGGGGCTCAGCCCGGAGTGTGGTTCATTCTTGTATACGGACGAAGCGTTCCCAGCCCAAGTTCGTTTACCATTGAGGCGAGCAGAACTCCGATCGCCGTTCTGGAGGCCAGCCCGAGCGTTCAAGCAAGCGGAAATCTGGCATTGATCACCATCGATGGTGCGGGGTTCCGTCCCGGGATGACGGTTGAGCTCGTCAACGGGATCGGTCAGGTCATAGCGACGGCCATGGATGTAGAGATCAATGGATTTGCAAGCGCGACTGCCACGGTGTCGCTTGCCGGTGTGGCAGTTGGTCAGTACGACGTGCGTGCCCGACTCTCCGGCGGCGCTACCGACACGCTCCCAGGTGCCTTTCGGGTAACGCCCGGAGGGACCGGCCGCTTTGAGTCGCGAATGATTATGCCCGGAGGGATAGGACGGCAGACGACCGCGACAATCTATATCGAGTACGCGAACACGGGGGCGGACCCGATTGCGTCGCCCTTGCTCCGTCTCCAATCTTCCGATGCCGATGGAAGCGATCGCCCCCTTTTGACGCTGGACGAGACACGGCTCGCTCCGGGCTTCTGGACGCAGACACTGGCTGAAGGCTTCGCCCACTCTGTGCAACTCCTGGCCAGCGGCGTGAACCCGGGACTACTCATGCCCGGCGAGCGGATCACGATGCCGGTGTATTACGCGGGCTTGCTGACACCTTGGGATCTCACGGATACGCAGGTCGAAATGGAGATCCGCGTCTTTGAATCGACCAGCACAGAACTTATTCCGTGGAACGATCTCAGCGATGAACTCCAGCCCCAGACCATGCGGGCGGATGCGTGGGAAGTGGTCTTCGCGAACCTGTCTGAGAATGTTGGCAGCACATGGGGTCAGTTCGTAAGCGTGCTTTCTCAGAACGCCCAATACCTCGGGCGCCTTGGTCAGAACGTAACGGATGTTGCCGACCTCTGGAGCTACGAAGTCCAACAGGCGATCGGGCTGAACTCCGTCGACACCCTCTCTTCGGCGCTCGATGCGTCCATCGCCACGCCCGGCGGCGGACTCAGCTTTGGCCGATCGTATAGCACCTCTATCGATCGTCGATTTGAGATGTCGATCTTCGGGCGCGGATGGTCTACGCCATGGCATTCAAGTCTCACCGTCGGCCAGGACGGTGCGGTCACGCTGCTAACCGACAGCGGTTCGCGTCGACGCTTCGAGGTGGACGCTCGCTTCACCAACCGATACGTTGGTCTACTCGGTGATCAAGCCGTACTGCAGCGCATCGGAAGCGACTTTGAACTCAGAGAACTCAGCGGCGCAAGGCTTCGGTTTGCGGGCTCCGGCGTGCAGCTCTGGTCCGAGGACCCCAACGGCAATCGTGTCACGCTTGTGCATTCTGGCACGCAGTTGACGGGAGTTCTTCACTCGTCGGGCGGATCGCTCGCCCTCGCGTACAACGGCGCCGGGCGGGTTATTTCGATTACCGACTCTGTAGGACGCGTCACAACCTACGGTTACGACCCGAGCAATGAATATCTCATCTCTTCGACGGCTTGGAATGGGCGCACGGCGACGTACACCTATAACACTGAGCCCGGATCACGAAAGCAGCATGCCCTTCTTTCGATCACCGGAGATGGCGACACGCAAACGTTCGAGTATGATAATCGAGGCCGCTTAAGCGCGACGTATCGCGCCAATAACGCCGACCGGATCGATTTCACGTACGGTTCTACGGGACGGGTGAGCTCGACAGATGCCGCAGGCGCGACGGTAAGTCACGACATTGATCACCGCGGGCTAGTGGTACGGGAGGTCGATCCGTACGGTCAGGTGTCAACGGCCGAGTACGATGAGAACAATCGGCTCAAGCGGTTGATTGATCCTCTGGGTCAGGACCAGAGTTTCACATGGTGCTCGTGCGGCGGACTGTCCAGCGTCACAGACGCTGCCGGGAACACCACCCGGTTCACCTATGCGAGCGTCGGGCCTGGCGGGACGATCAATCGGCAGACTTCCTATACCACAGCCACGGGCAGCACGACGCAGTACACCTACGACAGCAGGGGCAACCTGACCTCGATCGTCCACCCTGATGGCCCCGCAGAACGCGTCGGGTCATACACCCCAGAGGGCAATCCCCTGTCATTCATCAACCGGCGCGGCCAGACGGTCTCTTATCTGTACGACGCGGCGGGACGCGTGACCCGCGAGACGGCAAACGACGGGTCGTTCGTAACGTATGCCTATGACAGCTTTGGCCGGATCTCCTCCGTGACCGAGCCCGGAGACCGCGTAACGACGTTCACCTACACGCCTCTGGGAGGACTATCTCGCGTCTCATACCCCGGGGGTCGGTATCTGGACTTCACCTACGACGGGATTGGGCGTCGCGCGAGAATGACGGACCAGGACGGGTTCACGGTCAACTACGGCTACGACGCGTTGAACCGACTGCAACTTCTTACCGATGGCTCGGGTGTGACATTTGTTGCCTACTCGTACGACGACATGGGCCGTCTGTTTCGCAAAGACAACGGCAACAGCACCCGCACGGAGTACTCATACGACTTCACAGGGCGGCTAATCAGTATCGAGAACCGTGTCATCGGTGGTGCCATCAACAGTCGCTTCGAGTACGGGTACGACGTGCTCGGCCGCACTATCGAGATGATCACGCTCGACGGGACTTGGACGTACGATTACGATGCGATCGGACAACTGACGCGAGCTGACTTCGCGCCGGCAGGCGGTTCGCCTATCGCGCCGCAGACGTTGGAGTATTTCTACGACGTCATGGGCAATCGCACAAGCACGATCGAGAATGGCGTGACGGTTCTGTATACCGCCAACCTGCGGAACCAGTACACCCAGGTCGGCGGCGACGTCCTCGCGTACGACGCAGATGGCAATCTCCTGTCGCGGAGCGGCCCCTCGGGCGCGGCGACGTATGAGTACGACCAGTTCAGCCGTCTCACCCGCGTGGTCACGCCCGATGGCACTTGGGAGTACCAGTACGATGCGCTGGGCCACCGGGTCGCGAGCACCGTAAACGGCGTGCGGTCGGAGTACCTTGTGGATCCGACCGGGCTGGCCGATGTCGTTTCCGAATACGCGACAGCAGGCAGCCTCGTCGCGCGGTATGTGTACGGCTTCGGCCTGGCCGTACGTCAAGATGGGACGAGCGGGCAGCGGGCATTTTACGACTTCGACCACCTCGGAAACACAGCGGGTATCACGGACGTGACCGGGGCCGAGGTCAATAGCTACGCGTACAGGCCGTTCGGAGACTCGCTTCTTCGGGCGGAGACGCTGGACAACGATTTTGAGTATGTCGGAATGCTCGGGGTGATGGAGGAGGACAACGGTCTGCAGTTCATGCGGGCGAGGTTTGCATTGCCCGAGATTGGTCGATTTATTGCTCACGACCCGATCGGCATGAATGGAGGCAGTGCGAATTTCTACGTCTATGCGTCGAACGACCCCGTGAACCAAGCGGACGCGAGCGGGCTCTTCCCGGGGTGGGCGATTGATCTTGCAGGTAGCCTTATCGCGGACAAGCTTCGCGATAAGGGTTCCGTGTCTCTTAATTTTAGTGCCTACAAGGTGTTTGGAGGCGGCACGGGGATTACCCTCAATAGTGACGGTTCGCTGTGCAGAACGATGGAGGTGGGGTTAGGCGCGGGCGTCGGAGGAAGCATTGGCTACAGCCCCGGAACACTTCGCTCCGGCGCAGATGTCGGCTATGAAGTCTCCGTCCGAGTCGGCAAAGTTGGTTGCTCTTGGGGCCATAATATCGATCTCAATGGCAATGTTTCGAGCGACTTGGCTCGTGGATGTCGATATGCGCTGGGTCCCCAGAAAACGTTTAAGTTCTTTGTTCCGACAGCAAAAGTGCGTGCCAGGTTTGCGGATTGCACTGCACCGCTTTTCGCGCCGCCCAAACCTCCCGGTGGCGGCGCAGGCGGGTCCGGTTCGTCGACTGTTGTTACCGCTGTGGACCCCAACGCCCTGTACGGCCCCGATGGATATGGTCCGCTGAACTTTGTTCCTGGCGAATCCACGCTGAACTATCTCATCGAGTTTGAGAACTACGGCCCCGGCAGCGAGAACGAGGATGGGTCGCCCCTATCCCCCGATCGCTGGGCATCCGCGCCGGCGCAGCGTGTGGTCATCACCAACGACCTGAGCCCGAGCTTCGATCTGTCGAGCTTCCGGTACACGCGGTTCGGCTTCGGCGACATCGACATCCTGCTCCCCGAGCCTTCTCAGTCTTGGGAGCAGGTGCTCCAGATCACCATCGATGAGGTGACGTTCGAGCTGTGGTTCACCGCGGATATCGACTATGAGACGCGGCGGTTGCGGATGTCGTTCCAGTCGATTGACCCAGCGACATCTCTGCCCCCGGATGTACTCTCGGGCTTCCTGCCGCCAGAAGATGGAACCGGCAGGGGACTGGGATTTGTCGGGTACACCATCGCTCCGATCGCCGGATTGCCGACGGGGACCGAGATCCGGAACATCGCGCTGATCCAGTTCGACGGGCAGCTTTTGATTCCCACGAATCAGATCGATCCGCTTGATCCCTCCCAAGGCACCGACCCTGATAAGGAAGCGCTGGTCACCATCGACAGCGGGCGTCCGCAGAGCGGCATGGACGCACTGCAAAGCGTGATCAATGCCAGCTCGTTTACGCTTCGCTGGTCCGGTCAGGATGATGCGGGCGGCTCCGGAGTGGTCAGCTACCGCGTCTTCATCTCGATCGACGGCGGCGAGTATGTGCTGCTTGCCGAGACAGGCGAAACGGAGTTTGAGTTCGCTACTCAGTGGGGCCGCACGTACTCATTCTTCACGGTCGCCATCGACGGCGTCGGCAACGTAGAGGAAGCGCCGCTGGCGCCGGATGCGACGACGCGGACGCCGCGAATGGTTGCGTGGGATGGCGGCGTGGATGGTACGGGCACTAATCTCTCCGACCCCGTGAACTGGGCTGGTGATGTGCTGCCCACCGCCGACGATAACGTGGTGATTGACGCCGCGGGTGGAGTGCAGATCTTCTTCGCCGGGGAGCTGACATTCCGCAGCCTACTGCTGGCGGGGCATCTCACGATCAGCTCCGGCACACTGACGGTGCTTGAGCATGTGGAGATCGACGGCGAGCTTGTGGTCCTCGGGTCGCTGGTGGCCGGGCAGGATGTGCGGTCCAGCGGCAGCATCTGGCTGGGCTCTGTGGCCCTGCTGCAGGTCGGGCGGGACTTGCTGCTGAGTGCCGGTTCGATTGTCGGAGTGGATGTCCGAACCGTCGGCGAGTTCGGCCGAATCACCGTCGGGAACGTCGCGAACCTTGATGGCTCGCTGGTGTTGTCGTTTATCGATGGATACATGCCGCAGCTGGGAGACAGTTTGCGGCTCGTGACCGGGGCGAGTGTGACGGGCGAGTTTGCGGAGAGTTCGACCCCGCAGCTCCCGGGCAACTTCAAGTCACCCTTGCTGACCGATCTAGAGGGTGTTCGAATCCTCTTCACCAGTATCGCAGATTTCAACAACTCCGGAACGGTGGAGGTCGCGGATATCTTCGCATTCCTCAGTGCGTGGTTTGCCGGAAACGGCGACTTCGATGGGAACGGCACATCCGAGGTGTCGGACATTTTCAGCTATCTCAGCGCGTGGTTTGCGGACAACTGAGGTGGTTAGGCCTTTGTTCGCAACGGGTGTGCAATGAATGAGAGCGATTCTGAACTGCTCGCGTCACGGCCGTCGTCAGTGGGGCTTGACAGTCTTGGAGGCTGGCATGCGCCGAGCAGTGGTGGACCATTCGGGAGAGACTGTTTGCACAGACTCGGTCTGGCTTCGTTTCGCAGTTTCACCCCTCCCCCGCGACAGGCTCCCCAGGCTTCCAGCTTGTCCGCTCGCCCCGGATCTCGACTTCAGTGCCGTCGGCGGTGATGCCGCGGAGGCTGGCCGAGAGCGTCTCGACTGTCGCGCCCCGAAGCTTGGCCATGGTCTCCAGACACCGCATGAGCGAGCGTTCGGCATGGGCCTCGTAGCGGACCAGCCGGTTGAGCGTGGCCTCATCGGGGAGCAGCGCCGCGCACCGTCGTCGGTAGGTGTCGGTTTCATCATCCGAGTCATCGATCAATCGACGCTGTGCGCGCAGGCTGGTGACCTGGGCCTCGATCAGGCCCATCAGTCGCGGCGGGATCGGGGTGCCCGGCTTTCGTTTGCGGGCGATTCCGATCAGGCGCTGGGTTGAACTCGGATGCGGATACTCATCCGGCCGTAGAAAGAGTCTGCCGTCGGTCGGGAACATGTATGCCCCATCCCCAAGTAGCCAGGAGAGTTGTTCGCACTTCACCTGACCAAAGAAGCCGGGGTCATCAAACAACTGGCTTGTGAGTTCCTCCAGCAGCCCCAGCAGCGCGGTGATTCCGGCTCCTGACTGAATGATCTCATCTTTGCGAAGGTCGTCGAGGCGTCGGAGGCCCGAACGGACCTCCTCCCACTTGCGCTCCCCAGGCTTGAGCCGCCCGTCCTCGCGAAGTTTGCGCAGCACCTCTCGATCCGTCACCTCACGAATCTCAACCTTCCAGCATTCGACGATTTGTTCGATCCAATCCTGCACAACATGGTGACCCAGCGGTGCATCCCGCACAACCAGGCTGCTGATCGCAGCGTCCGCCACCGCCGCCCGCTGGAGCCGCCATATCGCGACTGCAATGCGATGGCTGATCCCCGCCTCGATGACGTTTCGCGGCCGCAGAGCATCGTCCACCTGGCGCAGCAGGGCATTGAACCGACCGGGATGCTCGACCACGCCCGCGGCCGGATTCGCGGTCAGCCCATGCCGCAAAGCGTTGCGTCGGGCCAAGGCCTTGCCGCCGACCGTCTGGGGACCAGTGCTCGCGTGAGCATTCTGTCGATTGCGCATCGCGATGTTGCTCATGGGATCAGAGCGACTCATTCGGATTCACTCCTGTGAGGGATGCGGCGGATGGAGTCGGCGTGTCCGCCCAAGGGGCGCGCCATCTGTTTCACTGCCCCCTTGTTTGCGTGATCCCTCGGGGGGAGTCTTGCGAGGGAACTCACGCATTGGTTGCCCCTTTCACCATCGCCACGATCCCGGCCCGGAGTGCCGGAGGCAGGTTGGGCCATGCCGCGACCACCGCCGCGAGGTCGGGGTCGTTCGTTGTGGCGGGGACCTACGCCGGAGGGTTCAGACATTCGAATGGATCGGAAGGCCGCGGAAGTGCGCCTCTTTCGTTGCCACCGCCAGGAGAAGCCGCAGCTTCCTGCGAGAAAGTCGCGGTTGTGCAAGTCCGGCCCTACCCATTGGTCCAGATTCCACAGCATCGCACGGAACACCAACCCCCACTAAACCCCGTGAGTTTTGGGGGTTTTGTGTTTGGGCGTGTTCGCCCGTGGGATCGCTTGGGCGCACTTGTGTTGCCGGATTTGTTGCCGGATTTGTTGCCGCCTCATGGACGCCCGCCGCAAGGTCGAAGTGTGCATCGCGGGTTTGCAGGTAGTGTTGGGCCGCGATCAACGGGGAATGCCCCAGCCAGCCCGCGACAACGTGGGCGGGGAACCGCTCCACCCAATCCGTCGCGCACGATGCCCGCATATTGTGGAACAGCCGGGGCCAGGGCTTCACGCCCGCTTTGGCGATGATCTTGTAGAACGTCGTCCGCAGGTTCATCCGTGGATCGCGCAGCCGGGGCACGACCGACTCCACGCCCACTTCGGCGCGGTCGAACAGGTCTTGCAGGATCGGGCGCAACTCGGGGGCGATCGGGACCACCCGTACCGCGTGGCCTTCGTGTCCGGCGGTCTTTGGGGACCGCACCATCAACCGCCCGCGTTCCCAGTTCACGTCACCCCACCGCAGGGCCACGATTTCGGAAGGGCACCGCAACCCGGCGAACCGCGACAGCGCCACGATCGCCCGCCATTGGTCATCAGGACACGCCGCCATGATCGCCCGGATGGATTCGGGCGCGACGTAGAACGCCCGATCGGGGTTCGATTGTGAACCGGCCCGCAGGTCGGCGAATGGGCTAGCCGGGATCATGCCCCAGCGTACCGCCTTGCGGAACAGCGCCTTGGCGACGCGAACGCGCTTCGCCACCGTCGCCGCGGCCAGTTGCTTTGTGGTTTCCTTCCCGCCGTCGCCCTTCACCGTCACCGGCTCGGCGATCGCCTTGCGCCAGCCGTCCGCGTCCGCCGGCGTCAACGACCCCAGCGCGGTATCCGCGCCGAAGTGTTCCCGCAGCATCCCGAGTGCTTGCTGGTACGTCGTGCGCGTTCCCGCCTTCACCACCGCCGCCGAGTCGAATCGGTCCAACAGCACACCCAGCGTCACTACCGCCGCGCCCTCCCGCGGTTGGCACAACCCCAGCGACGCCACCCGGCCATACACCACGTCATCAACGCCCACCAACCACCGGGTCGCGTCGGGGTGCGGAACGCTCCCGTGCCGCTTGGCGATCACCAGATGCGCCACCGCCACGCGAGCGGACTCCGCGA
>ENA-ORBV01013489-ORBV01013489.1-microbial-mat-metagenome-genome-assembly--contig:-NODE-13489-length-12409-cov-18.881447_pt1 | contig 12409 bp, 7 predicted proteins | sample MGYA00237777_ERZ505514 | MGnify/ENA primary metagenome ERZ505514 (study PRJEB26160, sample SAMN06269048) | microbial mat metagenome | isolation source: Oligotrophic lake microbial mat | place... | reverse complement strand
GTCCGGGCGCTGCCGATGGGCACGCCCTGCGGCTTCAGGCCCGCGAGATGCGCAGCGCGGGGCAACCGGGTTATGGCGAGAGGTTCCGCCTCGCCGCGGCGACACTCTCCCGGACCGGTCAGCCCGAACAGGCCGTCGAGGCCCTCGAAGAACTGCTGGTGCAGCCGGGATCCGACTTTGACCACTTCGATGGCCTGCGCATGAAGGGGCAGTACCTTCTTGCCGCGGGGCACCAGGCCGAGGCGTGGGCAGTGGTCTTGGAAACACTCGCCCTCGCCGATGCCCAGCCCGATCTCAAGCGGTTCAATGCGGGCTATCTGACCGCGATCTACACGGGGTCGCATTGCCGAATGCTCGCCGGTGACATCGCTGGCGAACTGGCCCTGATCGAGCGCATCGCGGTCACCGATCGCTCACGGTTCGACGAGGATGTTGTCGCCTGCGCGATGGTGGAGAAGTCTTCGCTGCTGGATCGAGCGGGCGATGCCGCCGCAGCGCGGCAGACCATCCAGTCGCTCCTGGACACCTACCCGACCTGGGGAGTCCAGGACGGCCGCCGCATGGACGTGGAACTCAACCACCTCAAGCGTCGCTACCCCGATGCCCGCGCGCCCGAACTCGCCGCGGGTCTCGCGGCTCTGTGGAACACTCCCGCGAACCGTGCGCGGGAGAGCGTGCTGTATGTCGGCCATGAACTGCGCCGGGCGCTTGCTTCGGCCGGGAACACGGCCAGCGCTGTCGCCGTCGCGCGCGAGATGCTGGACCTGATCGACGCGCGAAAGGCCGAGTGGATCGCCGCATCGGACAATGCGGGCGGAACCGAATCGAGCCTCCGGCAGTTCGAGTCCGAGGAACTGGAGTATCTCGCCTGGTCGGCGCCCGAGGGTCTGCGCACCCACACGCCCTGGGCGCTTGGTCGTCTCATCGAACGCGCGACCAACCCGGGGCGAAGACAGTCGCTGTTTATTCGACTGCTTCGGGTCACGGGGACGCCGTAAACACCAGCGTCCAAGCCCGTTGGCGGCCCGCGTGTGGCCGTCTACACTTGGCCGTTCCGGAGAGATGGCCGAGCGGCTGAAGGCGGCGGTTTGCTAAACCGTTATACGGATTACGGTCTGTATCGGGGGTTCGAATCCCCCTCTCTCCGCTTTCGATCTTGAACAAACCGGCGCACGCCGGAATCTGCCAAAACAGGCCCGAGCGGGCCTGGAGGCCGTTGTTGCGCGCCAAAAGCACGCCATCGCGGCCGTATATGGAGAGGGCGCTCGCCAGCCAGGGGGGCCGGGGGGCACCTCGAATCCGAGATTTGTTCTGGCATCGCTGATGGTCCGGGGGTAGGCTCGGAGTATTGGCGTTTCTGTTCCTCCAGCGAAGGGTCTCATCATGCGTTCATGCACTCAGCGTTCACAGATGGTTCTTGCCTGGGCCTTGGTTGCCGCGAGCGGCGGTGTCGCGGCGGCGCAGCCTGTGCCTCTGCTGCGTGAGGGCGAGCTGGTGGATGGGAACGCGGTGACGTTGAACAACGTTGCGGTGAATGGGATCGGCGGGTATGCCATCGGCCTCACGGCTGCCGGGCTCAGCCAGATGTGGGGGAACGCCACGGGGGGACCGGCGAACGTTCTCCGCACGGAGGGGACGTTCGGTGCGCTGGTGCAGACTTCGTTCGAGTCGTTCTACGGCTTTGCGAACTCGGGGTCGCTTGGGTATAGCGCGAGCGGCACCGGGGGCCCGGTGGGCAACTTCGATTCGGTGTGGGTCGATGACACGCCGATTGCGGTTCAGGGTGACCCGGCTGTGAACCTCCCGGGGCAGTTCTGGACATTTGGCAGCCGTCCGACGATGACCAATGGCGGTGAGATCTGGTGGGTTGGTGGATACACGAACGTCCCCGGCGGCAGCACTCAGCAGCGTGGTCTGTTCCGCGGGGACCAGGCGATTCCGGTGCTGGTGACGGGCGACGTGGTGGGCGGGATTGCGGACACGGTCAACGCGGGCACCGCGGTGACGTTTGGGTTCCGCGTGTCGAGCCTGGGGACGAACTGGATGGGCATCGCCGTGGTGACCGGTCCGACCGCGACGGACAACGTGATTGTCATGAACGGGAACGCGGTGACCGCCGGGGGCAACGTCGTGCGCGAGGGAACCGTGGTACCGGTCGCGGCCGGTGGAGACGGTGTCGAGGCGTACGGCCCATTCGCAACGCTCGCGGTGAATGAGAGCGGGAACTGGCTGCTGGCCGGTGATACGAACGCCGTGACGACGGCGGATCATTACTTGATGCTCAACGGCGAAATCATTCTGCGCGAGGGGCAAACCGTGAGCGGCTTCCCGCTCACCGGCGCGTTTGACTGGGCCGACATGAATGATCAGGGCGACTGGGTCGTGAGCTGGAATGTCAACGACGGCGGGACACGCGAGGCGTTGATCTTCAACGGGCAGTTGATTTTGCGTGAGACCGAGCCGGTTGATTTCGACGGCGATGGGTTGCCGGATCCGAACATCACGATCACGGACCTGACCACGGGCATCGACAACATGTACATGACCGACCGCTTTGGCAACGGCGAGGTGGACATCTACTTCACGGCCGATACGCGGGACCTGGTGACGCAGCCGAACCCGCCGGCGATCGAGGTGTTCTACCGGATGTCGGTGTTTGCGCGCTGCTCCGGTGACTTTGACAACAACGACGTAGTTGCGGTTCCCGACATCTTTGCGTTCCTGAGCGCGTGGTTCGCGCAGACGTACACGGCGGACTTCAATCGCGATGGGACGATCAGCGTTCCGGACATCTTCGCGTTCCTGAGTGCGTGGTTCAGCCCGTGCGTGTAAGTGGTGAGGTGAGGCGCACGCCTCGCGCAGATCCACAGACTTTTTTGGCGGAGGGGGGACTCGCCGCGAGCTGGGCTTGGGATGGCAAGAACACCGCTTACACGAGGGGGTCTCGCGCGCAGATTTGGTTCCGCATGAGTGATGGGGAAGGTGGCCGCGGGGCTGCCGCGGCGAGATTGAGCGAAGCCGGAAGCGTGAAGCAGCCGGGGATTGTGCCGCGGGCGGAGGGTATGATCGTGTCCTCCGGGTAGGAACTGTCGGTGCAATCTGGCGGGTGGATCCGGGGCGGTAGCTCAATTGGTAGAGCACTAGCTTTGCAAGCTAGGGGTTGAGGGTTCGAGTCCCTTCCGCTCCACTTGTTCTAAGACTCGCTGAATCCGTAGGTTACGGCCCCCCACTTCCCGCCAACGTCGGCGGTGCAGCCCAAACGAGGAAAACAGCGCGGTGCCCCCCCACTCACCGCGCTGCTCGTAAAGGAGGCACCGCGATGGCCAGGACCAGCACCACCACCAAGTCCAATCGAGCCCCCGCGTACCGCCAAAGACGCGGCTACCCGCAGGCGATCGTCACGCTCACCGATGCCCGTACCGGCAAGCGGCGCGACTACTGGCTCGGCGAGCACGGCTCGCGCGTGAGCCGCGAGGCCTACCACCGCCTCATCGCCGCGTGGGAGGCCTGCGACCGCGCGCTGCCCGATGTGCAGGACGACCCCCCCGCTGCTTCCCGGCGCGGCGGCGGGGACGCCCCCGCTCCGATGACCGTCGCCGAAGTGGTAATGAAGTTCTGGGTGTACCGCAAGAAGACCTACATCCGCGACGAGCCCAACTCATCCGGTCAGAAACTCGCACCGACCGTTAGGACAGTGCGAACCAGTTGCGTGCCCACGAGGTCACGGGTCAACTTGAGGACGATGGCTTGCGATCGCTGCTCTGCACTCGGCAAGCGTCGCGCGGTACTCCTTGAGGGAAGGACTCTCGGCGGGCAGGAACCGCTCCGCCATCGGCACGGACTCTTCAAGTTCGGCTAGGGCCGTCGCGGCGTCTTTGTTGTCGAGACGTGCGCTGCCGGATCGCCAAAGCACCCGAGCAAGCGATGCCGAACCGTCGGGCGAGAGACGGCGCAACATCGCCACCGCCTCGTCGAACTCCTGCCGCGCCTCGGCGGTCTTCCCCAGTGCCTGATGTGTCCAGGCCAGGTCGCTCAGGTTCCTCGCGATCTCATCGCGGTCAGACTTGAACAGGCGCCTCCACACCTGCAATGACTGAAGAAAGTGACGCTCTGCCTCTGCGTTTCGACCCAGCTTCTGCTGCGTCTCTGCAACAAGCATCAACTCCTTCGCTACATAGTGGTGATCGCCCGCAAAGAGCCGCCGGAACATCTCCAGCGACTGCAAGTGCAGCGGTTCGGCCTCCGAAGCGCGGCCCTGGTCGCTCCACAGGACGGCGAGTTGACTGAGGTCCATCGCCACATCGGGATGGTCACCAGGGTAAAGCCTCTGGTCCATCGCAAGCGCCTCGACCAGGAGCGGCTCGGCCGCGTCGAGTCGCCCCATGATGCGCCGCGCGGCCCCAACATTCAGCAGGGTCATCGAGATCTGAGGGTGATCGCCCTTGTACAGCCGCTGGTTCATCTCGAGCGACTGAACCAGGAGCCGCTCGGACTCCTCATGCAGACCTCGACGCCTCTTCGTCATTCCCAGGTTGTTGAGGACGAGTCCGATGCTCGGATGATCACCCGTGAAGAGTCGACGGAGCACTTCAAGCGACTCCGTAAGCAGCTGCTCTTCATCGGCAACTTGCCCCATATGCTGCCGAATCACCGCGAGATTGCTCAGCATCACCGCATAGACCTCATCGCGCTGCTTGAGCCTCCGACGCATCTCGAGCGCACGCACATAGAGCGGCTCGGCGTCGTTCAACTGGCCCTGCCTGTGCCGCACATACGCAAGGTTGTTCAGCGTTGTTGCGAGCTCGATATGATCGCCCGGGAAGAGTCGCTCCTGCATCTCCACCGCCTGAACGTAGGTCGGCTCGGCTTCGCTTGAGCGCCCAAGCGCGTCCTGGATCTTGGCCAAACTGTTGAGTGCGAGCGCAGTGTCCTCGTGATCGCCGGGATGCAGTTGCCGAAGAATCTCAAGCACGCGGACCGCCAGCGGCTCGGCATCCTGCATTCGTCCGTTGTTCTCGAGAATGACTGCGATCGTGCTCTTCAGATCAGCCTCGGTCTCCGGGTCGTCCTTGAAGCGGCCCGAGTCGATGTCCTTGAGAGCATTGTCCATCGCCGCGAGGATCGTCGTGTCCTGCGCCCCTCCGCGGCTGAGGGCGTCGCCCGACTGCAGCGCCGTGATGACAAAGGTGCTGATCCTCTCGGCGCGAGTGCGCGCCCGGGCCTCCGATGTCGCGGCCTCGTTTGCGCGGTCCCTCTCATCGAGCGCCCACATCATGCCCGCGCTCGTCCCGATCACGCCCACCACCAGCGCCGCCGCAACGATCAGGCCCGCCGCCACCGGCCCCTTGTTCCGCTTGATGAACTTCTTGAACCGATACGCGGTGCTCGGCGGCGCAGCAAGAACCGCCTCCCCATCCAGGTACCGCCGCACATCCATCGCCAGCCCGTTGGCCGTCTCATAGCGCCGCTGCCGGTCCTTCTCCAGCGCCCGCATCACGATCCAGTCCAGCTCGCCGCGGACCATGCTCCCCAGCCGCTTGGGCTCGGTCTGCCGGCGCGAAGCGACGCTCGCGATCGTCTCGCTGTTCTGACTGATCCGCGTGCTCGGCTTCGGCGGTTCGACCTCGCGGATGATCCGCTGGATCTCCGCATACGCCGCGGATCGCAAGTCCTTCCCGCTGAACGGCGTGCTCCCTGTCAGCAGTTCATACAGCAGCACCCCCAGCGAGTACACATCCGTCCGCGTATCAATATCGAGGCTTCCCTCGGCCTGCTCCGGGCTCATGTATTCCGGCGTGCCGATCAGCGCTTTGTGCTCGGTGAACAGTGTCTTCTCGGTCAGCTTGCTCGCCGTTGCTTTCGCGATTCCGAAGTCGATCACCTTCGCGTGCGGCTTGCCGTCCTGTGTCGTCACCAGGATGTTGCTGGGCTTGATGTCCCGGTGGATGATGCCCTTCTGGTGCGCGTGTTGCACAGCGTTGCAGACCTGTGCGAACAACTCCAGCCGGTCGTTCACATTCAAGTTGTTCTTGTCGCAGTACTCCGCGATCGGGTCGCCCTTCACCAGGTCCATCACGAAGTACGGCCGCCCCGCCTCCGTCGCGCCGGCATCGAGCACCCGCGCGATATGCGGGTGATCCATCATCGCCAGCGCCTGCCGCTCCTGCTCAAACCGCGCCACCACCTGCCGCGTGTCCATCCCCAACTTGATGATCTTCAGCGCCACCCTCCGCGCAACCGGCTTCTCCTGCTCGGCCATGAACACCGAGCCGAACCCGCCCTCGCCGATCAGTTGCAGGATCTTGTATGGCCCGATCCGCATCCCCGGACGCTCACCCATCGGCGCGGCCGCGGTCTCAAGCGTCTCCCCAACCCCCAGCACCCCAGGTCCATCGGCCGTCGGCGAACCCAGGAACCGCTCATCCTCCGCCGCGGCCACCATCCCCTCGATCCGCTGCCTCAGCCCCGCATCGCCGCGGCACTCGCGATCCAGCAGCGGCCCGCGGTCCGCGGGCGCGGCCGCGATCACCAGATCGAACACCCGGCGGAGATTTGCATGTTCCTGTTCCGCCATCGCAGACTCCCACGACACAGTTCAAACACGCCCCGCTTCAATCGCTTCCTTCAGCCAGCCGCGCGCAAACGCCCACACCCTCTTTACCGTGGGTGCGGACACGCCCAGCGCCTCCGCGGTCTGCTCGATCGTCAGGCCCGCGAAGTAGCGGAGCCGGACCACCGCCGCGGCCTCCTCATCCACACCCTCTAGGCGTGCAATCGCCTCATCAAGGATCAAGAATCCGGCAGATTCGGTCTCAGAAGTCGGATCCGGAAGCGAAAACAGATCGATCGCCGCCCGGCGAGCGTCCGGCCCCCCACGGATCGCCGTGGCCTTCGCACGCGCGCGATCAACCAGAATCCGCCGCATCGCCTTCGCCGCCGCGGCGTAGAAATGGCCCCGATTCGCCCACGGCACATCCCGAAACCCGGCCAGTTTCAGATATGCCTCGTGAACGAGCGCGGTCGCCGACAGCGTGTGCCCGGTCTGCTCCCCCGCCATCTGCAACTGCGCTGCGGCACGAAGCTGTGCATAGACCAGCGGAAACAGCTCATCCGATTCGCCGCCTTCGTTCGCCGCTCTCTCTTCGTGCTCTTCAACTCCCACGTTCGTCGCTCCAGTCAGGCAGAGGCTACAGGATCCTCGCCGGAAAGGTGTGCTAAGACTCTGCGGGTTCGGTCAGAAAGCGTCGGCGCACTTCAGTCGAAGAGATCTAAAGCATTATTGCGAAGACACTTACATGCCGAGAAACCACGCTTCGCTCCAATACTCCGCAACCCAGCGGTCGAGTGCAGGTTGCTTGCCGATAGGCACAAACCATCTCCGCTCCGCCGATGATTGCCGCGGCGATGCGCGCACAGCCGAGTGTGTTCTCGGTTGCCGCAGTTATTGAGGAGTACGGTCATGACCCGCGGCAGTGTAACGACAACACCCTCGACTGAAGACGCGCCGCGCGACTGACCGGATAGGGCTGAACACGCGCAAGTTGCCCTGCCGTGACTACTTATGTCCCGTCGTTGGCACCCAGGATGTCGCTGCCTTAAACAGGGTCCCCATAAGTCTTTGCGCTTCACATACCTGCGCGCAGGGATAGGCAGGTTCGATTCCAGTCGCCCGCACTTCAAGGCCCGCCTCTGGTGCGGTAGCCATCGTCTCGGACATTCACTCTTGGAGTTTGCATACAGGGGATAAGCCTTGGCCGCGCTTCAACATGAAGGTCGCTTCACCCGTCCATCATCTTGTGGACGACCGAGTTCGCAACCATAACCGGCCATCCTCAAAGGTTCCGTTTCCACCTTTTCCGCAAAGGGCTATCGATGCCTCGACAAAAATCCCCCGCAGCCGGTTCCTCGCATGTGCCGAAGCAGCGGTCGCGCAAGCCGGAGCGCGCAGCGGAGCCGGCCTCCGCACCGGGGAACGGCGGGGAGACGCATCAACTCTGTGCCGAGGGCGGGGAGGTTCTGACCACGAATCAGGGCATCGCCATTGCCGACAATCAGAACCAACTCAAGGCCGGGGCGAGTGGGCCGGTGCTCCTTGAGGACTTCGTCCTCCGCGAAAAGGTCTTTCACTTCGACCACGAACGCATCCCGGAACGCGTGGTCCACGCGCGCGGCTCGGCAGCGCACGGTTTCTTTGAGTTGAGCGAGTCCCTGTCGGACATCACCCGAGCGGACCTCTTCCAGCGCAGGGGCGAGCGAACCCCGGTCTTTGCCCGCTTCTCCACGGTCGCGGGCGGTGCGGGGTCGGTCGATACGCCGCGGGATGTCCGAGGCTTTGCCGTGAAGTTCTACACCAAAGAGGGCAACTGGGACCTCGTGGGCAACAACATCCCCGTCTTCTTCATCCAGGATGCCATCAAGTTCCCGGACCTCATCCACGCGGTCAAGATGGAGGCCGACCGCGGCTTCCCGCAGGCGGGCAGCGCGCACGACACCTTCTGGGACTTCATCTCGCTCATGCCCGAGTCCACGCACATGATCATGTGGGCGATGTCGGACCGAACGCTGCCCCGCTCCCTCCGCATGATGCAGGGCTTCGGTATCCACACGTTCCGGTTCGTCAACGCCGAGGGCGATTCCACCTTCGTGAAGTTCCACTGGCGGCCCAAGCTCGGGATGCAATCCACCGTCTGGGACGAGACCGTGAAGATCGCCGGTGCCGACCCGGACTTTCACCGGCGCGACCTCTTCGAGGCGATCCAGCGCGGCGACTTCCCCGAGTGGGAACTGGGACTGCAACTGTTCGACCAGAAGTTCGCCGACCGTCAGCCCTTTGACGTGCTCGACCCCACCAAGATTATTCCGGAGGAGGTGCTGCCGCTGCGCATCGTCGGCCGGATGGTGCTGGACCGCTGGCCCGACAACTTTTTCGCCGAGACCGAGCAGGTCGCCTTCTGCCCTGCCAATGTCCCGCCCGGCATCGACTTCTCAAACGATCCGCTCCTCCAGGGCCGCCTCTTCAGTTACCTCGACACGCAACTCAAGCGGCTCGGCGGCCCCAACTTCCATCAGATCCCCATCAACCAGCCAAAGCAGTGCCCGTTCCTCAACTTCCAGCGCGACGGGCACATGCAGGTGTCTACGTTCGCGGGGCGCGCCAACTACGAGCCCAACTCCCTCGCGCAGGCGGGCGAGAACCCCGGCCCGCGCGAATGCCCGGCCTCCGGCTTTACCACCTTTCCGGAGAAGATCGACGACTCGAAGCAGCGCATCCGGCCCGAGAGTTTCGCCGACCACTACTCGCAGGCTCGCATGTTCTTCCGATCGATGCACGAGGCGGAGCAGAACCACATGGTCTCGGCCCTCGTGTTCGAGTTGTCAAAGGTCGAGTTGGGGCACGTCCGCGTCCGGACGCTCGCGAACCTGCGCAACGTCGACGAGTCGCTGGCGCAGCGGGTCGCAACGGGAATGGGCCTCGATCTGCCCGACGCCTCGCCCGCCGCAGTCCCTCCCCGCAACCTCAGGCCCTCGCCCGCTCTGCGGATCATCGGCAACATGCGCGAGACGCTCGAAGGCCGGTCGGTTGGAATCCTCATCGATGACGGCTCCGACCCGAAGGCGCTCGCTTCGGTCGTGCGCTCGGTCGAGGCCGCTGGCGGCCGGCCCGTCATCATCGCACCGAAGATCGGCGGAGCGACCATGAGCAACGGCAGGAAGCAGGTCGCGGATGCCCAGTTGGCCGGCTGCCCCTCGGTGCTCGTCGATGCGATCGCCCTGATCCTGAGCGAGGCCGCGGCGGAAAAACTGTGCGGCGAGAGCGCCGCGGTGCAGTTCGTCATGGACGCCTTCGGCCACCTCAAGGCCGTCGGGCACACGCGCGGGTGCCAATCGCTCCTCGACAAGGCCGGAGTGCAGCCCGATGCGGGCGTGGTTGATGTCGCGGACCCAACCTTCGTGAAGGTCGCCGGACGCCGGTTCTTTGGCCGCGAGGCCACTGTGCGGACCGTTCATTAGCAACAGTTTGCCACCCAGCGCCCATGCACCGACCGGGGCCGCCGCCCGGTCGGTGTCCGCGAACGCTCCCTGCGCCGGCCACGCCGCGCAAGCGGTCGGTGGCGCGGCAGTCGCCAAGTCTCAGCGGCGGCGGCGCATTGCCGCGATGCCGCCGAGCCCGAGCATCGCGAGTGCGCCGGGCGCGGGGACCCACATCTCGATGTTGTCCACGGCGAAGGGCTGCGGCTGCGTGAAGATGCCCCAAACGTTCACGCGACCGATGGGGATGGCTGACCACACACCGAAGAAGTTCTTGTCAGGCTCCGAGGGATTGGGACCCATGGCGAAGGTGCCGAGGATGTTGTCGAACTGGTCGTAGACGCAGAAGATGAATCCGTTATGTCCTGCGTTAAAGCCCTGGTACGTCGAGACGTCCACGCCGACGCCCGTCTTGTCGTGGGTGGTGAAGATCAGGTCGATGCTGGAAAAGTCATTGGTCAGGAACTCATCGGTCCCGATCTTCACGCTGTTGGACCCGATGAACCCCGGCCCATTGACCCACAGCGCGGTCGGGCTGCTCGAGGGGTTGGGCGTCGGGGGGCACGGGCCAAAGGTGACGTTTGTCTGAATGATGAGATTCGTGGCGTCGATGCCAAAGTCAAAGGTGGGGCGGGGCACGCCGTTCTGAAGCGAGTTGGGAAAGGGAATTTTGTCGCCGACGCCAACCGTCGACTCCTCGAAGTCCTCGATCCCCTTCAGAAACTTCCCATCGAGCACGTTGAACTCCGTGAACGCCTCGTGGTCGGTGAAGAACGTGATGTCGGCGAGCGCGGGCGAGCCCGCGAACGCCGCAACGGCGAACGCATAGCGCAGATGTCCCATGGTCTCTCTCCTCAAAGTTTCCGGATTGTCGCCCGACAGGGCGGCGATCCGCTCTTTTCTCCGAGAGGACTTGTACCATAAGAGAGCGGAGTGATGCAACAGCCGTCTTTCTAATGGCGGGCGGAGTCTGTGCGGTGCTGCCACGCTATTCGCACGCTGTTCGTAATCCCGGCGACATCCTTGCGGTTTTCCAGCCTGGTAACGTTTGCCTGACCTTAACAAAGACCAATCCTGTTGTCGCAGTGCAAGATGCCGGGCGCGGAAGCGAACTCTTGCTAAGATCACGATACACCCCAGCGTGAGGAAGGCCTGGTAGATGTCGGCGCGGCGTTCGTAGCGGACCCGCAGGCGGCGGAACTGGTGCAGCCAGGCGATGGTGCGTTCGACCACCCAGCGGAAGACGCCCAGGTGGCGGCCCTCGTCGGTGCCCTTTTCCGGCAGCCACGCCTCGATGCCTCGGATCCCCAGCGCCACGATGTTGCTCCGCCATGTGTACGCCTTGTCGGCCACCACGCACCCCGGGCGGAACAACGGGGCACCCACCTTGCCCTTGATCTTCGGGATCGCGTCGATCAGCGAAATGAGGAACTCGCCATCGGGACGGTTCGCCCCCGAGAGGCCCGACGAGAGCGGCACACCCAAAGCATCGGTCGAGAGGTGATGCTTGGTGCCCGGCTTGCGCCGATCCGTGGGGTTGGGTCCCGTTTTTCCCCCGCGCCCACGGCGCGCACACTGCTGGAATCCGCCGTGACGATGGACAGGTCGATCTCGTCGGCGCGACGCAGCTCGTCGAGCATTAACCCGTGGATCCTCTGCCAGATTCCCGCGGCCTGCCAGTCGCGCAGCCGCCTCCAGCACGACACCCCGCTCCCGCAGCCCATCTCCTGTGGGAGCATCTCCCACTGGATGCCCGTCCGCAGCACGAAGATGATCCCCGTGAGCGCCCGGCGGCTGGTGATGGGCTTGCGGCCCGGGTACCTGAACCGCCGCGGCTTGGGCGGGGGGAGCATCGGCTCGATCAGCGTCCACAGGTCTTCGTCCAGAATCGGCTTGGCCATGTTCGTGCCTCCTTGCACTTGCCCGCGGGCGTCCTGCCCAACGACCCCCTCGCCACGCTCTTCATCGGCACCGCCTCACGCCGATCTCCTCTTTCTGAAAGGCGCTCTAATCGTCGTTGATCCCGGCGTGTTGCCGGGTTCAGCCACGACAACGACAAGGGGTCCGTGTCGAAAGACATGGGCCCCTCTTTCTGCGCATCGAGAGGAGGGGTTTGGCAACCGTGGACCATCCGCGGCAGTATCGACTCTGCGTGGGAACAGCCTCCATCTCAGCAACGGGCGGCGAACCGGCAGCGCATCAAGTCGCCCCGCCAGCCCCGTCCCCCGAGCTCGAGCAAGTCGACTGTCCACGCTGCGGGTACGACCAATCCGGCGTGATCACCGGCTTCCGCCGCGGCAAGAGCTCCCCGCTCCAAGGCCGGTGCTCAGAGTGCGGGCTCGACTGGTTCTGGGGCGATCTGCTGCACCCCGCCCGGCAG
>ENA-ORBV01013487-ORBV01013487.1-microbial-mat-metagenome-genome-assembly--contig:-NODE-13487-length-12412-cov-5.613133_pt1 | contig 12412 bp, 6 predicted proteins | sample MGYA00237777_ERZ505514 | MGnify/ENA primary metagenome ERZ505514 (study PRJEB26160, sample SAMN06269048) | microbial mat metagenome | isolation source: Oligotrophic lake microbial mat | place... | reverse complement strand
CTCCAAATAAGCCCCCAGCATCTCACTCCCCGTACGCAGCAACCGGATCTCATCGCGCAGCCATCGGCGCGGGGTGTCGGCATCGAAGCGCACGAGCCCCGCCCAGCGATTGCAGACCACCAGCGGCAGAGCCAGCACCGATTGCACCTGATCCGCCGCCAACACCGCCTGCTCGCCGCCCGGCAGCATGCGCACCAGGCCGCTTATGTGCTCGCCGCTGCCGAGTTCGTTCTGCCAACGGCGCAGCGCCCCGCGATACGGCAGGCGCCGGTGCACCGTGGGCAGGGTCTGGCCGCGGCAGGTCTCGGCGAGATGCACCAGACGCAGCCCATCGACCTCGTCGGGTTCGTGTCCGTAGAGCACCACCCGCGCCGCGTCCGCGGCTTCGGCGAGCGGGCGCAGCGCGGCGTCGAGCGCACGCGGCGCGTGCTGATCCGCCAGCAGCGTGCGCGCACACGTGGCGAGACCGCGCTCCAGGCGGTAGCCGAGCGCCAGCGCCTGCTCGGCATTGGCGCGCTGCACCTCGGACGCGCAGCGCGCGGCGGTCACGGTCAGCAGCGCTTGCAGGCTGGGGTGATCGTCGAGCGGGCGATCGTTGAGCAGGACCAGCACGCCGATGGCGCGTCCGCGCGCGTCGCGCAGGCAGACTCCGACATAGTGCTGGGCCTCCAGCCCGAGCGTTGTCGGACCCGTCCAGGGTTCGTAGCGGCAACCCGCGGCGAGCAAGGTGTGGCGACAGGGCGACGATACCGGGGGATACTCGCGGCCACTCTTCCATCCGCCTTCCGACCACAGGGCCTGGATGCGGCAGGTGCGCCCCTCGTCGACCAGTTCGGCGACGAAGGCATGGCGCGCGGAACATGCCGTCGCGAGTGTGCGCACCAGCACGGGCAGCACCTCCTGGCCGAGCGCGGGCGCCGAGGCTTCGACCAGGGTGCGCAGCGCCGCATCCGCGCGTGCGGCGCGGTCGCGGTCGTGCCGTGCGCGCAGGACGTTGCCGATGGTCAGCGCCAAGCGTGCCGGGTTCAGCGTGTCCTTGGCGAGATAGTCGCCGGCGCCGGCCTTCATCGCCGCCACCGCGACCTGCTCGTCGCCCTGCCCGGTGAGCAGCACGATCGGTGGTGCATCTGGCGAGCGCGCCAGTCGCGCGAGCAGGCTGAGTCCGTCCTCGCCAGGCAGCTGGTAATCGAGCAGCACCACGGCGATGCCGCCAGCGGCGAGCGCGCGTTCGGCTTCACTCGCATCGCCGACCTCGACCGCTTCGACCGGCGGGTCGACCCTGGCCAAGGCACGACGAACGGCCATGCGGTCGACGGCGTCGTCGTCGACGACCAGGACACGCAAAGGTACGGTGGGGACACTCACGTCGGATGCTCGCTCAGCGCCCAGTAGATGCCGATGGCGCTGATGATGGCGATGAACTGCTCGCGCACGAGCGGCTTGACGAAGTAGCCGCAGGCTCGACCGGAGAACGCCGCGCGCACATCGCGGTCGTCGCGCGAGGTAGTCATCACCACCACCGGCAGGCCGGCGGTGACCGGGTCGGCGGCAAGACGCGCGAGCAGGTCGAGTCCGTTCATGCCGGGGAGATTGAGATCGATCAGCACCAGCCAGCGCTGACCGCGACCGTGGCGCGCCTCACGCGTGCGCAGCAGCGCCAGGGCCTCGTCACCGCCACCGGCGGTCTCGACCTGCCACGGCAGCTTGGCCGCGGCCACGCTGCGGCGCATGTTCATGACATCGACCTCGTCGTCCTCGACTACCAGGACATGGAGCATGTCAGACTCCTTGCGCCGCGGTGCGCGGCCAGGTGAAACGGAAGGACGCGCCGGCGCCTGGGCTGGACACCAGTGCGAGATCGCCGCCCTGCTCCTTGACGATCTTGCGCACCAGCGCCAGACCCAGGCCGAGGCTCTCGCGCGCGTCCTTGGGCTCCAAGGTCTGGAAGATGACGAAGACTTTCTCATGGAACTCGGGGGCGATGCCGGGGCCGTCGTCGCTGACGGCGAACTCCACGCGTTCGCCGAGGTCGGTCCAGTCGACCGCGATGTGGCCGGGACCGGGCTGGTGGTGCTTGATGGCATTGCCGATGAGGTTGGAGAACACCTGCCACAGCCGGGTGCGGTCGGTGCGCAGGATCGGTGCATCGCTGGGCAGGGTCACGGTGAAGCGCGCGTCGGGGCGGTGCTCGTCGACGATCTCGCGCAGCAGCTGGGTGACGTCGACGTCCTCGGCAGCGGTCGCCGGGCGGCCGGCGATGGCGTAGCGGTGGATGCCGTCGATGAGCGCCTCCATGCGCCGCACGCGGGCGTGCAGCAGGCGCAGCAGTTCGGGTACCTGACGGGCATCGCCATCGCCGGCCAACTCCTCTTGCAGCCAAGTCGAGAGGTTGGCGATCGCGCGCAGCGGCGCCTTGAGGTCGTGCGAGGCGACATAGGCGAACTGGTCGAGCTCCTGGTTGCGCTGTTCCAGACTGCGCGCGTACCGTTGCAGCTGCTCGGTCGACTCGCGCATGATGGCGATGGTGCGGCCGCCGCCGGCGACCGGCATGCGGCTGAAGGCGACGTCGATGGCGAAGCGCGAACCATCGCGCACACCGGTCAGGGTATGCACACCGGCGGCGGGCAAGGGCAGGGGAGCGTCAGGGACCAGCTCGCTCAGCGCCACCCCGGTGACCGCGGTGTACGGGCGGGCGAAGATGCGGCCGATCGCCGGGTTGGCATCGGCGATGCGGCCACCGTCGTCGACCGTAGCGATGCCGTCGTGGCCATGGTCGAGGATCGAGCGTACGTAGGCCTGGGCGGCGAGCAGATTGCTGCGCTCCTCGCGCACCCTGGCCACCATCGGCCGGAAGATGAACATCGCTTCGAGCGACAACACCACCAGGGTGGCGCCGAGCACCGCCGTCTCGGCGCGCTGCAGGCGGCGGATCTCGGCCTCGCTCTCGCGCTGGTAGTCGAAGACCATGCCGTCGAGCAGCGTCAGCACTCTGCCTGGGGCGTTGGCCAGGATCCAGGCGAGATCAGGATTGTCCTCGACCAGCGCCGCCGCCGGGGCCGCGGCCAAGCCCCGCGCGCGGGCCAGGTATTCGCGCACCAGCGGATCAAGCGCGTCCGGCCCGTCGAAGTAGAGCCGACGGATCGCCGGCGAGGGTTTGCCGGGCAGGTTCAACTGCGGATCACCGTGAATCAGCCCGTCGTGGGCGCGTTCCAGGCGTTCGAGGCTGGTCAGCAACTCGGTGCGGGCCGCCTCGCGGGTGGCGTCGTCGCGGGCGGCGACCAGGCGCAGGCTGAACAACGCCGCGCGCTGCGAGGTGTAGCGGCGCGTGCCGCTAAAGTTGACGATCGCCGCCATCGTCTCCTGGGTGGCGATGGTCTGGCGCAGGCTGACGTAGGCGGCGAGCGAGAGCAGCGCGACCAGGCCGAGCGCGATCCAGTAGCGTGTGGTCATGCCCGACGCCACCCGGTCGGCCGCCGTCATGAGGCCGCCACCGGGGTCGTGGCGTCGATCAGCTTGCGCACATCCGGCCGGCACGAGCCGCACGACGTGCCGGCGCGGCTGGCCTTGCACACCGCCGCCAGGTCGCAGCCCGCGCTGGCGATGGCGGCGCGGATGGTGTCCTCGCCGACCTGATTGCACGAGCACACCAGCTTGCCCTGAACCCCGCCACCGCCGCCCGAGCCGAGGCGCAGCAGGCGATCACGCAGGTCCTCCAACTCGGTGCCGGCGGCGATCAGTTCGCGGTGCTCGGCGAAGCCGGCGGTCGAACCGAGCATGAGTACACCGATCAGACGATCGTCGCGGATCACCGCCTTGAGGTAGAGCCGGCGGCGTGGGTCTTCGAGCACCACCGTCTCCAACGTCGGGTCGTCGCTTTCGACCACGCCGCACGACGCGAGCTGCACGCCGTGGACCTTGAGGATGTTGGCGGTCACCGAGCCGCGGTAGGGCGCATGCAGGTTGCCGCGCAGGTACTCGGCGAGGGCGCCGGCCTGCTCTTCGGCGGTGGCGGTGGTGCCGTAGAGCTGACCACCAACCTCGGCGCACTCGCCGATCGCTGAGATGCGCGCATCGGCGGTGGTCAGGTGCTGGTCGACGGTGATGCCTTTCCCGCACGCCAGGCCGGCGGCCTTGGCGAGTTCGGCATTGGGCACGGTGCCGGTCGCGAAGACAAACAGCTCGCACGGAACGACCTCGCCGTCGTCGAGCTTGGCGCCAGTCACCCGTCCCTCGCCGACCAGGGCGAGCAGGTTGGCGTCGTAGCGCACGCTGATGCCGCGGTCATCGAGGTGGCTGTGCAGGTAGGCCGAAGCCTTGGCGTCGAGCTGTTTGCCCATCAACCGCGTGCTGCGTTGCAGGATCGTCACCGCGCAGCCACGGGTGGCGAGCGCATCGGCGAGTTCGATGCCGAGCAGTCCGGCGCCCTGGATCACCACCCGCGCGCCCGGGGTGGCCTGCGCCTGGATGCGTTCGGCGTCGCCGCGGTTGCGCAGACCGAGCGCGCCCGGCTTGGCGAGAGGCCCGCTCGTCGGCACGTGCGGCCGCGAACCGGTGGCGAGGACGAGGTGGTCATAGGCCCAGGTTTCACCATCCGTGGAGTGGATGGTGCGGCTGGCGCGATCGATGGCCGCGATGCGACGCCCGGGCAGGAAGGTCACCCCGCGCGCGGCGAACTCCTCGCGCGTCTGGCGCACTAGGCCATCCCACGCCAAGGTGCCATCGATCAGGTGCGGCAGCAGGACGCGGTTGTAGACCGCCTCGCATTCCTCGCCGAAGATGACGATGCGGTCGGCGGTGGTGTGGCGCAGATGGGCGTCGACGAAGCCGAGCGCCGCCGCGCCGGCGCCGATCACCAGGATGGTGCGCGCTGGCGGCGTGTGCCGACGCACCTGCACCGCCGCCCATTTCAGGTCGGGCTCCTTCGACACCGGATCAAGGCGCGGCGAGGTCAGGTTGTTGGCGCGGCCACGCTCGCCGCCCAGTCGGCGTCCCCAGTGCATGGGCAGGAAGACCACGCCGGGACGGATGTCGGTGGTGACCTCGGCCTTCACCTGGACCACGCCGCGCCGGCCGTGGACCTCGACGATGTCGCCCTGGGCGATGCCGCGGGCCAGGGCGTCGCTGGGATGGATCTCGCAGAACGGCACGTCGGCGCTGGCGACCAGCTTGGCCACGCGCCCGGTCTTGGTCATGGTGTGCCACTGGTCGCGTACCCGCCCGGTGTCGAGCACGAGCGGGAAGTCGGCATCGAGCGGTTCGCTACGGTCGGCAAACGCCGGCGCGCGCAGGCGGGCGCGACCGGATGGCGTGGTGAAGCGGCCGTCGCCATAGAGGCGCTCGGTGCCGGTCGAGGTGGCGTCGGGCACCGGCCACTGCGCCGAACGCAGCTGGCGCAGGCGCGCGTGCGACAGGCCGGAGACGTCGCAGTCGGTGCCGGCGGTGAGACGCGCGTGCTCGGCGTAGATCTCGGCCTCGTCGCGGTAGGGGAATGAACGCTCCCAGCCCATCGCGTGGGCGAAGCGCAGCAGAATGGCGCAGTCGGAGAGCGCCTCGCCCGGTGGGTCGATGGCCTTGTCGAGCACGGTGATGCGTCGCTCGCTGCTGGTCATCGTCCCGGTCTTTTCCAGCCAGGTCGCCGCCGGCAGCACGACGTCGGCGAAGGGCGTGGTGTCGGTCGGATAGATGTCCTGCACCACCAGCAGGTCGAGCGCGCGCAGGCCCTCCTCCACCTTCCACGCGTCGGGCAGCGACGCCGCCGGGTTGGTGCAGATCACCCACAGCGCCTTGAGCTTTCCTTCGCGCGCGGCAGCGAACATCTCGACCGCGGTCAACCCGGACTGCGCCTGGATGCGCTCGTCGGGCACGCCCCAGAAGCGGGCGACCGCGGCGCGCTGGGCGGGGTCATTGAGATCGCGGTGCGCGGGCAGCAGGTTGGCGAGGCCGCCGACCTCGCGCCCGCCCATCGCGTTGGGCTGGCCGGTCAGGCTGAATGGGCCGCAGCCCGGCTTGCCGATCTTGCCGGTGATCAGCGAGAGGTTGATCAGCGCCACATTCTTATCGACGCCGACCGCCGACTGGTTGAGGCCCATCGTCCACATCGACAGGAAGCGGCGGTCGCCGCCCAGCCAGCGCGCGGCCTGGCGGATGGCGTCGCCGTCGAGGCCGCAGACCTCGGCGGCGCGAGCCACCGTCCAGCCGTGAATCTCGGCGGCGAGCGCCTCCCAGCCCTCGGTATGCTCGAAGAGGTAGTCGCGGTCGACGTCGCCGTTGGCGAGCAGTTCGCGCGCCAGAGCATGGAACAGCGCGACATCGGTGCCCGGCTTGATCGGCAGGTGCAGATCGCACATCGCCGCGGTGGCGGTGCGGCGCGGGTCGATGCAGATCAGCTTCACCCGTTGCGGATCGGCCGCCTTGCGCGCCTCGACGCGTCGGAACAGGATTGGGTGGCACCACGCCGGGTTGGCGCCGGCGATCAGGAAGGTGTCGCAGGATTCGATGTCGGCGTAGGCGATCGGCGGCGCATCGGCGCCCAGCGTCTGCTTGTAGCCGGCGACCGCCGACGACATGCACAGGCGCGAATTGGTGTCGATGTTGTTGGTGCCCAGGAAGCCCTTGGTCAGCTTGTTGGCGAGGTAGTACTCCTCGGTCAGGCACTGGCCCGAGACGTAGAAGCCGACGCTGTTCAGGCCGTGCTGGGCCTGGATGCGGCGGAACTCGCTGGCGACATGGGCGATGGCCTCGTCCCAGCCGACTCGGCGTAGCGGATCCTGCTTCGACGTGCGCAGCTGGGGATGGGTCAGGCGCTCGGCGCGGCTGGCGACAACGTGGAGCAGCGTCTTGCCCTTTGAGCACAGCGCGCCCTGGTTGGTGGGATGGCTCGGATCGCCGCGCAGGGATAGGCTGCCGTGGGCCGAGCGCGTGACTTCGATGCCGCAGCCCACGCCGCAATAGCAGCACGTCGTGCGGTGGACCGATGCCGACGCGGTGGGCATCACGTCACCCACGTGCGATAGTCAGCACGACGGCACGCCTGGTCGACGCGTTTGCGCATACTGGATCTAGTCATGCGCGTGCCGACCCGCGCTGCTGCGCAAAGCGACAGATGCGACGCTTCCTCACCGGTGCCACATTTACTCCCGACCCAGGAGGAATCTGCTGCGCGATAATCGAGCGCACCGGCCTGACGCACCGACGGGCCGGACCTAGACCAGGGCTCGGACGAGCAGGATGCCCAATTTTCACGCGCCCATTCCACTCCCCACCTCCCCACCTGTCGCTCTTCGCCGACCAGCTCGGATGGCTGGCGTTCGATAATCACGCAAACGTCAGTTTCGAAGCAGCACGGCGCGCGGCGTGCGACGGCTTGCGCGCCTTCCCGCTGCATCGTGCGGCAGATCGGGGCCCTCAGGTGGCCTCTCGGCTTGGCATGGGGCCCGCTCTTCGGCCATCGCCACCCCAGGAGTCCCCATGCTTCGTCGCCTCATCGCTGACCGTCGCGTCGGTCTGGTCGCCGCCCTTCTCGTCGCCGTGCTGCCGGTCGCGCGCGTCGCTGCCGAAGCCGTCAACCTCGACACCGTGCCGGTCACCGATCCGACTCCGATCGATCCCCAGACGCTGACCTGGACGCCCTACGAGGTGAAGACGATCAAGCCCGACTTCAAGAAGGCCAAGGCGAACAAACTCGAGAAGACCTCGCTCAAATTCGGCATAATCAAGCTGACCGACTGCATTCCCATCATCGCCGCCAAGGAGTTGGGCTTCTTCGCTGAAGAGGGCCTTAACGTCACGATCGAGGTCCAGCCTAACTGGAAGGCGGTCAATGATCGCGTCATCAACATGGAGCTCGACGGCTCGCACATGCTCTACAACCACCCGCTCGGCGCCGCGATCGGCTACGGGGTGAACGCCGAACTGGTCTGCCCCTACAATATGTCGATCAACGGCATGGGTCTGAGCGTCTCCAACGCGCTATTCGCCGAGATGGCGGTCAAGGAGCCGCGCCTGAAGGAGTGGGGCTACGCGATGCCAATCGGCGCCGAGCCGATCAAGCAGATCGCGGCCGAACGCAAGGCGGGCGGCAAGGAGCCACTGCGCATGTACATGACCTTCCCCAGCGGCAGCCACAACATAACCCTGCGCTATTGGCTGGCCGCCGGCGGCGTCAATCCGGGATATTATGAGGGATACTCCGACGCCATCGGCAAGAAGGACGCCGACGTACTGCTTTCGGTCAACCCGCCGCCGCTGATGGCGCAGGCGATGGCCCAGGGCAACTGCGATGCTTTCTGCGTTGGCGAACCGTGGAACATGCAGGTCACGCTCAAGGATTTCACGGGACGGCCGGTGTGTCCCAGCCAATACATCTTCCGCGGTTCACCCGACAAGATCTTCGCCTGCAGCAAGGAGTGGGCGGACGCCAACCCCAACACCCTGGTCGCGGTGGTGAAGGGTCTGATCCGCGCCGGCCAGTGGCTCGATGAGAGCAAGGGACACCGCAAGCTCGCGGTCGAGATGCTCGCTCACAAGGATTACATCGGCGCCAATCACGCTGTGCTCGCCGAGAGCATGCTGGGCAGCTACAGCTACGCGGTCGAGAGGGACGCCACTGGCGCGGTGACCAAGGTCGACCGGCGGCCCGAGCCGACCTTCAACACCTTCTACCACGACTTCGGCTCGTTCCCCTACAAGAGCCATGCGGTGTGGGGCCTGACCCAGGCGCGGCGCTGGGGCCAGATTCCCGAGAACAAGTCAGACAGCTGGTACCTTGAGATCGCCGACAAGACCTTCCGCCCCGATATCTACCGCAAGGCCTTCGCCGCGCTGGTGGCCGAGGGCAAGGTCAAGGCCGAGAGTCTGCCGGCCGAGGATTATCGCTCCTACCCGGCCGAGGCCTTCATCGACAAGAAGCCGTTCGATCCCAAGAAGCCGAACGACTACCTCAAGTCCTTCCCCATCGGGCTGAAGTAAACGTCGCGTCGGATCACCTCCGTCCTCGGGACTGTCATGCTCAACCGTCTGCCGTACTACCTCGACCTGCTCAGCCTCAACTGGTTCATCCCGTTGGTCGAGATCGCTCGTGGCGGCGACCGCGCCTTCTACCTGCGCCGCCTGCTGCGCATGGTCGGTCTGCCGCTGCTGGCGATCACCGCCTTCCTGCTGCTGTGGCATGGCGTCGCCCGCTCGGTGCGCATCGGCAGCATGACCCTGCCGACGCCGGGGGTGGTGTGGGCGCGCAGTGGTGAATTGGTGACCGAATGGCAGGGCGAGCGCGCTCGCAAAGTCACCTACGAGGCCGAGTTTGCTAAGGAACTCGCCGCCAATCCCGAGATGAGCGAGAAGGAGTTGCGCGGCTTCATGCCGTTCGAGGTCAAACGCACTTTCGTCGACAACGTCATCACCTCGCTGCTCACCGTATTCGCCGGTTTTGCCATCGCCATGCTGGTGGCGGTACCGCTCGGCATCGTCTGCGGTGCCAGCCGGGTGGTTTACGAGATGCTCAACCCGCTGATCCAGATCTTCAAGCCGGTCTCGCCTCTCGCCTGGTTCCCGGTGGTGTTCATCATCATCAACTCGTCGACGACCGGGTCCGCCGACCCGGTCGTGGCGACCGGGTATCAGAACCCGATCGGGCGCGCCACTGACTGGCTAGGTGAAACCATCTTCTGGTTCTCGAACCAGCCTAAGAACTTCCGTATCGCCGCCATCGTCGTCGCACTGTGCTCGATCTGGCCGACCCTGATCAACACCGCCAACGGCGTCGCCAACGTCGACAAGGATTACCTCAACGTGGCCAAGGTGCTGAACCTGTCGTGGTTCCAGCGCGTGTGGCGGATCATCTTGCCGGCGACCCTGCCCGCCATCTTCACCGGCATGCGCCTCTCGCTCGGCATCGCCTGGATGGTGCTGATCGCCGCCGAGATGATGTCGGTCAGCCCCGGCCTGGGCATGTTCATCTGGAACTGGTACCAGAGCTCGAACGAGACCTCGCTCGGCTACCTGCTCACCGCGGTCATCTGCATCGGCCTGATCGGCTTCATCATCGATCGCATGATGATCTCGCTGCAGAAGGTCGCCAGCCGCGGCAACACCGCGGCAATTCGCTAGGACCATCGCATGCCCAACCAAAAGTTCCTTGAGATCATCAACGCGACCAAGACCTTCGACGCCGGTGGGCGTGGCCGGGTCCAGGTGCTCGACAAGATCAACCTCGAGATCCACAAGAACCAGTTCGTCTCGATCATCGGTCACTCGGGCTGCGGCAAGTCGACCCTGCTGTCGATGATCGCCGGCCTCGAAGGCGTGACCGATGGTTCGATCTGTCTGCGCGAGCACGAGGTCACTGCCCCCGGTCCAGAACGCGCGGTGGTGTTCCAGAACCACAGCCTGCTGCCCTGGCGCAACGTTTTCCAGAACGTGATGCTGGCGGTTAACGCAGTCTTTCCCCTGCTGAGCAAGGCCGAGCGCAAGGCCAAGGCCGAGCACTGGCTCGGCGTGGTCGGACTCAAGGATCACCTGCTCAAATATCCCCATGAGATCTCGGGCGGCATGAAGCAGCGCACCGGCATTGCCCGCGCGCTGGCGATGGAGCCCGAGATGCTGCTGCTCGACGAGCCGTTCGGCGCGCTCGACGCGCTGACGCGCAGCACGCTGCAGGACGAAGTCATGCGCCTGCACCACGAGCACGGCCTGACCGTGTTCATGGTCACCCATGACATCGACGAGGCGCTCTATTGCTCTGACCGCGTGGTGATGATGAACAACGGCCCGCGTGCCACCATCGGTCGCATCCTCGACGTCGAATGGCCGCGCCCGCGCGACCGCGTCGCCTTCATGGAATCGCCGGTCTACACCCACTACCGCACCGAATGCATGCGCTTCCTCTTCTGGCGGCATGGGCAGCCGCCCGCCTCGGCCGCGCCCGCCCCCGAACACCTGCCGCCCCAAGTCGCTCCGCGGATCGCCGAAGCGCTCGGCGAACCCGCGCCGACCTGAACCTTCAGCCGCCTGTGGATCAGGTAGCGTTCTCCTCCACATCCGGTCATCGCCGGGTGGCCGATCCCCTGTTTCCCGATTTCGCCTTCACCACTTGTCGGGTACACTCCCCCGCCACCAAAGGAGCCTGCATGCCCAGTGTCAGCCGTCTCACCCTCTCTCTCGCCGCCCTCGCGCCGCTCGTCGGCAGTGCCGGCGCGGCGACCACGGCCGATACCCTCTCCGAGATCCGCGAATCGCTGATCTATGGCAAGCCGACGGTCTATGTGCGCTACCGCATGGAGGATGTTTCCCAGGACACGCCGACTGGCGCACTGATTCCCAACACCGACGCGCATGCCTCGACCATGCGCCTCGCGCTCGGCTACGGCACCAAACCGTACAAGGGCCTCAGCGGCTACGCCCAGTACGAGGGTGTGTTCGGCGTCGGCAACGAGATGTACAACTCGGGCAATAACGGCCTGACCCGCTATCCGGTGGTCACCGACCACGCCGAGAACCACGAGATCCAGCAGGCCTTTGCGCTCTACGCGCCCGCGTACGCGCCGCGCACCGCGCTCAAGGTCGGTCGGCAGGATATCGCCCTCGACAATCAGCGCTTCATCGGAACGGTCGCCTGGCGCCAGGATTGGCAGAGCTTCGATGCGGTGACGGCGACCTCGTCGTACATTCGCAATCTGACACTGCATTATTCCTACCTCGACCGCGTCCACCGCATTGTGCCCGAAGACGCCGTCGGCGGCGAAGTCGAAATGGACGGCCATCTGCTCAATATCGCTTACAAGCTACCCGACATCGGCACCATCACCGGCTACGCCTACCTGCTCGACTTCGATCGCACCGCCACCTTCGTCAACCAGTCGAGTGCCACCTACGGCGCCCGCTTCATCGGCTCACGCAAGCTCTCCGCCGACTGGGTTGGCCTGTATCTGGCCGAGGCAGCGAAGCAGCAGGACTACGCCGAGAACAGCCTCGACCTGGACAACAACTATTTCGCCGGCGAACTCGGCATCGCCTGGAAGGGGATCGCGCTCAAGGCGGGCGGCGAAGTCCTTGAGGGTTCCGGCCAGGCCGGCAACCGCTTCATGACCCCGCTCGCCACGCTGCACGCCTTCAATGGTTGGGCGGACCTTTTCCTCAACACTCCCAACGAAGGTCTACGCGATCTCTATGTCAGCCTCGGCGGCCCCATCGCCCAGGTCGACGGACTGCGTTTCGCCGCCATCTACCACGACTACACCAGCGACAACGGCGACATCCACTTCGGCGACGAACTCAATCTGCTGCTCGAATACGCGGTGAAGAAGTTCGACCCCAACTTGGTGTTCGGGGTGAAGTACGCGGCCTACACCTGTCTCTTATACACATCTCCGAGCCCACGAGACTAAGGCGAATCTCGTATGCCGTCTTCTGCTTGAAA
>ENA-ORBV01013486-ORBV01013486.1-microbial-mat-metagenome-genome-assembly--contig:-NODE-13486-length-12413-cov-17.877918_pt1 | contig 12413 bp, 13 predicted proteins | sample MGYA00237777_ERZ505514 | MGnify/ENA primary metagenome ERZ505514 (study PRJEB26160, sample SAMN06269048) | microbial mat metagenome | isolation source: Oligotrophic lake microbial mat | place... | reverse complement strand
TCTCTATTCGTCGGCAGCGTCAGATGTGTATAAGAGACAGGGGGATCTAGGATTTGAACCTATACCTCTGATCTGCGCAATTGGCGGGTGTAGCGCGACTTACGGCAATCCCGCAAGCACGATGTGGCAAAAACGTGCCGTGCTTCGGGCATAGTTGGTGCCGTCAGCGGTGGGCGACCAATTCCTCGTGCATGCGACCCCTCCCATCGTACTGTCCCCGCGGTATTTCAAGAGATCCGTGTCTCGTCTTCCCGATCTCCGTGTCGGAGCATTCGCCCCAGACCATCTTGGCGAACGCTGCGATGGCGTGATCGTCGTCGGCGATGTTCAGATTGTCGTACCTGAGATCTTTGACCAACCACCGTTACTGAACGGCGCCGTGGCCGCGGGCCAGATCTCATTCGGGGCACGAATCGACGACGATGCCCGCGAGACCCGGCAAGTTGTCGATCTTGTGGAGCGGCTCGCGATCGCTGGGCGAATGGTGAGCCGGCTCAGCCAGCCGTGGCGCAACGTCCTTGCACCTGCTGTTCCACATTCGCGGTGTAGGCACGGCGCAACCTGAGGCGTCCGGGCGGAGGTCACCCGCGGCGTTAACAATTGTCATCTTGAAAGTGACGCCATGGCTGCGCCTCTATTGGCAGAGGGTTTTCATGACCTGGTGAACAACATCTCGCTCGCGGGTCTTCCAGGCGTCTTCCGTTGTATGGAACACATGGCGATCTAAGCTCGAGTTGCAGCGGCGTTCGGCAAGGTTCCATGCCCGCGCAAACACATTGATGAGGTAAGCCATCACCGCCTCACTCGTGGGCTTCCGGTCCGGGCGCTCCTTGCAGAATCCACCGACGTCGATCCCGAGGGACATAAGCCGGTTCGAGTGCTTGCCCGTACTAATAGTCACATGCTCACCGATCGGCACTTCCTTGCTCGCAGACTCGGGACCGTCGATGTACTGAAACTCAATGCGGATATTGCCGTCGGACGTGGCAATTCCGCGAACCGCAGAAGGAATTTCATACGGCGAGATCGGACCGAACTTGATGGCCGGACCAAACGTCTCGGAATGCGGCGGCACGGGTCTAAGAGACTGTTTCAGAACGGTAGTCGGAGCGATTTGAGACGCGAGCAGACGAGCAGGGCCGCGGCGAGGTCGTGGAGGGCCTGGAAGTGCTCGCCCCAGCGTTCGTAGCACAGGCGGAGGCGTCGGAAGTGACTGAAGCATGCCAATGTGCGTTCGACGACGTACCGAAGCGTGCCCAGCCCGCTGCCGTGGGTGCCGTCGGCGCGCGGGGCCAACAGGCTTTCGATCCCCAGGCCCTCGACGTGCGCGATCATCTCTTTGGTCCCGTAGGCCCGATCGCCGATGATGGCCTCGGGGTTGCGCCGCGGCCGTCCGCGCGGACCCTGCACGGCCGGACGCGCGTCGAGCAGCGCGGGCAGTTGCTCCTGGTCGGGAACATTGGCGGGCGTGATCTGCACCACCAGCGGCACGCCGTCGGCCTCGGTCAGCACATGGCGTTTGCAGCCCTGTTTGCCGCGGTCCGTCGGGTTCGGGCCGGTGTGCTCCCCCCTTTGACGGCCCGCACCGACTGCGAATCCACGACGGCGTGTTGGAGGTCGATGCCGCCGAGTTTGCCCAGGCGGTTGAGCAGGCGACGATGCACCTCGGGCCACACGCCCGCGGCCGTCCACTCGCTGAAGCGTCGCCAGCACGAACTCCCGCTCACACCGAAGGCGTCGATGGGCACGGCTTGCCAAGGCACGCCGAAGCGCAGCACGAAGATGATGCCCCTCAGGGCCTTCTTGTTGTCCACCGGCGGGCGACCGGTCTGGGCCCGTGACGGCACCGGGAGCAATGGTTCGATCTCTTCCCACAACTCTTCGCAGAGCAGCTCCGCTGCCATAATCGTGCCTCCTTGCACTTGTGCTGACCGCAGAGTTCATCGGTCGATACTCACGTTCTGAAACAGTCTCTAAGAGTAAGCCACTCAGCCATGATCAAACCCTCTCCAAGAGGGGCGTGAGAACTGATGCAAACGGCTTGAAGCGCTCCAGCTTCGCGGCGTCAACTGCTCCGCGGCTTTGACTGTCGATGACAAGCACTCCCCAGGGTTTGCCACCTACCAAGATCGCGAGGGCGGCATAGGACTTTGAAAGCCTGCGTCCATGCTTGATTTCCCGTTCCACCCACCCTCTTGTTACGCCGGTTTCCTTCGCATAGGTCTCAATATTCTTCGACAAGGCAGGAAGCAATTCGGGCAAGTCATTCCCTTGCAAGGGAATCTGTATCCAGCCTCGGCCGCGCCAGGCGAGCCCTGCGACACCTTCGCATTTTTCCGGGTCGTCAGGCGCTCGGAACCGCCGGATTCGCTGCTTGCTCATGTGGTCCGATCGCGCGACTGCTACAAGCCAAGACCCCCAATTCGACGGGTTCCGCCACCCAATCCAATACCGATAGTGGCGGAAGAGCGTGACCCGGTTTTCATCCAGCGGCCTTCCAGACCGATCATCGAACATCTCCTTTCGGCATTCATCGAGAACCTTCTGGATTGCTTCCCATGCCCACGGGTTGCCCCAGCCCCGGCGGAGAAATTGTAGAAGAGCCACGAGTAGTGGTCCGATCATCACAACGAGCCATGCGTTGGATTGCATCCACGCGAGCACGGCTTGGACGAACGGGATCTTCGCATAGTCGTCGGGACTGGCCTTCAGAGTGGCGCCGAAAATAATGATCGCGCCCGCCGTGAAGATCTGGGCCTTTCCGAGACACCAATCAAGTTGTCGCCGGCGAGCCAGTAACACCAAGGTGCCAAACTCCCCAAGAGTCCCCACCCAACGGCATCGAGTATTACCCGGCAGCGCGTGCTGCAATTTCCGTCCTTTTCCCCGACGGTCCTGCGGTGGCGAGTGGTATGGATTAGGCGCAGCCCGATGGCCGTCTGGCAGCCTCCTTGCCGTCGAACCCATAGGGGCATCCACCCCCCCCGTCATAGGTACTTCCCGAGGGGGATGGGCCTCGCAGCCCCGTACGGAGGAGGAGCGGTCATAGACAGACTTTCGCGCTGACCGTTGAATTCTGTGCTGGCGCACCCACCGCATACCTCTTATACGTTCGTGGGGTAGAGGCGCGCCGCACGAGCCGCACGCGCCGCGGGGCGGGAGTTGGGGGGGGGCGGCCACCCCCCGGACGTTGGCCACTGGCTAGCCCACGTTTCGACGTGGGCGACCGCTTGCCAAAGTCCCGAGCGGGGGGGCTCCTTGGTCACTGCGACCCCGGTAGCGTCGCCCAGCGGCGAGCGGTCCTCGCTCAACGAACTGGGTCACGTCGCGTGCGGCGGACTACCGGGCTTCTGTCGCCGGCCCGGGCGGCGGCCGCTGGAGTTCGACAGGGGGCACCGCCGCCGGGCGCACCAGCCACTTGAACCCTTGGCCCGGCGGACGATCCGGTTCAAAGGGAACCGCCAGCCAGCCTTCTAGGTTGAGCACCAACCGGTGGGTCTCCACGTCGTCATGCTCCAGAAGCCCGGACTTGGCGACAAGGTGGGCCATGTAATGGAATGCTCCGGCGGCGATGTCGGCAGCGCGGCCGATTGCCAGGCTGTCATCGGGCTGGGCACCGCCGACATAGTTGTCATCACTCCTCCATTCCTTGCCAGGGAAGACATAGATCCACGCAGCGACATCCGCCATCGCGGAGGTGATGATCCGGGCCTCCTTGTCCGCACCTGAGTAGTTCATCTCGCAGAGGCCGCAGGCCGAAAGATCGAAGTTGACCACCCCGGTCCAAGGACTGAGGCCCGACTCGGGACGCTGGAGTTTCTTGCCGTGCTTCTTCTGGTTGCAAAGGTCTCCGCAGATGCGGTACTCGATGCTCCCTGCCCGGACTTCTTTCAGGCTCGCGGGGCCGTTGCGATTGGTCTGCCTGACCCATGCCAAGAGGTGATCGCCAAAGTGCCACACCGCCCGGACGAGGTCGAGGTGGAGGTCCTCGATGGGCTCGTGCGGGATAGCGAGTGTGCGCACTTTTATGAGCTCTCCCGGGCCAAGAAAGAGGGCAGGGACACGGTTTAGGTGCAGCAGGTAGCGGGGAGCGCCCGCCGCTCGCCCCTCAACCAGCGAGTAGTTTGAGTACGGGGTGCACAGCTCGTAGAGCTTTCTGATGATTCGGCGGAGCTCGCTGCGCAGCATCGTTCCCGGGTCGGCGCCATCTCCCTTGAGCGTCGCGATTGTGCCGGTGCTCTCCACACAGAGGAGCATACCAGTGAGAGGGCCGGGGCCAGGTGGGCGAGCCTGCAGTTTGCCGCGAAGTGCGATCTCAAACCTGACACTGGACTTGGGAACTCGGGAGGGTAATGGTGCCAGCAGCGGCTTTTCGGGCGCGATGTTCTCGTCCGTCAGGCCGCGTGCCTCGCCGCGAAAGGACTCGCGCCCATGAAGACCGAGCAGTGGAACATCGACCGCGTCGTGCCCTACGAGAAGAATCCCAGGAAGAACGACGGGGCCGTGGAGGCGGTGGCCGCGAGCATCAAGGAGTTTGGCTTCCGCGTCCCGATCGTGGTCGATGCCCAGGGCGTGATCATCGCCGGCCACACCCGGCTCAAGGCGGCGCTGCGGCTCGGGCTGTTGAAGGTGCCCGTGCACATCGCCAGGGACCTGAGCGCCGAGCAGGCCAGGGCCCTGCGGGTGGCCGACAACCGGCTGCACGAGCTGTCGGATTGGGACATGACGCTCCTGCCCGGTGAGCTCCTGGGCCTTCAGGATGCGGGCTTTGACCTGAGCCTGCTGGGATGGGGGCAGGCGGACATGGCGGTGCTGCTCGCGCCGATCGGCAACGAGGGTCTGGTTGACCCTGATGATGTGCCCGCGCCGCCCGATGCTGCGACCACGCGGCCGGGCGACCTGATCGTCCTGGGCAACCATCGCTTGCTGTGCGGGGACAGCAGCAGCGCGGCGGACCTCGACCGCCTGCTGGCGGGCGAGAAGATTCATCTCTGCAACACCGATCCGCCGTACAACGTGAAGGTGGAGCCGCGCTCCAACAACGCGATCGTCGCGGGCCTGAGTTCGTTCGCCTTGCCGGGCAAGGCGGATCAGCACGATCAGCAGAGCGCCGACCTCAACCGCTATCCGGAGAAGAGCCGCGCCACGCACAAGAAGCTCCGGGCCAAGGACCGCCCGCTCATCAACGACTTCATGACCGACGAGGCATTCGAGAAGATGCTCGAAGCGTGGTTCGGCAACATCGCCCGCGTGCTCATGCCGGGCGGTGGGTTCTACATCTGGGGCGGCTACGCCAACTGCGGCAACTACCCGCCCGTGCTCAAGCGGCACGAGCTCTACTTCGCGCAGGCGGTCATCTGGGTGAAGGAGCACCCGGTCCTGACCCGCAAGGACTTCATGGGCAACCACGAATGGTGCTTCTACGGCTGGAAAGAGGGCGCAGCGCACCGCTTCTTTGGCCCCGCCAACGTCCCCGACGTGTGGTCGATCAAGAAGGTGAACCCGCAGAGCATGGTCCACCTCACGGAGAAGCCCGTGGAGCTGGCCCGCCGCGCCATCGAGTTCTCATCGCGGCCAGGAGAGAACGTGCTCGACCTCTTCGGCGGATCGGGATCGACGCTCATCGGCGCGGAGATGACCGGGCGGCGTGCGTTCCTCATGGAGATCGACACGCTCTACTGCGATGTCATCGTGCAACGGTGGGAGAAGTTCACGGGCCGCAAGGCGGAGCGGCTCCCGGCCAAGGGCGTGGCCGAAGAGAAAGCCGCGACACCTGTCGCGGCTGGGAGCAAGGCGTGATGAGCGCCTCACTCGTCGAGGTTCGGGAGCGGGCCGTCGGTCGCTTCGTCCCATTCCAGGGCGTAGCGCTCGGCGATGTCCTCAAGGTCGCCCTCGGTCAGGTAGTCGGCGGTCTTGCGCCCCTGGCAGGCGGCGACGGCCCGCGCGAGGTCCGTCCATTCCTCGATGGTGAGCATTCGGTCCTGTCGTGCGCCGAGCAAGTACAGGGCGGCCTGCAGCATGGCTTCGAGTTGCGCTTGGGTCGGCGTGGGATGGGGGGCGGTCATCGATCAGGCCCCTTTCCCCGCGACGAAGACGCCGCGTTCGTGCTTCTTGAATCGGGAGGCGGTGCCCTTGGCGGCGATCTCACGGATGATGGCGGCGTAGAGCGTGGCCTCGGGCGTCTTGCCGCCGGGGCTCTTCCACAGGCCCTTGGCCTCCATCTCGGCGATCATCTCGACGGCCCGCATGGGCTTCTTGCTGGCGACCAGAACCTGCGCCGCCGCGTCCAGCGCGCTGACGCGCTTGGCCTTCTTCTCCTTCGCGGGCTTCGGAGCCTTGGGCGTCTTGGGGGCCTTGCCGCCCGCAAAGTGCGTAGAATGGGGTCGCTCGCGGGTCGCTGTCACGCACACCCCGCGCGCCGGAGTGCCCCGAATGCTCGATTTGATACAGCGCGAGATCGCCAACGACCCGTTTTACAAGAACAACTTTCCCAACGACGGTCAGCGATTCGTCGCGTGGTACTTGCGGCGGGTGCTCCTGCGGGACGATGCGGCCACGCGGGACGACATCACCGACGGCGCGGACGACAAGCAGATCGACGCGGTGATCGTTGACGACACCGAACAGCGGATTCTCATTGTTCAGGGCAAGTTCATCAACGCGGGACAGGTTGACGCCGAACCGCTGCGCGAAGTGCTTTCGGCGTGGGTTCGGCTGCAAGACCTTGCGGCGTTGCAGAAGGACTGCAACGACCGGCTCAAGAAAAAGATTGAGGCGGTCAGGCTCGCCCTTGACGACGAGTACCGCGTGGACTTCGAGTTGTTGACGACCGGCAACCTGACCGACGCAGCGCGGGCCGATTTGTCGGCTTTCGCTGACAAGTTCAGCGAGTTTGACGGCTTCATGGCCAGTCTCCACCTCATCGACACGGACGCACTTGAAACGCGGCTTGCCGAAGCCGAAGCCCGTGTGCTTCCGTCCATCCGGCACACGATTAAACTCGACCCGGCCAAGACGCTGTTGATGGGCATGGCGGGCGCCCGCACCGTGATTGCGGCGCTCCCGCTCCGGGAGTGCTTGAACATGCCCGGAATAACCGACGGCAAGCTCTTTGCGAAGAACGTCCGGCAATCGCTCGGCTCCTCCAACAAGGTCAACCGCGAGCTTTCCAAGACGATCCACACCGACAAGGTTCAGGATTTCTTCTTCTACCACAACGGAGTGACGGCCCTGTGCGATTCGATGACCCTGAGCGACGACCGCGCCACGCTGAGCGTGGAAGGGTTGAGCGTCGTCAACGGGTGCCAATCCCTGAACACCATCTACTCGGCCTCCGAGCGTGTCCGCTCGCACGAAGCAAAGGACGCGCACGTCCTGTTCCGCTTCTACGAGATCAAGGACCGAGCATTCGGCGACCGCATCAGCATCAACACCAACTCGCAGAGCGCCGTGAAGGCACGCGACCTGCGCAGCAACGACAAGGTGATGGTCGGCCTCAAGAGCGCGTACGAGAGGCGGTACCCGGACGGGATGTTCACGACCAAGCGGGGCGAGACGGCCCCCGCGAGCAAGGACGCCGCCAAGGTCATCGACGCGGCCACGCTCGCGCGGATGCTCATGGCGTGGCAATGCCAGCGCCCGAACTACGCTGCCAACGAGAAGAAACTTTTTGACGAGTACTACAAGACCCTGTTCAAGACGGGCTATCCGCCCGAATCGATGCTCGCGCTTCAGCAGTGGTTGAGCGCCATCGAAGCCGCTTGGCCGAACTTGGCCCTCAACAACGAGTTGAGAGCCGGCAAGATGCACGTCAAGTACCATGTCCTGTTCGCGGTATCAGCCCTCATCAACTCCGTGAACAATCAGACGACGTTGATTGTCGATCCCAAGGCGACGGTGCGAGCATTGGAGGCCGCCGGGGAGATACTTCCGCTTGCGGCCACCTGCATCGAGAACGCGATGCAATCGGCCCGGATGCAGGACGAATCCTCCAACAAGGTGTTCAGCCCGCAGAACTGGCTGAAAGCCAACCGGAGTTGGCAGGGCGAAACACTTGTCGCGGGCACGCAGGCGGGAATGTTCAGGAGCTTTACGGCTGGTCCGGCCCTCATCGACAAGATGAAGGCTCCGCCAACGGCCTTTGTCGCGCGCTGGTCCGCCGATTGATTGCGTGCGCCAGCCTACGCCGCCACCGTCGCCGGGTGGGGGTCCGACCACGGGCCTTTTTCGCCGCGTGTGTTGACCCACCGCAGCATATAGACCGCCGTCTTGCCGCCCGCCGCCGCCGGGTAGTCGGTGGCGAAGGCGGTTTTGGTGGTCATGGTCAGGAACGAAAGCGCGGCGGGGTCCGTCGGCGCGGGGGTGCCCGCATCGACGAGTTTCACCCACACCTCCGCGCCCAGCACCCCTGCCGGGCGGGCGCGGCGGGTCGGCGTGGATTCGTCCACCAGGCGCAGCGAGTGTTGCAGCCGCGTGCCGGTGTCCACGATCACCAGCGGGCGCGTGCGCGGGGTCTGCGCGGGCGTGTTGCTGAGGTCGCGCACCGTGATGCCCATGGTGGCGCGGTCGGCGTTGGTCGTCTTGGGATAGGTCTGGATGAAGTTGGCGATTGGGCGCACCTGCCGTTCCAGTTCGCGCCGGGCCGCGTCCTTGGTCTGCCGCGCTCCTTCGGCCTGCGCCTGCGCGGCGACGTGCGCGGGGTAGTCCTTCGCCCACTCCGAGAGTGCCGTTTCCAGCGGCTTGAGGTCGTTGGCGTCCAATCCCTGCGCGTCCCACCACTTCTTGACGGCATCGTAATAGTGGCCCGCCCACGCGGCGAAGTCGCCATCGGGCCGGGGCATGTAGTGTTCGCCTGAGCGGGGCATGGTGGGGTCTCCAAACGCCGATGAATCCGGGGCGGGTCCTGCGGACGGCGTTCCGATCCGCGAATCCGCGGCTCCGTACACCGCGTGCGCGACGCGACACACGAGCCGTCAGACGCGATCATCGGCCCGTCGGACGCGATACTTCACTCGGCGGACGCGACAATCCGCACATCGCGTGCGACAAACGAAATGGCGGACGCGACAAGTGATCCGTCGCGTGCGACACGCGAGTCGTCGCGGCTGACGAACCGAATATCGCACGCGACACGCCGCCCGGCGGAAGGCCTGAACATTCCGCGCGGCATTGGGAACCTGGTCCGCCCCGGCCGCCTCAAAGGCGTGTGCTGTACCATCGGTGGTCGCTCGCGCAGTCTTGCTTCTTTGCCCGCACGGGCAAGTGGGCGGGCACGCGGACAGGAGATTTCTCATGGCCGATCCATCCCTGTCCACCTTTGTTTCCTACCCCATCAACGACTTCGGCCCGGCCATGAAGGGCATGATCATCGGCGGGCTGGGGATCTTCCACGTCTTCCTTGCGCAGTTCGCCATCGGGGGCGGGATGCTCATGGCGTACTTCCAGTGGCTCGCCATGACGGGCAAGGAGCCCGCCGCCCGGCGCGTGCTCGACTCGTACTTCAAGTACCTTGTGCTCGTCTCCTTCGTCATCGGCGCGCTCACGGGCGTGGGGATGTGGTTCACGAGCATCCAGATCTCCCCCGGAACGATCGGCAAGATGGTCGATGTCTTCCACTGGGTCTGGGCCACCGAGTGGCTCTTCTTCTGGGTCGAGGTGGTCGCGGGGTATGCCTTCTATCGCTACGGCAGGATTCTCCCCGACCGCACGCGGCTGTCGCTCCTGCTCATCTACAGCGTGGCCGGCTGGGGCTCGCTCTTCTGGATCAACGGCATCCTGTCGTGGCAGCTCACGCCCGGCGAGTGGGTGCGCACCGGCAACATCTGGGCCGGGTTCTTCAACGCCACCTTCTGGCCCAGTCTGCTCTACCGGACCGTCGCGTGCATGGTGATCGCCGGGCTGGTCGCGGCGGTGATCGTCAACATCATGCCCGATGTCTCGCGCGAGGAGCGGACGCGCCTCATCAACCGGACGGCCAAGTTCATGCTGGGGATCGTGGCGATGCCGGTGCTGGGCGTGTGGTTCCTGGCCGCGATGCCCGACGACAGCCGGGCGTGGGTGATGGGCGGGAGCGCGACCATGACGCTCTTCATGAATATCGCCGCGGTCGCGAGCCTGCTCATCGGCGGGTACATCGTCGTGGGCCTGTGGCGGCAGAAGCTGTACATCAACGGGGCGACCGCGACGCTCCTGCTGGCGCTGGCCTTCGGGGCTTCGGCCGGGGGCGAGTTTGTCCGCGAGGGCGTGCGCAAGCCCTACACCATCCGCGATGTGCTCTACAGCAACTCGATCATGCCCGCGCAGGTGGCGCACCTCCGCGAGGTCGGCTGCACCACGGGCGACCCCTTCCCGCTGCGCGATGCCGCGGCGTTCCCCAATCCGCAGCTCCAGATCGGTGCGCTCACGTTCCGCAATCAGTGCGCCGTCTGCCACACCGTCAGCGGCGTCAACGGCCTGACGCACCTCATGGGCGCGTGGACCACCGACCAGCAGCGGATGAACGTGGCGAAACTGCAGTGGACCAAGGGCTTCATGCCGCCCTTCGCGGGTACACCCAAGGAACTCGAATCGCTGGTGCAGTACATCAAGTGGGAGACCGACAAGCGCCCGGCCTCGTGGCCAGCGAGCGATGATGATCGCGTGCTGGTGCAGATCAAGGCGTGGATGGATGAGGCCGGAACCCGCCCCGCCACCGAGCCGCGCCCCGCCAGCGCGGCGGATGCCTCGGGCACCTGGCCCGCACTCGCTCAGGAGCCGCGCTGAGCGGAGCACACCATGGACCAGTTCTTCCCCTTCAACCTCCCCGCCCCCACCGCGTGGTACGCCGTGCTGTATGTCGTCACGCTCCTCATGCACGCGGTCTTCATGTCCTACGTGCTCGCGGGGTCGATCATGCTCGGCGTTGCGGGGCTGCGCGGGATGCTGGGACGGCCCGCATCGCCCAGCGCGTGGTCGGCGGTCACGACAGTCCTGAAGGACTGGATGCCTTTCGCGCTCTCGGCGGCGATCACCGCGGGCATCGCGCCGCTGCTGTTTGTCCAGATCCTCTACCAGCAGGAGTTCTACACCGCCAACCTGCTCTCGTTTCACCGCTGGATGGCGATCCTGCCGGTGCTCATCGTGGCCTTCTACCTGCTCTACCTCTTGAAGGCCCACCGCATCGAGGGCAAGACCGCCGTGCAGGGCGTGGTGGCGATGGTCGTGATGGTGTGCATTCTCTTCGTCGGCTGGTCGTGGGTGGAGAACCACCTGCTCTCGCTGGACAAAGCTGCCTGGGCCAAGCAATACGAGACCAAGGCGATGGTCTACGTGAACGCCGCGATCGCGCCGCGTCTGGCGTTCTGGATCGCTTCGGCGCTGCCGACGGCGTGCCTCTTGCTCGCGTGGCAACTGCGCGCGCGGGCCTCGGGCATCGGAGCGGCATCGGCGCAGCGTGCCCAGCGCCCGCTGGCGATCGTCGCGTCCCTTGGGCTGATCGTCGCCGCCGCGCTGGCGTGGCCGGTGGTCAGCGGCGTACTACCCCCGGGCGGCGCGGGCACCCAGCAGTCCAGCATGTGGGCCGGCATGGTGATCGCGGGCATCGGCGTGCTGCTGCAACTGGGCGTGTGGCTGGTGGGCGCGGTCGGCCGGCCGCTGCGCACCGTTCCGCTGTGGATCGCCTCGGCAGGGATGGCGCTCGCGTGGCTGGGCGTGCTGGTGGCCCGCGAGGCGGCCCGGCTGTCGATCATCGCGAGCGAGGCGGTCTTCGCTCGCCACGAGCGCGTCGGCACGCTCGCGGGGCTGGTGATCTTCCTCGCGTTCGCCATCATCGGCGTGGGCAGCATCGCGTGGATCGTGCGGGCGGTGGCCAAGGCCCAGCGACAGGCGAACCGTACCATTGAGTGACCGGCTGGTCATGTGGCCGACATGGCGTCGGGAAACATTGGGAACCTCTCCACCGCCGCACGCCTCCAAGGGATGCACGCGACGCGTGTTCGTTGCGGCTTCACGACGATCCGATCTCCTCCACTCAGGAACCTCACCATGTCGAGCACCGCATCTGCGTTCTACGAATCCTGGCCCGCCCGCATGAACCTTGCCAAGGCCAAGGGCCCCGACATCGGCAAGGCCTTCGGGCCGTTCTTTCAGGGTCTGATGAAGGATGGCGGCGAGGGCGGCCTCTCCGTCAAGCACAAGGAACTCATCGCGCTGGCCTGCGGCATCGTCACGCGCTGCGAGCCGTGCATCTACACGCACGTTGAGAAGTGCCTCAAGGTCGGGGCGACGCCCAAGGAAGTGATGGATGCCGCGGGCGTCGCGGTCATGATGGGCGGCGGGCCGGTGTACACGTACACATCAATCGTCGCCGCCGCGCTGGAGCACTTTGAGATGAACCCGATCGCCCCCGCGCACGCCTAGGCCAACGATGGCACCCA
>ENA-ORBV01013485-ORBV01013485.1-microbial-mat-metagenome-genome-assembly--contig:-NODE-13485-length-12414-cov-4.934749_pt1 | contig 12414 bp, 10 predicted proteins | sample MGYA00237777_ERZ505514 | MGnify/ENA primary metagenome ERZ505514 (study PRJEB26160, sample SAMN06269048) | microbial mat metagenome | isolation source: Oligotrophic lake microbial mat | place... | reverse complement strand
TTCAAGCAGAAGACGGCATACGAGATTCGCCTTAGTCTCGTGGGCTCGGAGATGTGTATAAGAGACAGATCCATCACCGTGGGGCGGCCCTCGGGATCGTGCCTCGTGGACACCACTCCCTTGGGCTTGTTGAGGAGCAGGTACACGTTCTCGGCCGCGGGCTTCACGCGCTGCCCGTCCACCCGGACGGAGTCGGTGGCCATGTCGGCTTTCGTGCCGAGTTCCTGAACCGTCACTCCGTTCACGCTGACTCTTCCCTGCGTGATGAGTTCTTCGGCGGCGCGACGCGACGCTATGCCGGCGCGGGAGAGAATTTTCTGGAGGCGTTCAATCATGGTTGTGGGTCCTTGGCACCCGATGCTTCGGCCTCGGCCCGAGCCCTTTCGGCGGCCTCGGTGATGTCTTTGGCATCAACCGTGGAGTCGAAAGCCAGATCCCGCTGGGCCGGATCCGGGGGGTCGGGATCGAGGAACGGTACTTCGATGGGAGCCGGCGTGTCGAGGGCGCGTTTCAATCCGACCACGTCCACGTCCTCGCCCAGAATCTCCGCGAAATCCTCGATCTTCGGAAGGTCGTCGAGATCCTTGAGGCCGAACTGGAGGAGAAATTCCTTGGTCGTGCCATAAAGCAGCGGGCGTCCGACCACTTCCTTGCGGCCCATGATCTTGATAAGACGCCGCTCGAGCAGGGTCTTCACGACGCCCCCCGACTTGATGCCTCGCAGTTCGATGATCTCGGGGAGAGTCGCAGGCTGCTTGTAGGCGATCACGGCCAGAGTCTCGAGGGCCTGGGTCGACAGCCGTGCCGGCGACTTCGGATCCAGCAGTTCTCGCACCCATTCGTTGTGCTCGGGCCGCGAGGTGATCTGATAGCCGCCGGCCACTTCGATGAACTGAAGCCCGCGATTGTCGGACGCGTAGAGCGTCTTCAGTTCTTCAAGCTGGGCCTCGATGATGGCCTTGAGGACGCCCTTGAAGACCCGGGACAGATCCTTCATGGTGACCGGCTCTTTCGAGACGAAGGTGAGCGCCTCGACGATGGCGCGGATCTCCTCGGGTTTGGGATGGAGTTCCTCGGGAATAGCCTCCGTGGCCTCGATGGCTTGAGCGGCATGGGCGGCATGGGCCGCCTCGGCATTCTGGGCGCCCTGGTTCTCGACCTCGGCGTTTTCGGGCGGCTTGATTTCGTCTTCGGGCATGGGCTCGTCTTTTGGATCAGCTCTCTTATGAAACGGTGGTGGTGAAGACCGGGGCATCGTCCACGGGACCGATGGGGCGGAACAGGCGGATGGCCTCGAACCTGGAACGCTGGTAGACCTTGACCCGCTTCAGGCGGACCAGCTCCAGCAAGGCGATGAACATCAGAATCATCTCTGCCTTGGTGTTGAGGTTCTCGAAAACCGTCATGAACTCGAGGGACTCGCCCACCTTGATCAGGGCCAGCAGATCGTTGATGGCCTGGTCGAGCGACTTCCCTTCGCCCTCGATTTCGTGCTGAACCAGCAGCTTGCGGCGATCCAGCAGTTCCTTGAAGGCCGAGACCAGATCGAACAGGCCCGCCTCCAGCATCTCCTCGCCCGCGTCGTCCTTGAACTTCGGGACCACTTCGTCGGGGCGGATCCAGGTGGCGGTGCGGATCTCGTACTGCTGGCGCAAAACCCCGGCGGCCTGTTTGTAGCGCTCGAATTCGAGCAGGCGCTGGATGAGGGTTTCGCGCGGATCTTCGCCATCCTCCTCGGCTTCGCTCGGCGAAACCGGGACCAGCATCTTCGACTTGATGTGAATCAAGGTCGCGGCCATCACCATGAACTCGCCCGCCATCTCGAGATTCAGAATTTCCATCAGCCGTATGTACTCGATGTACTGCCGGGTGATGGGGGCGATGGCGATGCTCTTGATGTCCATCTGATTCTTGCGAATGAGATGGAGGAGCAGGTCGAGCGGGCCCTCGAAATCCTGGATGTCGAATTTCACCTGGATCTTCGGAGCGTCCTCCGGAAACGTGGGCTCCCAACCCGCGGGTGCGACCAGCTTGTTGGCCTCGGCTTGAGGTTCGACCGGGGCCAAAACGACCGCTTCGCCCTCGGCCGCGACACCGGCCAGCGCGCTTGCGGCCTCGATGGCGGGTATGGAGTCGGCGGAAGCGGCCGTCTCGTCTTTCAGCAGATCGGACATTTTGGAATCAGTACGCGATCTTCATCGCCTGATGAACTTCGGCCATGGTGGCCTGAGCGACCTTGCGGGCGCGCGCACTGCCCTCTTTCAGGATGTCCATCACGGTATCAGGCCGGGCCGCGAGTTCCTCCCGCTTCTGTCGCATCGGCTCGACCCGGGCCACCACGTGATCGGCGAGTTTCGCCTTGCACTCGATGCAGCCGATCGACGCGGTGGTGCACCCGGCGGTCGCCCAGTCGCGGGTCTCCTGGGTCGAAAAAGCCTTGTGCAAATCGAACACCGGACACTTCGCCGGGTCGCCTTTGTCCGTTCTCCGCTGGCGCGCGGGATCGGTCACCATCGTCTTCAGCTTCGATCGGATGTCCGCCTCCGTGTCCTTCAGGAGGATCGAGTTGCCGTAGCTCTTCGACATCTTCCGGCCATCGGTACCCGGCGTACGCGGTACCGGGGTCAGCAGAGTCTGCGGCTCAGGGAAGACCGGCCCGTAGAAGTTGTTGAACCGCCGCACGATCTCGCGAGAGATCTCGATGTGCGGGGCCTGGTCTTCCCCCACCGGTACCGCGTTCGCTTTGTAGATGATGATGTCGGCGGTCTGCAAAAGCGGATAGCCCAAAAAGCCGTAAGTCGCGAGGTCGCGGTTCGCGAGATTCGCCTGCACATCCTTGTAGGTCGGCACGCGCTCAAGCCAGGATACCGGTGTGGTCATGGAAAGAAGCAGGTGCAATTCGGCGTGTTCGGGCACCAGGCTCTGAATGAAGACCGCGGATTTCGCAGGATCGATACCCGCGGCCAGCCAGTCGAGCGTCACCTCGATGACGTTCGCCCGGATCGACGACGGATCTGCGTACTCGGTGGTGAGCGCGTGATAGTCGACGACGCTGTAGAAACAATCGTAACTGTCCTGCAGGCGAACCCAGTTGTCGAGGGCGCCAGTAAGGTGCCCCAGGTGAAGGGCACCCGTGGGGCGCATGCCGGAGAGGATGCGCGGTTTCGGTTTGGTTTCCATGACCTGCTAGCTAGCGAATGAGATCGAAGATGAAGAGGACGGCGAAGCGCTGGATGGGGCCGATCAGCCAGCCGAGGAGGCCGCTGAGGAACAGGATCCAGAGGACGATGGTGCCGTAGTTTTCCGAGAAATGGTCGAACTTCTCGCCAATCGAGCGGGGCAGCGACCACGAGAGGATGTGCGAGCCGTCGAGGGGAGGAACGGGGAGCATGTTGAAAACAGCGAGGGTCACGTTCATGGCGATGCCCACGCTCATCAGGCTGTAGAGCCCATCCCGCATGCCTTCGGGCACCTCCACCCTCAGGATCACCGCGAACACGATCGCGAAGGCCAGGGCCAGAAGAAGGTTGGAGATCGGCCCGACTCCGGCCACCGAGATATGCCCGCGGCGAAGAGAAACATCCCGGCGGAAGCGGCCGGCATCGTAAGGGGTGGGCTTGGCCCAACCGATCACGGGAAAGCCGCCGAAGATCTGGAGAAGCGGCATGAGCACCGTCCCGAATAGATCAATGTGGGCGGCCGGGTTGAGAGTGATCCTGCCGAGTCTCGCCGCGGTGTCGTCCCCGAGTTTCAGCGCCATCCACGCATGGGCCGACTCGTGGAACGAGAGAGAGAACAGCAGGACGAGGTAATTCGTCACGCCAAGGGCAAATTTTTGAGCGTCGATGTCGGGCATGAATTTCTAAAGCGGCAGTCCGTGTTTCCACGGTCTAGGGCGAAAAAAGCGGGGCGTCCCCTTGGAAACTTTCGCCTGGGGACCGAGGTTTCGGCGGAAGCCCTGAGGCCCGAGGGGAAGGCCTTCTACGTGAAAGCGGTCCGACTCTTGGGGGCAGGTGCTCGGACGGTCGGGACCGAAGGGCCTGGAGAATCCTAGCCGATATGAAAGGATTACGGGGCATGCTCTCCGAAATCAAGCTGGTGACCCTGGGTGTGGCGGACCTCGATCGATCGATCTTCTTCTATGCCGACGCCCTGGGCTTCGAGGAGATTTCACGAACCCGGGTCGATCACGAGGCTTTGGCCGAGGCCTGGCGCATCCCTGCGGGCATCGCCGGCCGCTTCGCGGTCCTGGGAATTCCGGGCCGTCTTTCCGGCATGCTGCGGCTGGTCGAGTGGACGCCCGCGGGCGACCCTGTCTGGAACGCTCCCGCCCGCTACCAGGATCTGGGTGCCCATGGTGTCGGTTTCCGAGTGAAGGATGTGAACGCAGCCTGGGATCTGCTTGGCCGCGCCGGCGCCCGTGACAAATCCAAGCCGACCTATTGGGAGGGGGAGCAGAACATGGCGGCCTGGAGTTCGCGCTCCTTCGACCCGGACGGCACCCAACTCGACATGTTCCAGGTGGTGGGAGAGATCGAGCGGACCCTCGGCGTCTTCCCTGCCGGACGCGAGACCACCGAAGCCCAGGCGGTGACCATCCATTGCTCCGAGGCCCGGAGGTCTGAGGCGTTTTATGTGGGCCTTGGCTTTGAATCCCTCTACGACCGCGTGGTCGACCACGTGTGGGACTTTTTCGGGCTGCCCCAGGGCACCAAGCTGCACACCATCAATCTGATCCGGCGGGGCGACAACCCCGGGGGCCGCATCGAACTGGTCCAGCACGTGGGACTTTCTGGTCGATCCGTGAAGGCGCGGACCGCGGCGCCGGGGCGCGGACCGCTCATGATGTCAATGCGAACGGCGAGTCTGGATGAAGCCGCGGACCGCCTGAAGGAGCTGGGAGCGAAAGCCATCGGGCGGGCCCGTTACGACTCGCCCCCTTTCGGGGTCGTCTCCGCCGCCACATTCTTCGGCCCCGACGACGAGGTCATCGAGGTGTTCGAAACCGCCACCTGATCCGAAGATGCCGCCGGCCGCGCGTTCAGAATGCGGACAGCGGGTGGAGGGCCAGGTGAGACTCGCAACCAACGGGCTCAGGGCGTACGACGGAACGGATGCTCGAAGCTCAGGTAGACGAACACCGCGTGTTCCCCGCGGCTCGGCCCTAGCCCGATCGGAAACGCGATGCCCGGCACGATCTGCAATCCGTTGCTGAAATCGTGGGCCCACCTTATGCCCGGGCTGACAAAGGCGCTGTCCTCACGCTGGGTCCGGCCCGTGCCCACAACCGATTGCGACCTCGACCAGACCGTTTCCACCAGGAGGTTCACCTTCGGCCCGGCGAGCCAGACGATGCTTTGCCCGAGCGAGTAGCCGGTCGTACCCGCCTTGTTCCCCTCCGTGTTCCGGGCGGAGAAGGTCCTTGTCACCCCCACGTTCCAATGAGTAAAGAAGTGTTTCCCCATCTCGACGCTGAGAGGTAACCCGGCCTGAAAAGCCACTCCGCCCTGGCCCAGACCGCGGGAGGACGAGCCGGTCGAGGCGAGAACGCTGAAGCGGGGCGAGAACGCGAGTCGTCCGGGTTCGAGTCCGATGACCTGATAGCGATAGTTAAGCGCGATGTCTCCCAACCCGGTCTCATTCCCCGTCGGGGCATGAAGACTCTGAACCGGGAGAGTGAAGCTCAGCTGATGGCGCTGCGCCGGGAAGGGCCACTCCTGGGTGAAGGTATAGAGCCAGCTCCCTTCGCCCGCCACCCGCGAGAACGCGTTGATGTGCTGGACCACGCCGCGTCCCTGGTTGTAGGCCTCCTCGATCAGAAAACTGTTGTCCTTGATCGGCTCCTGGGCTGAAGCGCCGGGAACAAGGAGAAGAGACAGGGCCACGAGGAGAGGCACCACGCGGCCGCGCAGATTCATCATCCCGCGGATGTAGGCGGGGTACGTGAGGTACTGGAGCACGGCAGCAGTCCGGTCGGGGGTCATTTTAGTTTCCTAGGCAGCGCGGCAGAAGGGGCCGCTCGTGTCCCAAGGGGAGGCTTCGCGCTCCAATGAGCGGCGGTCCGTGTGGAGGGTCGGGGCTAGCTAGACGCTCTCTACCGCCTGGATGCGTTCCTTCTCGACTTCGATGAACTTGTCGAGGAACGTCACCACCTCAGGATCCGTGACAATGCCTTTGAGCACGGACGATGCCCGTAACAACGCATCGCTTCCGGAGACGAAGTACTTTGCGGGCACCAGGCGCGCGCGCAGATCGCTGATGACGTCGCGCAACGCGAAGAGATACACGAAGTCGGGCGCGAACTCCTTCCAGTCCTTGACGTCGCGCACGACGTCTTTGGAGTCGGACAGACTCTGGATGAGGGCGCTCATCGACTGGGTCACGAGCTTCTCGTTGGGATGGGCGGCCAGCACGAAACACGCCGCGGTCACGGTCTGGCCGATCAGCGTGCGCAGGATCTTTCGGGGAATCCCGACCCCGAGCCCTTCGCGGACGAAGGTCACCGGGTATTCGGTTACGGTCGATTCCTGCACCGCGATCACCGCCGCCCGACGTTTGGGGATCACTCCGCCCTCGGCCAGAAGCGCGCTCTCGCCAATGACGCCTTCGGGGCCCACGATGCCGATCAGACCGTCTTCGCTCTTGATCCCCAGGCGCCCCTTGTCCACGAACGCGATGGTGGTCGCGAACTCGCCGTGCCACCACAGCACGTCGCCCTTGTTGAGTTTCCTGGTGTGCATCGGGTCTGCCTTTCGTGAACGGGAACCGCTCGAACTTTGCCGCGAAGTCTACTCTCCCGAAGTTTGGGAGTTTCCCGCCCAGGGCTGAGCCACGATCCGGGCAGCCAGCACCGGGCCGACCACCGCCGCCATCTCCGCCTCGGTGGCGGCCTTGACCCCTTTGAGCGACCCGAAGGCACGGAGGAGCTTTGAGCGCGTTCTCGGGCCCAGGCCCTTGATGACGTTGAGTTCGGAAGTGATGGTCCGTTTTGAACGGCGCTTCCGATGGAACTTCACTGCGAAGCGGTGGGCTTCGTCGCGCACCGCCTGCATAAGCTGGAGAGTGGGAGTGGAGTGCGCGAGCACAACCGGCTCGGCGCGCCCGCGGACATACAGGATTTCCTCTCGTTTGGCCAAACTCGCGAGGGGAAGTTCACCGAGGCCCAGTTCGTCGAGGGCTGCCGCCGCTGCCCCGAGCTGGCCTTCGCCTCCGTCGATCAGGACGAGATCCGGCAGGTCGGCGCCCTCTTCCAGAAGCCTGCGGTAGCGGCGGCCCACCACCTCGCGCATCGAGGCGAAGTCGTCGGGTCCGTTCTCCACGGTTTTGATCTTGAACGTGCGGTAGTCCGCCTTCTTGGGCGCCGCCATCTCGAAAACCACCATCGAGGCCACGATGTCCGAGCCTTGCAGGTTCGAGATGTCGAAGCACTCTATGCGCCGTGGCTCGTCAGGCAGGCCCAGGGCCTCCATCAGCGCCACCAGAATCTCGCGCGATCGTTTCTTCGGATGACGCCACTCCAGATCGTGCGCGAGTTTCGCGTTGCCGGTGACAAGTTCGAGCAGGCGGACCTTTTCGCCCCGCTGGGGCACGCGAAACCGGACCTGGGTTCCGCGGCGTTCGCTCAGCCACACCGCGAGCGTCTCCATGGCCTCGAACGCCTCGGGGAGCAGAATCTCGCGCGGCACGTAGCGATCGCCTTCATAGAACCGCGCCACCGACTCTTCGAGGATTCGCGCTTCGTCGCCCACGCGGTCGAGCAGGAACCCTTCGCTCGAGGCCACCCGGCCTTCGCGCACGCAGAAAACCTGAAGCGACGCGCGGCCTTCTTCGACGTGGATACCGAAGACATCGCGCTCATCCACCTCGGCGGTGGTGATCTTCTGCGGCAGCTCGAGACGCTCAAGCGCCTGGATCGCGTCGCGGACCGTGGCCGCGTGCTCGAAGCGTTCCTCCTCGGCCGCCTTCATCATGGAGACGCGCAGATCCTTCAACACCTCGTCGGTGCGTCCCTCGATAAACTTCGCGGCCTCGACACAGGATTTCCGGTAGTCGTCCAGGGAGCAGATCGAGGCCACACACGGAGCGACACAGCGGTGGATCTGGTACTGCAGACACGGACGGCCCCGGTTGCCGTCGAGCTTCTCCCTGCACGACCGCACGCCGAAGACGCGATGCACGAGCGATGCGGTCTTGCGGCCGAGGTGCGCCGGGATGTAGGGCCCGCCATAGGCGCTCTTGTCCTCGGCCACCTTGCGCACGATATGGAGGCGCGGATAGGCCTCGCCCAGGGTCAGCTTCAGGTAGGGATGATTCTTGTCGTCCCGGAGAAGGACGTTGTAGGGGGGCTGATGGCGCTTGATGAGATTGTTCTCGAGCGCCAGGGCCTCGCTTTCGCTGTCGGTGACCAGGATGTCGAGATCCGTGATCTCGGAAACCATGGAGACCTTGTGAAAGGTCCCCTCGTGCCCCGCCTGAAAGTACGAGCGCACCCGATTCTTGAGAACGCGCGCCTTGCCGACATAGAGAATCGCGCCCTCGGCGTTCTTGAACAAATAGACGCCAGGCGAAATCGGAAGCTGTTCGAGTTTCGCGTCCAGCTTGCGGAGAGGAACGTCAGACATCGCGCGGGATGGTACCCGATGGAACCTCGGCGACCGAATCCAACAACCCACGCCCCGAAGCGATGACGCCAATCGCACCAGCAGGTCATTGCGAGCCGCGACCGCCTTCGGCCGGACTATTGGAAGAACCAACCGCGACCCACTACGGTCAGGGAACGGTGCGTTGGCCTCCGCACCCAAGGTTTCGCGCCCCTCCCCGCCGGCCTCGATCCGAGGCGACCTGGGATTGTGCGACCTAATCGTCCTCGAAACCTGAACTCTTGAACTTCAGGGTCCGGCTGTTCTCCGTGACGGTCCGCCGAACCCCATCCGGGATGCCGTCCGGTACCTCGGCCTTGATCTCCAGAGTCACGGTGACCTTCGCCCCACGCAACGTGGCGAGGTGCTGAATAACCTCCTCAGCGATCCGCCCAGCGTCGCGGCCAACCCGAGCAGGATCGACCTCGACCGAACCGTAGAACGTTCGCAGCGGCGGCCGTTCGGGCGGTGGGCCCGGAGCGCCTTCGGGATGGATATAGCCACTCGGCCCTCCCTCGCCTTCCATCACATCGGGGCGCTCTGAAGCGGTCTCGTCGTCTCGGCTCAACTGCTTCGTCGCCGCATCTGCCTTCACCAGAAGCCCAGGGCCGCTGAGGTCGATCCGAACTGATTTGCCACATTGGAGGCCAACGTAGCGTTGGGCCTCTTCATCGAACGCTTCGGCGTATGCGAACGTCTCCCGCGACCATGTCACCAGGTTCAAACCGCTTTCCATTGCGCCCCGCAACACCTCCGGTGAGGCCAGGCGAGGGAGGTATAGGTAGCGAGCGAAGTCGTCGTCGATCTGCCGAAGCGCAACATGATTCTTCCCGTCTCGCCAAAGGGGCACGCGATCAAGCTCCATCCGCAGGCGCGTCCCGCCCAGAGAAACCAGCAGAAGCTCATCCGGGCGAAGCTTCTTGCTCGCGCGCACCGCCAGGGCATCGGCTCCGGAGAGGCGAATCGCCTGGAACTCCACGGGCGACTGTGGCTTGCCTTGCGTCGGTACCAGGAGCCATTGATAGGTCTCCGGGACTCGAGCCGTCACCACGCCATCGGCCGACTTCCGCTGCGTCTCGGCCTGCTTCACCTGGTGCGGATCGAGGTTCAGCTTGTCCATGTCGTCAACGATGGACTTCCATGCAAGATATCGCCGGACGGCTTCACGGAGTTCCTCCAGGCGCGACTGATCCGCGGCGAGAAACACCAGAGTGTTGCGATAGAGGCGCGGCGTGTTGCCGCGGGTTTCGAAGATCGCCTTGGCCGCGGCCAGCGCGGGATTGGCGGCCTCCTTGCTGTACACCTGCTCAGTTCCCAGGACAACGAGCCGTGTGGCGCGTTCATCGGGAACATCGAGGCCGGATCCAGGTAGAGCATGAACGCCCGCGAAGTCGCCCATCTTCCGAAGGTCCACTCGAAGTCGCCCCTCGATCTCCTGGTTTACCGCGTCCATGTCGCGCTTGAGTTGTTCGGCACGGTCGTCCGCGAGCTTCGTGACTGTGGGCTGCGTCGAATACCAGTACCGCGAGCCGTCTTGATACAGGTAGGTCGCGGCGGAGGCGAGTCGACGGAGGGCGTCGCCGAAGACATTTGGGGACTCGCCGGGCATGACGCAGCCGAGTTTGATCCGGCGGTCCTCCAGTCCTTTGTTCGCGGCTGAGGCGGTTGGCGCGGACCCAAGGTAGATCGTCCGCGCGACGCGGCGAGACGCGGCGAATCTCCCCAGACTTGGAAGGCCGTCCAACTCGAGCGGCAATGAACGCGGACCATCCACGTCCTTCTCGATGACGGGAACCCAGTTCTCCGGAAGGTATCGGGTCAACTCGAACTGAACGCGCGGATCATCGATCGAAATGTTGCCGGGCATGATCAGCGGGTTTCGATCGGTCTTCTCCCACAGGCTGTGGATCACTGCGGCCATCAGGCGGAGCACGCCGCGCGTGCGCTGGAACTTCACCAGGGACGACCAGTCCGTGTAGAGCCGATCGAAGACCTCGGGATGAATCGGGTACGCAGCCTTCAGCCTCGTCTCATACTCCCCTTCTCGGCATTCGGGAGGAAACTCCTGGCTCTGAGTTCGATAGAGATCGAAGAACGCACGCGCCACGGTGTCGCGCGCGACGAACTGCTCCTTGTCGACAAGAGGCTCGAAGAGACGCCGACGGACGATCTCGAAGCCTTCCTCGGCGCTGGCGGGACGCCATGACGCTTCGACGCGACCCACGGCGTTGCGTAGACGATTCAGCGCCGCGTGGCCACGCTCGCCGCCGACCTCAACGTCTTCGCCCCGAGTGTGTGGAGACGCGGAATCGTTGGAAGCCGGAAGGCTGATCACCAGAAGACAGCGCTTCGCCAGCTTGGCCGACTCGGTCAACGCCTGCGCGAAAGTGAAGTGTGTTTCGAAGCTGCCCGCGGGCAGATCAGCGGTGTCGTGCAACTGCCGCGCGTAGGCCACCCATTCGTCGATGAGAATGAGGCAGGGGCCATATTCGTTCATCAACTCGCGGAGCGCGTCACCCGGGCTCGTGGCCTTCTCGTCGTCGGCTTGAATCTTCTGAAACGCCTTCTTCCCGCCTAGCTGCCAAGCAAGCTCTCCCCACAGCGTGCGCACTACGGTGCCGTCGGACTTCACCGAGGGATTTCCAGGCGAGATTTTGGTTCCGACCAAAACCACCCGTTGGACCTTGGGTACCTTCGTCACCTCAGCGTCAGTGAGCACAGAGTCAACGCCCAGGAGGTCACCGGGCGATGCGCCGGAGAACAGGTGGTAGAGCGCGAGCATCGAGTGCGTCTTGCCGCCGCCGAAGTTGGTCTGAAGCTGAACCACCGGATCGCCACCCGAGCCCGCCAGCCGCTCGACCGCGCCGGTCAACAACTGCTTCAGGCTCTCCGTCAGGTACGTGCGACGGAAGAACTCGGCGGGGTTCTTGTACTCGTCGGAGCCTTCGCCTATGTGGACCTGCCACAGATCGGCGGCGAACTCGGCCTGCTGGTACCGGCCACTCGCCACGTCTTTGTGCGGATTCACCACGTCGCGCCAGGGCTTGAGGTTCCCCGTCACCTGGCTTTCGATAGCCGTTCCGGCGCTCTTGCGCTTTTCACTCCGCATCTGCTCATCAAAGATCAGGCGACGGAGTTCCGTCTTCATCTTCCCGATCTCGTCTGCCTCGGCAAAGGGCTCGGCGGCGGCGCTCCATTCGATGTTGTGATTCCGTCGTGCTCGCGTGTGCGAAACGGTCGTTACGTCAATTTCGAGACTGAAACGAACGATTTGCGGTCCTGCGTCTCGACGACGACCTTGAAGCACTCCACACCGTCACAGGTGAGTGTTTTGAGTTGATCGGCGATCTTGCACGCGGCCTCGTGTGAAGCGACGCGCACGCGAAGCGGTCCGCTAGACGGTCCGTCTCTCAACTCGACGAGACTGCGAAACGCTTCGAGGGAGTTCCACTCGAGCGACATGTTGTGTTACTCTGGCAGCTCGGGGAGCGGGTCGACGTCCTCGGGGTACGCGCAACTGTATCGGATGATTTGCTCGCCCAGCGCATCGGCGTTGCGGTCGACGGACTCCGTGCACGCCTCGACCGTGGCTCTCCAGAGCGCGACTACGCCCGCGCTCGAGCCGTCTTGACTCGTAGAGTCGAGATGGATTTTTGCCGTCTGGAGCAACTGCTCGCTGAGGTTGTACTTCACGTTCGCGTCGAGAAGCTTCGACTCTGCCTCGACTCTCGCGCGCTTTTGATACCGAGGGAGCGACATCCGCGTTGAAGTTGTG
>ENA-ORBV01013484-ORBV01013484.1-microbial-mat-metagenome-genome-assembly--contig:-NODE-13484-length-12417-cov-4.175365_pt1 | contig 12417 bp, 9 predicted proteins | sample MGYA00237777_ERZ505514 | MGnify/ENA primary metagenome ERZ505514 (study PRJEB26160, sample SAMN06269048) | microbial mat metagenome | isolation source: Oligotrophic lake microbial mat | place... | reverse complement strand
TTTCAAGCAGAAGACGGCATACGAGATTCGCCTTAGTCTCGTGGGCTCGGAGATGTGTATAAGAGACAGATCCAAGACCATCCTGCGTGCTGCCCAAGGCGTGGTGGCGAATAACACCAAGCGCAAGGACAAGACCATCCGCACCAACAATGAGGAAGGGAAGCCACTCCAGTTGCTCTCAGTCGATGACGAGATGGATGAAAGCCTGGCGGTGTCGGCAGCGATCGACCGCATGCATCAAAAGGGCCGCAAGCTCAAGGACATCGCGGTGTTCTATCGCACCAATGCGCAGTCACGCGCGCTCGAAGACGGCCTGCGCCGTCGCGGCGTGCCCTATCGCATCGTCGGCGGTACGCGTTTCTATGACCGCCGTGAAGTGAAGGACGTACTCGCCTACCTGAAGTGGATCGTCAATCCGCGCGACCGCATCAGCCTGGAACGCATCGCCAACATCCCCAAGCGCGGTCTGGGCGAAGCGACGCTCGAACAGTTCTTTACGCTCGCCGATGATCTGGGTGTGGCGTTCCATGAGGTGCTCGAACGCGACGATCTGCTCGAACGCGTGGCGGTCGGACGTTCGACCAAGGCGATGAATGATCTGGCGCGTGTCTGGCGCATGCTGCGCAAGCTGCCGCAGGGCAGTCCGGAAACCTGCGTGCGTGGCGTGCTCGACATGACCGGCATCGAAGAACACTACCGCGTCACCGAGGAACCCGCCGAAGGCCAGGAACGCGTGGCCAACGTGCGCGAGCTGATCACCGGTGCGGAACAGTACCATATGCCCAATCCCACCGGGGGCTTGCCCGGCTTTCTGGAACAGGTCGCGCTGGTGACCGATGCGAATCCGAACGAAGTCAACCACGACGTCGATCAGGTGACGCTGATGACGCTGCACGCCGCCAAGGGCCTGGAGTTCGCCTACGTCTTCATCACCGGCTGCGAACAGGGCGTGTTCCCACTGGAACGCCAAGGCAACATCGCCGACCTGGAAGAAGAACGCCGCCTGATGTACGTCGGCATCACCCGCGCAAAGCAGGAACTCTACCTGTCGCGCGCGCGCTGCCGCATGCAGTACGGCCAGACCTTCCGGAACGAGCCGAGCCAGTTCCTGCAAGAAATTCCTGAAGACTGCTTCGAATCACGCGACGCGACCGGCCGCCGTGCGCTGCCGGAGGGCGAGGACGTCCGCGGTACCTCCATGATCAACCGTGATAAGGAAGCCGGCGCCACGGTCGCCGGCCTGGTCGGAAAGGCGGCGCTCGACGCAGCGCTGGCGATGGGCATCACCACCGGCCTGGATCTGAAGGGTGCGACCCAGCGCGAGAAGAAAGCTTATTACAACAGCCCGGAAGTACGCGCCGACGATCCCTACCAACCCGGCGATCGCATCATCCACAGCATCTTCGGCCGCGGCACCGTCGCCGGCATGAAGGGCCCCACGGACCGCCGCAGCATCCTCGTCGAGTTCGATGCGCACGGCCCGAAAGAATTGCAGATGGCCTTCGCCGCGGGGAAACTCAGCCGCGAGTGATGCGCTGGTTCCGCGCCCTCGGCGCGGAACCGCGAGGTCCTTGGCGACGAGCACGCGCCTGCCATCATGGTGCAGATGCAGAACATCGTCGTCGCCGAGCCGTATCGTTTTGTGCCACCACATCGCGGTGGATTTTGGCCGTGGTTGTTCGGGAAGCTGCTGGTGCGGCGCAAACTGCGCGACTTCGGTGTCGAGCAGGTCGAGTTCAAAGGATTGGAACGTCTGCGCGCGTCCTTTGCCGCCGGTCATGGTGTGATGCTGACGCCCAATCACTGCCGGCCCTGCGACCCGTTTGTCATCCTCGCCCTGCTCGCCCTGCTCGCCCTGCTCGCCAGTGAAGGACGCAATGCTTACAGCATGGCAAGCTGGCACCTCTTCAAACAGAGTTGGATGCAGACCTGGTTCTTGCGCAAAGCCGGGGTGTTTAGCATTTACCGCGAGGGGCTTGATCGCGAATCGTTGCGTTTGGCCTTCGAACTGCTCGCCGAAGCCCGCCGTCCACTGGTGATCCCGTCCTGTATTCGACCGTGACATCGATGCAGCATTGAAACCGGGCAATAGTGCTCCACGCTCATGGATCGAGGATCACCACCATGGCGATAGAAGTTTTTTCTGCGAGCGATGCCGCATTTGATACCATCTCAGCGCGGATCAGTGGGAGGAAGTTGATCATCAGAACCCCGAACCAATACATCAGCATGTTCTGGTTCGGCATGGCGGTCCTCTTCGCCGTGTATGTTGGGCTCTACTATCTCGGCTACTTCGATTTGAGTCTGTATCTGTGGTTCATGCCGATGTTGATCGCTGCATTTCTCCTCGTCCCGATGTGGCTGCGTTCAACCTGCAATCAGCGAGTTGTTATCGGGCAAGGGAAGATCTCGATCATGAGCCAGGTCAGGACGCAGTGGATGACGGTGAAAACCATTCCGATTGAGGATGTGACCGCGATTAAGATTGGCGTCACCGGTAATCACGAGGTGGTCTCCACCGACCTCGCGGTCGGCAGTTCGGCCATCGGTTTTCTTTCCGTAGCGGCCCTGGGGGTTGGCTGGATCGCCACGGCATCACAAAAGGCTGAAGTGGCAATCTTCTTCCTCCACATCGTCACCAAGAAAGGTGTTCAGGTGGTGTCGTTGATGAACTACTCGCGCAGCGCCAGCGACAAGGTCCTGCTCAAAATCCAGGAGTTCTTCAAACAGGGCCTCGCGGCCTGAACCATCACGGGGATGTGATGACGTCGAGTGGTTCGACACTCACCGCATAGGTGCGGTCATCAAAACGGTAGAGCGCAGCACCACCGGGTGGGATCAGCCGGATATCATCAGCTTTGTCGATGCGCTGATCCGGCAGATCGATGTCGAACAGCAGGCGACCGGCGGCGTCCTTCACCGGCGATGTAGCCATGGAATCGCTGACGGTGGCTTGCAGACGGATGCGGGTGGAGATGCCTTCGACGGTGATGTGCGGCTCGACCTCGATCACTAGACCGCTGGTGGTCATGCCCATAACTGGCGAACCCAAACCATTTTCGAACAAGTCCGCGGCGGTGTAGGCGCGACACATGCCGCTGAAGTGATGGTTGCGTTGGCCGTCGATCACGGTGAAGGCAGCATCCGGAGTCAGATTCTTGGCCAGCGTGGTCCAGGTCGCGGCGTCGAGGATGAGTTCGGGTGCGGTTGGTGGTTTAGCGAGGTGATGGAATCGGACCATCACCTGCCGGGCCATGCGTCGTTCGCGATCGGCAAGGAACTTTGCAATCTGGAGATGGATCTCGGGTGTGTGGCGAACGATGATGGCGCCGTTGTAGTCTGCAATGAAGACCCCGGCGTTCGACCAGGAGTCTGGCCCGACGTGTGGTTGGATCTCCTCGATCATCTCTGGCGTCTGGTGATTCTGGTGGTGACCGGCGAACAGCGGTTGGGGATCAAGGGCACCATCCGGTAGGCGTTGTACGCCGAGGCGTGGTCCGGGCGATGGTCTGATCTCTGTGGTCATGGTGGCAGTGGACGTGAGTACACGTTCCATTCGACGTTCGCTGTTCGCGTTCCACTGCTCCACCAGAAGCAGCCCGTCTTCGCAATGGACGGCAGCCCGATGCAACCACAGCGACTTGGTGACAGCCTCCCAGGATTGATCCATCAGATGGATGTCTGCTTCCTCACGTACCAGTTGCTGGGCATCATGGTGGATGACCAGTCCGGTCTGGGTGAGGGACGCGAGGCGTTCAAGTGCGGTCATCACTGGTTGGTTGGTGATGTCGAGAGACGTGGAGGCTGGCATAGTAAACGCCGGAGTCGGTGCCGTGGTGGCCATCGGTAACGGTGACGGCCCAGCGCTTTCCACCACGATTACCGCTCTGCCATCACCATGCGGTGCGACCAGCACCAGTGCGTGGTGGTCGGGAAGGAATACGTCGCCAGCCGGTTCCCACGACCAGACGACGGGCTTGGCCAGGATGAGCGTCTGATCGCCGCTAGCAGGACGATTGTTGGCGGGATCCGCCGGAATCGGTGGGACGACCAGCGTGGCTGTCGAACCCGGACGCGCTTCGCTCCATGACAACCGGAAGGTCAGGCGTTGGCGTCCGCGTCCGGCGATTGGACGCAGTTCGCACGACCAGCCGGTGGTGAGGAGTTCGGCGATCGGGAGCAGGCTGTCACGCATCCGCTCCGTGCTGGCCATGATCTCTTGATTGCGCTGATCGGCGGCGTGGACATCTCGCTGGTCGGTGGCATGGAGTTGGAACCGTTTGCGGGTGGTCAGGCGTTTGCACAGCGCGTCGGCGGTTGTGTGTGGGACGATTCCGGGCGTGATCGGCCGATCCCCCGCCAGGACGCCAAAGGTCACGCTCCAGGTGCTGGCGGCCGTGGCGTGTTTGACCAGGTGCGCCAGTTCGCGCCGCAGCAGGCGTTCTTCCTGCGGGTTGACCGTGGCGACTAATTCATGCCCGGCATGCAGGTCCAGCTTCACCTCGACGTCCTGCTCCAGGCAGTTGCGCAGGTATTCGACCGTCGCTTGGGCGTCAGGCACATACACAGTTTCGATCGCTGGCAGGACTTGCTTCCCAGTGGGATTGATCGAACGCGGCACGTGTCGTTCGACATCGGCTCGATCCGGTTCCGGGAAGATTGCGAGCGCACCATAATCACGCAGATCAATCGTGATGATCCGCCGTGCAGCGACGCGCCACGTGGCGAAGCGTGCCACCGTCATCTGCTGCGTTTCGGCGGTGATGACCAGCTCTTGCGTCTGTTCGAGCAGCTCCAGCACCCGTCGCAGGCTGACCGGAGCAGTGAGCGCGATGGTCACCTCGTGCCCCTGAGCGATGTCAGCCATGTCCTCGCCGCGCTTCACCGGACAACCAGCGGCAGTACCGATGGCATCCAAGACCTCGCCGAGCTTCATCTGCCGCCATGTGGGCGTCATGGTTTTTGTCAGCCATGCCGGTTCGCCGACCACCTCCAGCGCAGGGAGGGCGAGGGCGAATGACAACAGCAGCAGCTGACGCGTGATCATGGCGTGGACCTCAGAAAGATGGCCGATGCCTGCTGTTTGTACGGACGGATCACGAGGAAGTTGCTGGAGAAAGGATCGTGGGAGCGCTCAAGGCTTCTTGGTGAAATCCAGCACCTCGACACTGAGGGCGTAGAACTGTCCCGCGAAGGGATAGATCGCCGCACCGCCGGAGGGGATCACGCGAGTATCGCGAATGCGATCCTGGTGCAGGTCGACCAGATCAAGCGGCGTGAGCTGCTGTCCTTGCTGGTTTTTCAGTACCGACAACGTGGTGTTGAGTTTACTGGCGGTGGTCAGGCGGGTGGTGGTGACCACGCCGGCATTGGTGACGTGGGTTTCGACGTCGACGGCCAATCCCTCGGAGATCAGCGAGACGATGGGATCAAAGGCCTCCTGGTTTACGTCGGCGTCGGCGATGATCAGACGTTGCGTGCCGCTGAAATGGTGGTTGCGCTGTTCGTCCGACGACAACACCACACCCACGGGTGCGGCCACGGTTTTCAGCACGGCAGTCCACGCGTTGGCATCCAGGACGCTGGGCAGCGGTGCTGCGGCGGGCAGCCGGTAGCAACGCACCACCACCTGACGAGCGGCAGTGCGTTCGAGTTGGGCGATAAACTCAGCGATGCGCTGATGGATCTCAGGAACCTGAATGATGATCAGGGAGGTCTGGAACTCCTTGATGCCGACCCCTTCGATAGTCCAGGTCGTCGGGGCGATGAAACGCTGAATCAATTCGACGAAGTCGTTGATCGGCTGGACCGAATCAGGTTCGATCGGCGGCAAGAGACGTGATCCGACTCCGCCAGGTTCCGGGATGTCCAGGTCGGGACCCGGAAAGCTGCCCATCGCCAAGGTCAGCGTCCGGATGTCGTAGGTGTGGCTGACCAGACGGGCGCGGAATTCGAGATCGGCATCACTGATCTGCAGATGTTCACCAACGATTTTCATGGTCAGTCGGTATTCGTCCGCCAGCCAACGCGTGGCCTCTGCCCAGGTCACCTTGCGTCCGATCAGGGTGACTTTCTCGTCGAGCCGCTCGTGCACATTGCGCTGCACCACCAGTCCGGCACTGCATTGGTCGGCGATCGTTTCCAGTACGATGCTGAGCGGCTGGTTTTTTGCCCGCAGATCGAGCTCCGCCGGTTGTTCGACTGCATGCAGGCTGATGACGGTGCCCAAAAGCAGCGCAGTGAGAGCAGGGGAGCAGCGGCTCATGGCAGGGCCTCCAGGATCATGACGGCAGTGCCAGCGGGATGCTCGCTGGCGAAGATGAGCGCGCGGTCCTTGGGCAGCATGGTTTCGCCGCGCGGTTTCCAGGTCCACAACACCGGTTTGCTCAGCGACACGGTGACTCCTGGACGCAGGTCGCCACCCTCGCTGCTGGTGGTGCTGGTGGTGGTCTTGTCCTCTCGTCGTGGTGGATCGCCTGGCTTGGGCACTTTGCCAGCTTCGGGCGGAAGGTCGGTGGTAGTCGTGGTGGTGGTCGTGGAACTCGATCCGGCTTTCACCCGTGCCGGGTTGGTCAACTCGGTGGTGCTGCTGGGCAAGGGATCGACCCAGGACAGCAAGTAAGACAGGTAGACGAACTCGGTCCCGATGACTGGCCGCAGCTCCATCGCGACGCCGGTCGTCAGCACGCTGGTTGCCGGATCGAACTGGTAGTTCACCACATCCAGGTCATCGATGAGTGCCTGCTGATGTCCATCGATGGCATGGACACGTTGCCCATTCATCGCAGACACCGTCAGACGGCGCAGGGATTGCAGTCGCGGTCGGAGCGCCTGTGCCTCGGCTGGCGTACACATCCCGGTGGTGCTGAGTGTCTGACCCGCGGGGAGCGTGCCGTACGACACGCTCCAGGCAGTGCGTTGCAGCAGGCGTTGTTGCTGTTCGGTCAGCGCCGCGCGGATGGCGGTCTCTTCTTCGGCGGTGATCATCACATGCAGATTGCCGTTGCCGCGCAGAGTGGCGTCGGCATTGCCCGCCAGACCGCGCAGCCAGTCGACCACTTCGCTGGGATCCGGACCCCGGCCGGCGTGGTGGTCGCCGGTGTCGGCGGCGAACAGCGAGAACCCACCTCCGCCACCGCTGCTGGAGGCGTTGTCGTATCCCAGGTTCGGGGCGAAAAAATCAGGCGGATTCAGGAACAGGCCGTAGTCACGCAGCGCTAGGTTGACCAGCCGGCGTTTACGGTCGCGATAATCCGTCCAGGTTTCGACGGTCAGCTTGAGTGGTTCCGCGGTGAAGCGGATCTCCTGGGTGCGTTCGAGCAGTTCCAGCGTGTCGCGCATCCGCACTCGCGCGCGATCGATCAAGGTGATCTCCAGCCGGTCGGCGAGATTATCGATGGTGTGGGTGGTGCTCAGCGGAGCGCACTGTTTCTCCAAATCTTTCAGCACCGTGGATAATGGAGCGGCATGCCAGGCGGCGCGGTAGCGGTTCTCCAGGTACGGCACCTCCCCGACCACGTCCAAAGCGTGGGCGGCGGTGGACAATGCAGAGACGAGTAGCAGCGGTTTCAGCATGGGATCCTCGATGGTGGGACCATCGTCGCGCTGCCCCAGGGGCAAGGCGCGCTAGTGTCGAGGGGGTGGCGGGTGTGTCAGGGTGCGGTCACCGCGACACGCGCGTTTGGTGGTCTTACGCAGCCCTACGCAGCACCGGAACCACGGTGGACTCTGCAGCGGACCCCATCACCCTGCGCCGCCACCTGTTCATCCGATTCCACCAACTCGCACGGAGGCGATCTTATGGCCACACTCACGCTTTATTACGGCACCAACCGCGCCCATACAGGCAGCGATCGCTGGAATCCCACCGGCTACGGTGCGCGTTTTAGCAGCGACGGTGCCGAGAACCTGCGATTCGGTCGCATTGGCATGTCGGCGGACAGCAAGAAACTTACGAGCTACCTGACCAAGAGGCAGAAGGTCCTTGGCGAGGGCGATGGTGAAGGTCTCGGCGATTGGCTGGCGCAGCAACCGATGTCGATCGCCGCCTATCGTGAGAGCATTGACCCGACGGTGGCGGATGCCCATCAGCCGAACGCGGTATTCGGTTCCGCCGCGTTGTTCGCTGCGCTCAAAGGCCACATGGACAAAGGGGCGGATGTACTGATCTACATCCACGGTTTCAACGTCGCCTGGAACGAGGCAGTCGGCGCTGCGTTGGCTTTACAGGAACAGCTCAACCATCATGGAGATCAACCGGTGGTAGTGGTGCTGTTCAGTTGGCCATCGGATGGCAAGTCGATGCCGTTCACGTCGTACCGCAGTGATCGCACCGATGCCAAGGCCAGTGGTTACGCCGTCGGACGTGCGCTGCTGAAGTTCCGCGACTTCCTGATGCTGCTCCGCTCACAGGTCGCGAATGGCGAGGCCAAGCCCTGCAATCAGGAGATCCACCTGCTCTGCCATTCGATGGGCAACTACGTGCTGCAGAATGCGCTCGCACGCATCGCCGAGTTCAGCCCAGGGACCTTACCGCGTATGCTCACCAATGTCTTCCTGTGCGCTGCCGATGTCGATGACGACGTGCTGGAACCTGGCGAACCGCTCGGTCGTCTCGATGAACTGACGCAAGCGATCAACGTCTACACCAATCGTGGGGACAACGCGCTGCGCATCAGCGATTTCACCAAGGGCAATCCTGATCGTCTGGGCAGCGCCGGGCCAGCACGTCCGCAGCAGGTGCATACCAAGGTGTTGCAGGTCGACTGCACGCCGATCATTGGCGGCTTGGTCGAGCACAGCTACTACCTGACCGGCAAAGTGAACCGCGACATCGCCCAGACCATTGCGGGCCTGGAAGCAGAAATGATCAAGCGTGCACGCAAACGAGTGCATGACCGCTGTGTGTCGCTGACTTGAATGTCCGATGTCCGATGTCCGATGTCCGATGTCGGATGCATGACATCGGACATCGGACATCGGACATCGGACATCGTGATCAGGGTTTGACCACCGCGTCGCGCACAGCCTTCATGCCGGCCAGCGGATCTTCTCCACCCACCGCTTCCAGCAGCGCGACGCCGATGGTCTCCTCGCCAGTGAGGTGGACATTGTCAGTGGACAGCATTTCGTGCCAGGTTTCGCGCACCACCGCCCACTCGGCTTTTTCCTGGTCCCACAAATCGACGCCGGGCTTCCAGTCGAAGCCGTCGAGGCGCTGGTAACGTTCCAGGCCGATCTCTGAGGCGAGGTAGCCATCAAGCGGCACGGTGCCGTTTTCTGCTAGTTTCAGTTTACGGTTGTCCTGCCACAGCACCCAGCCGTCCGGCGTGATGGTGATGCGGTGCACGCCTTCCATGACATCGTAATCCTGGCGCACACTCTTTTCGCGCCGCGGACGTGGGCGCCAGTGACGGTCACTGGTCCACGAGCTGACCTCACCGTCGTGACTCCAGCGACCAAAGGTTTCGTAACGCGGTTCATCGCCCACGCCGTAGACCGCTTGCGACCAGGTGCCGGCGGCTTCGTTGGGATCGACGCGTTCGTGACGCCACTTGGCGCGCCCGCGGTAGCGCAGCAGATCGCTGTCCTGCCAGGTCCAGTCCTGACGCCAGTGTTTGACCACCATGGCTTCTTCTTGGCCGGCGAAACGCATCACCAACTGGTGCTGCAAGACGATGCGCGTGGGCGTGTCTTCGATCACGGCGATGCGTTCGGTGGCCCACGAAAAGTACGGTGCCGCAAGTTGGTAGCCTGAACGCAGCGGGATGGTCTCCTGGAAATCGAAACTGGTGCGATATTCACCCGCCATCGCCTTGATCGCCGCGCGATCGCGTTCGATGCCGAGCGGCACGCCAGCGAGTTCCTTCCATGCGGGCGAGGGCGAGGGGGACAACGTCACCGGCGCGCCGGTGGAAGTCCCACCGCGGCTCGCCAAGAACGCCTGCTCCAACGGCCAAGCAAACGGACGCGAAAGAATCTTGGCGGCGTCTTTGTCCTTCTTGGTGGGAACGGCGACTGGCGCGGCTTTGCCTGTCGGGGCGGCTGGCGCGTTCGGTGACGCGGGTTGTGCCGTAGCCGGCGCCTGGTCATCCGTGCGTGGCGTGCAGGCGACGAGCGCCAGCGAACAGGAGAGGAGGGGCAGAAACGTCCGCATCGTCATGGAAGACCTCACAGGAATGGGCCGGACTGTGGTCCAGGCCGGTGTGGCTGTCCAGCGGGAGATGGTGCCCGTCAGCAGGTGAACGGCCAGGCACCTCCGCGGTAGTAGGCTGACCATGAGAACGGCCGCACTGCTCCTGCTCGCCCTGTTTGCCGCCCTGCCGAGGAGTTTTGCCGAAGAGGATGTCTTCGCGCCGGTGAACCGCTTCGCCTGGTGCATCGTGCCGTTCGACCAGGCCAAGCGCACGCCGGAGCAGCGCGCGGCGATGCTGGAAAAGCTCGGTATCCCAGGCCTGGCTTACGATTGGCGCGATGAGCACATCCCCAGCTTCGATGCCGAGATCGCCGCCTGCAAAGCGCATGGCATCACCATCACGGCGTGGTGGTTTCCTGGCAGTCTGGACGACACGGCGAAAATCATCTTGGCCACGCTGGAGAAGCACGGCGTGAAGACCCAGTTGTGGGTCATGGGCGGTGGTGCGCCGACGACCTCGCCCGAGGACCAGAAGAACCGCGTCGCTGCCGAAGTCGCGCGACTCAAGCCGATCGCCGATGCCGCATCCGCCATCGGTTGCCGCGTCGGCCTCTACAACCACGGCGGCTGGTTTGGTGAACCCGACAACCAGATCGCGATCATCGACCTGCTGAAGGCACAAGGCGTCACCAACGTCGGCATCGTCTACAACCAGCACCACGGCCACGCCCACGTCGCGGGCTTCGCCGCGCTGCTGCAGCGCATGAAGCCGCACCTCTACGCGCTCAACCTCAACGGCATGTTTCCAAATGGCGATCGCAGCGGCAAGAAAATCACGCCGGTAGCGCAGGGACCACTCGACGCCGATCTGCTGCGCATCATCCGCGCCAGTGGCTGGCACGGCCCCATCGGCCTGCTCAACCACACCGACGAGGACGCTGAAGCGCGCCTGAGCGACAATCAGGACGGACTCAACTGGCTGGTGGAGCAGATCGACGGCAAGGTGTCGCTTCCGAAACCGGTGCCGCGCTCGTGGAAGCAGTGAACTAGCTTCGAGCTTCGAGCTGCGAGTTACGAGTTTGGATCTAGCTCGCAGCTCGTAACTCGTAACTCGTAACTCGTAACTCGTAACTCGTAGCTCGCAGCTCGCAGCTCGCAGCTCGCAGCTCGCAGCTATCCCAACGCTTCCCCAGCCTTCAAAATCCACGCCGACTCGTGGCGCGTGAAGCCGATCTTCGGGTAATACTCCACCGCCTGCGGCGCGGCGATCAGCACGATCATCGCGCGTGGTCCCAACTCGGCGCGCGTGCGCTTGATCAATTCCAAACCCAGGCCGAGGCGCTGGTGACTTTCACGCACCGCCAGGTCAGCCAGGTAGCAGACGTAGCCGAAATCCGTCAGCGAACGGCTGATGGCCACCAACAGGTCGCCGTCCCAGGCGGTGATCACCAAGTTGGCGTGTTCCAGCATCTGTTGCGCGATGGCGCGATCATCCAGCGGCCGGCGGTCGCCCAGCGTGCAGGCGCGGTACAGGTCGATGACCTGATCCACATCCAAGTCGTTGCCGCGGCGGTAGGTGATGGCCATGGTGGGCATAGTCCGAACCTGCTGGCCCTGGCAATCACCGCGAAACCCAGGTGCATGCTGGCGGTATCCACGGCGGATGACCCTTCCGGAGACCGTCCCATGCGTTCCCTCCCCGTCTTGTTGCTCGCCTCCTGCCTCTGGCTTCCCGTTCTGGAATATGGCGCGCTGACCGCTGGAGAGGCGACACCGACCTCGACGGTGACCAAGGTCGACGACTTCTCCCTGCTCGACCACCGCGGTGAGTTTCAACAGCTCAGCCGCCACTCTGATGCGGCTTTCATCGTGCTGTTCAGCTTCGCCACCGGCTGCCCGATCGTGCGGCAGAACATCGTCGAGGTGCAGGCCATCGCGGGTGAATATGCCAGCAAGGGCGTGCGCGTGGTCTGCATCGATTCGTCACCTGCCGACGACCGCAAGGCGGTACAGGACGAGGTCGCCTCGCTGATGACCAGCTTGCCGGTACTGATGGATGAGACGCAACTGGTGGCTGAAGGACTGAACATCACGCGCACGGCGGAGGCGATCGTGGTGCGGACCAAGGACTGGTCGCTGGCTTGGCGTGGCCCGGTTGACGACCGCGTTGGCTATGGCGCGCAGAAGGCGGAAGCCTCGCGTCGTTTCCTGCGCGAAGCGCTCGATGCGGTGATCGCGGGACAACCGGTGCCCACCGATGCCCCCGTGGTGAAGGGCTGCGC
>ENA-ORBV01013482-ORBV01013482.1-microbial-mat-metagenome-genome-assembly--contig:-NODE-13482-length-12418-cov-5.690220_pt1 | contig 12418 bp, 12 predicted proteins | sample MGYA00237777_ERZ505514 | MGnify/ENA primary metagenome ERZ505514 (study PRJEB26160, sample SAMN06269048) | microbial mat metagenome | isolation source: Oligotrophic lake microbial mat | place... | reverse complement strand
AGATTCGCCTTAGTCTCGTGGGCTCGGAGATGTGTATAAGAGACAGCAATGAACCTGATGCTCATCACCGACATTGCCAAATCACTGCTGCTCGCACGGTTCAGGCAATCATTGGTCGCGGCCATCGGAGTCACGTTCAGCATCACCATGTTCATTGCTCTGTTGGGTTTTATGAACGGGCTGAATGACCTGCTGGATGGCCTGATTTTGAACCGAACACCGCACGTCCGGCTTTTTAATGAGATAAAGCCCAATCCCAACCAACCCATCAACCTTTCTGGCGACTTCAAAACAGGAGGGCACAACTTCATCCGATCCATCAAGTCGAGCAGCAGCGGTTTGGAAATTTCCAACAGCGCAGCCATCGTAAAAGCGGTGAAAGCCGACCCACGGGTGCGGGGGCTTGCGCCCAAAATTACGGCTCCGGTCTTGTACAACGCTGACACGATAGACATCACAGGAGTGGTCAGCGGCATTGACGTGGTGGCCGAGAGCGAACTGTATTTCTTTAAAGATTACGTCCGCGTCGGCAACCCGCTCGACCTGCAAAACGGGAGCAACAGCATCATTTTAGGCAAAGGCCTGGCTCAGAAACTGTTGGCCGAAGTCGGTGACGTGGTGCAAGTGACGACTGCAAGAGGTGACCGTATGCCGCTGAAAGTGGTTGGTTATTTCCAATCAGGCATAGCCGAATTGGACAAAGTGCAAAGTTTCGCGTCCATCGCCACCGCCCAAAAACTACTCGGCGAGCCGAATAACTACGTCACCGACCTCCAAATCAAACTCTACGACCTCAACACAGCGCCTGCGGTCGCCAAAGAATACGCCCATCTTTTTGGGTGCGATGCCGAGGATATTCAGACCGCCAATTCGCAGTTCGAGACCGGCAGTTTTGTCCGCTCGCTCATCTCGTATGCAGTGGGCATCGTGTTGTTGATCGTAGCAGGATTTGGTATCTACAACATCCTCAACATGATGATTTACGAAAAAATGGACACCATCGCCATCCTAAAAGCCACCGGCTTTGCAGGCAGTGACGTGCAAAAAATATTCATTGGCATCGCGCTGACCATCGGCTTGGCAGGTGGCTCGCTGGGCCTGTTGTTCGGCTTTTTGCTGTCGCTGCTCATTGACCAAATCCCGTTCAACACAGCAGCGCTGCCCACCATAGAGACCTATCCAGTCAATTACGACCCCAAATTCTACATCATCGGGATCGTTTTTTCTCTCATCACCACCTATTTAGCGGGCTTTTTCCCGGCGAGGAAGGCGAGCAAAATAGACCCGGTCATCATCATCAGAGGGAAATGACATGACAAAAACCGTTCTTCAATCTGCAAACATCAACAAATATTTCAATGACCCGGTGACGGTGAAAGTTTTGAATGATGTCAGTTTTTCGATCAATCAGGGCGAATTTGTGGCAGTTACCGGCAAATCTGGCTGTGGCAAATCCACCCTGCTCTACATCCTCTCCACGATGGATACCGACTACGAAGGTGATTTGTGGATTGATGGAGAGGTGATGCGCGGCAAAAGGGAGGCGGAACTCGCCCGCATCCGCAACGAAAAGATCGGTTTCGTTTTTCAATTTCACTACCTGCTGAACGAGTTCACGGTGCTGAAAAACGTGATGCTGCCCGGTCTGAAACTCCAAAAACATACTGCCGCTGAAGTAGAACACCGCGCCATGGAGCGACTCAAAACACTTGACATCGAAGCATTGGCATTGAAAAAAGCCAACCAACTTTCCGGCGGCGAAAAACAACGGGTCGCCATTGCACGGGCTTTGATCAACGACCCCATCATCATCATGGGCGATGAGCCGACGGGCAATCTGGACAAAAAAAACAGCGATACCGTGTTCCACATTTTTAAGCAGCTCTGCGAAGAGTTCAAACAAACGCTGCTCATCGTGACACACGACACCAGTTTTGCCAGCAATACCCACCGCATCATTGAAATGGAGGATGGGCGCATCAAATCTTGAAGGTGGAGGCTTCAGAGGTAGTTGTTACTTTCACGGCCAGTTTTGTAACAACCAACCTTTCAACCTTATCCCTCTTATGGAATCCACGGCTATTCTCATCCGCGAAGCGCGGAGAATCTTGAACGGTGAGACGTTCGACGAGACCAAAATAAAGGAACTTGCCAAAAAACTCAAAGACTGTGGCGTATTTGGGGTCTCCAGGTAGGCCCAGCAGGCGAAAGTGTTTGACTGAAATGATACGAAGTTAGCGGAATTGTATTAATCACGAGTGCTCTTTTTGTCTGTTTTTTGGCAGTGACGAATACTTGAACTATGCCGTAAAGAACCGAGAAGAATGGGCGCGCAGGGGGGAAGCAGTGACGGCTGAAATGGTTGCGAAGGCTCGTGACAAGGATTTGGCTCGACTGGAAAAGCAGGCTTCCATGAGGAGCCCTCTGATAAGAGAGATGAAATCTGCTGTCAAGAGCGTCCGTAGCAGCGCGCACGGCAGGACTAACATGTACAAACAACCATCCTTCCGACATTTAACTGTCGAACCGGAAGTTGCCGAGTCAATTGCTCCTCAACCAGGTTTTGGTCGCCAGCCTCCAAGCCGTGGTGGCAGAAGACCGAACCACGCGATAAGTATTGGAACGGCCGAGCGAGAGGCAATGCGGAATTTTCGGAAGGTTCAGCCGACGGGATCAGGCACGGGGCTGCGCACTGGAGGGCTTGTGCCGCTAGCCTCGCACGGTGCGCCCAAGCATGTGCCTGCACCAGGGGTGCCTGAGCCAGCTGCAACATCCAACAATCGACCAGAACCGTCTGGGATGAAGAAACCAGTGAGGAAAACCAGCATGACAATGGTTACAGTGGAGGAAGACTGAGCGTGGTGAAGAAGATCCTCGCGATGTAGGTTTTGACAGGATACTGCGGTACCGGCGGTTTCGAAGGGTTCCTTTTTTGACCTTCCGCGCCCCGTCCTGCGCCAGCTGCCTGGTTCTGCAGACCAAATACACGTACAATGTGCCAACCAATGATTTGTCTCATCTCTCAAATGCTACCAACCGTTTTCCTTTGCTGCTGAGGACATTATGAAACGACAAAATGGGCAAAAAAGGAGTTGCTGAACTAGTTACTGTACCAAGCGGCAGGATGTTGTGGTTGCCATTTGTTTGCCCAACTTTTGACGTCCTTGAAACTCTTGCAGCTGCATACAAGAATCCTGCGTCTCCAATGACACCCAAAATTTAGGCTGCCAGCTTGGTTGGCCGAAATAATACCCCGCTGCAAACTATTATTTCCGCAAAAAGAGGGCCGTAAAAGCCATTCGCACCAATTAGCGTACTGCCTAACTATGGATTAGGATATCATATTTTTGTAGAGCTTGTTGGCTACTATCCTGGTACTAGTACCATGGCCGACAGAGACTTGACTCAAAGATACTGGCAAATATCAATTTTGGTGTATAGTGATAACCCTTCTGTACTACTAGCTAGCTAGTAGCTAGCTAGCTAGCCAGAAGAATAGGGGCAGGTAGTCCTACCCTACTTCAAGTGCTAGCTAGCTAGCTAGTAATTAGATGCAGCCAGTTGCACGCGCAACCGCGCAAGGCTTCTGCGTCTACCGGTAGAAGCAAGGGGGCAGTTGCCGACGATGTTTGGGAGGAAACGAGTAGAAACGAGCGTAATGTTCCTCCGGAAGAACGCAAGCCTCAGCTTCCTTGGGGCAATTGTTTGCTTTAGGGCAATAGAGGTCGGCGTTGGTTCTGCATAAAGAAGGCTGTCCTACTGTGTAACCGGTAACATCAACGAAGTCCCCTTCTTGAGCCATCTCCACGCCATAAGCAAAGCGGCCCCTGTTTATCGAACTGGCAACAACGTTCCTTATCTCTTTATCTTTTCTGGCGGAACCAAAAAAGCGAAGGAATTTGGGACACAAAATCAACAGCAGATAGAGAGTGTTTGATAAAAATTGCACGAACACCTTCTCGTTTTCTTTTCAGGATGGTTCTTTTTTCGTCTTTTCGAAGATGACGTGCGTTGTTCAATGGTCAAGAATTAAAGGCCTCAATGCTAGCGTCTTAAAATTTGCAGAATAGAAGTAGCTAATGATTTAAGAACCTAGTTTAGAAGTTCTTTTCTTTGAGGCGTTGGTTTTATGATAATTACAGTCCAGGTCATAGGCAATATCTTTTTGTCCGTAAATGTTCGTAATTATACTTATTGATCATCACTGTTGATGAACTGTAGATAGAGTACTCCTATTCCCTGCAATCCCAGTTCAAGTCAAAGTCTTTTCGAAATTCCCCTAACCACTCTGCGCTTTTCAGCTTGTTTCTGTGAAATCAGTTGCCTTGGGCGGTCACCACCTAACAACAGTGACCACACTGGCTTCTTCAAAGACGAGCTGGTAGATACTAGCTAGCTAAGATAGTGGTGACCAGCTTGCTTTTTCTAATCCTTTTGTTACCCAGGCGCCTTGGTCTTATCTTCTCATAAATTTTCCAAGACCTCTAATACCGGTACATCAACGCCCTTACAATCACGAGAAGGACACAAGACAAACGAAGCCCACAGGCAGAAAAAAAAAAGCCCGCCATGACCAAGCCTTCCGACGAATCCAACTATGCCAGCGCCAACGCCAATGGCCATGGCACCCGCCGCCATACAAGAAATAACCGAGACGAAGGAAGAAGTCTTTCCATGTTAGAGGTGGCAAGGAGCCGACAATCGCAAGAGGATGCCCCGTTGTCTTCATCCTCGTCTTCGTCCTCCTCGCTGGCAGCAGCAGCAGCAGGGGAGTATCAAGGATCAACAAGAAGTCCTACACCTCCACAGGAGGAAATGGACCCACGCAGACGTGCTGAGCTGTCCCGGCAATTCCTGTTGACGATCCTTCGAAATGTGTTAGAGATTGTCGATGATGATATGGAAGAGTTTTGACTTGAAGAGTCTTTGCAAGTCTATTCGAGTCAGATGCCGAAGGACGAGGAAAGCTGCTACTCCTGCTGCTACTACAAATACAAAACTTTACATGTCCAGGGACTTTGCTGCTGCTACATACCATTCCTATATATATTAATCTGTTCGATCACGTACCAAGACAAAACAACACACGAGTCGGGACGTCGCCTTGAAGTGGTTTTCAATACATATATATTACATATCGAACTAAAATGAATTCATTCTCTCAAGTCTATCAAAACAAGTGAACGAATACACTGCATACCAGCATCATTCCTGAGCAAATTAATTATCATCAACTGTCGAAAGGCTTCGACTAGCTAGAGACGACTTATTCCTTGTCTTTCTTTTTGCACTACTTCTCAACTTCTGTTTCATGAAAGCTGTTGTTCGTACTGTACGTAACGCAGCTGAACTTCGTGTCCAAACGAAACTGACTGCAAGCTCCTCTCCCGCCACGTACTATACTGTACGCGTCTGACCGTGTTTCTTGGGTCCCAAGCAAGGGACCTTCAACAAAATGCCCGAGGGCTTTTTCCAACCGTCCTGATACACGTCTTGCCTAGAAGCTAGTCTAGTCGGGAGTTTTTTTTGTCGCCACGATGAATTCAGTCTGTGGTAGTCAGCCATCCACCACCTCGGCGAACCCAAAATGATATCTACATCCCGTTGTTTGGTTTCTCAGCGGGTGCTTCAAATATGGTGCACACGCCTTCCACACGGACTGATGCCATTTGAGTACACACTGAAACCTTTCACTACAGTAGCACTATAGTGAACTGGCTCCGTCGGGTCTCATCATGCGTGCAGGTTTTGTTGCTACCCCTGCTGTGCCATCTTGCAACCCTGCTATGCAGGCACGCGGTGTCCTCTTTCTTTGTGGCTCTTCAAACGCTGGCAGTGCCGTTGACAGTCGTGCCGTTGAGCCACATGAAAGGGTCTCCGATAAGTAGACGAGGATAAAACTTTGAGCCATTCACCATCATCTAGTAGAGTAGTGCTGTCGTTGTCTGCATGGCCCTCTTCCTAGGGTTTTCTTCTGGCCCTTTTCAATCCTGTACCAGCGTCCTTTTCTCGCCACCCATCGAGCTTTCGCGAACATGCCTCTACCCAACAGTAGGCCCCTCTAATATCTGAGTGCACCAAAAGATACTCACAACCTTGGACTTACAATGCCAAGAGGAGATAAGTCTCCCATCCGTCATTGAAAGAAGCAAACGCTTCCAAAGGAGTGGGCTGGATAATTGGACAGAAACATTCATATTGAGAACAATGGTTGGCACAAAACAATCACACAAAATTGCAAGGGAGCACTGAGTAACCTCATTTGCCAATTACCAAAGACCATTTCAGTAGCCTCTTCTTAAAGTGAGCAATCTGTGAACAAGGGTGGAGCTTTTATGCATCTGCTAATCATCATCCCCATTTGTCAATGAAAAACTGTTGTTTGACTACCATTCGCTTTGTGTTCGCACGCAGGACAACATTTACAGTAATTTTTGCAACACAACCAAGCCCAAGCTCTTTCCACACTAATGTTTTTTAGTTAGAGAGCAGTCCCAACCATCCTTTCTGAACCAAATAGCTTAGGAAAAGCAAAACCATAAATGAAACCAATGACAATTAGCCTGCATCTGGCTACAGATTTTGTGTGACTCACTGCAGTGCTACCACCCGACTGTGCGTTCTCTTCTACTAGCTCGTTGCACATTGTTCCAAGCTTTGAAAATGTTGCTCAATGTAACAACACAATTACAAATGCTGGTTATTGTGTTCCTGTCTGTGTGTCTCTGTTCTGTGTTACAGAAGGTCTGACTGTCTTTTCAGTTTTATCAGAACTTTGACACAGCTGAACAAAAACAGAAGTTGTGTTCTTAGTTTGTGCACACTTCAAAACACAAAAGACCAAAAACTTGGTTTGCTGAATTTGAATGACAGTTCAATGAGACAAGACATGTGTAACTAGTAAGTTTTGTTGCATGCGTTGGTTGTCAGGATTGAACACATGGGTCGTGGAGAGGTTCGAACATTTGAAGACAAAGCAAATCAAAAGACATCAAAGCAATGCCAATCAGAGCATTTACCTGTTGCAAACAAATCATGATGATTTTTCACTACATGATGCACACTGTAACTTGCTTACTTTCACTTTGTGCCTGACATTGGGCAAGTGGTTGCTCTGTTGTGTTTGTGAAAATGCAATGACAGAGCATTTTACGGACAAGTGTGCACAAAGAAAATGAATTGATCATTAGAGCTGGGGTTAGATCTTTTCCCCCATCCAAAGCTTCCGAACGCGATGATCCATCATCTACTAGCTAGTAGTACTGTAGACCTAGCTAGCTACTAGTAGCTAGCTAGTAGTAGATCTTCCCGCCTTGTTTTCATTCGATTCACTGACTGACTCTTTTGAAAAGCAAGGACGACGATCCCGACTGTCACTTGACTTGGAGTCAACGCCAACAACAACACCAACACCAACACCAACCTTCCTCATGCACCAAGTCTGAATCTGTAACGTACCCCAAAAGATTAGCAGAACATAACAGTAAGAGGCAGCAACTTTTTCTTTTGGGATAAAACAAAAAGTCGCATCCTGCTGGTTATATGCACCAACGATCTTGCCTGCCTTAATTTTTTGCCGCTGACTGCACTGTGTTGGCTTGTTGACTGCGGAGGAAGCCAACTCGAGATCGCAAACGTCTTTTCGTTTTCCTTCCCATTTATTACACAAGATTGAAACCGCGAAATCAGGCCCGGCAATCAAACAAGAAACATGAACACGGACGACAAGGATCAAACGCCACCACCCGACCAAGAACAAGTTGCGGAAAAGGAAACTCCCCCTCCGATGGACCAATACCAACAACATGGAGGACTGTTGTGGGTCGAAATCGTGTCGTGCCGAAATCTCGCGATTGGAGATCGCAAAACGTCCTCCTCAGATCCCTACGTCAAAGTCAAAATGGGAGCTACCAATCTTCATGAAACCAAGCATTTGCTCAAGACGTAAGAAAGATGGATTGGTTTTTATTTTATTTTCATTTGTTGATTCTCTTTGTTTGGTCTTTTTTTCGTTGATGCGTCTTGATGGGAAGTTAAATAATGGTATCTACTTACTGTACGGAAAAATCCATTACCTCATCATCATTGTCAACTATTTTCTGTTTATTCATTTTTTAGATTGAATCCAAAATTTGGACCCGAGCACAACAATGCCTTTTTGCTAGAAGTGGCCTCGACAGACATGGTGGTGGATTTTAAAGTCAAGGATTGGGATCGTTTTGGTTCCAATGATACTTTGGGAACCGCACATATAGCCATCTCCGAATTGGCGGCACTCCTTGTAGTAGAAAAGGGGAAAGCCGAGTTTGCCATTGATCCTCCTCCCAAACTACAACGGAACAACAATGACGAAATAAAATCCGCAGGATGGATTACCTTGCGAGTGCGTGAACCAACGGAGGAAGAAGTCGAAACGCACAGCGGTTCCAAAATGGGTAGCATTATGAAACAAACCTTTTATCGTTTCAAGGAAACAGCCATGAGTCCCAAACGGATATTGGCCCCTACTATATTTCCAACAACACCAAAACCACAGCCAGATGCTGGAGGCGAACAGAGCGACGAGAAGCAAGTACAAGCACAAGCACAGACGGCGGTAGTGGAAGATCTCAAAAACACGCCGGATCAAGCACTGCAGCAATCCACAGACAACAACGACATCGTTCAAGGCGGTCCACTTTGGATTGAAATAGTATCCGGTCGCAATCTTCTCAGTGCCGACCGAACCGGCAAATCAGATCCCTATGTCAAAGTCAAAGACGCGAAGGGTCAAGACTTGCATGAAACCAAACACATTTTGCAAAATCTCAATCCCATCTTTGGTCCCGAAAGCAACTCGTCTTTTGTGTTGGATCCGTCTTCTACTTCTGGTGACCTTGTCTTGAAAGTCAAAGATTGGGATCTCATTGGTAAAAACGATGAACTGGGTCAAGTGCAAGTCTCTGTGTCACAACTCTACGCAGAAGCCGCCAGCGATAACAGCCACAACAACAAAACAGGCTTGGAACTTGCTATCGTACCGCCCAAGGGCAGAGAAAAGGAGGATGCGGGTACCCTGACGATTCGTTGCCGGCCTGCTACGCAACAAGATCTGGAACAACAACAACAAAACAAATCTCATCGTGGTCCTGTTCTACAGGTACCATCGTTGCCCATCTTCAAGTCGACACCGCCAGTGGCGGCAAAGGACCAGCTTTCGTTCTTTATTGAAATTGTTTCGTGTCGCGAATTATTGGTGGCCGACAAAACGGGTTCTTCCGACCCATACGTCAAAGTCAAGTTTGGAAAAAAAGATATCCACGAAACACATCATCGATGTCAAACGTAAGTACCAGTCGTTGGTGTCCTCTGGTATGATTAATCTGCCTCTACTATTACTTTTGGAACTCACCTCAGAGGATTTGAACGTTACAATCATCGGATGGGTCAGTCTGAATCCAACATTTGGCGCCGACATGAATTCGTCTTTTGTCTTTGATACGACTGAAACAGAGTTGAAAGACAACAAGGGTCTGGTGTTCAAAGTGAAAGACTGGGACCGCATAGGAAGCAATGATGAATTGGGGCAAGTCACCGTGGCACCCGAAACGTTGCTGCAGGCTACGGCAGGCGAAGATATGGAGCTACCAATTACTCCACCCACTGGTCGAGAGACGGAAAAGGCTGGTTTCATTACCTTGCGATGCCGACCGGCCACGGAAGAAGATCGCAAACCCAAAAGTGGTCTTTTACAGCGTTTCGGCTTGAAAGGGGGTGAGTGGATGCTGATGGCATTTATTAATTGTTTGGGGTTTCCGCCTCTCTCACATTTCGATGCTCCACCTGATTTTCTATAGGTCAAGGAATGCAAGAGACGTATGCAAACGATCTAAGTCTCCTTATAGAAATCGTTTCCTGCTGGGGGCTGCCAATAGCAGATACCGATTCGACGGATCCATACGTCAAGGTATATATTCGAGATAAAAAAATTCACCAGACAAAGCCTATTTACAACACGTAAGTTGACCGATAAGTTGTGGCGATTCTTTTTTCTCTACTAGTAAATTGTCATTCCTCAAACCGTCTTTGTTTGTCAGTCTGGAGCCTATTTATACGGTTGAGACGGGGTCCCTTTTCATTTTCGACGCCAATACGGACGACTTGAAGAATGCGGGTGGACTTCTATTTAAAGTCAAAGACCGTGACATGGGAGTAAAGACGAACGATGATGTTTGCTCCACCACAGTTCCTGCAGAAACGCTTTTAGAGGCTACGGGCGAAAGATTGGAATTCAAGCTTTCGCCAGCGTATTGGGTCGAAGGAGAGGATGCAGGTCACATTGCTATCCGTGTTCGCCGCGTGACTTCTTACGACCAAGAATTTATGGCCCACGTGAGCGATGGAGACGGCTGGCTTCGACAATCTACTAGGAAGCAGCATGCGGATTTCATGGGCATCGGTCAAGGTTTTGAGCAGTTGATGAACACCGCAGGTGGGTTGGGCACTCCCAAGGCTATGCTGGCAAAGCAGAAGGAAAAAAGTAAGTTGTCGTCGACCATCTCTAATCCGTCCGAAGCGTACTAGTATCTATCTCAAACCAAGTCCACTTATTCCTCGAACACTCTGTGCAGGAAACGGGGTTCTAAAGGTACGAAATTGATGCGTTGGTTTGTTTGATCAGCGCCCCCTGCTCTCAACTCACGCTTTCTAATCGTTACATCAGTATCGTGTTCGCCCGCATCCGGACCCGGCACGTCGATCTGCGACTGAGTGGATGACAAAGAACGAAATCCAAGCAGAAGCGATGAAAGAGTCCCAAAAATGGTTCGATGTTGGTTCCGGGAGCCTAGGTCGAGTATTTCTGGAGATTCTTGGAGCCGATGGCTTGCCAAACCTGGACGGCGGTGTCAGCAAGAACAAGTCAGACCCTTTTGTCAGTATTGTTTACGAGGACTGCGCTGTAAAAACCGATGTAATTGACGACTGCCTTAGTCCAAGATGGCTTCCTTGGATGCAGAGGGCGTTTATCTTCCGCATGATGCATAGCTCTAGCAACTTGCATGTTGCTGTTTTTGATTTTGATACGGGATCCAGCCATGATATCTGCGGCCGAGTGTCGATAGATCTTTCCAATCTACGTTCTAACACGGAATATCTCCTCAATTATAATCTATACGAGTCTTCGTCAATCGCTGACCGGGAAGCAAAAGGAACCGTGACCTTGAGACTGCGGATGGAGCTGAAGAACGAAAGGTCAAGGATGCTGTCATGTCTTGGAATTCCACCTGAAGTTCACTTCAATGTACAGAAACCGAAAGACTTTGAGATGATACGACAAACTGTAGACGGAAGGCAAGATCTCAAGGCGTACAACAAGAAAACTATTCAGTTGTATGTGGATGAGCTCAAGTCCACTCAATATGTTCGATTTTTCATCAATGATGCGATTGTCTCGCTCCTCTTTTGGCATGGGCAAGTTCGATTGTGCAGGAATTTCTGGGTACCGTTCTACTCCTTCGTGCTCTTCCTAGCCATGATTGCGCTCGCCGAGTTTCCGTGGCTGTTCCCCTCTTATTTGTGTTTCGGACTCGCTTGGGTACTCCTCTCGGCCCAGAATCACCGACACAATGCACCTAATCCCTGGAACAAGACAAAGTCATTTGGAAGCTTACTTGTCGCTCTCCTGATTGGGGGGTCACCTTTGACTGGACCGGAGTCGATTGAGGCGCATCAAAATGAATCGGAGTCCATAGAATACGAGGCGAACCTCAATGAACGCATTCAAAGGGCGAAAGAAGACGAAGAAAAGCTACAGGAGTATCACATGAAGCTGCTGGAAGAACACGAAGAGCTGATGGCCAATGTTGGCGACCAGGTCGCCGACACAGATATTGAGACTAAATCTGGAGGTATTTCTCTCGATCCATTCAAGTCTGTCTTATACCCCATTCAGCGGACCCTTGCCAAAGCATGCAACGGGTTGAGATTGGCAAAGAATATACTCCTCTGGAACGAACCTTACTATGCATTCTTCTTGACCAATGTATTGATACTTCTTGGCATGGTGTTCTTGATAACACCTTGGGGGTTCATTCTGAAATGGGCGGGAAGAATTATTGCTTGGGGGTTGTTCGGACCTCACATGAAACTAGTCGACATTTGTTGGTACCGTAAGATTGATCGTTCGCGAGAGGCTCGTTCCCTACGGCTAAAGGAAGAATACAAGTCACAATTGGAGCAAGCTCGCGGCACGGCCGCAATGATTCGGGAACAACGAGAAAAGGCTTTAAAGCTGCAGGCAATGAAAAAGTTGTTGTTTGGCAAGTACGTGACCAACATCCCCGTCTTACGATTAGAAAGATATGCCGCTGTCTCTTATACACATCTGACGCTGCCGACGAATAGAGAGGTGTAGATCTCGGTGGTCGCCGTATCATTA
>ENA-ORBV01013481-ORBV01013481.1-microbial-mat-metagenome-genome-assembly--contig:-NODE-13481-length-12418-cov-7.090997_pt1 | contig 12418 bp, 22 predicted proteins | sample MGYA00237777_ERZ505514 | MGnify/ENA primary metagenome ERZ505514 (study PRJEB26160, sample SAMN06269048) | microbial mat metagenome | isolation source: Oligotrophic lake microbial mat | place... | reverse complement strand
TCTCGTGGGCTCGGAGATGTGTATAAGAGACAGAGCTTGGGGGTCGGGCGGGTGATGACGGAGTCGTTCTGCCCGGTCGTGATGAAGGCGACGAAGTAGGTCTCCCCCGACACCATGTCCGGGTGGTCCGCGAGGAAGGCCACGCTCTCACCGCTGCCGGCCGGGCTGTCGTAGAAGGTCCAGCCTGGCAGCCGCTTCATCAGCTCGGCGGCCATGGCGTGGAGGTGTTGTTCGATGATGGTGGGCATGATCCCTCATACACCGGCGGGCAGGGGCTTCAGGTTCATGTTCCGGCAGGGCTCGTTCTTTGGGCCGCCGTCGAAGTCGAGGTAGACCCAAGTGAAGTCCGAGAAGGGCAACACATGGGCGACCGTGGCCATCCGACCGTGAAGGCCCAGGTGGGGCTGGCCGCTCTCGATGACCTTGGGGTGCTCCTCATAGAGTACCCGGTCCCCGGGCTTGAGCCTGGCGGCTTCTCGGGGGTCCATCAGATGACGAAGCCCATGCTTCGCTTCCACTCGTGGTCGGGGCTCGTGACCCGACCCTCCCACTCGTGCTTGCAGCCATCGGCCTCACACCGGATCGTGGCGTCGCAGTTCATGTCCTGGGTCTCGGGGTTGTGGAGCTTGAGCACGGTGGTGTGGGTGCCCTTGCAGACCGGGCACTGGGTGAGCTTGGTCATGGTAGGGTCCATCCTATGGCCAGGCAGGCTTCATCAGCCTTCGCTTGGGCCTGTTCGAGGGTCTTCTCGGAGCCGCTCAGGCGGGGCCGGGTCCCGCGATCGGGTGGGTCGACGGTCCAGGTGAAGTGCTGGTCTTCACCCGCACAGCAGGAGCAGATGAGCACGACCCATCGGGGCGAGCCGTCAAGGCCCCAGACCCGCCCGTCATGGGGGTCGAAGAAGCGGACGAAGCCCTTGTGCCAGGTCCCTTCCCAGGCAGTGAGCTTGATCATAGGGGGGTCACGTCAACGAGTTCCTCGATGGTGGCGTCCACGTCGAGGATCTTGAGGACATCGGCGAGCTGTTCGGCCTCCGCCCGGGTCTCGACCTTGAAGCAGAGGGTGTCGCCGAAGTCTCGGAGCTTACCCTGCCCGCTGGCAGCGAAGTTGTGGGCGTACCGTTTGAGGTTCGCGGGCTTGAGGGGCTGCCCCATCTTGCGACCGGGGGCCTGCTTCACGTAGACGCCGAAGCCGCTGGTGGCCACTACAGCACCTCCCCGGGGGCGCGGTAGCGGCGGTTCTGGGTGATGTACTCCAGCTCCCAGCGGCCGATCATCAGCTCCAGGGCGAGCGGGTCAACGGCGTAGCCGTACTTATCGGCGAAGCGTACAACGACGTTCGGGTTCGGGCAGTGATCGCAGAAGGCCGATTCCGCAACCTCGCAGACCTCTTCGAGCAGGCCGAAGTCGAGGTCCGTGTTCCGGGACGGGTTGCGGTCCACAAGGTACAGCTTGTACCACTTGTTGCTCAGCTCAACGGTGATGGTGGGCTGGATGAGCAGGGGTTGCGGGACGGAGAGGACGAGCGGGTGTCCGTGTTCGCTTCTCATACGGTGTTCTCCTTGCGTGTGACCTCGGAGCTTGCGAAAGGCTTTTACGGCGTCGTGGAGCTTTGCGTCGATTCGCTCGCAAGGGTTGCTCTCGACCGAAACGGCGTCTGCGAGCTGGGCAGCGGTCATCCCCGAGACCATGAGGGCGGCGAGGAGCGGGTCGAATCGGCCTTGCTGTTTCATGCGCGTTCTCGGTTGGGGGGTCATGACCCTCGCCCGCCCTTGACCTTTCTCACGTCGGCCCAGTCAGAGGCCAGGTCCAGGGCCTTGAGGCCAGACGACGGGAACGGTCCGTCGCTTGCTGTCGGCGGCGTGCCTCGACGGTTTGGCGCCTCGGGCTTCGCCTCGTAGTGAAAGGCCCGCGGTTCGTTGAGCTGGCTCTCCATGTCGAGGTGAAGGGCGTAGACCTCCCGCACGCACTGCATGTTGCCCGTGTGCTTCTGGGCCTCAAGAAGGGGGAGAACCCCCTTCTTGACGAAGACCGGGTAGTCCTCGTAGCTGAAGGTGTCAGAGGCGACGATGAGATGCGTCGCCCCCTCGGCTACCCCTCGTTCAAACCACTCCCGGATCTCCTCGCGTGTTGTGCCCATGGGTACCCCATACACCGAGGCCGGCCGGCCCCCTGGGGGTCATTTCGGCGGGTCGTCGCTGATCTCGTCGGTCTCCAGGAGATGGTCCCAGTGCGACTTGCCCCCAGGCCAACGAACCGCACTGGAGAGGGCGTCTTCTCGCCTCTCCAGCTCGGCCAGGCTGCGTTCGAGATCCTCGGCCGTGACTTCTTTGGGCTTGCGCTTCGAGGCCAAGCTCAGCCTACTTCGGTCTCGGTCTTTACAGCCCCGAAGACCCCTCGCGGCACCCCTTCGGTCAGCTCGGGCGGGTCTGCGACCACGGGCATTCCCTGGAGGTAGGTCCCGATGACTTCCCGAAGCGGCCCCATCAGAACGTCCGAGAGGGCATCGCCGAGACCGGTCATCGACCGGATGCGCAGCTCCTTGGCGAGCCGGGCCGGGACTTCCCCGTGGGTCTGGGGCAGGGCCGAGAGCCCCACGCTCAAGAGGCCGGCCAGGAGGGCTGTGCCCACCTCGGTCTGAAGGAAGGCCCCGATCTTGGCCCGGAGGGCGTCATCGTCCGGCCCCAGGTGCCGCTGGAGCACAGCCGAGAGCGGGTCACGGGTGAGCTTGACGAGCTGCGAGCCGGCCGTACGCCAGGCGGCCTCTACGGCGTCGGACTGAAGGGTGGCAGCGAGCTTCTGAGCGCGGGTCGGGGAGCCGACGGTGTTGTCTGTGGGCATGAGGGGCAGCTCAACGCAGGGGTTGGTGAGGGCGGGGAGAGAGAGGTCCTCGTGGGGGGCTCGCCCGTTGGACGGCGACGCTGAAGAAAAGCCTCGGCCCGGTGAACCGAATCGGCGATGCGGAGCCCCGCGTCCCGTTCGGCCTTCTGGCAGGCGGCGTAGAGGTCGTCGAGTACGGCGGCGGCGGCAATGCGGACCTCAAGGTTCGCGCTCGTGAGGGGCGTTGTCTCGTCCTTCCACGGCTCGAAGGCGTAGAGCCCGAAGCCCTTGTCCTTCTTCTGAAAGCGAAGGACGACCGTGTCGGTCAGAGAGACCTCGGCCCGAACGTGGAAGGTCTCGGCGAAGAGAATCTCGGCGTCGGCCAGGACCTTGTTGAGCTTGTCGGCGGTCTCCCCGAAGGGCTCGGGGTACACTTGGCGGCCTTGCATGTCGGTGTCTTTCGGGGCCGCAAGGCCCATCGCGGTCATGACTTCGGGGGCGTACTGCGCCCCGACCATGCTGAGCGGTCTTCGAGCTGGGCCAAGGGGGGCCACTTGCGGTCCCCCGACTCGCCGTTGCGGCACGCCTTCTGGGCGATCTTGGTGATGGCTTTGGCGAGGGCGTTTTGGATACGCCAGAGGTCCAGGTCCACGGTCAGGCGCTCTTCTTCAGGGCCGACAGGGCGTCCTTCTCGTTGGCTGTCCGGGCAAAACCCCAGACCTCCTGGTGGTCCCGAAGCCACTGCCAGCCCTTGTCGGTGATGGTCCAGACCTCGCCCCCGATGGGCGTGCCGCCCATCGTCTCGTCCTTCCAGGGCACGAGGGCGATGAGCCCCCGGCCAGACAGGCCGCTGTAGGTGGGGCTGCCGTAGCTGCCCCACCTACAGCGGCGGTTGCGCTTGTCGGGCTTGGGGGTGAGGAAGATCAGGCACTCGATCATGGTGTCGCTGATGACGACATCGTCCTTCTTCGCGGGCTTCATTTGGGGTTGGTCTTCTCGATGATGGTGAGGCGATCCGTCGGGTCCGTCCGGGTGAAGACGTGTTCGCTGAGCAGGATGGACACCCCGGTCTCTTCCCGGGTCTCTCGGCGACACGCCTCGGCCGGGTCTTCGCCCGGGTCGAGCTTGCCACCCGGCAGGCCCCAGTCATTCGGCCGTCCACGGCGCGTGACGGCGAGGACAAGGCTTCGGTTGTCCGGGTGCTGGATGATGGAGACAGCGGCGAAGATTTCAATCACGGTGGGCCTCCAGCCCCTATACACCGGGCCGGCCATTGTTTGACTCGTGTAGGGGGGTCTTTCACAATGTCACCTCGATGCCCCTTCCCGAGCTGCCCATCCTGGTCCCCGAGCAAACCCTCTACCGCCACAACATCGAGTGCGCGTCGCTTTCGATGTTGCTCCTGGAGCTTCATGCTGGCGTGAAGGAGCTGGGGGTCGGGGCCTGCAAGGTCGTCCTCGACGATGACCCCAAGCGGCGGACCATCGGCTACTCACTCATCAGCGAGCGGGGCGAGTACACCCGCCAGTGGGACTTCTGCATCAGGTTGACCCGTCTCATCACCCGGGACGGCGGCTTCTCCCCCAACATGGGGGCCCTCATCCGCACGGTCACGGGCCGGCAGCTCATCGCCGAGAGGCTTGAGGCGGGGGACACGCCGACGATGCTCGGGGACCTGACCCCGCCCGAAGGCGACGCGCTCAACGGCTGAGGGCCGAGAGGGCGTCTTGCACGGCGGCCGGGTTGCTCACCAGGAAGCGAACCTCGAAGGCCCTCTGGCGCCCCTGACGTTGCAGTCAACGTCAGGGGCGCCAGAGGGCCTTCGGGGCCGGGGTGAAGGAGCCGGCCGGCAGGGCGGCGAAGATGGCCCTGACAGACCCCCATGCCGGGCGATCAAACGGACCCGAACGATTTCCGGACCCGCTCGCCTGGGTGCCGGCACTGGGGGCAGATGACCTGCTTGCTCGGCCGGGACCGGCGTACCTCGTGCCCACACGAGAGGGTGAAGATGAACATGGCCCGGTCGGGCCTCGATGCCGTGACCTGGGCCACGACGACGGGCGGCTCTTCGGGCCTGTTCGTGGGCAAGGCCCGGAGGACCGCTTGAAGGGCGGTCTCCCCGCCGACTATCTTGGCGTGCCTCCCCTTGAGAGAGCGCCTCGGGGGCGGCGTGTTCTCGCACCCCTGGGCGTGCCCGTCCCCGAGGTAGTTGACCCTCTTCTGACAGAGCGGGCAGGCGTCGCAGCCCATCCGCTCCCTGAGTACGGCCACCTTGTCGCGGCCTTTCCAGAGAGCGCAGCCCAGCCGGTGAAGACAGCCCTGATGGTCGGTCTTGGCCTCGAAGCCGCAGAGGCACGGCCGAAGCCGTGAGCGGGTCACTGCCCCTTCAGTGTCGCCCACGATGCCTCCAGGGGGTCTTCGGGCGAGCCCGCTACCTTCGGGCGAAGGGCCGCTTCCTTCGCCGCGGAGAGGGGCAGACACCCGTGGTCCGCCAGCACCTTGCAGGCGTTACAGACGACTCTCGGGGCCCGTATGTGCAGCTCGGGGAGGGTCTCGGTGTGGACGAGGCAGTGCCGGCAGTAGTAGTACATCGGCGAGCCCGCAGGCATCGAGCCGTTGTCCCGTTGCTTGCCCCGGTTCTCGTCCTTGCGTTCGAGGTAGTTCTTGAGGGCGAGGTCGGAGTCGAAGGTGGTCATCGGGTCGTCTCATACACCAGGCGGGGGTAGAACCAGGCGCCGATACGACGGCTTGCCCACGACCTTCAGGAGCAGCGCGTCCAGGTCCTCGTGTACCTTCCCCGCGTCGTTTGGCCGGGCCGTACGGTCCTTGACCAGGCAGCCCTGAAGAAAGTCGGCCAGGGGGCCAGGGACGCGGTCGGGGAGGGCGTCGGTCTTCACGTCCCCGCCGAGCATCCAGAGGACGCTCTTCGCGAGCATGTACAGGTCCGTCGCCGGGTGCGCTTCGAGCTTCCGAAGGATCTCGGGGGCGAGGAAATCGGCGTAGCTCATGTCGGCTGCCCGTATGCGGCCTCGGGTGAGAGCCGCGTACGACCACTCCATGATCTTCGCCCCGTGCTCGACCGGGTGAACGAAGAGGTTGTTCGGGGTCATGCCCCCGCAGACGAGCCCTTCCTTGTGGACGTACCAGAGGGCCGCCAGGCAACGCTTCCACTGCCAGACCACGTCGCGGAAATCGAGGCCGTCGGGGAACGACCGCTTCACCTCGGCCATCGAGACGTAGCCCGGGTAGAGCGGGTAGAGCACGATAGCCCGGCCGGCGTGCGTCCCGTGGTCGAGCAAGCGGGGCAGGTAGCGGCGGAACTTCTCCTCGGCTGCCCCCGGGGGCCAAAGCTGCCCGAGCATCACGGCTCCGTTCGCGGCAAGGTCGTTGTTCGCCGGGTCGAGCGTGATGTGGGCGAGGGCCGAGGACGTGCTCCAGATGTCGTCGTCGAGCAAGCGGTCGAAGACGGTCTTGCCAGGCCCATCGGCGGGCCCGCCCGCCTCAAACTCGACCCGGTAGACTTCGGTGAGTGAGCTGGCGCCGACCTGCTCTTTGACTTCGTAGCTGTGGCCGTTGAGGACGATGGTGGTGGGGGCGGGGGTGGGCATGGCTCGGACTCGGTTGTCGGCAACGGCCTTGCGGGCTGCCCGGGTGAAGTGGTCGGTGAGATCCTGGGCGAACGCCGGGCCCTCGAAGTACGCCGTGTCTTGCTTGGGGATGGTTTACAGGTCCAGCTTGAAGTCGTCCCGGCTGGGGCCGCACGAGAATGCTCCGAAGGGCACGCCCAGCAGGGTCCGGCCCGTGCGAAGGCTGAACGGGCTGTTGGAGTAGACCGGCTGAGCCCGGCCGAGCCACTGGGTCAGCATGTCCTGGTAGACGAGGTCGGGCTTGGGCGACCGGGGGATGTCGGCGTGTGCGTCCCCGTCCACGATGTAGCCCACACAGGTCAGCTCGCTCGGCTGGTCCATGTGCGTCATGACGAGGCGGTCCACGCCCCCGAGGACGCCGATGCTGTACCGCAGGGCCACAAGGTCGAGCTGGCCGTAACGCAAGCCCCCCTGCCATTCGCCTTGCTTGTTGTGGTCGCCGCCCGGGTCCCAGCCGGGGGTCTCGGTCACGAACGGCCCGGCCCCATGCCGGGTCATGTGGGCTCGCGTCACGCCGATCCGGAGGGGCTTGATGTTTAGGCCCTCGATGAGCTTGTCGGCGTTGTTGAAGGTGGTGTCGCTGTGCGTGACGTGGGGGAAGAAGCCGTAGCTTTGGTCGAGCAAGACCCCCTGGGCACCCTCGAAGAGGACCGTCCCCTGGCCCTGAAGCTCGTCGCGGAGGTAGGAGGTGGGGACGATGTTCACGAGCTGGACGAACTTCCGGTAGCCGTACATGATCCGCGGCACCAGATCGGGGTCCGTGAGCCACTCGGGCAGGTCTGCGACCGGCAGATCCTTGAACGCGAACGCCTTGTCCTTCTGCATGGCCCGCAGGATCTCTTCGGTGTAGTCGAAATCGAGCAGGTCGACGGCCCGAAGGTACCGGTGGGCGAGCACGTCCTTCATGGTCTCGCCGATGCCCATGCCGCAAGAGCCGTGGCGGCCGTCCCCCCGGAGCCGCTCCCGGAGCCGGTTGGCTAGGACGTGGAAGGGCGTCGTGATGGGCGCCTCCTCTTCCACGGTGAGCAGGTTGTGAGGGTCCTTCACCCCCAGGCTGTGAAGATGGTTCGCCTCGGCGTCGATGCTGAGGGGGTTCACCAGCATGAAGCGGGAGAGATGCGTCCGGGCCCCCGCGAACGTACCCGAGCCGAACTGGGCGAACGTGTGGTGCCGGCCGTCGGGGGTGACGACGTTGTGGGCCGCCTGGGCCCCGCCGTTGAATCTCACGACGAGCTTGGCCCCGCCACGGCGAGCCGAGAGGGCGTCGATGGTGGCTCCCTTGCCTTCGTCCCCATACCCGAGACCAACCAGGAAGATGATGTGTGCCATCGATGCCCTCTTGCTTTCAGTGGCCCGGCTTAGAGCCGGACGACCCCTTCACGAGCCGCGGTGGTGCCGAACGCGGCCGAGACGGTGTTGAGCACGGCGGTCTTGATGCCCGAGACCTTCATGGTCCCGAGGGCGTCGGCGATGGTCTTGCCCTCACCGACGGCCAGGGCCGCCGCGACGACTTCGACGATGGCCTCTGCCTGGGCGAGCATGAGAACGCGGTTCTCGCCGAGGAGCGTGGTCCAGCGCGTCCGCAGCCGGGGGTCGTTGTAGTTGTTCGACCCGGCCGGAATCAGGAAGAAGACCTCGTACTTCTCCTGGACCTCGCGAACGAGATCGGCGATGGGGATGGCCGCCTGGATGGTGTCGCCGAAGATGGCCAGGGCCGTCTCCGGGGTGATGTTGTCGTACGGCAGCTCGTCGCCCGTGATGAACAGGTAGCCCTTCTTGCTCCGCTTCTCGAAGTGGTCGCAGGCCGTGTGCCGGGCGAAGAAGTACAGGGCCAGCTCGTACGACTCCTGGTACGACCCGCCGCCGCCGCCTTCGAGCCACACGTTCGTGAGGTCGTCTTCCATCTCGTTGCCCGACTCGAACTGCCCCACCTGGAACGGGGCCTTGTCCGAGCGGTGGTCGCCGACGGCGCCGAAAAGGAGCTGCGGGTCGGTGACGAACCCCTTGTCGACCAGGAAGTCCATGAGCCGGGGCAGCTCCTTCTGGACCTTGACCGGGACCGTGCTCATCGAGCCGGTGACATCCAGGATGAACCCGACGGGAACCGAGTTGGGGTGGGTCGCCGAGTCGCGCGCTTCTCGGGTGACGCCCCGGGGGTTGAGCTTCTCGTGGACCTTCTGCTCGGCCCGTGGCTTCGCTGCCATTGCCGCCGTGTAAGCGAACGTCGGTTCGTTCTTGATCGCCCGCTCTTCGGCACGATCCTCGTAGAAATCTGATGACCAGCTTGAGCCGCCCATGTGGATACGATCTCCTTCTTTCTGGCTGTTGAGATACACCGGGCCTCTAGGGCCCACTTCGCTTTTTTTTACCCAACCCGGAAAGCCCCCCCTTTGGGGTGGAGGGCGCACCGACTCGGAATAGGCCCCACCCGGGCCGCGTGAACCGTGGCCCCGCAGACCCGGCATTTGCCCGGGGGTCTCTCCATGGGGGTCTCGACCCTACGCCTGTCGTTCATGGCGTTGACGCGGCAGACCCCGGGGCAGTACTCGGGAGGCCGGCCACGCCCCACGTAAGCCGGCAGAGGGTCCTCACACCACTTGCAGTGGCCCTTCGCGCTCACGGCTTGGGGAAGTAGGAGTCGATGAAGTGGTCACCACACTTGAAGCGGATCTCACCGTCTTCTTGGACCAGGCCCACGAGGGGCTTGTCGCAGACGGGGCACTTCTTCGCGGCCTGCGCTTCTTTCAGCTTCTTCTGAAGGTCTGCCATCATCTGAAGCAGCATCGCCTCGGCTACCGGCGAGCCGTCATGGGCCCGTTCGATGATCTCGTTCAGGGCCGGGGGCTGGTAGTTGGGGAGGGCCTTGACCCACGAGTGCTCGCCCTCATGCCCGAACGGGTGCCGGCAGCAAAGGCGGGTCCCGTCGAAGAGCGTGTGGGGCGAGATGACCCCACAGAGGCCATCGTTGTCGTACTGGCTCATCGCCCCCCGAGGGGAACGGGCAAGGGGCCGGTGAGAAAGTTGTCCCGGTTCTTCAGCGCGACGCGGCGCCCGTCATCGTAGAGCCGCTCGACCACATCGGCGATCTTCTCGATGTCACCGTCCATGCTTTGATCCTGGGTCAGGAGGACGTAGACCTCGCCCTTGTACAAGGTGACCTTCACCTTGTCGCCGTACTTGTCATGAAGCGCCATGGACGCCCGGCGGGCATCGAGGATGGGGTTGCTCATCCGACCCGGGCCCCACTCGGGAGGAGGTCCTGCGTTGTGGTGGACTCGGGGCGCAGGGCCGACATGAGAGCCAGATACCGGAGGGGTTCAGTCCCGGCGGCTCTTCTTGATGCCCGAGAGGAACTTCTTGGAGCGCTCGTAGGTCTCGACGGCCGTGGCGATCTCGGCCTGGATGGCCACGTTCGAGAGGTGGAAATCGAGCGACTCTTCCACGTCCTTCGGCGTCACGGCCACGTACGCCGCGAGGGTGGCGTTCAGCTTCGCCCGGTCCTCGGCCTTGAACGACGAGAGCTGGAAGCGGGCTCCGTCGTTCAGCATCTTCGACAGCTCCTCGGCCTTCTCCGGCTGCTTGCGGACGAACTCGGTCATCTTCACGCGCCACACCTCGTCGGCGATCTTGCGGATGATGTCGCCCACGGCCCCCTCACAAATTCAGAGGATGTGCTGCTTCATCGTGGGCCGTGGGTCGGCGATGGGCGGGGCAACCCACCCTGCCTCCCTGGCCCTGGCGTACACCTCGGCAAGCGAAGTGGGCGCCTGGAACCACGTGGGCTTCTGGACGAGCCGCTGAAAGACGCCTGTGGCGATGGTCGGCTCCAGGGGGTCAACTTGGATGTACCGGCACAGCCGGCCCGCTCGCCTTGTCGCCGGGTCCATCGTGAGCTTCTCGGCGTTCGTCGTCGCCAGGATGCGGATGTCGAGCACGGCCCCGAGGATGCCGTCGCCGAGGTTGAGCATCGAGCTGATGGCCGACATGTCCCCCGCCTCACGGTGAACGAGCACGCGGTCAGCGTCTTCGAGGATGAGGCAGATCGGGCCCCCGAACTCGCTCTTGGCCTGCGTGAGGGCCGGCAAGATCTCAGGCGAGCCCAACTCCTGGACGAGCTGGGGCGGCACCACGACGAACGCGGCGGACTTCACGCCAGCGAGCAGCGAGCGGACCAGCCAGGTCTTGCCCGTACCAGGAGAGCCGGAGAGGATGGTCAGCCGGCCGCACGGTGAGGGGCTGGCCAGGTCGGCGATGATGTGGTCGTAGTCGGCCAGGACCTTCTGGTTGTAGTTGCCACGCTCCAGAGGGGCGCCCGCTGCCCCGAGCCGCCGAATCGAGTAGCCGCCCATGGGGCTCTTCGCGAGGCTGAAAATGAGCCCCGCGTCGGGGTTGTCGGGCAGGATGACCCGGCCAAAGAGCTGGCCCGACTTCTGGACGACCTCTTCGGAGCAGGTGACGACCGAAATCGAGATGTACCGCCCCGCTTCCATCAGCGAGAGGCTCACCATGGTCTCCTCGCTGGAGAAGGTGAACGAGCCGTTGCCGTTCATGCCCCCGCGAAGCTGGACGAGCCTGACCCCCAGGGCGCCCGGCAGGACGGCCAGGATGCTCTGAGCCGGCACCCCGAGGTTGCCTTCCCAGCTAGCGGCGCGAACCGGCTCTCCCCCTTCAAGGGCCTTCTTGAAGAGCGCCTGGCCAATCCATGAGCCCGGGTCGGTGTTGCTGTGGCCACCGAAGGCCGGCGCCGCGGCTTCGTTCAGCCAGTTGTGCCCCGTCTTCCCGAACGAAGCCGTGGTGATGTGGGTGACTTGCTCCGGGGAGCTAGCGACCTTCCAGCGGTCAGCGTCGGGCGTCATACTCTGACCCACCCTACCAGAGCTTTATCGGGCTGTGACCTCGAACGTAAGCAACCCCGCCCTGAAGGGCGGGGCTTTGTGGAGCCCTACGCTTCCGAACAGAGACTTGCACCTGAGACAAAACGCAACCACATCTTGGTCGATTTTGTTCCGAAGGGCCGCTTCCTCCCCCACCTGAAGGAAGGGGCTTCCGCGGCTCTCGGACTGAAAGGTGTACTCGGTGAACCCCGGGGGGACGGAGAAGATCGAGCTGACGACCTCGGCGGGGGTGGAGATCACAGCGCTCCCCGACGAGTTCACGGCCAAGTCGAGCTACATGATCACCAAGAAGGACCTTGACCAGCCGGCCAACGACACCGGGGGCGAGGCGTACCAAGACACGCTTTACTACGCGGCCAACAAGAAGGACGCGAGGGTCTTCTACAACTGGCTCGTGGCCAACAAGGCCGAGGCGTCCCGGATGGACATCGGGGATCTCCGCAAGCTCTGGCGGGCGATCGGGGTCAGCTACGACTACCACTGAAGCGCTAACTCCCCCTCCCGCGGGCCCGCACCCTAGAAGGGGACGGGCCCGCCTGCATTCAGCCCTCAGTCGTCAGTCGTCCAGGTTCGCTTCGATGAAGGCCAGGGCCTCTTCGACCGTGTCCTTGCGGGCAAGCTCCCCTACGCGGCCGATGAGTTCGACCTTCCAGCCACCCCCAAACTCAGCGTCTACGGCGTAGGTGACGTAGTTGCCGACCTCGATGCTGCCGAGGTGCTTGAGGAGCTTGGCGGAGAGGGTCAGGGTCTTCATACCTCTACTAGAGACCCCCAAGCCCCCGATCAAATGCCAGGTGGCCGGAAAGCTCACTAATGCTTTATTGAGCTTTCTAAGGGCAGGGGCCCTTCGCCCCGAAAGGATCGAATCACATGCCCGAAATCCAGTTCCGTCGTGGGGAGATGCAGACGTTCATTGCCACCCGTTCGTTCGCTTTGGGCGCGACGGGCGTGAACATCCAAAAGGGGCAGGAAATCCTCTATGATGGGGCTGTCTCTTATACACATCTGACGCTGCCGACGAATAGAGAGGTGTAGATCTCGGTGGTCGCCGTATCAT
>ENA-ORBV01013480-ORBV01013480.1-microbial-mat-metagenome-genome-assembly--contig:-NODE-13480-length-12418-cov-10.551576_pt1 | contig 12418 bp, 12 predicted proteins | sample MGYA00237777_ERZ505514 | MGnify/ENA primary metagenome ERZ505514 (study PRJEB26160, sample SAMN06269048) | microbial mat metagenome | isolation source: Oligotrophic lake microbial mat | place... | reverse complement strand
CTTGCAGGCCGCGCCCTCGCAGAGCTCGGGCCCTTCGGCTGGCACAAACAGTCCACTGGACTGTTTGTGTCCCGCCTAAGCACCAAGTGCGTGGTACCGTGACGCCATGGGGTCTTGAGCTTGAGCACCACCTACCCGGCGGCGTTGGTTTGCACGCGCTCCTTGGCCAAAGCGGGGCGCGTGATGTAGCGGCACAGTTGCTCCAGCGCATGGCGATCATCGGCGCCGCAGCACACGGCGGCGTGCAGGCTGAAACCCTGGCTGTCGGCGCACAGCGTCTGCTTAAAGTCCGCGTCCCTGGGCATAGCACCCTGCACCGTCAGCACCTTTTGCCCCGCGCGCGGGCCGAAGGCGATGCGGTAGGTACACGCGGCGGCATGCAACGGCCTTAAGCACACGTGCTTCGTCCGAATCGCTGTCGTCGTCGGCCAGGGTGGTCTGGCGCTGCTCTTCGACGAGCACCCCCTTGCGGGTGAGCAGCTGGAGCTGATCGCGCGTGACGTGGAGCACCTGCACAATGGCAACAACATCAACAAGAACATCGCGCTGGACGAGCGCGGCGGCGTCATCAAGGGCCGCGGCGACCAGCCCAACGTGCACGACATCCTCACCGGCAGTCGTGGCGACGGCACGGCCTTCGCGCCGCAGACCGACACCACCTGCAAGGCCTGGACGAGCAACAGCGACGGCTCGGCCATCGTGGGCCACCACGACCGCATCGGCCCGCTGCCCGAGAACTGGGCCAAGAGCTGGAACTTCTCGCACCAGTCCGCCGGCTGCAGCCAAGAGGCGCTGGTGCGCACGGACGGCGCGGGCCGGTTCTACTGCTTCGCAGCCGACAAGTAAGGCCCGCGGGCACGGGCTGCAGGCCGCCCCCCCGGCGCAGGCGTTCAGATCAGCGCCAGCGCCAGAGCCAGAGCCAGCGCCAGGGTGCCGGCGCCGGTGTGCGTGCCGTGCCGTGCCGTGCCGTGCCGTGCCGTGCGGATGCGGATGCGGGTGCGGGTGCGGGTGCGGGTGCGAGAATCTGCATCCGATGGCCCAGTCCGGGTGGGGTCGTTCACGAGCGGATACCGTCCAATACTTTTTTTCACGCTTTGAAGAAGCTGCCCCATGGACGCTGTATCTGCGTATCACCTGAAGCCCTGGCTGGCGCAGTACGGCAGCGCCGTGCCGGCCACATTGCCGGCGCCTGAGGCCACGAGCTTGGCCGCTATGGCTGGCGCTGCCACCACACGCCACGCCAAGCGCACCGCCTTCACCTGCGTTTTACCCAACGGCATGTACGGCAACCTCAGCTTTGCGCAGGTGCATGCCATGAGCGACCAGTTCGCACATTACTTGCGCCGCGTGGTGGGCCTGCAGGCCGGCGACCGAGTGGCGCTGCAGATGCCCAACTGCCTGGGCTACCCAGTGGCACTGCTGGGCGTGCTGAAGGCCGGTTGCGTCGCTGTCAACACCAACCCCCTGTACACGGCGCGTGAAATGAACCACCAGTTCGTCGACAGCGGCGCCAAGGTGGTGGTGATCGTCGACCTGTTTGCCGACAAGCTGGAACAAGCGCTTGTCGGCACTGCCGTCAAGCAGGTGGTGCTGACGAAGGTGACCGACTTCTTCCCTTCGCTGGTGGGCGGCATTGCCCATGCCGTGATGAAGCACTGGAACCGTCTGGTGCCCGGCCACAGCCTGCAGGGCGTGCACACGCTGCCCGCGGCGCTGCAGCAAGGCACAGCGGCGGCCGGGGCTGTCAGCGGCACCGGCACCGGCACCGGCACCTATACCGAAACCCTGACGCACGACAGCCTGGCGCTGCTGCAGTACACGGGCGGCACCACGGGTGTGGCCAAGGGCGCCGAGTTGACCCACGGCAACCTGCTGTGGAACATGGCGCAGATGCGCGCCATGGCAGCCGACCGCATCGTCGATGGCGAAGAGGTCGTGTTGACTGCGTTGCCGCTTTATCACATCTTCGCTTTCACGGTGAACTTCCTCTGCATGTTCGACGCTGGCGCACGCAACGTGCTGGTGCCCAGCCCGCGCCCGGTGCAGAACCTGCAGCGCGCCATCGAGAACTACCCCATCACCTGGATCACCGGCGTCAACACGCTCTACAACGCCTTGCTCAACGAGGAGTGGTTCACGGCCTACCCGCCGCGCCACCTGAAGGCTGCCGGCGGTGGCGGTGCGGCCATGCACCATGCCGTGGTGGAGCGCTTCGAGAAGGTCACGGGTGCGCCGCTGGCCGAAGGCTATGGCCTGACCGAATGTGCGCCGGTGGTGTGCTTCCAGCCGCTGCACGGCCCGCGCGTGAAGGACAGCATCGGCATCCCGGTGCCGTCCACCGAGGTCTGCCTGCTCGACGACGCCGGCAACCCCGTGGCACTGGGTCAGCCGGGTGAACTGTGCGTGCGCGGCCCGCAGGTGATGCGCGGCTACTGGCAACGGCCCGAGGCCACGGCCGAAGTCATCCGCAACGGCTGGCTGCACACCGGCGACGTGGCGGTGATGACGGCCGACGGCACCTTCCGCATCGTCGACCGCAAGAAGGACATGGTGCTGGTCAGCGGTTTCAACGTCTACCCCAATGAAATCGAAGACGCACTGGCGCACCACGATGCGGTGATGGAAGCGGCTGTCATCGGCCTGCCCGACAGCAAGACCGGCGAGGCGGTGCATGCCTATGTCGTGCTGCGCGAAGAATTGGTCGGCAAAGTGACGGAGGCCGAGTTGCTGGCTCACTGCAAGACCCTGCTCACCGGCTACAAGGTGCCCGTGCGCGTGAACTTCCGCATCGAGTTGCCCAAGACGCCCGTCGGCAAGATCCTGCGCAAAGACCTGCGCAGCGAAGCGCTGAAGAAGAGCTGAGTGCTCAAGCCGGCGAAGGGACCCAGAGACCCGAAAAGACGAACAGGACCACGACCATGTTGAGCGAAACCGAAACCCGACTGCTGGGCGTGATGATGATGGTCATCATGCTGGGCATGGGTGCCAGCCTGACTTTCAAAGACTTCGCCATCGCGCTGCGCAAGCCGGTGGGTGTACTGGTGGGGCTGATGTGCCAGTACGGGCTGATGCCGCTGGTGGCTTTTCTGCTGGCGAAGGCCCTGGCGCTGCCGCCAGCTTACGCCGTGGGGCTGATCCTGATGGGCTGCATGCCCGGCGGCACCACCAGCAACATCTTTGCCTACTTCAGCAAAAGCCAGCTGAGCCTGTCGATCCTGATGACGATGAGCTCCACGCTGTTGGCCATACTGATGGTGCCGCTGACGTTGGCCTTCTACAGCAGCGGTATCGAAGGCCAGTGGCAGGTGCCGCGCGCCAACGTCATCCAGGTGCTGTTCGTGCTGCTGGTGCCCACGGTCATCGGCATTGCGCTGCGCAAGTGGAACGCCAATGTCGGTGCGGTCATCGAGATGGTGGGCGGCCTGCTCGGCGTGCTGGTGATCCTGTTCCTGGTGTTGAGCTGGGTGCCTCGCAATTCGCAGTTGCTGATGACCACGGGCTTCCCGGTCTATGCCGCCAGCATCGGGCTGGGCCTGACCGGCTTCGTGTTGGGCTACGGGCTGTCTCGGTTGCTGAGGCAGGATGCCCGGCGCTCGCGCACCATCGCGCTGGAAACCGGCATTCAGAACGGGCCGCTGGCCGTGTTGATCGTGCTGCTGACGTTCAGCGGCACCCAGCAGCAGGAAGTGCTGTTGATCCCGGTGCTGTATTCGCTGTTCATCGTGCTCACGTCGAGCGCGGTGACGGTCTGGTTCCGCCGCATCACGCTGCGCGAGGAACTGGCGCGCGACGCGGCCAAGATCGGTGCGTTGAACGCGGCCTGACCGGGATCGGCTGCACCTGAGGCCGGCCCCGCCGCGCCCGGTGCAGCCTTCTGGTGCACAACGCACTCACAGGGGCGTCCGAGCCTTGGTGAGACAGCGACTGCGTGCCGTTTTCAACGCCGCAGGCCTCTGCCGCCTGAACACACAGGATTCCTGCGTGCATGATCGATACAGCCGTCGCCATCATCTGCGGCCAGGAATTCCATGTCTTGCATGACCTTGTATGCCTTTGTTTTGTGCGCCCTATGCGCAGCCTGCGGCAACCGAGAGGCCGCGGAGATGCACAAGAGGGAAATGGCCATCGTGTCCGCTGCGCCGACGCCGGAAGTCGCACCCGCGCCCGAGGTGATTCCGCCCCCGACACCCAGCGCCGCTGAGGTTGCAACCGCTGCAGCCGCTGCAGTCGTCGCCAGACAGGAAGCTACGACGCAGGCCGCCCAGGACGCAGGGGTGGCGCAGTCCCTCACCCGGTTCAATGCGCTGGTGGCCACGTGCGCACCGACGTCCACGCCCAAACAGTGTTTCGACGTGTTGGCAGCCCGTCATGGGCCTGAAATTGCCGGCTCTGGCGAGGGTCTCCAGGCCCTGATGCAGGGGCTCGCTGAATGCCGGCCGGACATCACGCCAGCCACCTGCGCGCAGGCTTACACGACGATGGTCTCCGACCTGCAGAGCACCCGGGAAAACACCCGTGCCTGGGACGCCGAGAGCAAACGGATCGCCAGCGAACAGGAGCCGCTCAGCGTGGTGAAGCAAAGGGCATGCGATCAGGAGCGGCAAAGCCTGCAGGCCTTGAATGCCATGAAGAACCCGCGCCCCGGTGAGCGCTATACAGAAGAAGAATTGCGCAACGTGCCGCAGCTGATTCAAACAACCCGCGAGCGCATGCAAGCAGCCGGCTGCACCTGACGACTGCGACTCGTGGCCGCCATTCTGGTGGCGCTCTGTACCGACGATGTTGCCCAGGCTTCGAACGAAAATTCCGCTGCCCCGAAGAACCCGGTGGCAGCGTAATGTTCACGATAGTGTCCTTTCGTGAGGTTTCCCATGCAGTACACGATGACCGCCGCGGCGCCACGCTCGCGGTGTCCGCTCTGGCCCTGACCGGTTGGGCAGTGGCCCAGGTGAAGGACCTCAACGATGCGATCACGAGGCCGGCCGCCAGCGCATGCTGAGCCAGCGCATGGCCAAGTGCTATCTGGCCATGGGGCAGAGCGTGCAACCGCGCGATGCCGACCGTTTGCTGGGCACATCGATGGCGCTGTTCGATCGTCAATTGGTCGAGCTGAAGGCCTTCGCACCCACGCCGGAGATCAAGGCCACCTATGCCCAGCTCGAGGCGAGCTGGAGCGACTACAAAGGCGCCTTGGTCGGCTCGGCGCCTTCCAAAGCGGGCGCACCGGGCGTGATAGCCAAAGAGACTCGCGACTTGCGAGCACTAACCATACGACCGATTGCCACTGCAACAAATCTTCGTGCGCCCAGGGCACGGTAAGCAGGAAGCCGCCCGTGCTGACCCCGTTCCATGGCGTCGTGCTCAAGAACGATCCGATGCCGACCGCAGCTCCCGTCCCTGTGCTTGGGAAAGCATCGCCGCCCTGAAACACCAGTTCGATGTCGATGGCATGGCGGCCGCCGCCGAGCTCGGTCTGCAATTCCTGCACCGTCACGCTCACCGGCCCGTCGCTGCGGTGCACGAAGGTCTCAGCCACGCCATCGAAGCGCAGAGTATTCAACGCGAAACCAGTCCGCCGTCGTGGACTGGGTGAGCGCCAGTGAACAGCCGCTGCCCAGGACCACCACGGGCCCTGCCTGCACCAAGCTGGGCACCAGTGCCAAAGACAGAGCCACCAACGCGGCGGCCAGGGCCAAACCCGGGGACAGGCGGCGCAACCGTGTCGGCCTGGAAGACGGAACGCTGACGCTCGACATGGTGAACTCCTCTTGAACGCACCGAAGCAGGTGCAGTGCCGCCATCGTTGCCAGCCCCGTCACGCACCCGTCACGCCAGCCCCGAATTGACAGCGTCTGCCGCCCACCCCCTCAATCAAGGGGTTCAGGACCGGTTCGCGTGACGCCCCCGGGACGCCTGACTCCTGACGATGGCGCCAGTGACATCCGTTGCTGACCTCAGCCAGACAGGAGCCCACCATGACCAGCACCTCCAGCCGCAGCCTCTTGACCGCAGCACGGGCTGCGATGACGGCGCTGCTCGCGCTGGTCTCGCTGACTGCCCTCAGCTCCGCAGCCCAGGCCGCTCCGGTGTCCGGCCAGGGCAATTGGGAAACCACGCTGCAGGCGCGCGACATCAACCGAGACGGCGTGGTCGATGCCTACTTCGACACCGGGCTCAACATCACCTGGCTGGCCGACTGGAACGCCAATGGCCCGATGAGCTGGTTCGACGCCACCGCCTGGGCCGGTGCGCTGGACGTGCACGGCGTGACCGGCTGGCGGCTGCCCAGCACCAGCGCGGCGGCGGACGGCCGGGTCAGGCCCGACCCCTCCAGCTCGGAGATGGCGCACATGTACTACGTCACCTGGGGCAATGTCGGTTACCCCGACGCGGGCTACGGCCTGAGCAACACCGCCGACTTCATCAACGTGCTGGACAGCACTGTGTACTGGTCAGGCACCGATGTGGCGAGCGATCCGAACGTGGCCTGGTACTTCTATTCCTTCCTCGGGTTCCAGGATCTGGGCGGCTACGTCAAGTCGGCGCCGTTGTATGCGGTGGCGGTGCGCGACGGCGACGTGCAGTCGGTGCCCGAGCCGCAGACACCGGCGCTGCTGGGCCAGGCGCTGCTGGCGCTGTGCCTGACGCGGCGGCGTGGGGCGACGCGGCAACACAGCCCGTGGCAGCGCACTGCGCAGGCCACCACCACCCTTTGATCCAGGAGCCAGCCATGACCGCCAACTTCAAAGCTTCTTGGGTCAGGGTTCTCGCCGCTCTGGTTTGCAGCGTGCTTGTCGCTTGCGGCAGTAACGACGACCCCACACCGCCGCCGCCCACAGAGGGCAGCGCGACGCTCGGCGCCGCCGGCGGCACGGTCGATGGCCCGGACGGGGTGCAGCTGGTCGTGCCAGCTGAACCGCTGGCCTCACCGGTGACCTTCCGGCTCGCGCGGGACGGCACCGGCGCGCGTGCACTGGAAGGCTTGAACGCCGTATCGCCGGTGTATGCCGTCACGCCGCATGGCCAGGTCTTTGACGCGCCCGGCTTGCTCAGCCTGCCGCTGTCGGCGGCCCAGGTACCGACGGGGGCCAAGCCTTTTGTGATGAAGGCCGAACCGGGAGGCCCCTGGCGGGTTCTGAGCAACGTCAGCCCCGACCCGACCCGGTTGGCCGTGGACCTCGACTCGCTGTCGTTCTTCTTGCTGGGCGTGTGCTCGTCGTCGGTCAACGACATCTGGACGATCAACGGCGTGGACTGCCCTGCCAACCATGAACTGAAGCTGGCGCTGCTGGACAGCGGCGGCCAGGACATCGACGCCACGCGGGTCGGGTCCACCGGTCTTCTGGTGGTGCCGCCTTGGGTGGTCCGGGACACGGAGGAGACGCGCTTCTTCAAAGTGCGGTGGCGGCGCCCGCCCAGCACCCAGCGCACCGACCAGCTGGCCATCGTTGGCACTCCCGGAGGCTTCAACAGCACGGGCTTTCGCACCAACTGGGGCACGCCGGCCGTGCGGAACGTGAACGACAACGAATTCACCACCACCTTCTCGATCACCATCGACCCGGCGCGTGTGCCCGGCGCCAATGGACCGAACGGGCGGCGCTTGCGGGTGACGGCGCTGGCCAGCTACGACACGGTGGCTTTTCGCCTGGGCCAGGGCAACGTGCCGGTGGGCTTCAGCTTCGAGACCTGGGTGCCGATCCTGGTGCTTTACGGCGGCCCGCAGCCGGTGATCACGCAGCAGCCCGCCAACGTGGGCGTCACCGCAGGCCAGCCGGCCAGCTTCAGCGTCGTTGCCACCGGTGGCACCCTGACCTACCAGTGGGCGCGGCGGCCGAACGCCAGCGCCAGCTTCGCCGACATCACCGGCGCCACGGCCGCCAGCTACGCGATCGCAGCTGCCCAGCTGGCCGACGACGGCGCGCAGTTCCGGGTGCAGGTGTGCTTGGCGCCAACGCGCTGCGTCACGTCCAACCCGGCCACGCTCAACGTCACGCAGGCACCGGTCGTGCCCGCCTTCAGCGCCCACCCGGCAGACATTGCGGTTGTGGCGGGCCAGACCGCCAGCTTCAGTGCCACGGCCACGGGCACGCCGCTGCCGCAGCTGAAGTGGCAGTCGTCAGCACCCGGCAGCAGCACCTTCAGCGACGTGACCGGCGTGGCCGCCTGCGGCACCACCAACCCGCCGGGCTCGGGCACCAGCGTCACAGCCACCTGCACCGTCGGCCCGCTGACCGTGGGCGACAGCGGCCAGCGCTACCGCGCAGTGGCCACCAGCGCAGCGTCCGCCGGCGGCGTAACCAGCAACGCGGCCACGCTCACGGTCGCGGCAGCGCCTGTGGCGCCGGTGATCACGCAGCAGCCGGCGGCGCAAAGCACGAGCGTCGGTGGCAGCGCCACCTTCAGCATCGCCGCCACGGGCACCGCGCCACTGAACTACACCTGGGCCACGCTCAATGGTGGCGTGTTGCCGTCGATGACTGGGAGCTTCACGATCGGCAGCTGCAGCGGGGACATCACCTACAGCAACGGCCGGGCCACCATCACGCTCAGCAATCTGACCCTCTTCTGCAGCGGCTTTACGGTCACGGTGACGGTCAGCAATGGCGTCAACCCAAATGCCGTGAGCAATGGGGTCACGCTGACGGTCAATCCAACCTCGAACACTTGGCTGGTACAGAACAGCGGTGCCAACAACCTACTTGAGTCCGTCGCAACTTGGGACGGGAACATCGCCTGGGCTGTTGGGTCAGCTGGCTGGATCACCCGGACCACCAATGGTGGTGCGAACTGGATCGCCCAACAAATGCCCGGCGTTTCTGTTTTGAATTCTGTGTCTGCTGCAACCCCCAACGTGATCTGGGCAGTGGGCGGCGACGCGATCCTCCATTCCAGAGACGGCGGCATCACATGGGTCGCCCAGAGCGGCGCCGCTGGCGAGTATCTTTACGCGGTCTCGGCAGTGGATTCGGTGAACGCCTGGGCGGTTGGTTTCAACGGGGTGATCCTGCGCAACAGCGGCGTCGGCTGGGTGACCCAGGTGGCGGCCACAGGTCCCTTTGAAACCTTGACCTCTGTTGCCCAAGTGGATTCGAGCACGGCCTGGGCATCGGGGAATCGGCGCATCTTGAAGACCGTGGACGGCGGCGCGAACTGGGTTCAACAGACGCCGGGAGTCGTCAACTACGGTGGCGTGGTGGTCGCTTCCAGCGGTGGCAGCACGGCTTGGGTCACGGCACAAGGCGGCGTGCTTCGAACGGTGGATGGCGGCACAACGTGGACACTGGAAACCCTGCCGGGTGGTGTGACCCCCAACGTGCTCGTGCAGTCCGGGAACACGCTGTGGGCATTCACGCAAGGTTTGGCGGCAAAAGCCTACCGGTCCACAGGCGGCGGTGTGACCGGCACCTGGACAGCAGAAACGCCGATCACGCCCAGCCATGTCCACATGAGAGGCTTTGCTGCGTTCACCCCGAACCTGATCTGGGCTGTAGGCGATGGCGGCATCATCGTCAAGCACTAGCAGGTTCACTTGAATGCATCACTACCGCCGGGTGCTGGTGGCCAGGTCGGCAAGTTTCAAAGCACCTCGCACGCGGGCACCGTGTTCAGGCGCCAGGAGAGGCTCCATCCGTTCCCAGCCCCGGGTTCACGTTGCGGCGCGACCTGGTGCTTGCGCCATGATGTTGCCGTGACCTCGGCACCGCATCCATCAGTACTCCTGCTCAGCCTGCACGGCACTGCACACGTGCAGTGCGGCAGCCTCACCATGCCCCTGCGCGGCCGCGCGGCCGCGCTGGTGGCTCTGGCTGCGCTGCAGCCGGAAATCAGCCGCGAGCGCACGGCCGCCTGGTTGTGGCCCAACGCACCCAACGCGCGGCAGAACCTGCGTCAGCAGTTGCTGCGCTTTCGCCAGACGCTGGGAACCGCGTTGGTGGCCGGTGACGAGCGGCTGCAACTGGCCCCAGGTGTGCAGCTTGTTTCCCCCGGCGCAGGAAAAGAACTGCTGGCCGATGAAGAAGCCTCGGACGACGCGTTCGGCCTCTGGCTCGAACAGCAGCGTGATGCCGAACGTCAAGCCCGGCGCGAGCCGCTGCTGCAAGCCCTGAGCGCAGCCGAACAGGCGGGTGGTCTGGACAGCGCGCTGGCCCACGCCAACGCGCTGCTGGCGCAAGAGCCCGGCGAAGAGTCGCAACACGCCAGCCTCACGCGGGTGCACTACCTGCGCGGCGAAACTGCTGCAGGCCTGGCCGTGCACGGACGGCTGGTCCACACCTTGCAATCGCTCTACAGCACCCAACCGGCCCCGGCCACATTGCAACTGGCGGTGGCCTTGCAACGCGGCCGGCCTGCGTCGCCGCTGCAGCCCGCCAGCGCGCTGCCCGTGGTGCTGAGACGCCCACCGCTGCTGGCCGGCCGCAGCACTGAGCTGGCAGCCGTGCAACAGGCCTGGTCCGATGGTCAAGCGGCGCTGATCGAAGGTGAAGCCGGCCTGGGCAAAAGCCGCTTGATCACCGAGCTCACGGCGGGCGACGCGGCGGCCTGGGTGGTCTCGGGCCGGCCGGGCGACAGCGGTGCGCCCTATGCCACGCTGGCGCGATTGATTGCGCGACTTCTGGCGCCCAGGCTGTCGCTGGCTGCTTCGCTGGGTTCTGCTTTGCAGGCCAGCACCGAGCGCACGCTGTCGCGCATCGCGTCCACCGCCAACGAAGGCGCAGCAGCCTCACCGGGGACAGGAAATTCAAACGCACTCTTTTCTCCCGAAGTCCCCCGGCGATGCTCTCGAACACACGCTGATGCGGTCCTTGGGTTCGGCAGCGGCCTGTTGAGGGTCGATCGCAGCCCAAACGAGCGTCATCCGTGGCGACCTTCTCCGGGTTTTCTCTTGCGATCGGGTGCCAAGCCGCGGCTTTGAGAAGCTCTGGCGCAGCCGATCCTCGCGGCCCTGGGCACCGAGCCGCCTGAAACGTGTTGCTGGAGGATCTCAGGCCGCTTGCAGCTGGCTTGCAGCTGTGACCCACGGGCGGGCGCGCGGGGCGGCGCTGTCGCCTGCAGACCCAGGTGCGTGAGAATCTTCTCGATCACTGGCTGCTCCATGATCGCCGCGATGATCTTCAGCTCGCCGCCGGATGGCGCGGTTGACGCGCCGGTCGGCTGACCGGCTGCAGCTGCAACCGGGCTTGCCGGTGTGGGTGCAGGTGAAGTCGGTGGCGCTGCTGTCTTGATCGCTCAGCGGTGCTTGGCCGCCAGCACGGCGCGCAGGCAGTCTTCCAGCATCGGGGCGTAGCCGTGGCCGGGCTCGCGGCTGCGACGCAACTGGGCCAGCGCGATGGTGCGTTCGGCCAGGCACTCGAAGACCAGCACGTCCAGCGCGCCGCGCTCGGCCAGGGCCTGGGCGGGGTCGATGCGGTCGCCAGCGTAGCCGGCACCGGCGCCGATGCGAAAGGGTGTCATGGCCTGCGAGCATCGCACCACCCGCACGCCGATGCGATGGCGATCAACCCGCCCCTTGCCGGGGCTACAGTCTGCGCATGGCCTACGAACTCCACTACTGGCCCACGATCCAGGGCCGCGGCGAATTCGTGCGGCTGGCGCTCGAAGCGGCCGGCGCGCCCTACGTCGACATCGCCCGCTGCGACGAAGCCCAGGGCCGCGGCCTGCCCGCGATGCTGCACGCGCTGCAGGACAAGGCCAACCCGCAGCCGCCTTTCGCGCCACCGTTTCTGAAGGACGGCAAGCTGTGGATCGGGCAGACCGCGGCCATCCTGCACCATCTGGCGCCGACGCTGAAGCTGGTGGGCCGCAGCGAGAGAGACCGCGTCTGGACGCAGCAGATCCAGCTGACCATCGCCGACATGGTGACCGAGGCGCACGACACGCACCACCCGGTCGACACCGGCCTGCCTTACGAGGACCAGCAACCCGAGGCCTTGCGCCGCGCCACCGCGTTCTGCCGCGATCGCATCCCGAAGTACCTGCAGTGGTTCGAGTGCATCGTGGCGCGCAACCCGGCGGGCCCGCGGCACCTGGTGGGCGGCAAGCTGAGCTATGCCGACCTGTCGCTGTTTCAGCTGGTCCAGGGCTTGCGCCACGCCTTCCCCACCGCCACCGCGCAGGCGCTGGCCGCCGCGCCCGGCGTGGTGCAACTGCACGACCGCGTGGCCGCCCTGCCGCGCGTGGCCGCGTACCTGGCCTGCCCGCGGCGGGTGCCGTTCAACGAGCAGGGCATTTTCAGGCGCTACCCGGCGTTGGACATCAAGTAGCGCGATACGCGCGACGACCTGGCGCCTTTCGGCGCAGCAGGGCAAGGTCCGCTTCACCGGGTGTCGAACGGGCGCTGCCGACCCCTATGCATAGGTCTCAACTATGGCAAGTTTGAAGGCGCACTACCTCGTCAGCGGGCTCGCATTCCTACTCA